>Ga0068858_100003569_pt1 | contig 15398 bp, 13 predicted proteins | sample KBSSwiS12_FD_66589 | JGI IMG/M metagenome (GOLD analysis project Ga0068858, IMG submission 66589) | Switchgrass rhizosphere microbial communities from Kellogg Biological Station, Michigan, USA - KBS Switchgrass S1-2 | ecosystem: Host-associated > Plants > Roots > Rhizosphere > Soil ... | reverse complement strand
TGCTCGGCGACCGCTTGTATGGGGTGGCGGCCTTTGCCGTCCAGGCGCGCGCCGCGTGCGCGCGAGTGGGGAGTCACTTCTTGCTGCGCGCCGGCCGGTCGACCAAGCCGCGGCTGATCAAACGGCTCCGCGATGGCAGTCGCCTCATGAAGATCGCGGTCCGGCAACGCGGGCGGCCTGGCCGCATCCTGCAGTGGCTGGAGGTCCGGGAAATTCGCGTGCGCGTGGGACGCCCCGGCGCCCGCCCGCACGAGCTGCGGTTGTGGACCAGTCTGCTCGAGCCGGACGCGGCGCCGGCCCTGGAGCTCGCCCGCCTGTACGCGAGCCGCTGGGAACACGAACTCTATTTTCGCGAAGTGAAACGGCAACTGCGCCGCACCGCCGTATTGCAGAGTCACACGGTCGAAACGGGCGCGCAAGAAATCGCCGCGATGGTGTTGGCCAGCGCCGTGCTGGCGACCGAACGTGCCCGCGCCGCCGACGGACACGTGCCCGTCTTGCGGATCCGGTTTGGCCAGGTGTTGCACGTCGTCCGCGGCCTGTGGCTCTTCTTCGGACCGTTCGACGACGTCTTGACGGATCGACAGAAAGACCGCGTCATGCGGCGGGGATACGACCTCATGCGCCGCAGCCTCACCGACGAGCGGCGGTCGCGCAGCTGTCCGCGTGCCGTGCGCCAGAAGGTGAAAGCGTGGCCGCGGTTGATGCGGACGCAATCGATCGAGGGGCCGTTGCATTTCAAAGTTGTGTGAGGGCGTGGATACCGAATTTCCGAACGGCATTAGGCTAAAGCCGGACACTACGTACAAACCTCGGAGATCTCGGTGTTCGATAACGTCCCTAGACTCTGATGAAATTGCCCACGACGTAGAACACCGGCGCGGCGAAGAGCAGCGCGTCGATCCGATCGAGCACACCGCCGTGGCCCGGGATGATCGCCGAGCTGTCTTTCACGCCGGCGCTTCGTTTCAGCATCGACTCGAACAGATCGCCGGCGATGCCGGCCGCAACCAGGACGAGACCGAGCCCGAGGCGCACGACCAACGGAAGCGAGGAGATGAAGGAGACAAACGCTGACGTCATCGCGAGGTCCGCAGCAAACCGGCGCGATACCACGCGGATCAACGGTGGCGCCCACGCGCCGACCGACGCGAAGAACGCCGTGGCGAACACCGCGCCGCCGATGGCTCCTTCAATCGTCTTCTTGGGGCTGATCGCCGGCGCCAGCAATCGCCGGCCGGTCAGCCTTCCGGTGTAATACTGCGCGGTGTCGCTGACGATCACGGTCAGCATCAGCAGGAAGAGGGGCGCCGGCCCCTGCTCGCGAATGGCGACCATCGCGCCAATCGGCAACGCCACGTACAGCGAAGGAAACAGCGAGGCGGAGATGGTCGTGAGCCCGTCGGCACCGCCGCGCCACGCGCGCATCGCAACGACCGCCAGCCCGAGCAGCGCGACCAGCAGCGCCGCATCAATCGCCGGCACCGGCACGTTGGCGCCGAGGATGGCAGAAAACGATGCGAGGGTCAGAATCGACGCGGCCATGGCCGGCCCTCGCGGCACCGCGATCCCGCCGGCGCGGAACAGCGAGACGAGCTCCCAGGTCGCCGCGACCAGCAGCAGAAACGCCACGGCTTCGAACACGATTCGCTGATTGGACCAGACGACGGCAATCGCGAGAGCGATGAGCGTCACGCCGCTCAGAAGACGAATCATAGAAGAGCGCGCAATTTACAATTCACAATTTACAATTTACAAAGGATGGAGGACACACTCGAGAGCGATGCGGCATGAATCGAGATCGCTTTGTAAATTGTAAATTGTCATTTGTAAATTGCCGCGACGGGCGAGGTCTGGATGCCGCCGTACCGGCGCTCGCGCTTCTGGTAGGCGACGATCGCTTCGAGCAGGTGACGCCGCCGGAAGTCGGGCCACAGCGTCTCGGTCACCCAGATTTCCGAATACGCGATCTGCCACAGCAGGAAATTGCTGACGCGCATTTCCCCGCTCGTACGGATCAGGAGGTCGGGATCGGGCTGGCCGGCTGTGTAGAGAAAATCGGCAAACCGCGGCTCGTCGAGCTCGTCGGGCCGGAGGCCGGCGGCGATCGCGCGGCGTGCCGCATCGACGATTTCCGCACGGCCCCCGTAATTGAGCGCGATGTTGAACAGCATGCCGTTGTTCCCCTCGGTCTGACGGACGCCGATCTCGAGCTCGTGCCGCACGTCGGGCGCCAGCTCCTCGGAGCGTCCAATCACCCGGAAGCGAATGTTGTGCTTGAGCAGCGTGGCCAGCTCGAGCCGGAGATACCGCTTCAACAGGATCATCAGCGTGTTGATCTCGGTCCGCGGCCGCTTCCAGTTCTCGACGGAGAACGCGTACAGGGTGAGTACGCCGAGGCCGAGCCGGGCCGACGTCTCGACGACGTCGCGCACCGAATCGATGCCCGCGCGATGGCCCTCGACCCTCGGGAGATGACGCTGTGCGGCCCACCGGCCGTTCCCGTCCATGATGATGGCGACGTGGGCGGGCAGCCTTTCGTGGTTGACCTGGCGCGCCAGCGTTTCGTCGGCCGATCCCGGCGGAATCCAGGCCAGGAGCTGCTCAAGCGACATTCACGCGTCCTTGGCCGTGCCTGCACGGCTGAAGATGTACGAAGAAAAGCCGAAATGGCGGTGCAAACCCCGGCTCAGGGCGATTGTAACCCGTACTCCACGGCGACAAGCACGAGCCCGTGCGGCGGCGCAGTGGGCCCTGCCAGCGAGCGCGAGCGGCCTTCGAGGACCTGAGTGATCCACTCGACCGGCCGCCGGCCGCGTCCGATCTCCACAAGGGAACCGACGATGTTGCGGACCATGTGGCGGAGAAACCCACTGCCGGAGATTTCATAAATGACCAGCGGCGGATCGCACGTCTTCGGGGCTGTCACCACCGACGAAAACACTTCGCGGTCGCTCGTGGCAGTGGCGCTGCCGGCCGCCTGGAACGCCGCGAAATTCCGGCGTCCCACGAGCAGCGCCGCGGCGGCGCCCATCGCGGCCGTATCCAGCACGCCGCTCACGTGCCACGCGTACGCACGTTCGAACGGGCTCTGGACGTCTGCGTTCCAGATCCGGTATCGGTAGTCTTTCCTGGTCGCGTCGAAGCGCGCGTGAAAGGTGTCGGCAGCTTCTTCGGCCGCCACCACCCGGACCGTCGCGGGAAGACGCGCGTTCAGTGCCCCTATGAGCGCCGGCGACTCCATCGACCGATGAAGGACGAAACTGGCGACCTGCCCGAGCGCATGCACGCCTGCATCGGTCCGGCCCGCGCCGGTCACCGTCACCTCGCGCTCGTCCAGATCGCGCAGCGCCTCTTCGAGGAGACCTTGAATCGAGGTGCCGGATGCCTGCCGCTGCCATCCGACGAAGTCGGTGCCGTCGTAGGCAATCGTGATCTTGAACAGCATTCCTGGAAACTTCGAACTTCGAAATTCGAACTTCGAAGTTCTAAGAGCGCGACCCCGGCTTCGTCACGGGCAGCCCCTGGGCGCAGAGCGGACATCCGCCAGCATCGTAGGTCGGCAGCGCGTACTCGAGCAGCGCCTGGTACGGCACGTCGAACCGCAGCGTCCCCCCGCTGCGATCGACGATGGACGCGGCGCCGACGACAACGCCTCCGGCGTTCCTCGCCACCTCGATCGTCTCGCGTGTGGACCCGCCGGTGGTCAGCACGTCTTCGACGACCAGGACGCGGTCCAGGTCGGTCAGCAGGAAGCCGCGGCGAAGGGTCAGCGCGCCTTCCTGGCGCTCCGCAAAAATCGCCCGCACCCCATGCGCGCGTCCCACTTCCTGGCCGATCACGATGCCGCCGAGCGCGGGAGACAGCACGACAGTTGGTGCCAATGGGCGCGTGAGGTCGGCGAGGGCGCGTCCCAGCGCCTCGGCATACGCGGGGTGCTGGAGCACCAGGGCACATTGCATGTAGCCGGGGCTGTGAAGGCCGGACGTCAGACGGAAGTGTCCCTCGAGGAGAGCACCCGACTGTCGAAAGAGATCGAGAACCGCCTCACGCGTCATGCCAGACCACCCCGATTCGAACCGGTAGTATACAGTTCGCCCCATCGACGAACCGAACCCCTCCCGTCATCGTCTATGCTTCAGACCATCCACAACGTTTCTCACAGAGGGAGCTTTCTGACCATGCCCGCCCTGCGATCCCGCCTTCAGACTGCCGCGATCGTCGCGGCCAGCGCCGCAACGCTCGTCAGTTCCCCGGTGTCGGCCCAAACCGGACGTCCGCCATCGCTCGCTGAGGCCCGGCTTCAGGTGCCAGGCGCCGCCGGTGCCGAGCCGGTGCGCCGCGTGTCGATCGACGAGGCGGTGCGGCTCGCGCTCGAAGCCAACCTGGGAATCCGCATCCAGCGCATCGATCCGCAGATTCAGGATGTGAACGTCGCGCTGGCCCGATCGTTCTGGTCACCGAGTTTTTCGACGTCGTTCAGTCGAAACGGTCAAAGCCAGCGGTCCACGAGCGCCCTCTCCGGCGGCGCGACCAGCGTCGACAACGGCACCTTCGCAACGGGAATCGGCGTCAACCAGGTGCTGCCCTGGGGCGGGAACTACGTGGCGAACTGGAACAACCAGCGTGTCACCACGACCAACCTTTTCTCGAACTTCAGTCCGCAGCTGCTCTCGACGGTCTCGTTCAACTTCACGCAGCCGCTGCTGCGAAACTTCAAGATCGATCAGATCCGCGAGCAGGTCCAGCTCAGCGTGAAGGCGCGCGACCTGTCCGACATTCAGTTGCGAACGGTCATCGCTCAGACGACCAGGAACGTCAGAAACGCCTACTGGGATTTGGCGACCGCCCGCAACAATCTTACGGCGCAGCGCCAGTCACTCGAGCTCGCGCAGCGGTCGCTCAAGGACAATCAGCGCCGCGTCGAGGTCGGCACGATGGCACCCATCGACATCATCCAGGCGCAAGCGGAGGTGGCCATCAACGAGCAGCAGGTGATCGTCGCCGAAGCGGCGATCAAGTCGGCCGAGGATCGGCTGCGTGCGCTGATCTTCGACCCTGACACGCCGAATTTCTGGAGTACGACGATCGAGCCGACCGATGCTCCGCCTTTTCAGGAGCAGGCCATCGACGTGGACGCCGCCGTCCGCAATGCGCTCGACAAGCGTGGCGACATTTTGCAGGCGAAGAACGGCCTCGAGCAGAACGACGTCAGCATTCGCTTCTTCCGGAATCAGCTGCTTCCGGACGTCAATGCGTCGATGGACTACCGCTCGACCGGCATCGGCGGCGTCCAGCTCAGCGCGGTGGATCCCTTCGCGATCGCGACCGGCGGCGCCGTGCCGGTGCGGACGATTGTCGCCGATCGCGGGTTCGGATCGACACTGAGCGAAGCGCTGCAGAGCGCGTACCCCAACTGGACGTTCGCCGTGACGATCGGCTACCCCTTGGGCACCAGCCCCGCGCACGCGAACCTGGCGCGCGCCAGGCTGCAATACGGGCAGGCGGAGGTGCAGTTGAAGAATCTGCAGTTGCAGGTCGCGTCGCAAATCCGCGAAGTCGGGCGGCAGGTGCAGACCAACCAGCAGCGGGTCAGATCCGCGCGGGCGTCGCGGGAGCTGCAGGAGAAGAAGCTCGAGGCCGAGGAAAAGAAGCAGGCCGCCGGCATGTCGACCAGCTTCTTCGTGTTCCAGGCCCAGCGCGATCTCGCGCAGGCGCGGACACAGGAAATTCAGGCGATCTCGGACTACAACAAGTCGCTCGTCGATTTCGACGCCGTCCAGGAGGTGCCGCTCCAGACGCTCCGCTGAAGTCAAAAGTTCAAAGGCAAAAGGCAAAAGTGAACTTCCCGAACTTCACTTTGAACTTTTGCCTTCTGACTTCTAACTTTCGGAGTAGTACACTCCCCCGGTGCCGAAGCTCTCGGTCACGATAATCACCAAGAACGAAGCCGCAGATATCGGGGAGGCGCTCACATCGGTCGCCTGGGCCGACGAGCGCATCGTCGTCGACTCGATGAGCAGCGACGCGACCGCCGCGATCGCGCGGCAGCATACCGATCGCGTGATCGTCCGCGAGTGGCCCGGGTACGTTGCCCAGAAGAACTACGCGGCGTCGGTAGCGAGTCACGACTGGATTCTGTCGCTCGATGCCGACGAGCGGGTCTCGCCCGCGCTCGGCGAGGAAATCAGAGCGACGCTGGCCTCCACCCCTGCGGCCAGCGGCTTTCGGATACCGCGCGTCACCTTTCACCTCGGCCGCTGGATTCGAACGACCGATTGGTATCCCGACTACCAGCTCCGCCTCTACGACCGCCGTGCCGCTGAGTGGACCGGACAGTACGTGCACGAAGGCGTGTCAGTCCGCGGGACGGTCGCCTCGCTGCGCGGCGAGCTCCAGCACTTCGCGTACCGCGACGTGGCCGACCACCTCGAAACCATCGACCGGTACACGACGTATGCGGCGCGTCAGATGCACGAGGCCGGTCAACGCGCCGGCCTCGTGCGTCTGGCCGGCCATCCACCGCTGGCCTTCCTCCGCAACTACCTGCTCCGAGGCGGCATTCGCGACGGCGTGCCGGGCTTCATCATTTCCGCGATGAATGCTTACTACGTGTTTCTGAAATTCGCCAAGCTTGCCGAGCTCCAACGCGCGCCGGCGCCGGACAGGGACGCTCGAAAGGAGACGAAGCACCTTTGATCGGGCGACAACACGAAGACATGCTCGACTGCTCCGCAGCGAACCTCCAAGCGGGAGACATCTTCCAGAGCCGGAGTCTGAGCGGATGAAGCATGTTTTCGGCTTTAGCAGATGTCCTGGTCGCTGAACGCGAATGTTCTCGATCCATATCGACACGGCGCGGACCTGGCGGGGCGGTCAGAATCAGGCGCTCCTGACGGTCAACGGTCTGCGCGCGATCGGACACCGGACGGCGCTGGTCGCGCACCCGAACGGCGAACTTCGCTTGCGGGCGGCTGAGGGCCTCGAGCTCATCCCGATCGCCGCGCGGACCGAAATGGACCTGACCGCCGCGTGGCGCCTCGCGAGGGTGCTCAAGCGCCTGAGCCCCGACATCCTCCACGCGCACGACGCGCACGCGACGGCGATGGCGTCGCTCGCGCTGTCGCTCGGAGGATCGGCCACGAAGACGCCGGCGCTGGTCGCGTCGCGGCGCGTGGACTTCCACCTGCGCGGCAATTCGTTTTCGCGTTGGAAGCATCGACAGGTCGACTGCTTCATCGCGGCGTCGGAAGCGATCCGGAAGATGCTCGTGGCGGACGGCGTCCCGCCCGAGCGGACCGTCACCGTTCACGAGGGCATCGACGTCGAACACGTCCTTGCCGCGCCGGCCGTCAACGTCCACGAGACGTTCTTTCTGCCGCATCGTGCGCCGCTTGTCGGGAACGTGGCCGCGCTCGTGCCTCACAAAGGCCAACGGCATCTCGTCGACGCCGCGCACCTGGTCGTTCAGGAGATTCCGGACGCGCGGTTCGTGATCCTCGGTGAGGGCGAGCTCCGCGAGCATCTCGAGCGGCACGTGCGGGATCATCACCTGGAAAAACATGTCCTGCTGCCAGGCTTCAGGACCGATGTCCTCGGCTGCATGAAGGGATTCGATCTGTTTGCGATGAGCTCGGTCACCGAAGGGCTCGGCACGTCGATCCTCGACGCGATGGCATGCTCGCGGGCGATCGTCGCCACCAGGGCCGGCGGCATTCCGGAAATCGTGCAGGACGGGCTGACCGGCGTCCTCGTCGAGCCCCGGGACCACAAGGCCATGGCGCGCGAGATCGTCCGTCTGCTGCGCGACGACGCGCTGCGCGCGCGGATGGGCGAGGCAGGACGCACGAGAGTCGGTGAACGGTTCACCGTCGAGCGGATGGTCGCCGAGACCGCCGCGGTGTACGCGCGCGTGGCCGGCACGCGCCACGCAGCGGACACTGCGAGTCGGCCTGCGCGCCATTGAACCCGCACGCCTTCATCATGCCAAGGTGGCAGATGGCGAAGTCGTACCTGACCGGATCGTCTGGATCGAGACGCCTGAGGGTCCGCGTGATGTCGCGAGCCATCGGCCAGCCCGGGCTGGTGTAACGCGTCAGCTGTAGACACCGGCCGACGCGGATCACGTGCGTGTCGAGCGGCACGACCAGCCTTGCAGGCGTCACGCGCGACCAGACGCCGAGATCCAGCGCATCACGCCGCACCATCCACCGCAGGAACAGATTGAGCCGTTTGCACGCGCTGCCGGCAGACGGCCGGGGAAAAAAATAACAAACACCTGGTGCCTGACGTGCGACTGGACCTGATCGTACGTAGTGTCCGGCTTCAGCCGGACCGTCCAGCGCCAGCGCGCGCGTGGAGAAGCTGTCGAGCGCCGAGGTAATATCCGGCGCCGATGGATCGTCACCCAGAAGAAAGAATCCCTCGATCGATCCCGCGCGATCGATCATCTGCCGGACGATCCAGAGCAGCGCGACCAGATCGGGGCCGCCAATCCACCGGTGCACGAGAGGCGCGAAGGCGCGTGTGGCCCGTCGCGGATTGAAACGACGCACGTACTCGGCCGGGTGGTCGCCAGTGATGGCCAGGAGCCGCTCGATCGACTGGAGCACGCTCGCGACACGGCCGAATGCGAGCGCCGCGGCGATAAACCCGACCACTTCCCGGTCATCCGGCCGCTCGAAGCGCCTGACGATCTGGATCGGGTCGGTCGCGGAGTCAGGATAGTTGAATCCGGTGTACAGCCGATCGAGTGTGGTCTTGAGCAGTATGTCGTGGAGCGATGCCAATCGTCGGTCCCTGTCCTCAGCAACAGCCTTCAGGAGCGATCTTCAATAGCCACCAATCTTCAATCTTAAATCTACAATGGAGCGGTGCGGCGCAGACTGTTGATCGTCCTCGGGGCGACCGTGGCTCTGATCGTCATCGCTTCGGCGGGCGCGTACCACTACGCCAGACGATCGTTGCCCACCACGAGCGGAACGATCGAGGTCGCGGGCCTGTCGGCGCCCGTGGAGATCGTGCGCGACGCGGACGCGATCCCGCACATCTTCGCGGCGTCGAAGGCCGACGGCCTCTTCGGCCTCGGCTACGCGCACGCGCAAGATCGTCTGTGGCAGATGGAATTTCAGCGGCGGATCGGCTTTGGCCGACTGTCGGAGATCCTCGGACCCGCGGCCGTCCCCCAGGATCGCTTTCTTCGAACCGTCGGTTTCGGCCGGGCCGCGAGGTCGGCGTGGGCGACGACGCCTGAAGAGACGAGAAGAGAGATCGACGCATACGTCGCCGGCATCAATGCGTTTCTCGCGGCGCAGCACGGCGGCTCACTGCCGCCCGAGTTCACATTGCTCCGCTTCGAGCCTGAGCCTTGGAGCGGGGCGGACGTGATCGTCTGGCAGAAGATGCTCGCGTGGGACCTGAGCGGCAACTACTCCTTCGAGCTGCTGCGCCGCGACCTGGTCGGCACAGTCGGAGCAGCGGGACTCGCCGACCTGCTGCCTCCGTATCCCCGGAACGGACTGAGCATCCTTTCTTCCCAACAGACCCACACCTCCGACCTGGCCCACGAGACCAACCCGACCCGCCAGACCGACTTGACCCACCAGGCCTACCGGACCGACCCGACCTACCCGACCGGCCAGACCTACCTGACCCACCCGACCTACCTGACCCACCCGACCTACCCGACCCAACAGGCCCGGGAATCTTCCTGGGCCGGTGCGTTCCAGGCGGCCCTTTCCAGCGGCGAGCCCGCCGTCCGCGATTTTCTCCTTGGCGGCACGCTCACCGAAGCGCTCGGCTCGAACAACTGGGTGGTCGATGGCTCCCTGACCGCCAGCGGGAAGCCGCTCCTCGCCAACGATCCGCATCTGAGCGCGCGGACGCCGTCCATCTGGTACCTGGCGCACATATCGGCCGGCGACTACGAGGTCATCGGTGCCACGCTCCCCGGGGCGCCAGCCGTCGTCCTCGGCCGGAATCGGTTCATCGCGTGGGGCGCCACGAACGTGGCCGCCGACGTCGAGGATCTGTATCGCGAAAAGATCGACGAGACCGGTCGCTTTGCCGAGTTCCAGCACCGGCAGGAGCCGCTGCAGTTCATTCCGGAGACGATTCTGGTCAAGGGACAGCCGCCGGTGCGGATTGACGTCCGTGTCTCGCGCCATGGGCCGCTGGTGTCCGACGCCATCAACGCCGTGAACGCCGCGTCTCCGAAGAGACGAACGCTTCCGCCGGTTGAGCCGCTCGCGTTTCGCTGGACCGCCCTCGATCCGACGGACACGACGATCGTCTCGCTGATGAAACTCGGCGAGGCGCACAACTGGAACGACTTCACGGCGGCCCTTCGCGATTTCGTCGTGCCGTCGCAGAACTTCGTCTACGCGGACGTCGATGGACACATCGGGTACGTCGCCCCGGGTCGGATCCCCGTGCGCACGACCGGCGATGGCGCATTGCCGAGCGATGGATGGACCGGCGCGACCGAATGGACCGGCTGGGTGCCGAGCGACCAGCTGCCGCACGTCTACGATCCACCCGATCACGCGATCGTCACCGCCAACCATCGTCCGGCGCCGGAAGGCTATCCGCATTTTCTCGGGCTCGAATGGCCGGAACCGTACCGGGCGGAACGCATCATCGAGCTCCTTCGAAAGCCCGGCCTGACGACCGATGACCTCGCGAGCATGCAGGGCGACCACCTTTCGCTGCACGCGAAAGCCTTGCTTCCGAAGCTGCTCGATCGAGTGGTGCCGCAAGACGCCGCCGACCAGGACGCGGTCAGAATCCTGCGCCGATGGAACTACGAGGCACGCGGTGACAGCGCGGCGGCGGCGATCTTCGAGGCCTGGTTTCTGCGCCTCGCGCCCACGCTCGTCGGCGACGACCTGGGGCCGCTCACCACCGAGGGTTATCAGGGGCGGTATTCGTATGTCACCCGGTTCGTTCTTCGCGCGCTGGATCCGGTGTCAGCAGCCGGCTTCAGCCGGAACTGGTGCGACGACCTCCGTACGCTTCAGATTGAGACGTGTGTCGACGCGATCGGGCAGGCACTGCATGAGGCCGTCGGCGATCTCGACCGCCAGATGGGAAAGGACGCGACAAAGTGGCGATGGGACGCGGTCCATCGCGCCACGTTCCCGCATCAGGGGCTCGACAGCGTTGGTCTGTTGCGCCCCCTCATCAGCCGCTCGTCGCCCGGTGCCGGCGACTGGAGCACGGTGAATGTCGGCGCGGTGGCTGCCGATCAGCCGTACGAGCAGCACTCGATCGCCAGCTATCGTGAAATCATCGACCTCTCACCAGCGAACGACAGCCGGTTCATCGACGCGCTCGGGCAGTCCGGACACTTCCTTTCGCCGCACTACGACGATTTCCTCGCAGACTGGCGAGCCGTCAGGTATCGCCGCATGCGGATGGACAGGGCCGGGATCGAACTCGGCGCGACCGGGCACCTTCGGCTGACCCCTCGCTAAGTACTGCATTTCACAATTACGGTGACGTATTCGCGTGTCGAGGTGCCCGGATCGCAAGGCGCAAGGAGGAGATTGCCGGGAGCATTTGACCGACGAACAACGCAGCGAGGCGGGATGCATCGGCGCCCGAGACGAGCAGACAGCCGCACCTCCGTGAGTCAGCTTTTCGACGAGCGCCGCTTGCGAGGCTGGAGCCCAGTGGCGGTCTGCGAACCTTTCGGGCCGTTCAGGTGCGCACCCAGTAATGCGATACGGGACAACACCTCTTCGTGCAACACAAGCATATGGGTCCGCGTGTCAGCATTGAGCGTATCCATCTGGCGAAGTGTCTGGGCATTGAGCTCCTGCATCTCACGGCGGGTCTTCTCATTGAGCTCCTGCATCTCACGGCGGGTCTCCTCATTGAGCTCCTGCATCTCACGACGGGTCTTCTCATTGAGCTCGCGCATTTCACGGCGGGTCTCGTCGTCGCCATCGCGCATCTCCGTCCGAAGCGCAGAAAACTCCTCGCGCACCTCCGCCCGGAATTGCGAAATCTGCAACTCCAGCGCGGCGACACGATCAGGAAGCCCTTCGAGCTTTTCCACTTTGCGCTCCAGAATCTCGATGCGATCGGCGAGTAATGGCTCCATCTTGACCTCCTGCCTGTCGGACGGTCCCTCTTGGCAGTCCAAGGTCACCTGCTAACCGCGTGCCGACTCGTTGGCCGCGTTGTCGTTCGGCCGACGACGGTAGCATCGTCGACGTTGAGGCGCAAGGCGATTTCAGCGACAATTCCACCTCACTGCGGAGGCTCACTATGCGCGGCACGTATCGACTGACAGGGTTGGTCGCGGCGTCGGCGCTTCTGTCGATGTTCGGCCTCGCAGGCTGCGGCGGGACCGGCACTCCGTCATCCAAAGGTGAGACCAAGGCGACAAGCCGATGAAGTTCGAGCCTATTCCTGGCGCCGATCCGGAAAGGGATCGCCGGACAGCTCTTGCGGACCTGGGACACATGGAAACAAAAAACTTAGAACTGAAAAGTTAGAACTAAGAAGGACCGCGTCGAAAGCCAAAACTGAAAACTCACAACTTAAAAGGACTGCAAAAACTGCCTACCTTAGCGCAGTCCTTTTTGCTTTTCAGTTTTAACTTCTAAGTTTCGATTCGGCGCGCTTTTTGGATCGAACGTCACGCCATGGCCGCCAAACCTCGCGACCTCTGCGACCGCACGTTTCTCTTCGCATCCGACGTTGTGGCGTTCTGTCTCGTGCTGGCGCGCCAACCTGGCGCGCACAGGCAAATCGCCGGACAGCTTCTCCGGGCCGGAACATCCGTCGGCGCGAACGCGGAAGAAGCGAGAGCTGCCTTCACGCGTCGCGAGTTTGCTTTCAAGAACGGCATCGTCTTGCGTGAGGCGCGCGAGTCCAGGTTCTGGTTACGCATCATCCTGACGAACAAGCTGGCGGCAACCGACGCGACCGAACCCCTGCTCGCGGAAGCGAACGAATTGGTCGGAATCTACACTGTCACCGTCAGACGGTCGAAACAAAACATTTCAAACTTAGAAGTGAGAACTGAAAAGTAAGAAGGACTGAGCCCACGGTCGCAGTCATTCTTAGTTTTCACTTTTCAGTTTTTAGTTTTCGACGCGGTCCCTTTTTAGTTTTCAGTTTTCAGCGTTTTGTCCTCCAGGTCGTAAGAACGCCCTCGCCGCGGCGAGCGTCTCTCGCCGTTCTTCTCGACCCTGTCCCTTTTCCAGTCTTCGAGAGCCGGCGCAGTCCTTCTGAGTTCTAAGTTCTCAGTTCTAAGTTTGAAACGTCGTCGTTGACATACACGACGCGTCCCCCGACGATCGTCGCCGCGACACCGCCTCGCAGCGACCATCCGTCGAACGGGGTGTTCTTCGACTTGGACCGCATGCGGTCGGTCGACACGGTGACGCGCAGATCCGGCGCGAGAATGGTGATGTCCGCCGGCGCGCCTTCCGACAGCGACCCGCCCGCCACGTGCAGAATCCGCGCGGGATTCACCGACATCAACTCCACCATTCGCGAGATCGTGATGGCGCCCGGGTGGACGAGGCGGTCGAACACCAACGACACGGCGGTTTCGAGGCCGACGATCCCGAACGGCGCGCGGTCGAACTCGACGAGCTTTTCGTCGTAATGATGCGGCGCATGATCGGTCGCGATCACGTCGACCGTGCCATCGACGATGCCGGCGAACATGGCCTCACGATCGAGCGCGTCGCGCAGCGGGGGGTTCATCTTCGCGTTGGTGTCGTACGGCCGCGGCGACGCCAGCAGCTCGTCGCTGAGGGTGAAATGATGCGGCGTCACTTCGCAGGTGACGCGCGCGCCCCGCGCCTTGCCGTAGCGGACCGCATCGATGGACTGCCGCGCGCTCATATGAGCGATGTGCACGGCGCTGCCGGTCAGTTCGGCAAGCGCCACGTCACGCTGCACCATGATCGATTCGGCTTCGCCGGGTATCCCGCGCAGCCCGAGGGCGGACGCCGAAAAACCTTCGTGCGCGACGCCATCACCCTTCAGTGACTGATCCTCGCAGTGATCGATGACCGCCATTTTGAACATGCCGGCGTATTCGAGCGCGCGCCGCATCAGCAACGCCGTGGCGACCGGATGGCCGTCGTCGGAGACGGCCACGCAGCCGGCGTCATGGAGCTCGGCGATGTCGGCCAGCTGCTCGCCCTTCTGGCCCCGTGACACCGCGCCGATCGGATAAACGCGAGCGCGATTCGCCTCGGCCGCCTTCTTCAGCATGAATTCGGTCACGCCGGCGTTGTCGTTGACGGGCGCGGTGTTCGGCATGCACGCGACGGCGGTGAAGCCGCCGGCGACCGCCGCCGCCGTGCCGGTGGCGATCGTCTCTTTGTGTTCCTGTCCGGGCTCGCGCAGATGGACATGCATATCGATCAGGCCCGGGCAGACGACGAAACCGGCCGGGATCTCGACGACCGTCGTATCGGCATCAGCGGTCAGTCCGAGTCCGACGCGAGCGATCCGATCGCCGTCAATCAGCAGGTCGAACACGCCGTCCCGACCGTTGGCGGGATCGACGATCCGTCCGCCTTTGAGCAACCGCTTCATCAACTCGTCTCCTGCCAGTTCTCGCTTGCCAGTGCCGACTTCTCAGTTCCAACTTCGACAGTCGTTTTCGCTGCGTGTATCAGATTGGACTGCGTGTATTAAGTAGTGTCCGGCTTCAGCCGGACGATGCCGGGTCCGCCTAAAGGCTGGCTTTAGCCACGGCTTTAGCCTAATGCCGTTCGGAAATTCGCTGAGTTGAGAATCCTCTTGTACATTTCGCCAGAAATCGGTACTTACGCTGGGGATGGCACTAGCTTCCCCGAGTTCCCGCCGAAGATCGCCGCCGTCGGAAGCGCCGAGGGGGTTTCTCGCCACGTGGGCGCACGTGGTGGGCCCGAAAGGCGTCCCCACGATGTCGCGGCGTCGCGGACGCACACCGCGCGTGCCGGTCGATCAGTTGCTGCCGACGCTGACCTATCACGTGATGCAGGAGGCCGGGACGTTGGCCGACCACCTGTTCCAATTGTTTCGGCAGCCGCTGGCCGACAGTTCGTGGTCGGATCGGCGCCTGCGGTTGCCGTGGGAGATTTTTGCCGAGTTGATGCGACGGGCGTTGCGCCCACGGGCCACCGCGCGGCAGCATCGCGAGGCCTTCTGGCGCGGCTGGCGCGTGGTCGCCCTCGATGGCACGCAATTCAGTCTGATCAACACGCCCCAGATCACCGCGACTCTCCAGAAAGCGCGGACCCGCCGCGGCCGCGCCGCCTTCGCCAAGATCACGACCGCGGTCCTGTTGGAACTCGGCCTGCACAACCCGCTGGCCGCCGCGATTGGCCGCCACGGCGAATCCGAATGGGCGCTGGCCCAGCGCCTCCTGGCGCAGCTGCCCA
>Ga0068858_100003565_pt1 | contig 15404 bp, 14 predicted proteins | sample KBSSwiS12_FD_66589 | JGI IMG/M metagenome (GOLD analysis project Ga0068858, IMG submission 66589) | Switchgrass rhizosphere microbial communities from Kellogg Biological Station, Michigan, USA - KBS Switchgrass S1-2 | ecosystem: Host-associated > Plants > Roots > Rhizosphere > Soil ... | reverse complement strand
CCTCGAATACTACGCCAGCGTGGCGGGGCTGGAACGCTGGCGCGACGAGATTGTACAGGCCGATGCGGTAATCGTCGGCTCCTACGTGCCCGAGGGCGTGGCGGTCGGCGCCTGGGCCCAGGCCACCGCGCCAGGCCGCTGCTGCTTCTATGATATCGACACGCCCGTAACCCTCGCCAAGCTCGCCGCCGGCGATTTCGAATACCTGACGCCCGAGCTCATCCCCGGCTATGCCACCTATTTCTCGTTCACCGGCGGCCCCACGCTGGCCCGCCTCGAACGCCAGTACGGCAGCCCGCGCGCCCGGCCGCTCTACTGCTCGGTCGATACCACCCGCTACCGCCCGCTCGCCGTGGCCAAGCGCTGGGACCTGACCTACCTCGGCACTTATTCCGACGACCGCCAGCCCACGCTGGACCGCCTGTTGCTCGCCGTCGCCCGCGCCTGCCCGGAGCGGCGCTTCGCTGTCGCCGGATCGCAATATCCGGCCACGATCGACTGGCCCGCCAATGTCGAGCGGATCGAGCATCTCCCCCCCGCCGATCACCCGGCGTTCTACTCCGCCTCGCGCTTCACCCTCAACGTCACCCGCGCCGATATGATCGCCGCCGGCTGGTCGCCCTCGGTCCGCCTGTTCGAAGCCGGCGCCTGCGCCTGCCCGATTATCTCCGACCGCTGGGAAGGCATCGAAACCGTCATGGCCGGTATCCACCTCGCCGACACCACCGGGGACGTGATCGCCGCGCTTGCGGAGGACGCCACCGACGCCGGCGAATCCGCCCGCTGTTCTGTCCTCGCCCACCACACCGCCGCAGTACGCGCGGCGGAACTGGAGGCGGACCTCGCTGCCCTCACCGAGATGGCGTAATCCGGATCCTCCCCATGGTCACGCAGTGCAAATGGGGAGGGGGATCGTCCCGGCGAAAGTCGGGATGGCGGAGGGGTCACGCCCACCCCCCGCGTAACTCTTCTCCTCCACCAGCGCCGAACCCAGCAGCGCGTTGATCTCGCGCTTGATCGCCGCCCGCCTGTCGTTGGTTACGTAGACTGCCCGCGCCAGCGCTACGAACTTCGCGCCAAATCGTCCTCGCGCTTCCTCCTCGCGGATCGCGTCCTCGATTTCCCACAAGTCCCGGTTCACGGCCTTGAGCCGGAAGACCAGCGCAGTCAGGCCGCCGATCCCCTCGACCGCGGCCGCCACCCGCGCGAGGACGCCCAGCTCGCGCAGGACATTCGCCCGCGCGCGGGGCGCGGCGATGCGGTCGCGCTTGATCTCGAGGATGGTGATCTTGTCGATCAGTTCGCCCCATGAGACGGGGACGGCGGGGCAGGGGGGCAGACTGCTCACAGCCCGGTTTCCGCGCGCACCCGCGCCACCACCGGCGCCCACTCGCCCGGCGCGTCCTGGTGGACGAGGCGCAGCGAGGGATACCACGCCGAGCGTTCCGTTCCCGGCGTCCAGCGCCAGTCGCAGCCCTCGCGCAGCATCAGCCACGCGGGCTTGCCCATGACCCCGGCGAGGTGTGCTATCATCGTGTCGACCGTGATCACCGCCTCGCACCCGGCGACAAAGGCGGCGGTCGCGTCAAGCTCGGCCGGGCAGCCGCCGGGGTTGAGCACGGCCAGGGCGGATCGGCCGAGGTCCAGCGCGATGCAGGGGCGTTGCAGTGGCGTTGCAGCAAAGGCCATGGCCGGCACGCAGCGGGCGATGTCCCACTCTCCTGCGGTCAGGCACAGCCCGATCGTGCCGGCGGGGAAGGTGAACCCGTCGGCGGCCAGCCACGGGTCCGCGCAGCCCTCGGGCGGCAGCCGGAGCGCGAAGGCCAGTTCCATGATCTCGATGTCGCACCCGCTCGGCGGCAGCGGCCGGGCCGGTTCGAACGGCGCTAGCCGGACCGGAAATGTCTCGAGCAGGCAAAGCAGTCGCGGATGAACCTCGACTGTTACCGAAGCTGCGCGGCGCGCGAGTTCGGGCAAATAGCGGGCGAACTGAAGCGTATCGCCGAGCCCGTGATAGCAGCGCACCAGCACGTCGCGGCCATCTGGCGGCGTTCCGTCCCACACCCAGCGCAAGTGATAGGGCAGCCGCGGGTCGTCGCGCGTGGCCGGATCGCGCGTGGCGAGGGTTTCCTCGCACAGGCTCCAGGCGCGGGCATAGTCGCCGGCCCGCATGGCGGCGGTCCAGTCCGGAGCGGGGGCACGGGCGGCGACCGGGTGCATGGAATGGCGACGCGCGCCGCTCCCCTGCGTTCCCATATATCCATGTAAAATCAGATGGATGTGATGGCTTGTTCAGTCCACTGCACAATTGCTTGCGGCGGCATCGCGCCAGACTGGCGGGCAATCTCGCGACCGCGATGGACGAGCGCCAGGGTCGGGATCGAACGGATGGCGAAGCGCGCGGCGATCTGCTGCTCGGCTTCGGTGTCGAGCTTGCCGAGCCGCACCCGCGGCTCGAGCCGCCCCGCCGCCGCGGCGAACGCGGGCGCCATCTGCCGGCAAGGCCCGCACCACTCGGCCCAGAAGTCGATCAGCAGCGGCAGGTCGCTCTTGTCGGCATGGGCCGCGAAGTTGGCGCTGGTCAGGTCTACAGGATGACCTGAAAACAACGGCTTATGGCAAGTTCCGCAAGTCGGTTGCGAAGCAAGCCGCGCCGCCGGCACGCGGTTGCGCGTCGCACAGGCAGGGCAAGCGATGATCAGGGCGTCGCTCATGCGGCGAGATATGGGGAGGGTGGCGGCCGCTGGAAAGGGCCGCAGTCAGCCGGTGTATTCTTCGAGCCGATAACCGAACCCGTAGACCGGAGCGAGCCGGTACCCCGCCTCGGGTTTGAGTTCGAGCTTTGAACGGATCTTCGAGATGTGGATGTCCAGCGTGCGGGTCGAAAGGCCCGGGTCGATCCCCCAGATCGTCTCGAGAATGTAGCTGCGCGAGACCGCCCGGTTGAGGTTGCGGAACAGCAGTAGGGCGAGGGTGAATTCCTTGGGCGTCACGTGCGGCGCGGCGCCGTCGATCAGGAGGGTCCGGGTGCCAAGCTCGAACGTATGCCGCCCGTACTTCTCCACCGCCAGCCCGTCGCAATTGGCCGAGCGCCGCGCCAGCGCGAGGAGCTGGGCCACGAGCACCTCGGCGGCGCAGGGCTTGGCCAGCACGCAATCGGCCCCCGTGCGCAGCGCCTGCGCCACGTCCTGGCTGGTGAGGGGCGCGGTCAGCAGGACGATCGGCGGGGTCGCGCCGATCTGGTTGCGGATGCCTTCCAGCAGGCTCGGGCCGGCCAGGTCGGGTAGGTCCCAGTCGACCAGCAGCAGGTCGTGGGCGTCGCGGTGGAGCGAGCGCATCAGGCTGCGGCCGTTGGCAAACGCCGTGCAGTGAAAGCCGGCGGTGGCGACCAGCGCTTCCAGGCTGTGGCGGGAAGCGGAGTCCGAATCGAGCAGGGTCAATTTCATCGTGCACGGGGCCACCGGGTGGGGCGGCCAACATCCTCATGTTTTCCCCGGTGCGACCCTGCGCGGCTTCCTAGCAGAGAATTGCCGGAGCGCAGGCCTGAGGCTGTTGCAATTTACAATTCTTCACCATGCTGGCGCGTGACCACAAGAACAGCCCCCCGCCGCAGTGTTCAGATGGTCCGTTTTACTTGAACGTCAGGTGAATTGGTTAATTTCCCCACCTGACCGGCAGTTTACAGGCTTTGGCGAAAGTCCGACCAGGCGATTACGTCGTTGTCGGTGGCGATGAACAAGCCGGCCTGGATCTCTTCGGGCTGGCTGGCCGCGAGGCGGATGGCTTCGGCCAGCGTCCCGTAGATCAGCGTCTCGGGGCCCGCGAACCCCGGCCCGTCGGCCAGGTGATAGAGCCGCACCGTCGCCTCGTCGAACGTGGTGCGCATCAGTCTTCCTCCGGGGTGTCACGCCGTGCGCCGTCGAGCGTGCGGGCCAGCCGCTCCGCCTCGACGGCATCGCGCGCGCGCTCGCCCTTGCTGCGCCCGTGGAGCGCGCGGTTCTGCGCCGCGGTTGCGGCTGCCTCGGCGCGGCGGCGGGCCTTGCGGGCCAGGCGCAGGTTGACGATCTCGGCCATCGCCCGAGCATAGCCCCAGGCCGCCCGCTCCGCCACCATCCGTCGCCACCTTGGGGATAAGCGCGCCGCCGCGGTTGAGCGCGGGCGCGCGGCGGGCGAGAGACCGGGCGTGAACCCGTCCGTCATCATTGGCTCCGAGCCCGGGGGCGCCCCCGTGCGCATCGATATCGAGGAGCTGCTGGCGACGCGGCTGCTCGTCCAGGGCAATTCCGGCTCGGGCAAGTCGCACCTCCTGCGCCGCCTGCTCGAGGAGAGCGCCGGTCTCGTCCAACAGGTGGTGATCGATCCCGAGGGCGATTTCGTCACCCTGGCCGAGCCGTTCGGCCACGTGGTGATCGATGCCGCGGCTTATGCCGGTGACGAGATCGTCCGCCTCGCCGCGCGCATCCGCCGCCACCGCGCCTCGGTCGTCCTCGCGCTCGACGGGCTCGAGGTCGATGCCCAGATGCGCTGTGCCGCGGCCTTCCTCAACACCTTGTTCGAAGCCCCGCGCGAGGAATGGTATCCCGCCCTCGTCGTGGTCGACGAGGCCCAGCTGTTCGCCCCCGCCGCCGCCGGTGACGTCAGCGAGGACGCGCGCCGGCTCAGCCTCGCCGCGATGACCAACCTCATGTGCCGCGGCCGCAAGCGGGGGCTTGCCGGCATCATCGCCACCCAGCGCCTGGCCAAGCTCGCCAAGAACGTCGCCGCGGAGGCCTCCAACTTCCTGATGGGGCGCACGTTCCTCGATATCGACATGGCCCGAGCGGCCGATCTGCTCGGCATGGAGCGCCGCCAGGCCGAGCAGATCCGCGATCTCGCCCGCGGTCATTTCCTCGGCCTCGGCCCGGCGATCAGCCGCCGCCCGGTGGCGGTGAAGATCGGCGAGGTCCGCACTCGCCCGAAGACGACGATCTCCGGCCTCATGCCCCTGCCGACCGCCAGCAGCGAGGACATGGCCCTCCTGCTCCACGACGAGCCCGCGGCCGCCCCGCCGCCGTTGGCGATCGAGCCCGAACCCGCGCCGGTGGACAGCGCGGAGCTGTTGGAGCGGATCGCGGCGCAAGTCCCCGCGGCCGAGCACGTCGAGCCCGAACCGCAAGGCGCGCTGTTCGCGGCCGAGGAAACCGCCGCCAAGCTCGCCGGCATCCTCGCCGAAATGGCGGCCGAGCCCGACTGCACCTTCCAGGGCGCACCGGCACTGTTCCAGGATTTCACCCTGCGCTGCCGCATGGCGCGGATCGCCGGGCACGGGATGGACGTCGCCCAGTTCCGCCGCCGCTTCGCCCTCGCCGTCGCCGGCTGCGTCCCCGAGGAGCCGGGCTGGGCGCAAATCCTCGCAATCGCGGGCGACATCGCCGACGACCTCCTCGCCCCGTTCCTCGTCATCGCTCGCGCCGCGCAAGCGGGCGAGCCGTGTCCGGAGGATAGCGAACTCGCCCGGATCTACGGCACCAGCTCGGCCGGCCGCGTGCGCCGCCTGCTCGAGCATTACGAGAAGGCGGGGCTGATCGTGGTCCGCACCGACTTCGGCGGCCGCCGCTCGATCGGCATCCCCGCGCTCGGCGTGTCGACCGCCCCGCTCGAACAGGCCTGATCGCTTAGGCCAGCGTCCCGCCCAGCCGCTCCAGGATCGCCTCCGACTGCGCCCACAGTGCCTCGGCATCGCCTTCGCGAAGCACCGCCGTATCGGCGCCACTCCAGACATGCGTATCCGGCCCCGCCGGCCCGGCCACCGCGCAATCCTCGAGCACCAGCCCGCCGCGTCCGGCCAGCTCCGGCGCCACCGCGCCCCACACCGTCGTCGCCGCGCCCTGCTCGAGCGTCTTGATCAGCGGATGCGGCCGCCCCTCGGCGTCGAAGAACCCGATCTGCCGCTTGAGCTCGGGCGAGTGATAGCGCTGGAGATTGGTCATGATCGTCCCTGGCAACACGGCATTGGCGAACACCCCGTCGCCGCCCCAGCGCCGCGAGGCTTCCATCGCGAACAGGATGTTCGCCGTCTTGGATTCGCCGTAGGCGGCGAGCGCATCGTGCTCGCGCCGCTGCCACTGCAGGTCGTCGAGCACGATCGGCCGGCGCTTGTGCGCGCCGGAACTCAACATCACGATCCGCGCCTCTCCGGCCTTGAGGTTCGGCAGCAGCGCATGGGCCAGCTGGAAATGCCCGAGGTGATTGGTCGCGAAGCGCACGTCGAGCCCGCTCGGCAGATGGCTCTCCGGGGTCTTGGAGACCCCGGCATTGCCGATCAGCAGCCCGATCCGCGCAAACCGCTCGGCCACCGCCCGGGCGAAATCCGCGACCGAGGCAGGATCGCTGAGATCGAGCGCGCCGACCCACACCTCGCCGCCATATTCGGAGCGCAGTTCCTCGGCGAACCCGGCGGTGCGCCCTGGGTCCCGCACGCCGATCGCGATGCTCGCCCCGGCCGAGGCCAGCGCCCGCGCGGTTTCCGCGCCGATGCCCCCGGGCGAGGCGCCGGTAATCACCGCCACCGTCCCGGAAAGATCCACCCCGGCGACCACCTCCAGCGCGGTTGAATTCCGGTCGAAGCGCGCCTCGGCCGTCTGGTCTGCGGGGGGAGGGGTCATGCCGGTCTCGCTTTCGTCCTTGCGCGGACCAGCGTGGCGCGCCGCTGCGCCGCTGGCAAGTTGCTCACGCAGCGAGTGTGTCGCGAAACGCCGCCAGCCGCCGCACGCCCTCCGCCAGCACCGCCGGGCTCTTGCAATGGCACAGCCGCACGATGGCGCTGGTCTCGCCCGGCTCCAGGAATGCGGAGAGGGGGATCGTCGCCACCCCACCCTCGTGCACGGCGCGGCGGGCGAACGCGGCGTCATCCAGCGCTATGCCCGAGGCCGCAAGGTCGATGCAGGTGAACCATGTGGCGGGGCCGGGCAGGGCGACGAAGCCGCTATCTGCCAGCAACGCGTTCAGCACAGCCCGCGTCTCGGCCCAGCCGGCCATCCGCTCGCCCAGCACGTCCTCGCGCCCGAGACCTTCGACTGCGGCCCACTGTGTTGCGGGGATGGTGGTGAAGGTGAGGAACTGGTGCGCGCGGGCGATCACGGCCGCCAGCTCCGTGCCCGCCGCCAGCCACCCCAGCTTCCACCCGGTGAGGCCGAACAGCTTGCCCGCCGAGCCGATCTTGATCGCGCGTTCGCCCATTCCCGGTAGAGCCAGCAGCGAGCGGTGCGCCGCGCCGTCGAACCGCACCGCCTCCCACACCTCATCGCAGATCGCCACCAGATCGCGTTCCACGCAGAGCCGGGCCAGCATCGCCATCTCCGCCTCGCTCGCCACCGAGCCAGTGGGATTGAGCGGATCGTTGAGGATCAGTGCCCGCGTGCGCTCGGTGATCCGCAGCGCGATCGCCTGGCGCTCATAGCGCCAGTGCGGCGGCGCGAGCGGCACGATCACCGGCACCCCGCCGGCGCGGCGCACGAACGGCGCGTAGAGATCGTAGGCCGGGGCGAATATCAGCACCTCGTCCCCGGGGGTGACCACCGCGAGGATCGCCGCGGCCAGTGCCTCGGTCGCCCCCGATGTCACGACGAAGGCCTCAGGCGGCAGACCCAGCTTCTGCGTGCGCCCATAGTAGGCGCTGAGCGCCGCGCGCAGCTCCGGGATGCCGGCGGAGGGCGGATACTGGTTCGAGCGTTCGACCAGCGCCCGCGCCGCGGCTTCGCGCAGCGCCAGCGGACCGGCGTCGTCGGGAAAGCCCTGGCCAAGGTTGATCCGGCTGCCGTCGCGGCACAGCGCCGACATCTCCTCGAACACCGTGGTGCCCATCGCGCGGTAGATCGGATTGACTTGCATGCCCGCGTGCTAGCCGCGCCACAGGCCCACTGGCGAGCGCAAATGCGCTCGCGCGGTTATTTCACCGCGTAGAGCAGCCGCCCTTCGCCGAGGGTCGCGAGCACTTGGCCAATCTCGCCGGGGGCAACCGCAAAGCAGCCTTGGCTGCGGCCGACGCGGCCCTGCGTGCTGGCCATCGTCGGCGACACGTATTCGGCGGCGTGGATCACGATCGCCCGCGCCTCGGCCTGGTCGTTCTCGGGATCAAGGCCCGCAAGGCGGCGCGAACGGCCGTGTTCGCCATAGTAGGTCTCGCCGGTGAGGAACGCGCCCTGGCACGAGGCATTCGAGCCCGGCCGGTTCGACAGGTGTTCGACCCAGCCGCTGTTGGCTGGATCGGACCCACGGCCATGCGCCACGAGGTGCGAGGAGACGACCTGCCCGCCCGCCATGTCGACGAGGTAGAACCGCGCCGCCTTGGACGGCGCGGAGAAATCGACCAGCCCGACGAGGTCGCGGTTGGCGATGGCATAGCCATGGCGGTCAAGCGCGGCGCGCGCCTGCGGCAGCAGCACCGAATAGAGCCGGTCCCGGCCCGTCGCGGTCTCGGCAAGGTCGAGCGGACGATTGCCCGCAAATTCGTGGAAGCCGGGGATGCGCGTGGCGAGCGGCACGTCGAGCGGCAGGCTCTGCGCGAAGGCTTCCTGCGGCCCGAGGGTGCGCGTGAGGGCCAGGCTGGCGCCACCGGCGGCGAATGCGCCGAGCAGCCGGCGCCTGCTGAATTCCATGTCGAGTGCGATCCCGATAATTTCCCGTGTCCCCCACCTGCGGTCTCACCGGTTACCATTCAAGCAAGAACCGATCCGGATCGGCGCAGACCGTTCGGTTTGTGCGATGAGTGGAGGCTCACTTCGGAACTGGATTATCGCTGTACGGGAATTTCCCGAATTCGCCGGGCGCGGAGCCACGACCTCGCGGGGGCGTTTACGCCGTGAAAAATCGCTGTCCTACATGCCTTGGCGCTGACATCCTCCCGGTGCGACCCGTGCGGCCGCATGCTCTTTGACAGTCGAATCCCGTTTTCGCGAAAACAGTGTCTCGTGTCACCTTTTCGCATCCAACCCACTGGATTTACGTGAATAAATGCCCCGGACACATGGGTGACACCGTGTCACCCAGTGTCACCCGTCCACTAACGTAAGGCAGGGGTTCCAGCCTACGGCCGATCAGTCCTCGCCGTGGCCAAGCGCGAGGTATTCGCGGCTCTGCATTTCCATCAGCCGGCTGACCGTGCGGTCGAACTCGAACCGTCCGTCCTCGTCGCCGCCGGGACCCGGATCGTAGAGGTCCTCGGGCCGGGTCGCCGCGGCGGCGATCAGCTTGACCTTGCTCTCGTAGAGCGCGTCGATCAGCGTCCGGAACCGCGCAGTCTCGTTGCGCCGCTCCGGGCCGAGCCGCGGGATGCCCATGACGATCACCGTGTGATAGGCCTGCGCCACCGCCAGGTAGTCGCTCGCCCCGCGGGCTTCCTCGCACAGCCGCTTGAAGCTGAACACGGCAACGCCCTTCAGGCTCTTGGGCACATGAAGCTTGCGGCCCCCGCCGACGTCGATCTCGCCGGAGGGCACATGGGCGCTGTCCTCGGGCGGATAGTCGGTCAGGCGGAAGAACGCCTCGCGCGCCTTTTCCGTCGCCGCCTCGCCGAGCGGGCAATACCAGGTGTCGATCCCCGCCAGCCGGTCGAGCCGGTAATCGACCGGGCCGTTGAGCGGCAGCACGTCGAGCTCGCGCTCGATCAGCGCGATGAACGGCAGGAAGTGCTCGCGGTTGAGCCCGTCCTTGTAGAGCTGCCCCGGCGCGCGGTTAGAGGTGGTGACCACGGTCACACCCTCGGTGAGGATCAGCGCGGTGAACAGCCGGCTCATGATCATCGCGTCGGCGGTGTTGTTGACCACCATCTCGTCGAACGCCAGCACGCGCAGACCCCTCGCGATGGCTGCGGCGACCGGCGGGATCGGGTCCCCGCTCTCCTTCTTGCGCTCCTCGCGCAGCAAAGCGTGGACCTCGAGCATGAAGGCATGGAAGTGGACGCGGCGCTTCTCCGCAATGCCCAGCGTGTCGTGGAACAGGTCCATCAGCATGGACTTGCCGCGCCCCACGCCGCCCCACAGGTAGACCCCGCGCGGGCGCTGCGGCGGTGCTTTCCGGCCGATCAGGCGGCCGAGCAGTCCGGGTCCCGCGGGCGGCGTCTCGAGTTCGCGCTGGAGCAGTGCCAGCCGCTCGGCGGCGGCGGCCTGTTCGGGATCGGGCTTGAGTTCTCCCGCGGCGACCAGCTCGCGGTAGCGCGCGAGAAGGTCGGTCACGGCGTGGAGACTTTGCGGACCGTTCCGGAAAAGGCCGCGAGGAGTTCGCCCCCCTGTTCTACCGTGCCCCGCAGGAACACCAACCGCCGGGTCTCGCGCAGCAGCTCGACCACCGCGTCGACCGGCTCCCCGATCTTCCCCGCGCCGATGAACTGGGTCGAGGTATCAATCGTGGTGCCCAGTGCGCCGAGGTCGCCGGTCAGAACGCGCAGCGCGCCGAAGAAGCTAGTATCGATCAGGCCCATGATCGCGCCGCCATGCAGCCCGTTGAACAGGTTGCCGTGCAGCGCCGCCGTCTCCGCCCGCATCCGGCAGGTCCGCTCGCCTTCCTGCCGCAGCAGGACGGGGCCGAACACGCCCATGTGGAACGCGTCCGGAAGGTTGGTGTCGAACACCAGCCAGCCCGGATGGTCCGAGCTTGGGGTGATCCTCACCTGGCCAGTGCGGGGTGCAGCCACGTCGGCGCGGCGGGCGTCAGATGTGACGCTCGGCCTGCATCTTCTTGATCTCGGCGATCGCCCGCGCCGGGGAGAGGCCCTTCGGACAGACGTTGGCGCAGTTCATGATCGTGTGGCAGCGATAGAGCCGGAAGGGATCTTCCAGCTCGTCGAGCCGTTCGCCGGTCATCTCGTCGCGGCTGTCGGCCAGCCAACGATAGGCCTGGAGCAGGATGGCGGGGCCGAGGAACTTGTCGGAGTTCCACCAGTAGCTCGGGCACGAGGTCGAGCAGCAGGCGCACAGGATGCACTCGTAGAGCCCGTCCAGCTTCTCGCGCTGTTCCGGGCTCTGCAGGCGCTCCTTGCCCGAGGGCGTGGTCGAGACGGTCTGCAGCCAAGGACGGATCGAGGCGTACTGCGCGTAGAAGTGGGTGAAGTCGGGGACGAGGTCCTTGATCACTTCCATGTGCGGCAGCGGGGTAATCCGGATATCGCCCTTGAGGTCGTCGATCGCGGTGGTGCAGGCGAGGCCGTTGCGCCCGTTCATGTTCATCGCGCACGACCCGCAGATGCCCTCGCGGCAGGAGCGGCGGAAGGTGAGGGTGGGATCGACCTCGTTCTTGATCTTGATGATCGCGTCGAGGACCATCGGCCCGCACTGGTCGAGATCGATCTCGAACTGGTCGTAGCGGGGGTTCTCGCCGCTGTCGGGATCGTAGCGGTAGATCGTGAACTTCTTCACCCGGGCAGCGCCCTCGGCCTTGTGCACGCGGCCCTTGCCGGTGATCTTGCTGTTCTTGGGAAGGGTGAAGGTTGCCATTGTTCCCGGTCCGTAGATGGTGGTCTGGACAATGCCTCTAGCGATTCATCCACGGAGGGCAAGGGTGTCCTGGGGGCAAGGTGGCCAGGCGGCGCGGGAGCGGGTGGGTGGTTTGCCGCGCGCAGAGTTGGTAGGCGGCAGCATGCTCCGCCGCATCGTACCTCGCGCTCTGCTGGTTGTCGCCGCCCTGCCGCTCGCCGGCTGCGTTGGCTTCCACTCGCTCCCGCCCGCAGGCTACGCCAGCGCGCCGGACGACGGGGTGCTCCGCCTCGTGTTCGACGAGCGCGGCGATCCTTGGCCGTTGGACCCGGGCCCGGAGGCTGTGGCGATCCTGCCGCCCGAGGGCGGTCTCGATCGCAGCCGCGCGTTCGGTCTCGCCCGCAAGCTCGAGCGCGCCGGCGCCGCCTACGATCGGGAAGCCATCCTCGACCAGGCCGCCGCGCGCCTGACCCGGGCCGGCGGCGCGGAAGCCGGCCGCGTGGTCATCCTGATCAACGGCTTCAACAACAGCTACGGCTCGTTCCGCAAGAAGTACGCGGCCACGCGCGAATGGCTGGCAGGGCAGGGCGCCCCGGCGGGCTTGCGCTATGTCGAAGTCTACTGGGATGCCCTCCACCGCGCCGGCGGCAAGGTGGCCTACCCGGCGCTGCTGTTCCCCAGAGCCCGGGGCAATGCCGCGCGCGCCGGGGCCTGCGGTCTGCGCGAACTCTTGCGCCGCCTGCCTACTTCTACCGAAGTAAGCGTTGTCGCGCACAGCCTCGGCACGCAGGTGGCGCTTTCGGCACTGGCCGATCCGCCTCCCGGCCGCGGCGGAGTGGGCTGCGATGGGAGGCCCGGATCATGGGCACCGCCGCTGCTTGCCGACTCGCGCCTCGCCCTGTTCGCTCCGGCGCTGGGCGGCCGGCAACTGGAGGACACCACCGGAAGGGTTCCCGCAGCGCTGGTGGGCGGCCTGTCCCGCCTGGTGATAGCTTGGAATCCCAATGACCGGGTGATCACCAAGCGCAACTTCGGCATCGACCTGCCCGACAGTTTCGGGGGCGATACGCGGCTCGGCGGCAATGCCCGCTTCATCGAGAGGTTCACGCAACAGATTGCGGCGAACGGCCAGTCCGCCCGGGTGAGCACCGAGCAGTTCGCCCAGCCTGCCCACGAACTCTCCGCCTATCTTGCCGATGGCCCGCGCGCCGCTTGCCTGTTGTGGGCCGTCCGGGTTCTGCCTGCGCGGCCCGAGGGGTGCGGTCTGACGCGTTAGCGGCGCCGGCAAACGCGGAGGTGTTGGTTCGTTCGGTGCCCCAAAAGAAGAAATGCCCCCGACGCGAGCGCGCCAGGGGCATTCTGGACTATGCTTCGGCGGGATCAGCCGAAGGTGCGCTGCCACCAGCCGCGGCGCGGCGCGCCGGCTTCGCCCTCGGCGCCATCGGATTGCGCGGCAGAGACATCCGCGGCCGGATCGGGCGAGGCCTCGGCGGTCACCGCAGGAGCTTCGGCTTCTGCGGCCACGGCTGCTTTCTTGCGGGTGCGCTTGGGCTTTGCCGGCGCCTCATCGGCCGGAGCCGCAGCCACCGGAGCGGGCTCGGCAGGGGCATCGGCCGGAGCAGCCTCCGCCGCCGGAGCCGCCTTCTTGCGAGTGCGCTTGGGCTTTGCCGGCGCTTCCTCTGCCGCAGCCTCGGCGGCCGGAGCTTCAGCGACAGCGACTTCGGCGGCCTTGTCATCGGCCTTATTGCGGCGCGCGCGCTTGGGCTTCGCGGGAGTGTCCTCGGCGACCGGCTCGGCCGGGGCTTCCTCTGTGCTCAGCGGAGAGTTCGGTTCGACCGCGGCAGCGGGTTCGGCCCCCACGTCGCCCGCGACATCGGATTCAATGCCCTCGCCCGCGGCTTCGCCCTCGGTCTCGCCTTCACCTTCACCGCGATTGCGGCCACCGCGCCGGCGACGGCCACGACGGCGGCGCTTACGCGGGCCCTCCTCGCCATCCTCGCCCGGTTCGGCAGTGTCTTCGGAGCTCTCGGTTTCGTCGCTCTCGGACAAGGCTTCGTCGCCCTCGGCCTCGCCTTCGAGTTCGTCGGCGCCTTCGCCGTCTCCGTCCTCGCCGCGGTTGCGATTACGGCCGCCGCGGCGCCGCTTGCGGCGCTTGCGGCGCCCGCCTTCACCGTCCTCGTCGTCACGTCCGCGGCGTTCCTGGCGCTCGCCGCCGCTCTCTTCCTCGTCTTCGTCCTCGAACTCTTCCTCGATGAAATCGTCCTCGGGTTCGACGATCGGCTCGAACCGTGGAATCGACGTCGGCCGCGGGCCGGACGAGGTCACGCGCATCTTGGCGCCCTCGTTCTCGCCCTCTGGGATCACCTCGACGCGCACGCCATAGCGCTGCTCGATCTCGTGAAGGTCGGCGCGCTTGGCGTTGAGCAGGTAGATCGAGGCCTCGGTCGACGCGTAGAGCGTGATCACCGTGCCGCGGCCCTTGGCGGCCTCGTCCTCGATCAGGCGCAGGGCGGAAAGGCCGGCGCTCGAGGCGGTGCGGACCAGACCGGTGCCGTCGCAATGGGGACAGCCGCGGGTCGTTGCCTCGAGCACGCCGGTGCGCAGGCGCTGGCGGCTCATCTCCATCAGCCCGAAGCCGGAAATGCGGCCGACCTGGATGCGAGCGCGGTCGTCCTTCAGCGCGTCCTTCATGGCCTTCTCGACCTTGCGGACGTTCGAACCGTATTCCATGTCGATGAAGTCGATCACGACCAGGCCGGCCATGTCGCGCAGGCGCAGCTGGCGGGCGATCTCGCGCGCGGCCTCGAGGTTGGTCGAAACCGCGGTGGCCTCGATCCCGTGCTCCTTGGTCGAACGGCCGGAGTTGATGTCGATCGAGACGAGAGCCTCGGTCGGGTTGATCACCAGGTAGCCGCCGCTCTTCAGCTGGACAACCGGATCGTACATCGCGGTGAGCTGGTCTTCGGCGCCATAGCGCTGGAACAGCGGCACCGGATCGGCATAGGCCTTAACCCGCCGGGCGTGGCTGGGCATGAGCAGCTTCATGAAGTCACGCGCCGCGCGGTAGCCGCCTTCGCCCTCGACCACGACTTCCTCGATGTCGCGATTGTAGATGTCGCGGATCGCCCGCTTCACCAGGTCCGAATCCGAGTGGATCATCGCGGGAGCGCTGGACCCGAGCGTGGTCTCGCGGATCTCGTCCCACAGCCGGGCGAGATAGTCGAAGTCGCGCTTGATCTCGGTCTTGGTGCGCGAGAGACCGGCGGTGCGGACGATGCAGCCCATCGACTTGGGCAGGTCCATCTCCGAGATAATCGACTTCAGGCGCTTGCGATCCGCCGCCGAGCTGATCTTGCGGCTGATCCCGCCGCCATGGCTCGAGTTCGGCATCAGCACGCAGTAGCGGCCGGCGAGGCTGAGATAGGTGGTGAGGGCGGCGCCCTTGTTGCCGCGCTCTTCCTTGACGACCTGGACCAGCAGCACCTGCCGCCGGTGGATCACGTCCTGGATCTTGTAGCGGCGACGCAGCGCCATGCGCTTGGCGCGCAATTCGTCGGCTTCCTTGGCGTGGGCGCGACCGCGCTCACCGCCACCCTGCCGACGACGGCCGCGGCGGCGCGGCTGCTCTTCGGCGCCTTCGCTCTCGTCGGCTTCCTCGCCATCGTGGTCAAAGCCGTTCTCGACGTGGCCGTCCTCGATCGTGGCGACCTCGTCCTTCTCGGACGTGTCGATCTCGGTGACGCCGCCGAAGTCCTCGTCGGAGTGGTGATCGTGATCGGTACCGGCGAAATCGTCGGCTAGGCTCTCACCCAGCTCGTCGTCCCCGACGAAGTCTTCCTCGCCCTCGGCGACGGCGCGCAGCGCCGCCTCTTCCTCGGCGTGAGCGGCTTCTTCGGCCAGCAGGCGCTCGCGGTCTTCCTTGGGGATCTGGTAGTAGTCGGGATGGATTTCGCTGAA
>Ga0068858_100003564_pt1 | contig 15412 bp, 18 predicted proteins | sample KBSSwiS12_FD_66589 | JGI IMG/M metagenome (GOLD analysis project Ga0068858, IMG submission 66589) | Switchgrass rhizosphere microbial communities from Kellogg Biological Station, Michigan, USA - KBS Switchgrass S1-2 | ecosystem: Host-associated > Plants > Roots > Rhizosphere > Soil ... | reverse complement strand
CTTCGCGCTAAATTCCCGTAATCGCTTCCGGGAATTTAGCGCGAAGATAGTCCCGGTGTTTGGCCTCCATGACGAAGATCAGGTCGGCCCAGCCCAGCAAACCTTCGGTTACCCGCTGCCGCGAGCCGGGCTCGGTTCCAGCCGATTTGGCCGCGTAGCCCGGAAGGTCCCGGTAGAGCTCCTCGGCCGTCCGGCTGCGCCATTTATTGCGGCTACAGATAAAGAGCAGCTTGATTGGGAGCTGGTCTTCGTCTCCGATCAACTTACGTATCCTCCGGCGGCGGCGGGGCGACCGGCTCGACGACCAGGGAGTCCTCATCCTCCTCCTCGATTTCCTTGCGCCAGGCCCGGGATAGAAGCGGGCGCAGGAAGCCATAAAGCAGATAGGAAACGAAGATCACGGCGGGCATCCACTCGATGTAAACAATGGTCAGGCCCAGGACGAGGACGACCCCCAGAAACTTAGGCGGGGAAAACTGCGTTCGCCAGTTGAAACCCTTGAAGCTGGGGTACTCAAACTTGCTCACCATCATAAACGAGAGGAAAACCATCAGGATCGCGAGGCCAATTCCTCCATAACCCAGCGGGAGGTCCGCTTCCACGTGGTACTGGGAAACGATCAAGAGCGTAATGGAGGAGATCAAACCGGCCGCCGCAGGGACCGGAAATCCGGTGAAGTTCCGTGTTCCCGTTCCTAGATTATAGGTAGCGGCGACATTAAACCGAGCCAGTCGGAACGCGCCGCAGAGCAGATAGAAAACGGCGATAATCCAGCCGATACGGCTGGGTAACTCCTGAAGCACGATCTTGAAGACCAAGAGCGCGGGTGCCACCCCAAAGCTGACGATGTCCGCCAGGGAATCGAATTCACGGCCAAACGGGCTTTCCCGCCCACCCAATCGGGCCAGTCGCCCGTCCAACAGGTCAAACAGGCACGCCGCCAGGATGCAATAAAGGCTCACCACATAAGTATGTGCCCAGTCCGGACCGCCTTTTTCCTTCTCGATCGTGCCCTCAAAGATCTTCAGCACCGCCAGAAACCCGAAGATGATGTTTCCCGCCGTCATCAAGTTCGGCAGGAGAAAGATCCGCGAGATGTTCTCGGGGCGATAGTTCGGTGCGGGCATGGGATCGATGGGTTAGGGCCAGCGGGCAATCGGGGTGGCAGCTCCCTCCACCCGGTCGCCTGGCTTGACCAGGATGGTGCATTCCATGGGGAGAAAAACCTCGGTGCGGGAGCCAAAGCGGATCATGCCAAAGCGATAACCCCGGGCCACCGTATCGCCCTCTTTTGACCACGCCACGATTCGGCGCGCCACCAGACCGGCAATCTGCCTCACCGCCACCGGGCCGCGCGCAGTCTCCAGCCACCAGGACCGGCATTCATTCCGGATGCTTGAATCGGGATGGCGCACATCGAGAAAATCGCCCGTCTTATATTTAGTGCTCTTGACCGTGCCCTCGACTGGCGCCCGGTTCACGTGGACATCGAACACCGAAAGAAATACGGCCACCCGCTTCATTTTACCCAGTCCGAAGTCGGGCTCGTCCATCTCGATGACATCAACCACCAGCCCATCCGCGGCGGAAACGATGATTTTTTCATCCGCAGGTACCGGACGCTCCGGATCGCGAAAGAAATAAAGGACGAAGAAAAACAAGCCAAAGATCAAGAAGGCCAGGATTTCAAGCGTGACGGTCAGGGTAATCGACTCTGGCGATACGACCGTCCGGTCGATGATCAACAGGCCAAAACCAACAAAAAGAAGAGGTACGGAAAACCGGCGGGATTCCTGACGGGCAGAAGGCATATTTTCGACCTTATCATAAATAAGGACGAAGGCGTGAGAAAAACTGTGCAGGGCTTAGATCGCTTTTATACAGTACGTCATTCTGAGCGCAGCGGAGCGAGTCGAAGAATTGTCGAAGGATCAGCTTCCGTTGATGTGCGCACTGGCTGGTAACGTTCGCCGTACACTACTTTTTGCGTTCCTTGCGTTCTTTCGTGGCTAAACTTCTTCCGTGTCTCAGGAAAAGCTTATCCTCGCCAGTGCCTCCCCACGCCGTCGGGAACTGCTGGCGGAAATGGGAATCCCCTTCGTCGTGATGACAGCGGACGTGCATGAAATCGAAGATGTCTCTCCTTTGCATCCAACTCCTGCAGACGTAGCGATGGCCAACGCGCTTGCCAAGGCCCTTGCCGTCGCAGGCTTGGCGAAAGGGGATTGGTGCAGGGTTCTCGGCGCCGATACCGTTGTTGCCCTCGGCGACCGCCTCTTTGGCAAACCAGCCTCACTCGATCAGGCCCGCGAATTCCTCCAGGCTTTGAGCGGAAGGACCCACGAGGTCATCACCGGCTGCGCCCTGGTCGACTCGGATCGCGGGGAACAGATTTTCCATGTCGTAACCCAAGTAACATTCCGGACGTTAACCTCCGAAGTCATCGACCGCTATCTCGCCGCCGTCCACGTCCTCGACAAAGCCGGCGCCTACGCTCTTCAGGAACACGGCGATTGGATTATCGAGCGGGTGGAAGGCTCCTCCTCCAATGTGATTGGACTCCCCACCGAGCGATTATCCGATTTTCTCGCCAGATAGGTTTGTTTTGCTGCTAAGCCAACTTACGCTATTTTAGGTCGCGTAATTTGATACATGAAACTCAGCCTACTCTGTTTTATCTTCGGTCTTTCGGTTCTCGCCCACGGTGAAGCTACCGCCATTGACGCCAAAGATTTAACGCCAACCGGTTCCGGAGGCGGTAAACAACCGCAGGTGGCAGTCGCTCCTGACGGAACAATCTACGTCGTTTTTGGTAAGGACACCTCCGTCTATGTGACATCCTCTACAGATCATGGCGCCACCTTTTCCGCTCCGGTTCAGGTCGCCGACGTCCCCAAGCTAATGCTCGGCATGCGTCGCGGGCCTCGCATTGCGGCGACGTCCGATCGGATTCTTGTCTCCGCGCCTAATTCGGGGTTGCAGACTTTCCTCTCCACCGATCATGGCAAAACGTGGTCGCCCATCGGAACCATGAATGATCGGTCCACCGGCGCCGAAGAAGGATTGCAGAATATCACCGCTTTGCCGGATGGAAGTTTCTATGCCGTATGGCTTGATCACCGGACCGGGAGCCAGCAAATCGAAGGCGCGCGCCTTGATCCCACTGCAACTGCCTGGGGGAAAAATGTGACCGTCTACCAATCTCCGGAAAGATCAGTTTGCGAATGCTGTCACCCGTCTGTTGTTTCGGATGAAAAAGGAAAACTCTCCGTGATGTGGCGTAACTCCCTCGGCGGCAATCGTGACTTTTACCTGGCCGAAAGCATGGACCGGGGCGACACGTTTTCAGAAGCGGCCAAGCTGGGCACGGGCTCATGGCAAATCGCTGGCTGCCCCATGGATGGCGGAGGCTTAATTGCCAAATCCGATGCCGGTATCTGGACGATTTGGCGGCGGCAAGACGATGTCTTTCTTGATCAGCCCGGCAAACCGGAAACCAAAATTGGACGCGGCATGCAGCCGGTTATCACCATGATTTCTGGCGAGATCTATTGTGTCTGGCAAAAGACAGGTTACGTGTACATCGCGAAGAATTCCGGAAAAACTCAAGTGGGTATGTTGCCGGGAGGTGAAGCTTCAGTGATTGCATCTCCCGATGGCAAGGAAGCCTATCTGGTCTGGGAAGGCTCGGAAGGTGCCGACATGGTCCCGAAATTCGCGGTTCTACGTTAAGGGCGATCAGGGCCATTTTAAAAGTGCGGTCATCCCCGCACCTCGCTACAGTCGGCGACTTCATGGGCAATTTCTTTTACTACTTCTGCCGGGAACTATTCCTCCTCCCGCTCCGCCCGTTTTCCCGTTTTTATTATGAGGAAATGGGAGAGATTCCCAGGGACGGGTCGGCATTGATCTTGTGCAATCACATCAGCCACGCGGACCCACCCTACATCTCCCGGGGATTTCCCCGCGTCGTCCACTACATGGCCGACAAGCCGCTCCTCGATATCCCCGTTTTCGGCAAAATGATGAAGTGGGGCCACGTATTTCCCATCGACCGGACCAAAAGCGATCGTGCCACCATCAAGACGACCCTGGGCCGGCTTACGTCCGGAAACGTTGTCTGCATTTTCCCGGAAGGCGGCATCCGCCACGGGGCCACCTCTGTTCTCGGTGGAGCTGAACTCCCGATTGGCACGCCCGCATTGTGGAAATTGGCGAATGTCCCCGTCATTCCGATGATTATCATTGGATCGGATCAAATGTACTCCTTGAAAAATTATTGGCGTCGTCCGCGGGTTTTCGTCCGCGTGGGAAAGGTGATTCCCGCTGATAAAAGTGCGACCAAAGAAGAGCTGCGCGATCGAGTCAGCGCCGCATGGCGCGAGATTTTTGAGAGCATGAAAAAGGACTACAATATTCAGCCGGAAGAACTGCCCCACAGCGCCCAATATCGCTGGGGACAACCCGAGTCCGCGCCGGTCCAATCGAAATTCTTTCAGCCGGTCAAAAAGGGTGGTAGCCCGGAGGAATGAGTTATCGATACGGGACGGCTATGCTTATGGCTGAAAACGTGGATTAATATAATTCTGGTCGGGAGAGCGTAGCGGACATATATCTTAGCCATGGAACGGGGACTGGCTCTGGCTCTATTTGTCTTGGTGTCATTGGGGATCGCTACGGTAAAAATATTCGGCAAGTCCGGAGTCTTGGACTTGAGGGGGGAATGGCATCAATACCTGGCGGCGCACACCACCTTGTGGCTCATGCTCGTGCCGTTTATCTATGCTGCCCTGTGCGAAATGGCGAGAGGGAGCAAGTCACCCAAAGTTGTGCTCACCATGACACGTGCGCTGGGCTTTGTACTGTTGGCCCTGTTCGGATTTTTCCTTGCCAGTTTGATCTTCGATTTTTAATCGATCTACCCGCACTTGCCGCGATTAGTGGCCGTCGCTGAAAAGATAATTCAGCCAGGAATTCATGCGCAGAAGCACCTTTCGCAAGATGGCGAGGTGATGCATATGATGAGTATAAATCGCCACTTGGCCGTTGCTTCCGGGGACGATCTGATATTTGGAAAGATCGTCGGTGAAATCGATCACCACCAGCATCCGGCCTTCACCTTTGATCTGCTCGGGATCGATCAGGTTGCCCGTAGGCTGGAGCTGGCCTTGTGTGATATAGGCACCCACCGTGACAACTTTGCCTTTAAAGAATCGTCCGGGCACAGCGGGCAGAATAACTTCCGCATCCGAGCCCTGCTCGATGCGTTGCGCGCTGTTTTGCAGGAAAGCCCCCACAAACATCGGCTTTTCCTTGGGAATGAAAATCATCACCGGGCGCAAAGGCAGGGACGCCGCATACATTCCAGGGCGCAGAAACATCTGGCTGACCACGCCGTCCGATGGGGCGCGGACCACCGATTCCTGAAGATTGAATTTCGCGGTATCGAGTTCTGCCTGTAGCGCCGCGACTCGGGTATTTGTTCCTCCAACATTGGCCTGTGAATTGAGCAACGCGCGCTCAGCCTCGGATTCAGCAGCATCGCTGGAAGCTATGGCCGCATCATAATCGTTTTTGGCCTTTTCAAACTCTGCCCGGGAGATGGCGCCAGTATCCTTGAGTTTAAGGAACCGCTCGAACGTGTCCCGTGCCGTCTCTCGTTGCGAGGTGGTCGACTCATAGTGCTTTTGCGCCGATTGCGCCGACGATTGTAATTGGCCGGTTCCCTGGATCGCATCCGCCAGTGCCGCCTCTTTCACCTTCACGGCATTCTCAAAAGGTTCCGGGTCGATACGAAAAAGAACATCATCTTTCTGCAAAGGAGCCCCTGCCTGAACGGGCACATCAATCACCACGCCACTGACCCCGGGGACAATCGGCGTCGTCGTAAAGTAAAAGCGCGCCTGGCTGGTGAACGGATGGTTATAGTTCATGCACAGCACGAGTGTGCCTATCAGCGCGATACCGCCCAGTGCTGCCGTCAAAAGGGTGTATCCATTGACCGGAATCTTGAACAATTTAAAAATGCCATAGGCGATGGCGACGTAGATGAGAAGAAGAAGAAGGTCCACGGCAGTATTATTCGGGTTTAGGCACCTTGGACTTGGCGAGTTCGGCTTCGAGTTCCGCAATTTTCATTCTAAGCGCGGCGATCTGGTCTTGGGCGGCTTCAGGTGACGGTGTTTCCGGCCCGCTTTTTTTCGACATCCCGGCATTGGGTCGCCCGGCATATCCGCCCTCAGGGTGATAAGCCGTGGCCCAAATCCACAGAAAGGGCCAGATGGCATGCAGAGTGAAGAGGCTGACCCATCCACCGTAATGAATGGCATCCTGATGCGGGTGGTTTCGAGCCTTGGCAACATTGTAAGGAATGTCGTGAATCGCGATGATTCCATACGCAATGACCAAAACGACCAAGATGAGAACGAAAAGTGCGAAATAGCTTAAGAAGTCCATAAGTGAAGATTGCCCTCCGGTCTTGAATCGAAGCTATTCCGGCCACTATCGTAGTCACAAGCAATTTATGATTGGAAATATCGCCAGTTTTCTTTTTGTGCGCTTTGCGTTCTTTGTGGCAAAATCCTCCTAATGCAGGACCTCGGTAAATATCTCGTCGTTCTCGGGCTTGTCATCGCCGTGGCCGGCGCGTGGCTCTGGTCCGGGCGCGGTTTCGGCTGGCTGGGCAAGTTGCCCGGGGATATCTCCTACCAAAACCAAAATGGTGATTTTCGCGCCTATTTTCCGATTACGACCTGTATTCTCATCAGCGTCGTGCTGAGTTTGCTGGGCTGGCTGATGCGGCGATAAACCGGACGGCTTGATAAAAGTTGCGAAATTGACCGGAATTTCCTTTAAAACTGCGCGATAAGCTAACAAAGTAAAAATTGTGAAATGGTTTTTAATTGGTTTGTTTGTCGCGAGTTGTTCGGTGGCGACTCTCCGGGGTGATGCCGCCAGTGATCTTTACAAAGCAGGAACCGACGCATTGGCGAACGGTGATTACGCGGGCGCCGTCAAAAATTTCGACCAGATCATCACCGGCTATCCCCTGACGGCCAATATCGACGAAATCCGGATTCGGGACGGCTTCGCCTATCTTCATTTGGGTGACTTCACCAACGCCATCGACCGGCTGGCCAAGGAAGCGGGCACAACCGGCAATCCCGCCTTTCGCGGCACCGCCATCTATTTCACCGGCCTGGCCCAGTTTTCCCAAGGGCAGAAGTTCACCGACAAGGCGCAAAGCAAGGCCGCTTTCACCCAGGCCGTGGCGACATTCACATCGCTGATGGATTTCATCACGAAGAATCCTTCGGACGACAACAAGGCGTTCATGGAGGACGCGATTTATTATCGGGCGCTTGCCTATTATCAGATGGGCGATTTCGCCAATGCGGAGAAGGACCTGCTCACCCTGCTCGCTCCTCCCTATGACAAGAGCCTCAAGCGTCCTGATTATCTTTTGCTCCTCGGCAGTCTTTATGCCGTTGAGACCAACCAGGTGGTCAATGCCCCCGGGGCCGTGGATGACGCCAAATTGGCCGCCGTCAAGGCCGCCGCGCAAAAAGCACTCGATCGTTTTGCCCAGGTCAGCAACGATCCCAACGCCCTCGTCCAGGCCAATGATGCCAACATGAGTCAGGCCGAAGTCTACTACCTTATAGCGCAACTTGACCCCTCCGGAACCGGTTACCAAAAAGCGCTCGATGCGTTCCGCTTGGTCCGTCGCAAGGCCGATATGATCGCATTGCAGCAAACCCGTTTGGATCAGCTGAAAAAAGCTTCCTCTACTGCGTTGCAGAACGGTGGGAACGGTGCCTCCATGGCGAATGAAAACGTCCGTCTCATTGATCGCGAGACGGGCCGTCTCGACCAATTGAAGGAAGGCCCCGATCCGATCATCCAGGCGCTCGTCCGCATTGCGGAATGTTATAACGCGATGAAGCCGCCGCAAGCCGATGAGGCCCGCACGGTTCTCCGTCGTGTCTCTCACGGTACGCTCTCTTCGGAGCAACAACAGGAGGTCGATTATCAGCTTCTCAATTCCTACGTCCTTGGCCGTCAGGTCGACAAGGCGGATACCGCGCTGACCGATTACCTCACCAAACATCCCGCCGATCCGCAGGCTGAGGGCGTCAGCTTCCGCCTCGCGGCTGTCTTGATGGACAAGAAGGATTACAATGGCGCACTCAAGGAAGCCGATCGCAGCCTCACCGATTATCCCAAAGGCAAATATGTCAGCGATGTTCACTCCTTAAAGGCGAGTGCGTATAAGAACTTGGGGCAATTGGATAAGGTTGCCCCTGAATTAAAACTTGCTGCGGATGCTGGAGGTGCTGGCGGGCCGCAAAACAAGCTTACCCAAGCCGGTACTTTGGCTGCTCAAGGTAATTTAACTGAGGCACTTGCTCTCTACAAACAGGTGAAGGACGACCCCAATGCCGGCGAACTCCAAGCCTTCGGCGCCTCCGGTTATATACAAACTCTGCAGGCGATGGGAAAATACCCTGACGTCATCACCGAGGCCACGGCTTTCGAGGCCAAGTATCCCGAGAGCAAGGCGCTCCCGGGTGTCCTGATTTTCAAGGCCCTCGCGATGGACAAGAAGAATGATCTGGGTGCTATCGCCGCGCTTCAAGGCGTCGCTAAGAAATATCCGAAGGACGAAGCCTCCTCCTTCGCGCTTTTCTACGTCATCACCATTGACCAGCGCATAAACAACATCCCGGCAATGATCCAGGCCTACAAGGATTTCAGCACGGCTTATCCCACCTCTTACACGTTCCTCGGGCAGGCGGCGGAGATGGTTGGCAACGAGTACGTGAAGGAAAAGAAATTTGATCTGGCTGCCGCCGCTTATCAACCGCTGGTGGATGCGCCGAAGGCCGATGTTGCCGCAGCTGCCAATAATAAGATCGGCGAGGTCTGGCTGGCCGCAGCCAAGGCGATGGGCTCTTACCAATCCCTTACGGTCGAGCTACGTGCCCAGCAGGAGAAACTCTTGGGTAACGCCCAGCAATCTTATCTCAATGTTTTGACCAAATACCCAGACCAACTCGATGCCGTGGGCGAAGCGTTTCAGGGTCTGGCCGACTTGATGAAGGCGCGTCGTTCCAACGGTCTCTTGACTGATGCCGACATGGAAGCCTATCTCACCAAGATCACCTCGGGTCTTACCGCGCCGGATATGCAGACGCGCGTGGAACTCGCCAAGGCGGGCCTTGTCTTCATTTTTAAAAATGGCGACAAGCAATACCCCGCGGCGCTGGATCGCTTCAAGAAAGTTGTCGCGGCCAATGCCAGTCTCGTTTTGACGCGGCAGGAAGCGAATCAATACGGCCAGTTGCTGATCGCGGCGAAGGATTATCCCACCGCCATCTCGGTCTATAGCGACCTGCTCAAGAACGCCGCACCCGACAACAGTCCCGCACAGGCTGATGGCGATTACGGTCTCGGTGCAACCTATCTGGCGCAGGGCGATGTGGCCAAAGCCGCTGAATACTTCAGCAAGATGGAAGCGCTTCCCGGCGGAGCCAAGTGGCATCCGCACATCAATGAAGCCGATTACGGTCTGGCGCTCGCTGCGGAACTTGCGGGTGATCCCAACGGCGTGGCCAAGGCAACCTACGCTCGCCTGATGCAAGCGACGCAGGCGGGAATTCCTCTGCAGGCCAAGTCGATGATCGGCTATGGTCATCTGCTGGAAAAAGCCGGTTATGGAATCAACCCTGCCGTGAAAGGTTCAATTGAATCTGCCGTTCACTATTATCAGCAGGTCGATCTCCTCTACGGTCCCGCCATCCCCGACCTTAGCGCGGAAGCTCTCTACGATGCCGGTCAGGTTTACACCAAGGCAGGTGACAAAACCAACGCTGCGGTGCAGTACAAAAAACTCATTGATACGTACAGCAAGTTCCCGGCTGCTGAGGATTGGGTAGCTAAGGCGCAGGCAGCAATGAAATAACAGGTGGTAATAAATCCGTCATCCTGAGCTTGTCGAAGGATCAGTTCAGAGGTAGCCGTCGCACTCCGTGCGACGGTGCAGCAGCAATCCTGAAAGGATTGCAATCATATAGCCAGGGTTGGCGCAGCAGCGCTACCTTGAGGAAATCAGCTAGCCATCAACCCTGTAAGGGTTGAATCCAATCCCATTTAGTCGTAAACCCAATCAAGTCATGGATGTCGTTTCAAAAAAGTTCACCCCATCCGCCCGTGCGCTGGAACTCTGCGACGCCCTGCCCCGCGTCTACCCCGACGCCCACTGCGAGCTCACATTCTCCAACCCGCTCGAGCTCCTCATCGCCACCATCCTCTCTGCGCAATGCACCGACGTGCAGGTCAATAAGGTCACACCTGCAGTCTTCAAAAAATATCGGACCGCCCTTGCCTACGCCGAATCCGATCCCGCCGAGATCGAACACGACCTCCGCGCCATCGGCCTCTATCGCGCCAAGGCCAAAAACATCCGATCCTGCTGTCGTATCCTCGTTGATAAGCATGGCGGCAAAGTCCCGCAAACCATGGAGGAACTCGTGGAACTCCCCGGCGTCGGCCGCAAAACCGCCAACGTTGTTTTAGGCAACGCCTTCGGAAAAAACGTCGGTGTCGTTGTCGATACTCACGTCGCGCGACTCTCCGCCCGCCTCGGTCTCACCCGCCAGGTCGACCCCAAGAAAATCGAGCTCGTTCTCATGAAGCTCATCCCGCAGCAGCACTGGACTCTCTTCTCCCACTGGCTGATTTTTCACGGCCGACGCCGCTGCAAGGCCATCAATCCCGATTGCCCGAATTGCGAAATCAAGGAGCTTTGCCCCAGCTACCCCAAGTTCATGAAACTGCGGGAAAAGCGGAAAACGTGACTTTTTCTCAACTCCACGGTTTAAACCTCAACACCTATGCCCACCATTCCCAAGCGCATCGAAATCTGCTCCTTCCCTCAAGGCAAACGCATCGCCGTCACCACCAGCTTTGACGACGGCGACGAGGGCGACCGTCGCATCATCGCCTCGTTCAACGAATGGGGCCTCAAGGGCACCTTCAATCTCAACTCGGGTTCGCTCCGGACGAATGGAATCAAGTCCGAGTATGATACCAACCAAAAGCTCGATCGCTCTGAAATCGCCGAAGTCTATAAAGGACACGAAGTCGCCATCCACACGATCACCCATCCGGGTTTGTCGCGGCTCGATGCCTCCCAAATTGCGTGTGAGGTGCTTGAAGACCGCAAAGCCCTCGAAGACCTTGTCGGCTATCCGGTGAGGGGAATGGCCTATCCCTTCGGCGATTACAACAAGCAAGTCGTCGAAATTCTCCGCAGCCTCGGCATCGTCTACTGCCGCACCTGTAACGTCGTTAGTCCGTGTTTCCCTCCCGCCGAACCGCTTCTTTGGGGATCCACTGGCCATATGTATTCGCAAAACCCAACGATTCCTGAGCAATTCGAAAAACTCTACGCTATCCCGTACTACTCGGGCGTCTTCTTCGTCTGGGGCCACGCCTTCGAGTTCCATAACAAGAAAGACTGGGCCTCGCTCGAGCGCATCTTCAAGCCGCTCTCCGGCAAGCCCGACGTCTGGTATTGCACCAACATCGAGCTCTTTGACTACGAGGAAGCCCGCAAGCGCATCGCCATCGCCGCCAACCGCGCAACCGTCTTCAACCCCAGCGCCCTCACCGTCACCCTCAACGTCGACGGTACGCTCATTGACGTCCCCGGCGGCAAAACGATCTCGTTAGCCAAATAACCTTCTCTTCGAATCCGTCATCCTGAGCTTGTCGAAGGATCAGCTTCCGGCGATGACCGCGTCCGCTGATAATCTCGAAAGTGAACTGGGGGCTGATCCTTCGACAAGCTCAGGATGACTGATTTGGAAAACGTGTTCCCCTTGTTTACTCCCAGCCCATCTTAGGGCATATTACCCAACCCATGAGCGCAACTCCCACACCCACCCGCGTCCTGCTCGGCATGAGCGGCGGCGTCGATTCCTCCGTGGCGGCCTACTTGCTCAAGGAACAGGGCTACGATGTCATCGGCGTGACCATGAAGGTCTGGCCCCAGGATTGCGTCTCTCGCGCCGAAGATAAGTGTTGCGGACCGCAGGCCGTCGCCGACGCGCGGGGCATCGCCCACCAGCTCGGCATCCCGCATTACGTCGTCGATGAAGCCAACGAATTCGAGAAAATGGTCATCGACTATTTCACCAGCGAATACCGTTCCGGCCGCACGCCCAACCCGTGCGTCATGTGCAACGAAAAGCTGAAGTTCGGCAACCTCCTCACCAAGGCCCGCGCACTCGGCGCCACCCACATCGCCACCGGCCACTACGCACGCATCGAGCATGACGTCACCGGTAAATCCACGCTCTTCAAGGCCGTCGACACGAAGAAGGACCAGTCCTACTTCCTCTTCAGCCTCCGTCAGGAACAGCTCGCCTCCTCCATTCTTCCCCTCGGCGGCCTGACCAAGCCCGAGGTCCGCGCCCTCGCGAAAAAGATGGGCCTCAAGACCTACGACAAGGAGGACAGCCAGGAAATCTGCTTCGTCCCGGGCAACGACTACACCGCCTTTCTCAAGTCGCATCTCGGCGAAAAAGATTTCCATCCCGGCGGCATCTATTTCAAGGATGGCACCAAGATGGGCGACCACGACGGCATCGAGCTCTACACCGTCGGCCAGCGCAAAGGCCTCGGCGGTGGTCACGGACGTCCCGTCTACGTCATCGACATCGATGCCGCCACACAGCGCGTCATCGTCGGCGATTACGACGACCTCCTTCGCGCCGATTGCTATCTTAACCAGACCAACTGGGGCGAGGGCGGCCTCACCGAATCGACCGAGATCACGGTCAAGATTCGCTACAACAATCCCGAGGTGAAAGCCATTATCCATCCGCTTCCCAATAACCGCGCCCGCCTCGAATTCCCCGATCCCCAGCGCAGCGTCAGTCCCGGCCAAGCCGCCGTCTGCTACGTCGGCGATCGCGTCCTCGGCGGCGGCTGGATCGAGCGCACGGAAATCGCCCAGCCCACGCCCGAACTCGCAGTTTAAAGGTAGCCGCCGCACGCCGGGCGGCGGTGTTCCCCTGCCTCCCCCTCAGTCATCCTGAGCTTGTCGAAGGATCAGCCCCCAGTGCATCTTCGAAGTTATCTGTGAGAGCTCTAATCACCGGAAGCCGATCCTTCGACAAGCTCAGGATGACTGCATTTTAAAAGTGCGGCTCTAATTTCTCACCGCTACACTCCATTCATGCCCGAAGATTCCCGCCGCTACATTTCGCGCATCGGTCGAACGGAAGGTCCCTACACCGTCGACCAAATCCACGACATGATCGCCGAGGGGAAGGCCGATTATAACACCCTCTTCTGGTCGGAGCGAAAGCGGGCTTGGTCGTCCATTACCGGTCTCATGCTCGATATCGATCCCGACAAACTCGACGAGTTCCTGCGCGCCGGCATCAAGCAGGTAAAAATTCTCGGCTCAGGCAAGAACGAGTGCTACGAATGTGCGCTGCTGGTGGATAAAGTGTTCCCCATCGGACGCCAACCCGTCCTACCCCCGGTCGCTTGTCGTTGCGTGCCGTGGTGCCGGCTGGTCGTCGCGCCCGTTGTGGAGTAAATTAAAGTCATGGCCACGACACCCCGCATCGTCTTCGTCACGGCCTCCAGCATGGACGAGGGCCGCACCCTGGCCCAAGCCATCCTGGAGAAGCATCTCGCCGCCTGCGTCAGCATCGTTCCAGGCATGGAGTCGCACTACTGGTGGAAGGACAAGCTGGAAACCACCGCCGAAGTCCAACTCATCATCAAAAGCTCCGCCGAGCAATTTGAAACCCTCGCAGAACTCGTCCGCTGGCATCATTCCTATGAATGCCCGGAAATCGTCTCAGTTGCGCCTGCCGAAATGTCCCCCGAATACCGGGCGTGGTGGGAAAAGGAAGTCGATCAGGACAATCGGGCCTGAAAGTTTTACGTTTGACCCTTTGCGCCGCAAGGCCTAGGTTCAGTGCCCCCTATGGCAGAAGAACTTAGTTACGTCATCATCAACCCCTACACGATTTATAAGTCGCGCACGGGTGGTGTCCTGGCGCGTTTGCTGACGCGTACCTCTCTCGATTTAGTTGGCGCCCAAATGTTTGCGCCGAGCCAGGCTCTCGTGGACGAATACGCCAAGAACATCGTCACCGAAGCCGACCCCCAAGACCGCAAAATCCAGGAATTGATCCGCGATTACGTTAAAGAGAACCTCGCCCCCGATCCCATCACTGGCGTTCGCGAGCGCGTGATGATGCTCCTTTTCCGCGGCGAAAACGCCGTCCGCCGCATCCGGGAGACGGTCGGTACCTTCAAGGAGAACTTCCTCGGCGGCCTGTCGATCCGCGATACCTACGGCGATATCGTTTATAATCGCGATGGCACCGTTAAATATTTTGAGCCCGCTGTCCTCGCTTCTCCCAACGTCGAGGAAGCACGTCTCAAGTTGAAGATTTGGGCCAAGTACGCTGATTCCGATGGTGGTCTGCTCGAAAAAGCGCTCCCCACCGTCACCGACCCCCGCCACGAGCGTACCCTGGTCATCATCAAGCCGGACAATTTCAAGTTTCCCAACGGTCGACCCGGCAACATCCTCGATATCTTCTCCCGCACGGGTCTCGCCATTACCGGCATCAAGGTTCACCGCATGACCGTTGCAGAGGCCGAGGAATTCTACGGTCCGGTCCGCGATGTCTTAAAGGGGGTGTTGGCTGAGCCGTTCGGCGAACGCGCCAAGGATATTCTCAGTTCCGCCCTCAACATCCCCGTCTCTGCCGAAATGCAGAAGAAAATCGGCGAACTCCTCGGGCCGGTGGCCGGTGCCGCTCAGTTCAACAACATCGTCAAGTTCATGACCGGTCGCGCTCCCTCTGAAACCACCGGTGAAGCGCGCAACGAGCCCGGCACGGAAAAATGCATCATTGTCGTTTATGAAGGCATCGATGCCGTAAAGAAGATCCGCGAAGTCCTCGGGCCAACCGACCCCGCCAAGGCGCCTCCCGGATCGATCCGTCGCGAGTTTGGCTCGACCATCATGGTCAACGCCGCCCACGCCTCGGATTCCCCCGATAACGCCCGTCGTGAGATGGGTATTGTCAAGATTCGCGAAAACAACTTCAAGTCTCTGATCGAAAGTTTTTACCAAGATTAATGCAAAGCAGGCTGGCTTGTCGCCGCCCGCTGTGTTTTGATTAACCTTCACCCCTCATCTAATTATCATTTATGGAACCCTCCACACGCGTCCAAGAACTCACACCGTCCCTCACTCTTTCCATCGACAGCAAGGCCAAGGCCATGAAAGCCGAAGGACAGGATGTCATCGGCTTTGGTGCCGGTGAGCCCGATTTCGATACGCCCGAGCACATCAAGGCCGCCGCGATGG
>Ga0068858_100003559_pt1 | contig 15416 bp, 6 predicted proteins | sample KBSSwiS12_FD_66589 | JGI IMG/M metagenome (GOLD analysis project Ga0068858, IMG submission 66589) | Switchgrass rhizosphere microbial communities from Kellogg Biological Station, Michigan, USA - KBS Switchgrass S1-2 | ecosystem: Host-associated > Plants > Roots > Rhizosphere > Soil ... | reverse complement strand
ACCGAAGGACGCGTCGAGCGCATCCTCCTGCGCCCCGGCGCCAGCGTCCGCGCCGATTCGGTCATCCTCGTGCTGAGCAACCCGCAGGTCGAACAAGAGGCGCTCAACGGCCGTCTGTCGCTGCAGTCTGCGCGAGCCGGGCTCGACAACCTGCGCGCGCAGCTGCAGAACGATCTGCTGACGCAGGAAGCGCTGGCGGCGTCGATCCAGGCGGACTTCGAACAGGCGCGCATGGAGGCCGAAGCCAACGAGGCGCTGGCCAAGGAACAGCTCGTGTCGGAGCTGATTCGCAAGCAGTCGCAGCTCAAGTCCGAAACGCTGAAAAACCGGGTGGCCATCGAATCACGCCGGCTGACCGCGGCGCGCGAGTCCATCGAAGCGCGCCTGCGCGTGCAGCAGGCCACGGTCGATCAGGCGCAGGCCATCGCGGATCTCTATGAGAGCCGTCTCCGCGCGCTGCAGGTGACGCCCGGCTTTTCGGGCGTGCTGCAGCAGGTGCCGGTCGAAGTGGGCCAGCGGGTCGGCCCCGGCCAGAACCTCGCGCGCGTGGCCGACCCCGGGCGGCTCAAAGCCGAACTCAAAGTGGCCGAAACCGAAGCGCGCGATATCGAGGTCGGCCAGATGGCCGAAGTGGACACGCGCAGCGGCGTCGTCAGCGGGCGGGTGAGCCGCCGGGATCCGGCGGCAGCGAACGGAACGGTGACGATTGACGTCTCACTGACCGGCGAGCTGCCGCGTGGCGCCGTGCCCGACATGAGCGTGGACGGTACCGTGCAGCTGCAGCGGCTCGAGAACGTGCTCTACGTGGGGCGGCCGTCGCTCGGCCAGGACAACAGCACCGCGGGGCTCTTCAGGGTGGTCGACACCAACGGCAACGCCGCGCGGGTGCAGGTCAAGTTCGGGCTCAGCTCCGTCAATTCGATCGTCGTGCTGTCGGGGCTCAAGGAGGGCGACCGCGTGGTGCTCTCCGACATGTCGGCCTGGGACTCCTACGACCGGGTGAGGCTTCGCTAGGTGAACGCAGAGGCGGGTCTCGAGACCCGCCTGGAGAGACGCATGAATCAGCCGTTGATCAAGCTCGAAACCGTCAAGAAGGTGTTCCTCACCGACGAGGTCGAGACGCACGCGCTCGACAACATCAACATCGAGATTCATCGCGGTGAGTACGTATCCATCGCCGGCCCGTCCGGCTGCGGCAAGTCGACGCTCCTCTCGATTCTCGGACTGCTCGACACGCCGACCGACGGCACTTACACGCTGAACGATCAGGCGGTGGCCAAGCTGTCGCTGGCGCAGCGGGCGCGGGTGCGGAACCGCGAGGTCGGGTTCATCTTCCAGAGCTTCAACCTGATTGGCGATCTGAACGTGTTCGAAAACGTGGAGCTGCCACTCACCTATCGCGGCATGCGCGCGTCCGAGCGCAAGCAGCGCGTGACTGCGGCGCTCGAGCGCGTGGGCATGGCGCACCGCGCCAAGCACCTCCCCAGCCAGCTCTCCGGTGGTCAGCAGCAGCGCGTGGCCGTCGCGCGTGCCGTGTGCGGCGAGCCGTCGATCCTGCTGGCGGACGAGCCGACCGGCAACCTCGACTCCAAGAACGGCGAAGCGGTGATGGATCTGCTCAAAGAGCTGCACCAGAGCGGCGCCACCATCTGCATGGTCACGCACGATGCCCGCTACGCGTCGCACGCGGCGCGCACGATTCATCTCTTCGACGGGCGTGTCGTCGAGGAATCGCTCGCCGTCGTGTGACCGGCACGCGGGAGCGCGCCGAGTAGGAGCCTTCGATGGTAGACGCCGTCTGGCAGGACCTCCGCTTCGCCGTCCGGTCGCTCCGCCGCTCGCCCGGCTTTGCCACCGCGGCGATCCTGACGTTGTCGCTGGCCATCGGAGCCAACGTCGCCATCTTCGCGATCGTCGAGCGCGTGGTGCTCAACCCGCTGCCCTATCCCGACTCCGACCGCATCATCACGCTGCGGCATCGCGTGCCGCTCGCCAGTGCCCCGCCATTCGCGGCGATACCACCAGGCCTCTACTTTCACTACGATGAGCGCGCACGCACGCTGGACAGCATTGCGCTCTATCGGAGCAACGAGCGCACGCTGACGGGTGGCGGCCAGCCGGAACGCATCCGCGTCACCAGCGTGACGCCGTCGTTGGGATCCGTGCTACGCGTGCCGCCCGCACTTGGTCGGTGGTTCAGCGAGGACGCGGGCACTCCGGGCTCCGCGCCTCGCGCCATCCTCTCCCACGCGTTCTGGGAGCGCCGGTTCGGCGCGAACCCGGCAGCCGTCGGGGCATCGTTGACGCTCGACGGCATCGCGACGGAGATCGTGGGCGTGATGCCGGCCTCGTTCGCCTTTCCCAATCCCCGCGTCGATGTGTGGCTGTCCGACCAGCTCTCCAGGGCCGCCGGCTTTGGCCTCCTCACGCACAACGCCGTTGCCCGCCTCCGCGAACCGGCGACACTTGCCGAGGCACGGGCCGAGATGACACGACTGATCGCCGACCTCCCACAGGCGTATCCGGGCTCTCCGCTGGCGCGCAATCTGGCCCTCCAGGTGAAAATCTCCTCGGACCCGATCACCCTCAAGGAAACCACGATCGGGTCGGTCGGACGTCCGCTCTGGATCCTTTTCGCCGCCGTCGGCGTGGTTCTGGCGATCGCCTGCGCGAATCTGGCGAACCTGTTCCTCGTCCGATCCGACGTGCGCCAGCGCGACATCGCGGTACGACGGGCGCTCGGCGCCACGGGGGGCCGGGTCGCGCACCATTTCCTGGCTGAAAGCGCCGCCGTGGCTGCGGCGGGCGGCGCGTCGGGACTCTGGCTCGCGTGGTGGACACTGCGCGCCGTCGTCGCGTTTGCCCCGACGACTCTGCCCCGCCTGGCGGAGATTCGCATCGATGCCAACGCCGTTCTGTTCGCTCTTGCGCTCTCCGCGCTGACGGCCGTCGTCTTCGGTCTGGTGCCGCTTCTACGCCAGGGGTCCGTTGCGTTGTCGCTCCACGATCGCGGACGCGGGCGCACCACCGGCGTCCGAGGCCTGCGGGTACGTCATCTTCTGATGGGGGCGCAGGTGGCGCTCGCGCTGGTGCTGCTCGTCGCCTCGGGACTGATCATGCGCAGCTTCCAGCAGATTCGCGCGATCGATCCGGGATTCGACGCGCGCTCGACGCTGGCGTTCAACATCGGGCTGCCACGAACGGGCTATTCCACTCGGGCCGCGAGCGTGGCGGCTCACCATGACATCCTCGACGGCCTCGCGGCGCAACCGGGCGTCGCCGCGGTCTCGGCGTCCACGCTGCTGCCTTTTGGCGAGGGCGGGTGGGGCAACACGCTGCGCGTCGGCGGCCGGCCGCCGGCGCCGCCCAATACCCTGTCTGCAGTCGTCGAATTCCGCGCCGTCGCCGGCGACTACGTTCGCGCGATGGGCATGCGGCTCGTCAGCGGGCGCGCCATCGATCGCGGCGACGTCGAGCGGCGCGAGCCGGTCGTCGTGGTGAACCAAGCGCTTGTGCGGGCCTACTTTCCCGCGCAGGATCCCATTGGACAGCGCATCGCGGGCGGCGCGTTGCCGTGGCTGACCATCGTCGGAGTCGTCGTCGACACGCCGACGACAGCGCTCGTCGAGATGAGCCGCGCGGCGACGCTGTACATGCCGATGTCGATTGCCGGCGGGCCCGACATTCCGTCGGCATCGCTTCTCGGTCCCGACGTATCAGTGATGAGCTACGTCGTCCGCACCTCGGTACCGCCGGAGGGCCTGCTCCCCGCGGTACGGCGCGTGCTCGACGGCGTCGACCCCACGCTGGCGATTGCGCAGCCCCGAACGCTCGACGAGGTGCTGGACCGGGCGTCGGCGCAGATGGCGTTCACCATGGTGCTGCTGGCTGTCGCGGCATCGCTCGCGCTGCTGCTCGGCACGATCGGCATCTACGGCGTGATCTCGTACATCGTCGCGCAGCGGACCAACGAGATCGGCGTCCGGCTGGCGATCGGTGCGGAGCCTCGCGCGGTGGCCGGCATGGTCTTGCGTCAGAGCGCGGCCGTGGCGGGTGCCGGTGCGCTGGTGGGACTGGCGGCCGCTCTGGCCGGCACGCGGTTCATCGCGTCGCTCCTCTACGGCGTCAGTCCAAATGACCCGGTGGTCTTCGCCGGAACCACCGCCCTCTTGCTCGCGATCGCATTGCTGGCCTGCTGGGTGCCGTCGCGGCGCGCGGCCCGCATCGACCCGCTGACCGCGTTACGCGCGGAGTAGACATGATCGACACGCTTCTGCAGGATCTCCGCTACGCCGCTCGATCGCTGCGGCGCCGCCCGATGGTCACCACGATTGCCGTGCTCTCTCTGGCGCTCGGCATCGGGGTGAACTCGGCGATCTTCTCCATCTTCAATCAGCTGCTCCTGCAGGCGCTGCCCGTGCCGGCGCCCGAGGCGCTCGTCGCCATCACGTCGCCCGGACCGCGGCCCGGCAACACATCGACCGGCGATGCGGGTCGCGCCCACACGGTGTTTACCGCGCCGCTCTTCCGCGATCTGGAACGCATCCAGACGCCTTTCACGGCCATCGGCGGTTTTCGCGACATCGCCGCCAATCTTTCGTTCCACGGCGACACGCAGAGCGGTGAAGGGCTGCTCGTGTCCGGCGGGTACTTCGACGGACTGCGCCTTCGACCCACGCTCGGCCGGCTGTTGACGCCGGACGACGATCGAGACGGCGGGCCCAACGACGTCGTCGTGCTGAGTCATCGCTACTGGACGACGCGGTTCGCCGCCAATCCCGCGGTGCTGAACGACACGCTCACCGTCAACGGCGTCCCGACGACGATCGTGGGGGTGGCCCCGGCAGGCTTCAAGGGCACGTCCACGATGGAGATCGAACGGTTCTTCGTACCGCTGCGCCTGGCGCCGCGCGTCTCGCGGTGGCGAGATCCGTTGAACCATGAGGCCTGGTTCATCTACGCGTTCGGCCGTCTCAAGCCGAACGTGTCGCCGGCGCAGGCCGAGGCGCAGCTGCGCGGACCGTTTTCCTCCATCGTTCGCGACGTCGACATGCCGGCGCTGAAGACGCGTCTGGACGACGCGTCACGCGCGGCGTACGCGGCGCGATCCATCGTGCTCGAGCCCGGACGGCGCGGCCACAATGGCAGTCGCGAGGAGACGCAGGCGATCCTCTCGATTCTCTTCACAGTTACCGGCTTCGTCCTGCTCATCGCCTGCGCGAACGTCGCGAACCTGCTGCTGGCCCGGGCCACCGAACGTGCGGCGGAGATCGGCGTGCGCCTCGCGGTTGGCGCCTCGGTGCGGCGCATCCTGAGGCTCACGTTCTTGGAGTCTCTGCTCCTCGCGGCGGCGAGCGGCGCAGCTGCCCTGCTCGTGGCTCGGATGACAGTCATCGGGGTGATGACCCTCGTGCCCGCCAGCGACGCCGAAGTCGTCGATATCGCGCTCAACGCCAACGTGCTGCTCTTCACCGCCGGCCTCAGCCTGGGCACCGCCCTCGTCTTCGGCGCGGCGCCGGCGCTGCACCTCCTGCGTCGCGGCTCCAGCAACCAGCTCTCGATCGGACGCGCGAGCGGCACGCGGCAGGCGACGCGGACGCGGGCGCTGCTCGCCGGCGGGCAGGTAGCGCTCGCCACCGCGTTGCTGGCGCTCGCGGGGCTCCTGGTCACCAGTCTCGCCAACCTCACACGCGTGGACCTCGGGGTGCAGCGGGCCGGCCTGTCGATGTTCAGGATCGCGCCGGTGCTGAACGGCTATCGCCCGCCTCAATTCGAGGCGCTGTTCGATCGGGTGACGGAGGCGCTGCGCCAGACGACGGGTGTCGTCTCGGTCAGCCTCGGCACGCTGCGACTCCTCGACGACAGCTCCAGCGGCAGCGACATGACCGTCGCGGGCACCACGCCCGCTCCCACTGCCGACAGGCACGCGTCTTACGTCAACGTGGGCACCCGTTACTTCGCCACCCTGGGGATTCCGCTCGTGGCTGGGCGCGAGTTCACCGACGCCGACACGGCCGAGTCGTCGCCCGTGGCCATCGTCAACGAAGCGTTCGTCCGGAAGTTCAATCTGACAGGCCGCGCCATCGGTACCCGGATCGGCACCACGGCCGGCAGCCCGCCTGACGTGGAGATCGTGGGAGTGGTGGCCGACTCGGCCTACAGCAAAGCGCGCGAAGCGCCGCCAGCCCAGTACTTCCGGCCGTACCGGCAAGCCCCGATCGGTGTCGTGACGTTCTACGTGCGCACCGCTCCCGGGCTCGACCCCACGGTGGTTCTGGCCTCGGTGCCCTCGCTCGTCCACCGCTTCGACGCCAACCTGCCGATCGAGGCGGCGCGCACCTTCGATCAGCAGTTCGACGAGAACACGACGCCGGAGCGAATCGTGATGACGCTGTCCACCAGCCTCGCGGCGCTCGCCACCCTGCTGGCCGCGATCGGCCTCTATGCCGTGCTCGCCTATTCGGTGTCGCAACGGTCGCGCGAGATCGGCATTCGCATGGCGCTCGGCGCCCGCGGGTCCGATGTCCGCACCATGGTGCTGACCCAGACGTCACGAATCGCCGTGATTGCCAGCCTGGTCGGCGTCGTGCTGGCGATCGGACTGGCGCGCGTGAGCCAGGGCTTGCTCTTTGGCGTGAGTGAACTGGACGCACGCGTGCAAGGCGGCGCGGCGCTGCTGATGCTCGCGGTCGCGCTCTGCGCTGGCGCGCTGCCCGCGCGGCGAGCGGCGGCGGTCGATCCGGTGCACGCCCTTCGCGCCGAATAGGAGAACGCGATGTTCGACACCCTGCGGCAAGACCTACGCCATGGCGTGCGGATGCTGGTGAAGAACCCCGGGTTCACGGCGATCGCCGTCGTTTCGATCGCGGTCGGTGTCGGCGCCAACGCCGCCATGTTCAGCGTGGCGGATGGACTCGTCCTGCGGCCCCTGCCGGTTCCGAACGCGGGGAACGTCGTGACCGTCGACGCGCTGTCACCGGGTGTGGGCTTTCGCAACCCGCGGCTCTCGTATCCCGAATACGTGGACGTCCGCGATCAAGCAAAGAGCTTCGACGGGCTCACAGCCTACACGCTGGTCATCACGAGCTTTGCGCGCGCCATCAACGAGCCGGTCGAGCGCAAGGCCGGCATGGCTGTGAGCGGCAACCTCTTCGACGCGATGCGGGTGCGTCCCGCGCTCGGCCGGTCCTTCCGGCCCGACGAGGATCAGGTCGGCCGACGCAGCCCCGTGGTCATCCTCGACTACGACGAGTGGGCGCAGAACTTTTCGGCGGATCCGGCGATCGTAGACAGGCGGATTCGCCTCGGCGGGGTCGACTTCACCGTGATCGGCGTCGGGCCCAAGGGCTTCACCGGCATCGATCACGACGTGCACCCAGCCTTCTACGTGCCGCTGGCGATGTGGACGACGGTTCAGACCGGCCTGACGGGCGACGAACTGACGCGCAGGGACGCGGAGGCGTCGGCCTTCGTCGTCAAGGGGCGGCTCAAGCCGGGAGTCAGCCTGTCGCAGGCCCGTGCCGACGTGCAGCACATCGCTGCGAACCTGGCGAAGGCGTATCCCGACACCAATCGCGGGCGCGGCCTGATTGCGCGGACGCAGCTCGAAGCCTTTGCCCGCAATCCCGGCAGCGATACCGGCATCGTGACGATGCTGTTGACGTTGTCCATCGCCGTGCTCGTCGTCGCCTGCGCGAACGTCGCCGGACTGCTCGCCAGCCGGGCGCCCGCCAGGGCGCGCGAGTTCGCCCTCCGCCTGGCCACGGGCGCGCCGCGGCGACGGCTCATCGGGCAGCTCCTGAACGAAAGCCTCCTCATCGCGGTGGGCGGCAGCGTGGCCGGCCTTGCGCTCGCCTACGGCGGCGTGGCGATGTTTCAACGGCTCGAGTTTCCCACCGACCTTCCGTTGAAGTTGACCTTCGCCCTCGACACGCGTGCGCTGTCGGTCGGTATCGTTGCGGCGGTCGCCAGCGCGGTGATCGCCAGCCTCATTCCGGCGTGGCAGGCCACGCGCACGGACCTCGTGAGCGCCCTCAAAGATCGCACAGCCACCGCGAGCAGCTCCCGCCTCTGGGGGCGCAGCATCCTGGTGAGTGGTCAGATCGCGCTGTCGCTGGTTCTGCTCACCGTCTCGGTGTTCCTCTATCGCGCCTTCCAAGTCGAGCTGCAACGCGGTCCAGGGTTCCGGACCGATCACGTGCTGATGATGACGTTCGACCCGTCGCTGGCACGCTACGACGCAACCCGGAGCAAACAGTTCTTTGCGGCGCTCAAGGAGCGCGCGTTGGCCGAGCCCGGCGTTCGATCGGTGGCGCTCACGTCGACCGTCCCGATGAAGGCCGACACGATGATTCCGATTCCGGTGGCGCCGGAAGGATTCAAGTTCGAGCCCGGGACCGAGAACGTGAACGTCCTAGCCGGTCGCGTGGACGAAGGCTATTTCGACACGAGTGGCATCCCGGTGCTGACCGGTCGCGTGTTTCGCGCCACCGACACGGCAGACGCGCCGCACGTGGCAGTGGTGAATGCCACCTTCGCGGCGCGCTACTGGCCCAAGCAGAGTCCGATCGGCAAGCGGATCCGGCTCGATCGAGCCAGCCCCGAATTCGTCGAGGTCGTGGGCATGGTGGGCGACGTGAAGAACCTGTTCATCGCGTTGCCCGCCGCCGAGTTCCTCTATGTGCCACAGCTGCAGCAGCCGGGAACGCAGAGCACGCTCCTCGTCCAGACCGCCGGCGATCCGGCGCCGATGGCGTCTCGAATCCGCGAGGTCGTCCGAGGTCTCGACGCCAACATGCCGGCCTTCGGCGTCCGAACGATGGAGCACTTCTACTTCGAGCGCGGGGTGTATACGACTCGACTCATCGTCGGCACCGTCGCCGCCATGGGCTCGACGGGGCTGCTGCTGTCGCTCGCCGGGCTGTACGGACTGGTGGCCTACAGGTCCGGCCAGCGCACGCGCGAATTCGGCATTCGCATCGCGGTGGGCGCCCACCCGTGGTCGGTGCTGCGAATGGTACTGCGACAGGGCCTGGTGCTGTCCTCGGCCGGCGTGGCCGTGGGGCTTGCGGCAAGCGTCGCGACTCGTGGTTTCCTGCGCGGCGTGTTCCCGAGCCAAGGCACGATCGATCTCGGCACCTACGTATTGGTCGTGCCCGCGCTGGTGGCCGTCACCGTGCTGGCCGCCTTCATTCCCGCGCGCCGCGCCGCTTCGATCGATCCGGTCAACGCCTTGCGCGCCGAGTAGCGAGTACATAAGGGTGCGCCGTCAGGTGCGCCTGAGGAGCAGACATGTTCGACACGCTGATGCAGGACGTGCGGCACGGGATACGGATGCTCGTGAAGAACCCGGGCTTCGCCCTCGTGGCCATCGCCTCGATTGCGGTGGGGGTCGCGGCGTGCGCGGCGATGTTCAGTGTCGCCGACGGCATGGTGCTCCGCCCGTTGCCAGTGCCCCGCGGCGGCGACGTCGTCACCATCAACGGTACGGCACCCGACGACGGCGGGCGAGGCACCGGGGTCTCCTATCTGGCCTACAAGGAGTTCCGTGACACTGCGCGGAGCTTCAGCGGCGTCGCCGCGCACCGGGTGCTCCTGACAAGCTTTGCGCGCCGTCGCGAAGACCAGGCGGAGAGCCGGCTCGGATTCGCCGTCAGCGGCAACCTGTTCGACGTGCTCGAAGTGCGGCCCGAAGTCGGCCGGTTCTTCCGTGCCGACGAGGATCAAGTAGCCGGCCGCGACGCGGTCGTGGTGATTTCGCACGACACCTGGATGCAGGCGTTCCGAGGCGATCCATCGGTCGTCGGTCAGGAACTTCGGCTGAACGGCGTGCCGTTCACGGTGGTCGGCGTCGCGCCGGCCTCGTTCACGGGCCTCGAGCTCGTGCTGCCGGGCGCGTTCTACGTGCCGCTGAACAGCCTGCCGCTGCTGGTGCCGCCTCCGCAAGCGAAGCTGCTCGACCTGCGGGTCGCTCGCATGCTCAACCTCAGGGCGCGCCTGCGGCCCGAGAGCTCGCTCGCGCAGGCCCGGGCCGAGGTGCGCCAGATCGGAGAGACGTGGCAGAAGGCCCATCCTGCCGACGAGCAGAACCGCGGACTCATTCTTCGCACCCATTTCGAGGCTCGCCAGGTGGAACGCGGGTACGCGGTGACGGTGGTGGGCATGATGCTCACGATGGCGCTGGTCGTGCTGCTCGTCGCGTGCGCCAACGTGGCGGGGCTGCTCACGAGCCGGGCGCCCGCACGCGCGCGAGAGATCGCGGTGCGCCTGGCCGTCGGCGCCGGCCGCCTGCGCCTCGTGCGCCAGCTGCTCACCGAGACGCTACTCATCGCGAGTGCCGGAGGGGTGGCGGGCGTCGGACTCGCCTACGCCGTGATCCGTCTGTTCCAGCAGCGCACGATCATCACGGACATCGGGGTGCGGATCGACTTTCAGACCGACCGCCGGGTCATCGCCGTCGCGGTCGCGATGTCCGCGGCGAGCGCGCTCGTCGCCGGCCTTCTTCCCGCGTTCCGGTCGGCGCGGGCGGGGGATCTGTCGGGGACGCTGCGCAACGGCAGCGAGAACAACACGCGCGGGCGGCTCTGGGGCCGCCACACGCTGGTGGCGGGACAGATCGCACTGTCGCTCGCACTGGTCACCGTCGGCGTCTTTCTCTACCAGACCTTCGCCGCCGAGCTGCGGAAGGGGCCTGGGTTCCGAACCGAGCACCTGCTGCTCGTCAACCTCGACGCGACGCTCGCGCGTTACGACGGACCACGCGCGGCGCAGCTCTACGAACGGATCAAGGACGGCGTGCGGGCCCTGCCGGGCGTCTCGTCGGTGGCGCTCACCTCGTTCGTCCCGTTCAACCAGGACCAGCGCGATCGCGCCGTACTGGCGCCCGAGGGCTATCAGCTTCCGAAGGGCGTCGACAACCTGCAGCTGTCCGCCAGCCGCGTCGACGAGGGCTACTTCGACACCATGCGTGTGCGGCTCGTGGCCGGTCGGGGCTTCCTCGCGACCGACACCACCGACGCGCCACCGGTCATCGTCGTCAACGAAACGATGGCGGCGAAGTACTGGCCAGGACAACCGGCGGTCGGTAAACGCGTGCGGATGGCCGACGGCACCTGGAGGCAGGTGGTGGGTGTCGCCGCCGACACCAAATACAACACGCTCACCGAAGCGCCGTTCGATTTCGTCTACCTGGCGGCGAGGCAGGATCCGTCGATCCGCACCACGCTCGTCGTTGGTGTGCCCGGCGCGAGCGCCAGCGTCGCGGCTCCGGTCCGCGACGTCGTCCGGTCGCTCGACCGCGACGTGCCGATCACCGGCGTCTGGACGATGGAGGAGTTCTACGCGGGTAACACCGCCACGCTGACCAGCTACCTGACTCGCGTGGTCGGCGGCATGGGACTTGGCGGCCTCGGGCTGGCCATGGTGGGCCTCTACGGCCTGGTCGCCTACACGGTGAGCCGCCGCACGCGCGAGATCGGCATCCGGATGGCCCTCGGCGCCCAGCCCCGCTCGGTGCTGACCATGGTGATGCGGCACGGCACTCTGCTCGTGGCCGTCGGTGCCGCCCTGGGGCTCACCTTGACCATCGCCGTCAGCGGTCTGCTGCGAGGCGCCTTCCCGTCCAACGAGCGCGTCGGTCTCGGTGTCTACGCGCTGGTGGTACCTGTACTGCTCCTGGTCACGCTTCTCGCAGCGCTCCTGCCGGCGCTCCGCGCTGCGCGCATCGATCCCCTGAAGGCGCTCCGGCAGGATTGACATGACGACCGACGCGCTCTGGCTCGAGCTGCGCGTCGCCTGGCGTCAGCTGCGGCGCCGGCCCGGCGGTGCCGCCGCCGCGATGCTCACTCTTACGCTCGGGATCGGGGTCAGCACTGCCATGTTTGCGCTGGTCGATGGCGTCGTGCTGCGACCGCTCCCGGTGCGCGACGAGGCCTCGCTGTCGCTCCTGTGGCGGCAGCCTGCGGGGGCCGCCGAGATTCACGTGCCGTTCACGGCACGCGACCTCGACGCGTTGAGCCGAAGCGGAAGCCGGGCTCTGGACGGCGTGGCCGGCGTCGGGTTCCAGGGAGCGGGTGCCGTCGCCGCGATGGAAGACGGCCACGCCGCGTCGCTGCAGCTCGCGCACGTGACCGGCGCGTTCTTCGACGTCCTCGGCTCGACGCCTGCGCTCGGGCGCACGCTCCGCCCCGCGGACGACGTAGCGGGGGCCGCAGGGGCGCTGGTGATCAGTGACGGTACCTGGCAGCGCCGCTATGGTGGTGCGGCGGACGTGATCGGCCGACACCTGTTCATCGCCTCGCGTCCGTTCACGATCGTCGGGGTGATGCCGCCCGGTCTCGACTACCCACGCGGAACCGACGCGTGGACCACGGTCGCAGCGCGCGCGGCCACCTCGCCGAACGAGACGTTCAAGAAGGCCATTGCCGGGGAGCTGGATGCGATTGTCCGTCTGCGCGCCGGCACCACCGCGGCGACGGCGCTCGAGGAGCTGCAGGCGCTCCTGCCGCGTGTCGCACCAGCGTCGTTCGATCCCTCCCGCGCCCTGCGACCCGAGCTGCGTCCCTTCGATCGCCAGCTGCTCGGCGACACGCGCACGACGATCCTGGCGCTGTTCGGCGCGGTGGTGATCGTGCTGCTGCTGGCGAGCGCCAACGTCGCCACCGTGCTCCTCCTGCGAGGCGAAGCACGCGTGCCCGAGTTGGCCGTTCGGGCCGCGCTCGGCGCCGGCCGCGGACGCCTGGCCACCCAGATGCTGCTCGAAAGCCTGCTGCTGGCCGCGGGCGCGACCCTCCTCGCCGTCCCCGCCGCCACGGTGCTGCTGCGCGGGCTCCTGGCCTGGGCGCCGGCGGGATTGCCGCGTGTGGACACGGTGGCCGTCGACGCGCGCGTGCTGGTCTTCTGCACCGCCATCGCGATCGCGGCCGCCGTCGTAGCGGCGCTCGCCCCGATGCTCGCGATCGCACGCGGACGGCTCGGCTCGCTGGTCAGCACGTTCGGCCGCGCAACGGCGGGCCCCCAGGCGCGCACCGGACGCCACCTGCTGGTGGCCGTCCAGCTCGCGCTCGCGGTGATGGTCGTCTCCACCACGGCGCTGCTCGCGCAAAGCCTGCTCCGGCTCGAGCGCGTCGATGCCGGCTTCGACGTGGATCGGCTCGTGGTCGCGACGCTCGCCGTGCCGCAAGAGACGTCCGGCGACCGTGCCCGTCACTTGCGCCTGCTCTCCACCCTCGTGGCGCGCCTCGAGGCGACGAACAGCATCGCGTCGGCGACGCCGATCAACGTGCAGCCGTTCTCGGGCGTCGGCTGGACGGTGCCCGCCTTCGTCGCCGACGAGCAGGACGCGACGCGCGCGCGGGCCAACCCCCAGCTCGAACTCGAAGCCGTACACCCTGGCTACTTCGAGACCTTCGGCCTCGCGATCGTGAGCGGCCGCGCGTTCACGCCGTCGGACCGAGACGGCGCCACCCCGGTGGCCATCGTGAGTGAGGACGTCGTAGCCCGCACCTGGCCGGGACAGGATCCGATCGGACGGCGGCTCAAGATGGGCCAGGCGGACAGCGCGGCGCCGTGGCTGACAGTGGTTGGCGTCACACACGCCTCGCGCTACCGTGATCTGGCCGTGCAGCGGCCGGTGCTCTACGTTCCCGCCGAGCAGCTGCTGGTGGCCGCGCAATCGCTGGTGGTGCGCACGCGGGCTCCGCTGGCGGACACCGCGGCGGTGATACGAACCGCCGTGCACGACGTCGATCCCACGGTGGACGTGATGGCGGTGCAGCCGCTGGACGACCTGCGCCAGGCGCCGCTGGCCCGGCCGCGCTTCGCGGCGTCGCTCGGCGCGGCGTTTGGAACGGTGGCGCTCCTGCTCTCCACGTTCGGTGTGTTCACCGTCACAGCGACATCCGTGCAGCAGCGGCGCGCCGAACTTCGCGTGCGCGCGGCGCTCGGCGCCACCCCGGCGCGCCTGCAGCGGCTGGTCGTCGGCGATGCCCTGCGCCTTGCCGGGATCGGAATTGCGGTGGGCACGGGAGCGGCGCTCGTAGCGGCACGATGGCTGCCCGACGTGCTGTTCGAGGTTCGCGCGTCGGACCCGCCCTCGTTCGCCGGGGCGGCGTTGCTGCTCCTGCTGGCGGCGCTGCTGGCGAGCGCGGTGCCCGCATGGCGCGCCAGTCGAACAAGTCCAGCCGAGGGGCTGCGCGATAACTAGGCGGACCTGAAGGTCCGCCTCTACGTGGCGTACGTGGGAGCCGCCTTCAGGTGGCCCATGAATCATTCGCTGCGAAAGGCCGTCACGGGATCGACGCGCACGGCCCGAAGGGACGGTACCGCGGCCGCGGCGGCCGCGGTCAACGCCAGCACCACCCCCGCGCCGACAAACGTGATCGGATCGATCGGATCGACGCCGAACAGGAACGTCTGCATCGATCGCGCGAGCATCGCCGCCAGCACCAGACCCGCAATCGTGCCGGCGCCCACGCTCCGCGCCACGGACGCGCCGACCATCGCAATCACCTGCCGGGGACGCGCGCCGAGCGCCATGCGGATGCCCAGCTCCTGCGTGCGCTGACCGACCGCGTGGGCCAGCACGCCGAAGATGCCGACCATGGCCAGCACCAGCCCCAGCGCGCCGAAGGCCGACACCAGCACGGCACGGAAGCGTGGGCGCGCCGTCGCCTCCGAGGCCACGCGCGCGATGGTGCGCGGCTGCCGCAGCGCCAGCGTGGGATCGACGCGCGCCAGGGCCGCTCGCACCATCGGCGTCAGCGCCTCGGCGTCACCCTGTCGCGGTGACACCAGCAACGACGACGACCACCAGGCGTTCTGATCGACCGGCACGTAGATCTGCGGTGCCGGCTCCGGTTCGCCGGGCCTGGTCGTGATCTGGCGGACGACCCCGACGATCTCGCGCGACACGAGCTGCGGCGGACCAAACGCCATCAACGGCACTTCGATGCGCATGCCGAGGGGCTCACGAGTGCCCAGGTATTTCCGCGCAAACGCCTCGCTCACCACACAAACCGCGGCGCCGCTCACCGAGTCGAGCGAGGTGAATACTCGGCCTCGCACCACCGGCACGCCAAGCGTCTCGAAGTACGACGGGCTGACCATGTGATACGCCGCAATGTCGGCGAGACCGTCGGGGCGTGGTGGCGCGCCGGCGACGCGGATCGGCTGCCCGAACCATCCCCCGTCGAGCGGCACGGCGCTGCCCCACGCCACCTGGCGCACTCGCGGCTCGCGCGCCAGCTCGCGTTCGAGACGCGCCTGGAACTGCCGGACGGCGGTGCCATCTGGATAGGGCGCCACCGGGCCGGCGGGAAACGGCAGATTGACGGTCGCGGTCAGCAGGTCTGCGGCGCGATAGCCGGCATCGATGCGTTCGAGCGCCGACCACGTGCGCAGCAGCAGGCCCGATCCGC
>Ga0068858_100003554_pt1 | contig 15428 bp, 6 predicted proteins | sample KBSSwiS12_FD_66589 | JGI IMG/M metagenome (GOLD analysis project Ga0068858, IMG submission 66589) | Switchgrass rhizosphere microbial communities from Kellogg Biological Station, Michigan, USA - KBS Switchgrass S1-2 | ecosystem: Host-associated > Plants > Roots > Rhizosphere > Soil ... | reverse complement strand
GGCCGCTCAAGCAAGACGTCGTCGGCGACATCGGCACGCTGCTTTGGGTGGTCATGGGCACGATCGGAGTCGTGCTCGTGATCGCGTGCGCCAACGTGATGAACCTGCTGCTCGTGCGGGCTGAGAAGCGTCGCCCGGAGCTCGCCGTGCGCGGCGCGCTCGGCGCGGGTGCGTGGCGAATCATGCGCGCGCTGCTGATCGAGAGCGCGGTCGTCGGAATCGCGGGCGGTGCACTCGGGCTCGGCTTGGCGGCCGCGGCCCTCGCGGCGATCAAGCGGCTCGCACCCGCAACTCTGCCGCGCGTCGACGCGATCGCTCTCGACGGGCGCGCGTTGCTGTTCACGCTGGCGCTTTCGACGGTGGCCGGCGTGCTGCTCGGGCTCGTGCCCGCATTACGCTACACGGGACCGACGATCGGCGCCGCGCTGCGTGCCGGTGGTCGCACCGCGATGCAGGGGAAGAGTCAGCACCGAGTGCAGGACGCGCTCGTCGTAGCGCAGGTGGCGCTCGCGCTGGTGCTGATCGTGAGCTCGGTGCTGATGATCCGCACGTTCGCGGCGCTCCGGACCGTTGAGCCTGGCTTCGCCGAGCCGCAAACGGTGCAGACTGCGCGAATCACGATTCCGCCGCAGATCGGGCGGAATCCCCAGAACGTTTTTCAGCTCGAGACTGCGATCGCCGACGCGATCGCGCAGGTCCCGGGTGTGAGCGCGGTCGGATTTACGACCGCGCTGCCGATGGACGGCACGTACGGCGCCTGGGACAGCATCGAAGCGCAAGATCTGCTGCGCGAGGCGGACGCCGGGAGGTCGCCGCTGCGCAAGCTCAAGTTCGTCTCGCCGGGTGTGTTTCGCGCGCTCGGCACACGGCTCGTCGCGGGCCGCGAGCTCGAGCGCGCAGACCTCGACGATAGCCGGCCGGTCGCGCTCGTATCGGAGAACCTCGCGCGCGAGCTGTGGCGCGAGCCGTCCGCCGCGCTCGGCAAGAGGATCAGGCACGGCGGCGGGTGGAACGAAATCGTCGGCGTCGTGCAAGACACCTACGACAACGGGCTTCAGGAGCCGCCGGCGTCGATTACGTACTGGCCGGCCTACATGAAAGAGTTCGACATGGCGCAGCCGAACGTGGCCTTCGCGATTCGGAGCCCGCTTGCTGGGCGTGAGTCCTTCGTCCGCCAAGTCGAGCAGGCCGTCTGGTCGGTTAACGCCAGCCTGCCGCTCGCGAACCCCGTCACGATGGCCTCGTATTACGACCGCTCGCTCGCGCGCACGTCGTTCACGCTCGTGATGCTCGCGATCGCGGGCGCGGCTGCACTCGTGCTCGGCGTGGTCGGCCTGTACGGCGTGATCTCATACGTCGTCTCGCAGCGCCGGCGCGAGATCGCGATCCGACTTGCGCTCGGCGCGCAGCAGAGCGCGGTGACGCGTACGTTCGTACGCTACGGCGCGGGGCTTGCGGCCGTCGGCGTGCTGATCGGCCTCGGTGCAGCGGCGGCTGTCACTCGCTTCATGACCTCGATCCTTTACGGCGTCGGCGCGCTCGATCCGCTCACGTATGCGGGCGTCGCGCTCGCGCTTGGGGCTGCGGCCGTGCTTGCGAGCTGGGTGCCCGCGCGACGCGCGGCGGCAGTCGATCCCGCGGAAGCGCTCGCGGCGGAGTAGCGAGCGATGTGTGAGGCAGTGCGAACGATTCGTAATCAACAAATCCCTCCGCGGAGGGATTTGTGACTCGAACGCACAAGGATGATCCGTGTTGACGATCGTCGGACAAGACTTCCGCTACGCGCTGCGCGCACTCGCGCGCCGGCCCACCTACGCGGCGATCACCATGCTCGTGCTCGCGATCGCGATCGGCGCGAACACAACCGTGTTCAGCGTGCTGAACGGACTGTTCCTGCGTCCGCTGCCGTATCCGGAAGGCGAGCGCCTCGTGATGGTCTACGACTCGTACACGAAGATCGCGAACCTCGATAACGCCGGAACCGCGATCCCCGACTACATCGAGCGGCGCGAACAAGCGAAGTCGCTCGAGAGCCTCGCGATCTTGACCGGCGTCGCTCGCACGCTCGGCGGCGAAGGCGAAGGGGAGCCGTTGCGCATCCAGACGACCCGCGCTTCGGCGTCGCTGTTCACGGTGCTGCGCGTGGCGCCGCGGCTCGGCCGCGTATTCACCGACCAAGAGGCGACCCCGGATAACGACCGGGTCGTGGTGCTCGGTGACCGGCTCTGGCGAGCACGCTTCGGAGCGGACCCGAACATCGTCGGTCGCGACATTCGGCTCGACGGCGACTCCTTCCGCGTAATCGGTGTGATGCCCCCGGGCTTCGGCTATCCGAACCGCAACGTCGATGCTTGGACGCCGTTTGCATTCACGCCGCAGCAAACGGCGGACGCGGCACGCGGTAATCAATTCTCGACGAGCGTTGGTCGCCTGAGGCCGGGCGCAACCATCGAGGGTCTGAATGCCGAGCTCGCAGCGATCGTCGACCGGAATCTCGCAGCCGGCCGCATCCCGCGCGATTTCGTGGACGTGGCTGGATTCACCGGGCACGCGAAGTCTTTTCGCGAGCAGAGTGTAGGCAATCTCGAGCCGATGGTTCTGCTCCTGCAAGCCAGCGTGGTAGCCGTGCTCCTGATCGCGTGTGCGAATGTCGCGAACTTGCAGCTCGCGCGCGTCGCCGCGAGGCGGCGTGAGCTCGCAGTACGCGCAGCCCTCGGCGCGCCGGGCGTCAGGCTCACACGCCTGGTTCTCATCGAGAGCCTCGTGCTCGCCATCGTCGGCGCGTTCCTCGGGCTGCTGCTCGCGATGGGTGGACTCGAGCTCGTCCGCGCGCTCGGCCTCGACCTATCGAGCGATGGGTTCGAGTTCCGCCTCGACGGGACAGTCTTGGCTTTCACTCTCTGCACAGCCGTTGCCGCAGCGCTCATTGCCGCGCTACCGCCCGTGTTCGTCCTTCTGCGCGAGGACCTGATCAGGGTCGTGCACGAGGCAGGGCGGCACGGAGCGGGTGGCCGGGGCGCGCAAGCGCTGCGTGGCGCGCTGGTCATCGTGCAGATAGCCGTGGGCGTATCGCTGCTAGCGGCCGCTGGATTTCTCGCCGAGGGTTTTTACCGTCTGCAAGCCGAGGGGCCGGGCTTCAACGCGGCCGGTGTTTGGACAGCGGCGTTTGGCCTGCCGCGAGGACGCTATCCGACGCCTGACTCGTGGGCCCAGTTCGACCTACGCGCGGTCGAGGCGCTACGGGCGCTGCCGGGCGTAACGGCAGCGGGCTTTACATCCGTCCTCCCATTCACGGGCAACAACAATCAGGGCAACTACGTGATCGACGGCTATACACCGCCGCCGGGTTCACCACCGCCGCATGCGCAGCAACGAAGCGTCAGCGAAGGTTATTTGAGCGCAATCGGTTTGCCGGTCGTGGAAGGCCGCAACTTCGCGGCCAGTGAGCCGGACAGAGTGGTGATAGTCGACACGAACGTCGCGCACAAATACTGGCCGACTGGCAGTGCGATCGGTCAACGTCTGCGTAGCAACTTCGAGCCGCCGGACCGTTGGTACACGGTGATCGGTGTCGTGCCGCCGGTGAAGCAGGACGACTTCCTGGAGAGCGGGACGAAAGAGACTCTGTACTTTCATTACGCGCAGCGGCCCGCGTTCTTCGGTCGCCTGGTGCTTCGTACCACTCTACCGCCCGACACCCTCACGGGGCCCGCGAAAGCTGCAATGACGGCGCTCGATCCCGAGCTCGCGCTCTTCGACACGCAAGCGTACGAAACCATCCTCGATCGCGCGCTCGGGCCCAAGCGTACACCGATGGTGCTTACGCTCGCCTTCGCCGCCGTCGCGCTCGCTCTCGCCGTGATCGGCGTTTACGGAGTGCTGACCTGGGCCGTCACGCAACGTTTTTCGGAGCTCGGAATACGCGTTGCGCTCGGCGCCCGCACCACCGACATCGTGCGCATGGTTCTCGGGCAGGGAGGCAGGCTAATCGCGATCGGCAGCGCGCTCGGCCTTGTCGGCGCCGCCGCGATTGGCCGAGTGCTCGCGTCGCAGGTCCGCACAGTAAGCGCATTCGATCCCGCAGCGCTCTTCGGCTCCGTGATCGTGCTCGCAGCAGCCGCGTTGCTCGCGAGCTGGCTGCCTGCGCGCCGGGCGGGCAACACGGATCCGATGATCGCGCTGCGCGCGGATTGACGCCGATGCAAGGAGCGTGTCGATGACCACCGCCGGCGCAATTGATTCGCTCGCGCGCGACGCGCGCCACGCCGTGCGCGGCCTGCGCCGAAGCCCGCTGTTCACTCTCGTCGCGCTGCTCACGCTCGCGATCGGGATCGGTGCGACGACGGCGGTGTTCAGCGTCGTCGACGGTGTGCTGCTGAAGCCGTTGCCGTACCCGCAGCCGGAGCGGCTCGTCGCGGTGCGGCACGACGCGCCGGGCGCCGGCGGTCTCGCGGGCGTCGACACCGGTTTGAATTTGTCGCCGTCGATGATGGTCACCTATCGCGACCAGGGCCGCAGCTTCGAGAAGATCGGGCTCTGGGGTCCGATCATCGCAACCGTCACGGGGCTCGGCGAGCCCGAGCAGCTACCCGGTGCGATCGTGACGGGCCAGCTCTTACCTGCGTTCGGCGTCCCCCCGCTCCTCGGCCGCTGGATCGCCGAGAGCGACGAACCGATCGACGCGCCGCCGGTCACCGTGCTCGGCTACGGCTACTGGCAGCGGCGTTTCGGCGGCGACCGCAACGTGATCGGCAAGTCGATCACGATCAACGGCTCGACCGTGCAGATCGTCGGCGTGATGCCGAAGGGTTTCAGGCTCGGCGACGTTGCCGTGGACGTCATCGACGTCTACCGCTACGACCGCGCGAAGCTGGTCCCACCGCCGTTTTTCGGCGTCGGCATTGCGCGCATGAAGCCCGGCGTCACGATCGAGCAGGCGAACGCGGACATCGCGCGACTACTCCCTGTCTGGATCGACTCGTTTCCGTTTCCCGGTGGCGCCAGCGGCAGAGAGGTTTACCTCGACACGTGGAAGATCACGCCCGCGCTCCGTCCGCTCAAGGCCGATGTGATCGGCACGATCGGCGACACGCTCTGGGTCGTGATGGCGATGATCGGGCTGGTGCTCGTGATCGCGTGCGCGAACGTCGCAAACCTGCTCCTCGTGCGCGGCGAGCAGCGAAGGCGCGAGCTCGCGGTACGCGCGGCGCTCGGCGCGGGATCGTGGCGGATCGCTCGCGGACTGCTCGCCGAGAGCTTGTTGCTCGCGCTCGGCGGCGGCCTGATCGGCGTCGTTGTCGCCTATGGCGCTCTGGATCTTCTGCTCTGGCTCGCGCCGCCACGGTTGCCGCGGCTCGACGAGATCGTGCTAGACGATCGCGCGCTCGCGTTCACGTTCGTCATCGCGCTCGCCGCGGGACTGTCGTTCGGGCTCGCGCCGATGTTGCGAGCGGCGGGAACGCAGGTCGCCACCGCGCTGCGCGGAGGCCGCGGCTCGAGCGCCGGGCGAGCGGAGCACCGAACTCAGAACGCGCTCGTGGTCAGCCAAGTCGCGCTCGCGCTGGTGCTGCTCGTGTGCTCGGGCCTCATGATTCGCACGTTCCTCGCTCTGCGCAGCGTCGAGCCGGGCTTCACAGAGCCCGCGACGCTACAGACGTTCCGAATCCAAATTCCCCAGCTCGCCGTGCCCGATCCTGTAGCGGCCGAGCGCCAGCAACACGCGATCCTCGACGCCGTGGCGGCGATTCCCGGCGTGACGTCCGCTGCGTTCGCGAGCGGGCTGCCGATGGCGAACGACGGTAGTGACTGGGACGGCATCGACATCGAATCGCGGCCCGAGCTTAACCGCGCGCAGCTGCTGCACGTGTTTCGAACGATGTCGCCGGGCTTTCTTGCGACGATGGGCACGCGACTCGTCGCCGGTCGCGAGTACGACTGGCACGACGTCGAAGACATGCGGCCCGTTGCGCTCGTGTCCGAGAACCTCGCGCGCACGCTCTGGGGAGACGCGAAGGCGGCGCTCGGACAGCGGATCCGCACGTCGGGCGGCGCGGGCCCCTGGCACGAGGTCGTCGGCGTCGTGGAGGACGTGCGGATAAACGGTCCCGATCAGGCCCCGCCGACGACCGTCTACTGGCCTGCGTTGAACAAGGACTTCTACCGTGGGCTACCGGTCTACCTCGTGCGTGGCATCGCGATCGTTCTGCGCACACCGCAGGCCGGTAACGCGGCGCTCGCGCGCGAGCTCGAAAGCGCAGTCTGGTCGGTGAACCCGAACGTCGCGGTTGCACGCGTGAGAACAATGGCCGATTTCCACGACCGCTCGCTCGCGCGCACTTCGTTCACCCTCGTGATGCTCGGGATCGCGGGCGCCTCCGCGCTCGTGCTTGGCGTGGTCGGGCTCTACGGCGTGATCTCGTATGCGGTGTCGCAGCGCCGACGCGAGATCGCGATTCGCCTCGCGCTTGGTGCGCCGCAATCGCGCGTGGTGCGCACGTTCGTGCGTTACGGCGCGGGGCTTGCGGCCGTCGGCGTCGTGATCGGCCTCGGCGCGGCGGCGGCGCTTACGCGGCTCATGGGCACGCTGGTCTACGACGTACGGACGATCGATCCGCCGACCTATGCGCTCGTCGCGCTCGTGCTCACGGGTGCTGCCGCGCTCGCGAGCTGGCTGCCGGCGCGCCGCGCCGCCGCGGTCGATCCGGCCGAAGCGCTGAGCGCGGAGTAGGAGAGGCGCATGCTGATCCGCAACCTGCGCTACGCGATCCGCTCGCTGGCGCGAGCGCCGGGTTTCACGCTCACGGTCGTCCTCACGCTCGCGATCGGCATCGGCGCGAACAGCGCCGTGTTTTCGGCATTGAACGCCGTCTTGGTCCGGCCGCTGCCGCTGCCCGACTCCGGCCGGCTGGTCAAGCTGAGTGACCGCTTTCCTCCCTTCGCTGCGAGCGTCGCGCATCGACCCGATGGAAGCGTTGCGGGAGGAGTGAGCTAGCCATGGACAGTCTGATCCGCGACCTGCGTCATGCGCTACGCGCCCTGGCGCGAACACCGGCTTTCACGATCACCGTCGTCGCGACGCTCGCGCTCGCAATCGGCGCGAACGGCGCCGTGTTCTCCGCGCTCGACGCTGTGCTGTTCAAGCCGCTGCCGTTTCCGAACGGCGATCGCCTCATGCTTCTGACTCAATCGGTCGGCGACGGGCCTCCCGGAGGCACCGCCCCGGTCCGGATCGACGACTGGAGCCGTTTGAGCTCGACGTTCGAAGCAATTTCTGGGTACTACGTGGAGGACGTCTCGGATGCGACCGGCGAGATCCCCGAGATGGTCCGCCGTGCGACCGTCGACCTGCGGTTCAACGAGGTTTGGGGCGTCGCACCTCTGCTCGGCCGGGGGTTCACGGTCGAGGACCACCGAGGGCAACCGACCACCGTCGTCATCAGCGAGCGCTACTGGCGCAGCCGACTAGGCAGCGACCCGAACGTGATCGGCAGGCAGCTTCGCATCGGCACGGCTACGCCGCGTGTGATCGGCGTCATGCCGTCCAGATTCTTGTTTTCGGACCGCGGCACGGACATCTGGGTGCCGTTGTCCGACTCGTTCAAGCAGTCGCGCTCGCTCGCCTGGTATCCAGGGATCGGGAGGCTCAAGCCGGGAGTCACGCTCGACGCGGCACGCGCGAACCTCGAAGTCGTGCAGGCGCAGCTCGGTGAGCAATACGCCGATACGGACTCGAACCTGCGCGTGCAGATCGAGCCGTACAAGGATGGCATCGTGACGGGCGCGCGCAGATCGCTCTGGCTGTTGTTCGGCGCCGCGTCGCTGCTGCTCCTGATCGCGTGCACCAACATCGCGACGTTGCTGCTGACGCGCGCCTCCGAGCGCCGTCGCGAGGTCGCCGTGCGGCTGTCGCTCGGTGCCCGCGCGGCACGCATCGCTCGCGAGCGGCTGACGGAGACCGCCGTTCTCGCGATTGCAGGCACGACCGGTGGCCTCGCGCTCGCTTACCTGGCCACCGGCGCGTTGCGCAATTTGTCCGCGGGCGTGCCACGCCTCGACGAAATCGCTCTAGACGGCCGGGTTGTCCTGTTCACGCTCGCTGCCATCGCGGTGGTGACGCTGCTCTGCGGCACGCTGCCGGCCTTTAGGAGCGCGCGCGGGGTCTTAGCCGGCGAGATTGCGGGCGGGGGCAGGGCACAGGTGTCCGCTCGCCAGTCGCTGCACTGGTGGCTCGTGGGCGTCCAAGTCGCGTTGTCGGTCGCCTTGCTCGCGGGCGCGGGACTACTCGTGCGTAGCCTCGAGGAGCTATCGCGCGTCGACCCGGGTTTCGAACGCGGCGGCGTGCTCACGTTCCGTGTGAGCGGGGCGTTCGCCGACATGTCGGGAGCAAATTCTCAGCGGTTTCAGCAGCGCTACGGGGAGATCATGGAGTCGCTCTCCGCGCTGCCCGGTGTGCAATCTGCCGCCACCGCGCTTTCGCTTCCGGGCGTCCCGACGGCATTCGAAAACGAGTACGAGCTCCCGGCGGGTCGCGTGGATCCCGAGGTCCGCGTGCTCGCGGAGGAGCGTGCCGTGTCGCCAAGCTACTTCGCCACGCTCGGGATCCCGCTCGTCGAAGGTGCGTTGTGCCGAATGGACGCGTCCGCGAGGAGCGCAGACGTGCTGGTCAACCGAAGCTTCAAGCAGCGATATGGCGCGGGCACGGCGCTCATCGGCTCGCAGCTGTCTCGCGGTGGCCAGGCGCCGGTGACCGCGACGATCGCGGGTGTCGTCGGAGACGTCCGCGAGCGCGGTCTCGATCAGCAGCCGGTGCCCACCGTGTATTTCTGCAATCTCGCCGGCAGGCCGAGCCCGTTCGTCCTAGTCCGCACACGCGGCGACCCGCAAGCCGTCGTGGGCATCGTGCGCGCAAAGATGAAGGAACTGGAGCCGCTGCGCGCGGTGTTCTCGATCGAGTCACTCGAGGAGCAGATCGGCGACGCGTACGCGGAGAACCGCCTTCGAACGGTCGTGCTCGCGCTGTTCGCCGGCGCGGCACTCGCGCTCGCGTGCCTCGGTCTGTACGGCACGCTGAGCTATATCGTGAGCTTGCGCCGGCGCGAGGTTGGCTTGCGCGTGGCGCTCGGCGCATTGTCGAGCACGATCGTCGCGCAGTTCGTGTCGCAAGCGTTGCGTGTCGTCGCGATCGCGTGCGCCGCCGGCCTCGTGCTCTCGCTGGCTTTCGGCCGCGCGCTGTCGGGCCTGCTCTTCGGCGTGACTCCGTCCGATCCGCTCACGTTCGGTGTCGTCGTCTTCGTAGTCGTCGGTGTCGCAGCGCTCGCGGCTTTCGTTCCCTCGCGGCGCGCCTCGCGCATCGATCCGATGGAAGCGCTGCGGGAGGAGTGAGCGGAGTGGCCATCATCACTCTTCACCTGACGCGAACGATTCGCGTTCGACAAATCCCTCCGCGGAGGGATCGTCGTTCGGTCGAGCGGAGGTGAGACGCATGCTTCGCGGCCTTCGTCTTGCAGCTAGATCGCTCGCGCGCAACCCGTCCTTCAGCGCGATCGTGGTGCTCACGCTCGCGCTTGGGCTAGGCGCGAGCACGCTGATCTATAGCGTGCTCGACGGCGTGCTGCTGAAGCCCCTGCCGTATCCCGATCCCGACCGAATCGTGCGCGTATTCCAGGTCAACTCCGACGGCTACGACCGCGTGAATCTGTCCCATCCAAACTTCGAGGACCTCAAAGCGCAGACGCGCTCGTTCTCGAGCTTCGCGGTCTACGAGGTGATCACCGAGGCAGTGGTCGGTGGCAGCGAAGCTGCGCGCCTCGAGGTGGGTCACGTCTCACGAGAGTTCGACGATGCAATCGGAGCGCGCCCGCTGCTTGGCCGCGCGTTCGCTGCCGAAGAGCAGGCCCAGGGCGCGCCGCCGGCCGCGCTGATCAGCTATCGCTTTTGGCAACGCTACCTCGGGGGCACCGCCGATTTTGCGTCGCGCTCGTTGCGCATCGGCGACCGTGCATCGGCAATCGTCGGCGTGATGCCGCCCGGGTTCGATTACCCCGAAGGCGCGGACGTCTGGACACCGCTCGAGCTCGACCGCCCGATCTCCTCCCGAACCGGGCACAACTATCGCGGGATAGCGCGGTTAGCGCCCGGTGTGTCACTCGACCAGGCCCGCGCGGACGCGAACGCGGTCGCGCATAGGCTGAAGCAGCAGTACGGCAACGACGATTGGATGGAAGACGCGGCGCTAGTGCCGCTCGCCGACTATATCGTCGGCAACGCGAGGCCCGCGCTGTTCGTGCTCGGCGCCGCGGTGGTGCTCCTGTTCCTCGTAGCCTGCGCGAATGTCTCGAGCATGCTCCTCGCGCGCGCGATCGCACGAGAGCATGAGACCGCGGTTCGCCTCGCGCTCGGTGCCGGATCCTTGCGACTGGCCGCGCAATTTTTCGGCGAGGCGCTGCTGCTCTGCGCCGCGGGAGGCGCGCTCGGGATCGGCCTCGCGTGGTGGGGGCTCGAAGCTCTGTCGATGCTACACGCGGGGACGTTGCCGCGCGCGGACGGCGTCTCCATCGATTGGAGCTCCGTCGCGTTCGCAGCGGTGTTAGGAGTCATGACGGCCGCCATCTGGAGCGGTCTTTTGGCTGCGCGCGCGACGCGCGAGGGTAGTGCGGCCTCGGTGAAAGTACGCGCGGCCGGCGGTCGGCGCTCGGGCGCGCGCGACGTGCTCGTCGCAACGCAGACGGCGATGGCGGCCGTGCTGTTGATCGGTGCGGTGCTGCTCGCACGAAGCTACGTTCAGCTCGTCGCAGTCGATCCGGGCTTCCGCAGCGACGACGTGCTGCTGATGAACGTCGCGTTGCCGCTTCCTACCAATGCGCCCGATGCGGCTCGAGTTGGGCTTATTCACGAGGAGCTGATCGAGCGTGCACGCGGGTTGCCGGGCGTAACCGTCGCGGGCGGCGTCACCGCCGCGCCGCTGACCGGCGGGGCCGGGAGCGGGATGTTCATCGAGCAACGGCGGCCCGACGAGATCAAGACGTTCGACGACTTCAACGCGCTCTGGAAGGGTGATCCGGGGCGAACGGGCTTCGCGGAGTATCGCATCGCGAGCGAGGGCTACTTCGCAGCGCTCGGCGTTCCGCTGCTTCGCGGGCGGCTGTTCGGTCCCGCCGACGGGCCAGGCGCCGAGCACGTCGCCGTGGTGAGCCGCTCGTTCGTCGAGCGCAAGTGGCCAGGCGAGGATCCGCTCGGCAAGCTCGTGCAATTCGGCAACATGGACGGCGACCTCACGCCATTCCGAATCGTCGGCGTCGTCGGCGACGTGCGGGATTTCGGGCTCGACGTGGAGCCCGCGCCGACGCTCTATGGCTATTACGCGCAGCGCACGCGCGCGACCGCGTGGTCGTTCTGGATCGCGATGCGAGCCCCGGACGCCGAGCGTCTGATACCCGCCGCGCGCGAGATCGTGCGCAGCCTCGATCCCGATCTCGTGCCGGCCTTCAAGACCGTGGCGCAGCTCGAGTCGGCCTCGGTCGCGCCGCGTCGGTTCAATTTCGTGATGGTCGGCATGTTCGGCGCGACGGCGTTGTTGCTCGCGCTCGCGGGAATCTACGGCGCCGTCGCGTTCAACGTAGCGCAGCGCACTCGTGAGATCGGCGTGCGCGTGGCGCTCGGCGCGCAGACGCGGGCTGTCGTCGCGATGGTGCTTAGGAAGAGCCTGGCATGGGTTTGCGTGGGCGTCGCCGCTGGGGTGTTGGCGGCAGCCGGGGCGGCGCGCCTCGTCGCTTCGCTGCTGTACGGAATCTCGCCGCACGATCCACTCGCGTATGCGGCGGCGGCTGCGACGCTGTTGATCGCGGCACTGGTCGCGGCGTGGGTGCCGGCGTTGCGCGCGGCGCGCGTGGATCCAATGGTCGCGCTGCGCAGCGAGTGATGTTCGCCGACGATCGATCCCGGAGGTCCAAAACATGCAAGCCATTCGCCAAGCCGTCCGCCAGCTGCGCCATCGCCCGGGATTCTCGGCCGTCGTGATCGCGATGCTCGCCGTCGGCATCGGCTCGACGACCGCGATGTTCTCGACCTTCCACGAGCTGTTGCTCAGAGAGCTGCGCGTGCCGCAGCCCGAGCAGCTCGTAAATCTCGGCGCTCCGGGAAGGCCGGGGGGTATTCCGCTCTGCGGGATGGCCGGCGACTGCCAGCAGGTGTTCAGCTTGGCGATGTTTCGTGACCTCGAGGCACGGCAAACGGTGCTCAGCGAGCTCGCCGGTCACTACGAGTTCCAAGCGAATCTTGCCTACGGCCGCGAGACGCAAAGCAGCCAAGCGTTGCTCGTGTCCGGCCGCTACTTTGCAGCCCTGCGCGTCGCGCCACTTATCGGCCGCTTGATCGGACTTCAGGATGATGCGCGGATCGGCGAGGGCGCCGTGGCCGTGTTGAGCCATCGGTATTGGCAGAATTCTCTCGGCGCGGACCCGGACGTTGTCGGGCGCACGCTCATCGTGAACGGACAGACGCTCACGATCGTGGGCGTCGCGCCCGAAGGATTCGCGGGCACGACGACCGGTTGGTATCCGAGCGTCTTCGTGCCGCTCACGATGCGCGAGCGGATGGAGACCAATCCGATCTGGGACGAGAACCGCGCGTTCTATTGGATCTACGCGTTCGGCCGCCTGAAACCCGGCGTGTCGCTGCAGCAAGCGCGCGCGAGCCTCAAGACGCTCTACTCGGGAATCATCAACGAAATCGACGCGCCGCTCTTCTCGACGATGGCGCCCGACGTTCTCACGAAATTTCGAGCGAGCCAGCTCGCGGTCGAGCCCGGCGCACGAGGTCAGAGCAGCATGCCGCGCTGGGTGGGAACGCCGCTCGCGATGCTGCTCGGCGTGACCTCGGTCGTGCTGCTGATCGTCTGCGTGAACGTAGCCAACCTCATGCTCGCGCGGGGTGCCCGGCGCGCGGGCGAGCTCGCGATCCGTTCTTCAATCGGCGCCAGCCGCTGGCAGCTCGTGGGCGACTTACTGCTCGAATCGGGCGTGCTCGCCGTGCTCGGGGGTCTCGCGAGCTTGCCCGTCGCCCTCGCGACGCTCCGTGCAGTGGTCGCGCTCGTACCGGCCAACACCTTCCAGGCCGAGGTCTTTCCGGTCACCTTGAGCCCGGCAGCTGGTGCGTTCGCGGTCGCGCTGACGCTAGCGACGGTGTTGGTTTTCGGGCTGCTGCCCGCTCTCCGGGCAGCGAGAGTCGATCCGGGAGCGGCGATGAAGGGCGACGCGCATCACGCCGTGAGCGGCCGCGGCGTCACCCGCGTCGGCGCCGCGCTCGCGACGTCTCAAGTCGTGCTCTCGATGATGCTGCTCGTGCTCGCCGGTCTCTTCGCGCAGAGCCTGGTAAATCTTGCGCGCGCGGATCTCGGCATGAACGTCGATTCGCTCGTGACGTTCACCGTCTCGCCGCGCCGTAACGGCTACGACAATCCGCGATCGACGCAGCTGTTCGCGGCGCTGGAGCGCGAGCTCGCGAGCCAGGCCGGCGTCACGAGCGTGGCGTCGTCGATGGCGTTGGTGCTCGGGCCGAGCGGCTGGGGCGGCCCTGTCCAGATCGAAGGGCGCGAGCTAGACAGCGGCGATAACACAGCCAGTCGCAACGACGTGAGCCCGAGCTTCTTCCGTACGCTCTCGATTCCGCTCCTAGAGGGGCGTGACTTCACAGCATCAGACGACCTGCGTGCGCCTCCGGTCGGGATCGTCAACGAGGCATTCGTGCGCAAGTTCCACCTCGAGAACGAAGCGATCGGCAAGCGCGTGTCGTTCGTCGGCCTGAAGTCGGGCGTCGAGATCGTGGGCGTCGTTGGGGACGCGAAGTACAACTCGGTGCGGGCGGACGCGCCGCCGCAGCTGATCCTCCCGCGGCTCCAGAACGACAACATCGCGGCGCTGAGTTACTACGTGCGCGCGGCGCTCCCGCCAGACGTCGTCATGAGGACGATCCGGGAAGTCGTGACCGCGGCAGATCCCAATCTGCCCGTGACCTTGCTCAGCACGATGACCGACGTCGCGAAGATCAACACAGGCCTCGACCGCATCGTCGCTGCCCTGGCCGGCGGCTTCGCGGTGCTCGCGACCTTGCTCGCCGCGATCGGGCTCTATGGCGTGCTCGCGTACAACGTCGCACAGCGCACGCGCGAGCTCGGGCTGCGGCTCGCTCTCGGCGCGACGGCGGGCGGCCTGCGCCGCATGGTGCTCCGGCAGATCGCGAAAATCGCGCTCATCGGCATGCCGATTGGCCTCGGCATCGGTGTGCTGCTCGGTCAGGTAGCGAAGGCGATGCTGTACGGGCTGAGCAACTACGACCCGCTCGTGCTCGGTGTTGCCGCCGCCGTGCTCGCCGGCGTCGTGCTAGCGGCGGGCTACTTCCCGGCGCGACGTGCATCGACAGTCGCGCCGATGGAAGCCCTGCGGTACGAATGACAGGTAGATCCCACTTGCAGAGACACGTGCGCAAAAAATTGGAGGCGACATGAATCCTCGCCAAACGTTGCGAACCCTCTTCAGGTCGCCGGGCTTCACGCTGACGACCGTTCTCACGCTTGCGATCGCAATCGGCGCGACGACGGCGATCTTCAGCGTCGTGAACGGCGTGTTGCTCGAGCCGTTGCCGTTCAAAGACTCCGACCGCCTCGTCGCGCTCACGCATCGCTCGGCGGACGGGAAGATGCGCAACGCGCCAGCGTCGCCAGCGCTCTATTTCACTTATCGCGACAACAATCGAGCGTTCGAGTCCGTCGCGCTGTGGTCGCCCGGAACCGCGAGCATCACGAGCGGTGAGCCCGAGGAAGTGCAAGTCTTGGGCGCGACCTCCGAATTCCTGCCGACGCTCGGCGTGCGACCCGCGCTTGGCCGCTCGTTCGTTGCTGCGGACGACGAGCCCGGCGCAGCCCAAACGGTGATCTTGTCCTACGGCTACTGGCAGAGGCATTTCGGCGGAGCCGAGACCGCGCTCGGGCAACCTCTCATGATCGACGGGACAGCGCGTACCGTCATCGGCGTGCTGCCGGCGGACTTCCGCTTCATGCAGCGTCCAGCGGAGATCGTGTTGCCGATGCAGCCGAACCGCGCGCGATCGTGGATTGGGATCCTCGGCGAGAACGCCATCGCGCGGCTGAAGCCCGGTGTGACGCTCGCGGTCGCGAACGCGGATATCGAGCGCATGATTCCGATCGCGTTTGCCACGTTCCCCTCACTGCCCGGACAGACCGAGCAGAACCTGCCGCACGCCGACGTGGCCTGGCTCAAGGACACGTTCGTCCGCGACCTCGGCGATTTGCTCGGGGTGATGGCGGGCACCATCGCACTACTGCTGCTGATCGCGTGCGCGAACGTCGCGAACTTGCACCTCGTGAGAACCGACCGCCGCGCGCGCGAGCTCGCGATTCGCGCGGCGGTGGGCGC
>Ga0068858_100003548_pt1 | contig 15440 bp, 12 predicted proteins | sample KBSSwiS12_FD_66589 | JGI IMG/M metagenome (GOLD analysis project Ga0068858, IMG submission 66589) | Switchgrass rhizosphere microbial communities from Kellogg Biological Station, Michigan, USA - KBS Switchgrass S1-2 | ecosystem: Host-associated > Plants > Roots > Rhizosphere > Soil ... | reverse complement strand
CAAAACGCCAGTACACTAACTCTCAAAAAGAAACCGACGACTGACTGAGCAATCGCCGGTTTCCAGAATTTAACGACTAGCGCTTGGACGAAGCAGTGGGCTCTTCCTCGGCTTCTTCCGCTTCGACATTGATCGATTCCGCAGCTTCCGTCAGCTTTTCATCGGTCTCGACCTCTTCCTGCAATGTCTCTTCCAACAACTCAAGCGCATCATCTTCGCCGAGAAGTTTCGCGTAGGTCTTGACGGTGCCGTAAGCGGCGATCTCGTAGTGCTCAACACGCTGCGCCGCCGCGATCAGCATCGCATCCCGGGCCTCGTCGCTGGCATCTTCTTCAATCGCCTCGGCGCCTTCCTTGATCAGGCCTTCCATCGCTTTGCACTTCTTGCCGGTCGGCTTTTCGTCGAGGGCTTCGAAGATTTCTTCCAGCCGTTCGGCATGGCCCTTGGTTTGTTCAAGGTGATCCTCGAATCCTTGAGCCAGGTCGGTTGAGGTGGCGGCTTTGGCCATTTTGGGCAGGGCCTTGATGAGCTGGGATTCAGCGCTGTAAAGGTCCTTCAGTTGTTCGATGTAGACGTCACGCAGGTTGTTGATTTTGGGCATATTTTCCTTTTGGTTTGGTTGAGGATTACTTTGCAGGGGGAATGCCAAAGCCGAAAAATTGACCCCTCCTCCTCTGGAGAAACCCTCATCGGTTTTTCTGCACGACAAGAACCGCTGCAATTTGCCCCAAATTCCCACTTTAAGTTTTTATTCTCGCACGATCCTGTTCCCAACTTTTCTGCCTCCCAACTGGGTGCCTGACTTCAGAGGTTGAAAGCCATTTAAAAATATTTATCGTAATATAACTTTATAAATGATAAATAAGTACATACCTTGTGGGTATAACCGGCGCTAGAGGAGGAACTTCTTGGAATCCTTTACAACTTTAATCCAAATTCAGCAGTTTTTTTGCCTTCCTGGTTTCAACTTTGGGTCACGACCTGCCCCCTGTTGCCGATACAATATGAGATAAGCTTTCTTCTAGGAGACCCTGATGCTCGTTACTCAGATTCAAGCTCTTGCAGAAAATAGCCGTCATACCGATTACCATCCGGAAAATAAATGCACTTCTCGGGAGAGCTGCCTTTTTAAGTTTGCCTTTCCCGGAGGAGATTGGTGGGGCCATACAATATCTGTCGGGTCCATTCTTCGCTTTGTCAGGTGGGGAAAACAGGTCCTGAAAGGCGTTGTATCCTTGATGATCAATCATGGTTTTGACGACAAATTCATCCGTGTCCCCATTTTCATTTCAACGCGAACCAACCTCACCTGAAAAAATGCCGCGCCTGATCAAAATTCTCATCGTCGAGGACAGCGCTAACGACGCTGAACTGATTGAACTCGAGTTGCGCCGATCCGCACTCAACTTCGAGTGTAAACGGGTCGATACCCGGGAGGACTACCTTGCCGCGCTTGATACTGAGCTTGACCTCATTCTTTCTGATTATTCCTTGCAGGGTTTCGATGCCCTGTGCGCCTTGGAGCTTCTGAGGGAAAAGCCTGCGTTGGATATCCCTTTCATTGTCATCTCAGGCACCATCGGCGAGGAAACGGCCGTCGAGATTATGCGTCTGGGCGCTGCCGATTATCTGTTGAAGGATCGTCTCGGTCGCCTCGGCCCGGCGGTCCGCCGCGCTCTCCATGAGGTCAATGGACGACGAGAACGAAAAAATCTGGAAGCCCAATTCGTGGAGGCTCAAAAAATGGAAGTCATCGGCCAGCTCGCCGGTGGTGTGGCGCATGACTTCAACAATGTCCTCGGTGTTATCCTCGGCTACAGCGATCTGATTGCGTCGGATTTTTCCTCCAACCACGCGCTCATCTCCTACATCGACGAAATTCGGCATGCCGCCAAGCGCGCCGCCGGCCTGACTCAACAACTCCTCATCTTCAGTCGCAAGCAAACCGTCAAGGCCGAGATACTCGATCCCAACGAAGTCATCGAAGGCATGCAAAAAATGCTCCGCCGTCTCATTGATGAAAACATCGAGCTCGTCCTGGTCTGCCAGCCTGGTATCGGGCAAATCAAAGTCGACTCCGGTTATCTTTGGCAGGTCATGATGAACATGTCCGTCAACGCTCGTGATGCGATGCCGGAGGGCGGCAAGCTCACTATCCAGACCAGTTCGATCATGCTCGACCGTGGGGCCAAACAAATTCAGACACAAGTCGTGCCGGGTAAGTACGTCCGGATCAGCGTGTCGGATACCGGCATCGGGATGACGGAAGAAACCAGGAAGAAAATATTTGAGGCTTTCTTCACCACGAAGCCCGCGGGCAAGGGCACCGGGCTCGGCCTGGCCACCTGCCAGACCATCGTCCAGCAAGCCGGGGGATATATCGGGGTCTCCAGTGAACTTGGCAAAGGCACCACGTTCCAAATCTATTTTCCCCAAGTGGCTGAAACCGCCACGAAAACCGCCTCCCTTTCCCTTGGCTCTCTCTCCGAGCCGGGCACTTCAGGCACGGAAACTCTGTTGGTGGTCGAGGATGACCCCTCTCTGCGCAATCTCGCCCGGGGAATCCTGCGCGGGCAGGGCTATCGCGTAATGACCGCCTCCAATGGTCAGGATGCCCTGGCCGTTGCTCGTGAGCATCCGGGCCCACCGATCGACCTCGTCATCACGGACGTCGTCATGCCCCGGATGAACGGAAAAGTCATGGCCGCCTGGCTGAAGGATTCATTTCCCGACCTCAAGATTCTCTTCACATCCGGTTATTCCGATTCCATGACGAATTATGACGAGTTTGAGGACGATGTTGAATTTCTGGCCAAGCCCTACAGTTCGGTCGAATTGGCCCGCAAGGTTCGCAAGCTTTTAGATCGGCCAAACGGAAAGTGATTCGAGCATGAAACCACCTCTCGCATCCGACGAACCTGAGCGACTCAAGGCTCTGCAAAGCTACGAGATTCTCGACACCGAGGCCGAGCAGCAGTACGACGACATTACCTTCCTTGCCTCACGAATTTGCGGCACCCCGATCGCCATGATCAGCCTGGTCGACGAAACCCGCCAGTGGTTCAAGTCAAAGGTCGGGGTCCACTTCCAGGAAACCTCCCGCGATACCTCTTTCTGCGCCCACGGCATTCTAGGCAACGGTATCTTCGTCGTGAAGGACGCCCTTGAGGACGAACGCTTCGCCACCAATCCTCTCGTCACCGGCGAGGCCCATATTCGTTTCTACGCCGGTGCTCCCTTGCGGACTTCCGATGGTCACAACCTCGGCATGATTTGCGTGAACGACCGCGTGCCCCGCGACCTGACCGTTGAACAAATGGAAGCCCTTCGCGCGCTGAGCCGCCAGGTCGTCGCTCAATTTGAATTGAAGCGTAATCTGCACGAACTCCAGCAAACCTTCGCCCACTTGAACGCGACACGGGAGACTCTGCAACTGCTCAGTTCCGCTGTCGAGCAATCGAAGGAATCCATTCTGATCACCGACGCCGAACTCGACCTGCCCGGCCCCCGGATCGTCTTCCTCAATCCCGCCTTCACCCGTATGACCGGTTACGCCGCGGACGAAGTCATCGGAAAAACCCCCCGCCTTCTCCAGGGACCTCTTACGGACAAGGCGGTCCTGAAACGCCTCCGCCAAACCTTGGAAAAGGGAGAAGTCTTCGAGGGAGAAGCCATCAACTATCGCAAGGGTGGCCAGGATTTTGATCTCGAGTGGCAGATCGCCCCGATTCGCGATTCCGAGGGAGTGATCACCCACTATGTCGCCATTCAACGGGACGTGACCGAGCACAAAAAACTCGAGGCTCGCCTGCTTCAATCCCAAAAAATGGAAACCATCGGCAAACTCGCCGGGGGCGTTGCCCACGAGTTTAACAGCATCCTCACCGCCATCATCGGCCAAAGCGAGTACGTGATCGAAAAATCCTCCCCGGACGATCCCCGCGCAAAGAGTGCCAAGGAAATCCACATGGCGGCCGAGCGTGCCGCGGGCCTGACGCGACAACTCCTCGCCTACGGTCGCAAGCAAATCCTCCAGCCCGAAGTCATCGACCTGGACCAGGTTCTCCTCCAGATGCGCGGCACCATCGAGCACTTGATGGGCCGCAATGTCGTTGTCCGGATCTCGTCCGCTTCCGACTTGAAAACCATCAGGATCGATCCCGGTCAGATGGAACAGGTGATCATCAACCTCGTCATGAACGCCGCCGATGCCATGCCCAACGGCGGAGCCCTCACCCTGGAAACGGCGAATGTCGCCCTCGACGAAGATTACGTTCAACCCATCCCGGGCCTGAAGCCAGGCTCCTACGTCATGCTCGCCATCTCCGATACGGGCTGCGGCATGACGGATGAAGTAAAAGCTCGCGCCTTTGAGCCCTTCTTCACCACCAAGGCCGTCGGTCAAGGCACCGGTCTTGGCCTCTCCACCTGCTACGGAATTATCAAGCAGAGCAATGGCCACATCAATCTCTACAGCGAAACCGCCCGCGGCACCTCATTCCGCGTCTATCTCCCGGAGTTCCAGTCCACCTCTGCATTTCTGCGGCCCATCCCCCGCTCCCACGACCTGCCCGGCGGAACCGAGACCATCCTCCTCGCGGAAGACGATCCCGCTCTTCTCGAAATGACCTCCTCCCTCCTCCGCCGTCTCGGCTACATCGTCCACACCGCGTATAACGGCGTCGAGGCCCTCAACCTGAAAAATCAGCGCGATATCGGTCCCGTCCACCTCCTCTTGACCGATCTCGTCATGCCTCATATGAGCGGCAAGGAACTTGCTGAACGTATCCACGCCGTCTATCCAGAAACCCGTATCCTCTTTACCTCTGCCTTCACTGAGAACGCCGCCATCCACCAGGGCATCCTCCATGAAGGCATCAAACTCCTCCAAAAACCCTTCACTCCCTCCTCGCTCGCTAAAAAAGTAAGGGAAATTCTCGACGCGAATCCATCCACCAGCAAGCCATGAAAACCATTCTCCTGGTCGATGACGAAACGCAGCTCCGTTCCATGTTTGCACTCGCCTTGACTCGTCACGGCTATCACGTCATCCAGGCCGATTCCGGCGAGAGCGGCCTCGCCATGGCGCGCCAGTACCTTCCCGACCTCATCCTCACCGACGTCAACATGCCTCATGGTGATGGCACCGGCCTTCTCCGCAACATCCGGCAGGATCCCGAACTCAGGGCCCGCCAGGTCGTCCTCATGACCGGTCGTCCCGATCTCGTCCCGCCTCGCCGGGGCATGGAGGAAGGTGCCGATGATTTTCTCCTGAAACCCGTCAGCCTGGACGCCTTGATCAGTTGCGTGGAAGCCCGTTTCCGCCGCGCCTCCATCAGTTGGCGTGTGGAGGACGAAATCGTCACGCGCTTGAAATCGTCCATGCCGGCCCAGCTTCCCCATGAGCTCTTCACCCCCCTGGCAGGCATCATTGGCCTTGTCGATATTCTCCGCAGCGATCTCACTTCCATGCCGGTTGCGGAAGTCACCGATATCCACAACGATATCTACAAGTCCGCGATCCGTCTCCATCGCACGCTCCGGAATTATCTTCTCGTACTCGATCGCGAACCTTCCTCATCGCAAATCTCTTCCACCCCGCTTACCGCCGATCAAGTCGGTAAATGTATTCGTGACGGAGTCGAGGAAGACTTGCGCCACAACGACGACCGCGCGCCCGATATCTCCATCCATGTCGACGACAAATGCTCCCTTATCGTCGCCGACGAAGATCTTCAACGCATCGTCTCCGAGCTGCTCGACAACGCCTGCAAATATTCCCGCCAGGGCACGCCCATCCAGATCACCGTCACGACCGATGGAAAACTCACCGTCACTGACAAGGGCCGCGGCATGACACCCGAGGAAATCGTCCACATCGGTGCCTTCCAACAATTCGACCGCAAGAAACATGAGCAACAAGGCCTCGGGCTCGGACTTATGCTCGTCCAGAAATTGCTGGAATACCACGGAGCCCGATTTCAAATTACCAGTCAACCCGGCGAAGGCACCCAAGCCCAGGTCACCTTCAAAAAATAGCCCCACCTTCCGTGGTAGCCGTCGCACTCCGTGCGACGGTGCCTTTTCCCTCTCGTAATCGTGCATAATGCTGGCAGGCTTCCTGCTTTCGCAGTGACGAGTTAGTGTCGGCTCCAATTTGGCCTCGACGCGGCTTCCTTTGTCGGCCATTTGTTCCAAAGTACTTACCCACCATCCTTCCATGACTACCAACCCCAAATTCCACAGTTTTTTCGAGAAATCCGCCCAGTCGATGAAGGACTCCATCCTCCACCAGCTCAAATTCAGCCTCGCCCACGACGTCCACTCCGCCACCAAGCGCGACTGGTGGCTCGCCACCTCCAAGGCCGTTCAGGAACGCATCATCGAGCGCATGATCGCCACGCAGGCCGTCCACAACCAACAGGACGTCCGCCGCGTCTATTATCTCTCCCTGGAATTCCTCATGGGCCGTCTCTTTTCCAACGGCCTCTACAACGCCGGGGTCTACAAGGAAACCGAGGAAGCCCTCAAGGAACTCGGCCACAGCATGGAAGAACTCCGCGGCGAAGAATACGACATGGGCCTCGGCAACGGCGGTCTCGGCCGTCTCGCCGCCTGCTTCCTCGATTCCCTCGCCACCCTCGATTACCCCGCCGTCGGCTACGGCATCCATTACGAGTTCGGCCTCTTCCGCCAGGAATTCAGCAACGGCCACCAGATCGAGCTCCCCGATGACTGGATGCGCTTCGGCACCCCTTGGGAAATCGTCCGCCCCGAATACACCCAGACCGTCGAGCTCTACGGCCACGTCGAAAACGTCTTCGACGACAAGGGCAACTACGTCCCCCGCTGGGTCAACACCAGTAAGATCGTCGGTGTCCCGTACGACATCCCGATCCCCGGCTACGGCACCAACACCGTCAACTTCCTCCGCCTCTGGGAATCCCGCCCCTCGGAAAAAATCGATCTCGAGGCCTTCAACCGCGGCGGCTACAGCGAGGCCCTTGCCGAAAAGACCCGCAGCGAGACTGTCTCAAAAGTTCTCTACCCCAACGATAAGACCGAGGCCGGCAAGGAACTCCGCCTCATCCAGCAATACTTCTTCGTCTCCTGCTCCCTGCGCGACATCCTCCGCCGCTTCCACCGCACCCAGCCCGATTGGAGCGAGTTCTCCAGCAAGGTCGCCATCCAGCTCAACGACACCCATCCCACCGTCGCCGTCGTCGAGCTCCTCCGCATCCTCCATGATGAAAACGGACTTCCCTGGGAAGAAGCCTGGGGCATCGTCACCAAGGTCTTCGCCTACACCAATCACACCCTCCTGCCGGAAGCGCTCGAAAAATGGAGCGTCCCGCTCTTCCAGAAAGTCCTGCCGCGCCATCTCCAGTTGATTTTTGAAATCAACCGACGCCTCCTCGTGAGTGTTGAGGAAGCCTATCCCGGCGACGTCCACAAAAAGGAAGTCATGTCGCTCATCGAGGAAGGCCACGTCCAGATGATCCGCATGGCCAACCTCGCCGTCGTCGGCAGCCACTCCGTCAACGGCGTTGCCGCTCTTCACACGGAACTCCTCAAGAAACATCTCTTCGCCGATTTCAACGCCTTCTATCCCGGCAAGTTCAACAACAAGACCAACGGGATCACCCCGCGCCGCTGGCTCCAGGCCTCCAATCCTCGCCTCGCCGATCTCATCAGTTCGAAGATTGGCGACGGCTGGATCAAGCACCAGGAACAACTCCGCGGACTCGAGCAGTTCGCCGACAATCACGAGTTCCAGGACCAGTTCATGGCGATCAAGCACGCCAACAAGGTCGATCTCGCCAAGATCATCCTCCGCGAATGCGGTGTGGTGGTGAATCCCGACGCGCTCTTCGACATGCAGATCAAGCGTCTGCACGAGTACAAGCGGCAGCATCTCAACCTGCTCCACATCCTCGCGCTCTACCGCCGCATCCTGCAAAATCCGGAAGCGCCCGTGCAGCCCCGCGTCTTCGTCTTCGCCGCCAAAGCCGCCCCCGGCTACGACCTCGCCAAGTGCATCATCAAGGCGATCAACTCGGTCGGTAACAAGATCAACAACGATCCCCGCATCGGCGACAAGCTCAAGGTCGTCTTCCTCCCCAACTACCGCGTCTCGCTCGCCCAGCGCATCATCCCCGCCGCCGATATCTCCGAACAGATCTCCACCGCGGGCAAGGAAGCCTCCGGTACCGGCAACATGAAGCTCGCCCTCAACGGCGCGCTCACCATTGGCACCCTCGACGGCGCCAATGTCGAAATCCTCGAGGAAGTCGGCCCCGACAACATCTTCATCTTCGGCCTCACCGTCGATCAAGTCGAAGCCCTCTGGGCCCGCGGCTACAACCCCTTCACCTATTACCAGGCCGACGAGGAACTCCGCGCCATCGTCGATTGGGTCGGCTCCAACTTCTTCACCCCCGACGAACCCGGCGCGTTGAATTCCCTCAAGCGCAGCCTCCTCGAAGGCGGCGATCCCTACCTCTGCCTCCCCGACTTCCGCTCCTACAGCGACGCCCAGGAAGAAGTCGCCAAGGCCTATGCCGACAAACGTCGTTGGGCCAAAATGGCCATCCTCAACACCGCCCGCATGGACAAATTCTCCAGCGACCGCACCATCCACGAATACGCCCGCGACATCTGGAACCTCCCCGCCGTCCCCGTCTAATCCGCATCCTGTAGCGGCGGTCTATGACCGCCGTGCCTTCTCAGAGGTAGCCGCCGCAATTCCTGCGCGAAGCGCAATTAATTTCAGGGGAAACAAATGAGAATAGTTCGGGGGGGACAATCCCTAGCGGCGGATGCAGTCTGTCCCCCTCCGTGGTAGCCGTCGCACTCCGTGCGACAGTCGCGCAAGCGACCCTTTAAAATTCTGTCATCTTGAGCGAAGTCGAAAGACCTCTAACTAATCCTGCCTTCCCTCCGTGGTAGCCGCCGCAATTCCCGCGCGAAGCACAATTAATTTCAGAGGAAACAAATGAGAATGGTCCGGGGGACAATCCCATCGGCGGATGTTTTATTTCCTTTCCACTCTCGTTCCCAAACTCTTTCACGCGTGCGTGTTTGGGAACGCCTTTGTCCGAGCAACTTCGTTGTTCTCCCCTCTGTCATCCTGAGCGTAGGCGAGCAGGGTAACACGATTTCATCTCGTGATCCCCCCGAGCTGCAGTCGAAGGACCTACATCCTCTCCACCAAAGCTACCCGTCGCGTCTTCGATAGCCTTTCTCAAAGCCAGCCCGCCGCTTCCTGCCTCCTAAATTCCCCCTAAAAATACCCCTCCAACCCCAACAACTCCCGCATCTCCGCCGACGCCCCCGGCACCAAAAGATCCGTCAACCCACGCCCCGTCCCCGCGCTCGGCCGATCCACCTGCTTTATCCACGTTGGACTGAATCCGATGATCACCAACCGTCTCTTCCCACCCGCCGGCGTCGATGCCATCGCGCGATGCCACAACGCCGCCGTCGATGTCACCACCGATCCCGCCGGGCACGTCACCATCACCTGCCCCGGCTTGTCCGTGTGATCTCCCATCGGAATCGCCTCATCCCGCAAATGCGATTTCGGCAACACCACCAGCGGACCCGACTCCGGTGTCAGCTCATCCAGGTAAATCAAATTGTCGATCACCTCCGGTCGCCGGAAAAGCGGCGGCTTCGGCTCCGGTACCACGCGCTGGTGAAAATGCCACTCCACCGCCTGCTCCGGCTTGTCGGGATAACTCACCCGCAAAACGCTCGCGTGTACCTGAACTTGCGGCCCCAGCATCGCCCGCGCAACCGAAACCAGCGGCGAAAACTCCATCAATCCCTGGAATGTCTTGTGGCGATCGATCAGATCGCGAATGAACAACCCGCCAAACGAAGCATCGCTCACCTTTGCCTGCGGCAACTGCTCCGCCTCCAGCTCATCCGCCGCCGTGCGCAGCCGCGCCAGCAACTCAGGCGGAATCAAGCGCGGCCGAACGATGTAACCGTCATTCGTCAGTTGTTCGATTTCTTTTTCCGTCGCATCGACGTGGATGGTTCTGCGGGAAGCCTCCGGTTGGCGGCTCAAAATGGTGAATTGGCGTGTGATCATGGATGTGTTGGTGTCGGTGAAAGCCTGCAGCGAATCTTTGAATCTGGCCATGATGCCACCGATCAAATACATTTGTGAAACGATCATGCCGGAAATCCAAATCCTTCGTCATAACGATATCCATCGTCGCGGCCGCCACACGCACGACTGGGCCGTCGGGTCTGATTGGTGTCCTGCCTTGCGCACCCGCGGTATCCTTGCCGCCGGTTATACGCAACTCGGCCTTGGCTATCAGATCCTGCGTTATTCTCCCGATTTCCCTCATATCGGCGCCTGTTTTGAAGATGGAATCGATTACTTTGCGGACGGTAAATGGCAGCCCGCTGCAACGGGAACCATCCTCATCGCCCCGGCAGGTCAAGCCCATGGCTCGCGGCGAGTCCATCCCAAAACCCGCCCCGGAAAGACCGCCTGGGTCCTCTTTGATCCATACGCCAAACGGCCATCCTATGCCTGGGACCGAGGCCCAACCCGCACCCTGACCGGTCGCGACATCCGCCCGCTCGACTGGGCCCTGCAGGGCCTCTACGTCGAAGCCAACGCCGTCCGGGGCCGTCACGCCACAGGGGACGCCGCCGTCGGCCAGTGGTGCGACCTCGTCGTCACCACCGCCCTGCGCCTCGTCGCGGATCAATCCGCAAGCGACGTCGCCATGCTCAACGTCTGGGAACAGATCGATGCCAACCTCGCGCATCCATGGTCCACATCAGAACTCGCCCGTCTCGCCGGTTTCAGCGAAACCCACTTCCGCCGCCAATGCCGCGTCATCCTCGGAAAATCCACCGGACGCCAGCTCACCCACCTCCGCATGCAACGCGCCGCCATGCTCATCTCCACCACCCGCGACAAACTCCAGACCATCGCCGATGCCGTCGGCTACTCCGACGTCTTTGCCTTCTCCGTCGCCTTCAAACGCTGGAGCGGCCAAGCCCCCTCCACCTACCGACACACCCCCACGAAACCTCTGTCATCCTGAGCAGAGGCGAGCCACCGATGTCCGCTCCTCCCAAAACCTCCCTGGGCCGCCGTCGAAGGACCTACCTCCTTTCCGAAACCCATCCGTCGCGAATCCATCACGCATTCTCAAAGCAAGCGCGCCGCTCATCGCCCACTCCAATTCCCTGTAATTCCACGTTCTCAAAATCCTTCACGCGTGCGTATTTGGGAACGCCCTTGTCCGCGCAATTCCATTGCCTTACTCCCCACTCAACCAAGTCCCAGCGGGACACCCGAAAATAGCCCGGCGATTCATCGCCGGGTTCCCCGCCTCCCCCCGCTCGTCCCATCGGGACGGTTGAACCGCTACCGCCGCCGGTCCCTTTATTTCCCTTTACGATAAGGCTGATGATTCTTATAAAGCGCCAACCGCTTCTGAGCAGCATCAAGTTTGGGAGATTTTTCTCCCAGCGACGCAATATGACTGCTCTCACACTTCACCGCATTGACGAAATCTCCAGTCTCCGCATAAGCGGCCGCCAGGGTGTCCATCACCCCGGGACCTTTCCATGCCGACAGTTCACAAGCCTTTGTCGCCAATTTCACTGCTCGTTTCCCGTCGCGCATCGATGTTTGAGGGCAGGTGGCAAGAAACCACGCGAAATTGTTATTGGCATCCTCATCATTCGGATTGATCCGGATTGACTGGTTAAAATCCGCAAGAGCTTGTTCATTGTGCCCCAGACTTGCATAGGCGTCCCCGCGATAATTGAAAACTTGCGAATCCTGAGGATTAAGCAGAAGGGCCTGATTGTAATCAGAGATTGCCCTGTTCCAGTCGTCCTTTTGACAATAGGCCGACGCACGGCCGATATAGGCATTCTCGTCCTTGGGATCGAGCTGTAGCGCCCGGCTATAGTCGGATATCGCCAAATCGTATGAACCCAAGTCGTTGTAAACGATTCCAAGATTGGCATAGCTGGACTCATTCTTCGGATCCAAGAGGAGCGCTTGGTTGTAGTCCGCGATGGCTTCGGCTCGTTCGCTTTTTTGTTGATGGGCATAGCCTCGGTTCACATAGCTTTGTGAACTGGACGGATTGAGTTGGATGGCGATCGAATAATCTGCAATGGCTTTATCGTATTCGCCTTTAATCTCGTAGGTGTCAGCTCGATTTTCATAGGCATCGAAAAATTGAGGCTCGAGCTCGATCGCCTTCCCAAAGTCAACGATGGCTCGATCGTAGTCTCTGGGTGACTTGTTAGTGGTTCCTCTGGATTCGTAAGCATTTCCGCGAGCGCAGTAAATCCATCCGCTTTTGTCTCCCAGTTGAATGACGCGATTGAAATCCTCGATCGCGAGATCGTAATTTTTACCGTTGTAGGCTGCGGTACCTTGGTCCAAGGCCCTGTGCCGTTCGCTTTCTTGCCAGAGAGGAAATCCGATCGCTGCGATCAGGACCAGCGGCAATACCACCAGGACAATTACTTCCAGAGATGCCTGCCATGGAGGGCGTTCGCTGTCAGACGCAATCTCGGATGTGCTCTTCTCTGAAGAAACGTGGTCTTTTGACCGATCTTCCGTTTCCCTAGTCTCGCGATTCAGATTGTCTCTAAATTCCGCAAGTACACTCAGGGCTTTTTTCCGGTCTTCTTCTGGAATTTGAATCCGGACGCCGCCAATTGCGTTGAGATAGGCCCAATCCATTTGGATGGTGTTTTCGTCCGGGATGAAAGCCGCAATCTCATTCGCCTCAAGCATCGACCTTAAAACAAACGCATCATTCAGATTCGATAGAGTGACAAGCGTTATCATCAGCGTGACAGGGTAGAACTAGCAACGAGATACGAACCCTCCGTCCTATATCATTAATTTCACTTCCATCGCAGGAAAATCGATTCCTGCCCTTGTAAATCTTATCTAAGATACTCCCCCCTCATCAGCCCTCATGTTCCTCCTGTCAAAATGTTCCCAGGCTCCCACTCCCCCCTAAGCAGAATCATCTTCGGCAACTCCGGCAACCCCAGCTCCCGCTTCTGCAACAGCCGGTGCACAAACTGCACCCCTTCGCGACCGATGTGCGCCGGGTCCAGCCGGATATGCGGCGCCTCCGCCGGACACGACACATTATTCAAATACGCTGGCGTCATCCCGGCTTTAACCAGCCGCTCATGCCAATCCGGATGAATCGTCAGCACCGCGTCGGGCCGATGTCGCGCGCGCCACTGCTGCAACGCCTGCTCCGCAAAATGCGTCCGCGAAAAGAGCAGCGGCGTCAGCATCGGTTTACAAGTCGCTAAATACGCCCCCAACCAAAGATGCCCCGTCCGCGCCTCCAGGTCCTCGCGCAAAAAAAGTCCGATCCTCCGGAAACCCATCTCCCGCAGACCCTCATACGCCGTCTGCAGCCCGTGAAAATAATCCATCGCCACCGCATGCATCGGCGGCTCATGCTGCAGCGCCCCCAGCGACACCGGTGCGAACCTCGACCAATTCCAACCCTCCAACCGATGCGGCTCGTTCGACGGACTAATTAAGAGCCCCATGATCCCCCGGTAAAATAGCTGCCGAGCCAACTGCGTCTGCGCCTTCACCGAAAGCGGCAACGGAAACGACTCCACCGAATACCCCAGTTGCGCCGCCTCCATCCGCGCCCCGCTCAGCACCAACTCATTGTAGGGCAACTTCTCTGTCTCCAAAAACGCCAGCACCTTCCCCGTAATCCGCGCCCGCCCCTTCACCCGATACGACGCCAATGCCGAAAGCGCCGGGTCCGGCTGATACCCCAGCTTCTGCAGAAAATGCTGCACCCTCACCACGGTCGCCGCCTTCACGCTCCGCTCCCCCCGCACCACCCGCGAAACCGTCATCAGACTCACCCCCGCCGCCTTGGCGACGTCCCGCAAACGCGTCGTTTTGGTCATAAAATGTTACTGTTAACATTTTCCGCCCCTTGTCCAGATTTCTGTCCCGGAGCACCGTCGCTCCATGGCCCACACCCTCCCTCCCTCCGTCTCCGGCGTCATCCCCGCCTACACCCAAATCGCCGACTTCGGCCCGCCCCGCTCCGAGTGCGGTGTCGGCTGCCTCATGCCCTGGCTCGGCAAGCTCTACATCCTCAACTACGTCTCCCATCGCAAGCAGTCCGGCACCGGTACCGGCCTCCGCGTCATCGACGAAAACTTCCAGATGACCCGCCATCCCTCCGGAGTCGACGGCACCTACGCCAACCGCTTCGTCCACTACGAGTCCAGCCAGCTCATCATCGGTCCCCACGTCATCGACACGAAGCACAACGTCCGCACCGTCAAGGAACTGACCGAGGTCCGCATCTGCGGCACAGCGCGCCATCTCACCGATCCGGCGAATCTGGTCTACATGCTCGGCATGGAAGGTGAACTGTTCGAACTCAACGTCCATACCCTCGAGAGTCGGTTGCTCTTCGATCTCACCAAAACCCTCGGCACGCCGGGCGAGGGAAGTTGCCACTTCAAGGACTGCTACTCCGCCTTCGGTCGACTCGTCGTCACCAACAACGACTACGCGGAAGGCGACTTCCTCGAGAAGCGCAAGGAAGGCACGCTCGCCGAATACGACGGCAAGGAATGGCGCGTCCTCGAGCGCAAACCCTTCGTCTGCGTCCAAGGCCTCGGCAAATTCTCCGATACCATTTTCGCCACCGGATGGGACCGCTCGTCCGCCATCCTCAAAGTTTTCACTAACGCCGACCAAACCTGGCGCACCTATCGTCTGCCCAAGGCTAGCCACACGCACGATCACAAATGGCAGACTGAATGGCCCCGCATCCGCTCCGTCGAGCACGAGCGATTCCTCATGGACCTCCACGGCATGTTCTACGAGCTCTCCCCCTGGGCCTACGGAAATCGTGTCTGGGGCGTCAAGCCGATCTCCCAGCATCTCTGGGTCCATGGCGATTTTTGCAGCTGGAAAGGTATGCTCGTCCTCGGTTCTGACAACACCTCCATCGACGGCGGCGAAAATACCCTCTGCGCGGAACCGCAGTCCGGCATCTGGTTCGGCAAGACCGACGACCTCTGGAAACTCGGCAAGCCCGCCGGTTGGGGTGGTCCTTGGTGGAAAACTCCCGTCAAAGCTGGCGAGCCCTCCGATCCCTACCTCATGACCGGCTTCGAGCACAAATGTCTCCACCTCTTTCATGAGGAGAAGGGCACCGTGAAATTCGACGTCGAACTCGACGCCCTCGGCGACGGCAGCTTCAAGCGCTACGACACCTACGACGTTCCCTCCGGCGAAGCCGTCCAGCACGCCTTTCCCACCGGCCTCAGCGCCCACTGGATTCGTATCATTCCCCGCAGCGACGCCCTCGCCACCGCCCAGTTGCACTACACTTAAACTCAGAGGTAGCCGTCGCACTCCGTGCGAC
>Ga0068858_100003546_pt1 | contig 15445 bp, 13 predicted proteins | sample KBSSwiS12_FD_66589 | JGI IMG/M metagenome (GOLD analysis project Ga0068858, IMG submission 66589) | Switchgrass rhizosphere microbial communities from Kellogg Biological Station, Michigan, USA - KBS Switchgrass S1-2 | ecosystem: Host-associated > Plants > Roots > Rhizosphere > Soil ... | reverse complement strand
GCCTGATCCCGCTCGGCTTGGGTTTCAGGCGAATTGATGTCCAAGACTCCGATTCGCCGAACGGTTGCCACTTCTTGCGCGATCGCAACGACCGGTACCGCAACGATGCTCGCCGTCACCGCGTCGATGAACATTCGTCGATCCATAGTCGAACGTCGTTCGCAATAGGCAGTTCGACCGTATCACATCTGTCGATAGAAGTTGACCGAAGCCGAACGGGATCGCTCGGCCAAGCGAAGAGAGCTGCTGGCCGCTTGCGGCCGAGGCAACGATCGTCCGGTGGTCATGACGGCCATGGGAGTCTTTTCAAGCGATAAGCGCCATCGAACGACAGCCTGTCGGTACCTGCCTTGTACGGCCGCTGATGGCCGCTCTGAGCCGCTCGGCCGAAGGCGCGACTCGACCCGTTGCTGTCGTACACCGGTCAAGAGCGGACGTTCATCGTTGTCGCCGTGGCTCTTCACTTTTCAAGTCGCGCGGTCGCGACCCTTCGGCAGTCCCGCCCTCTGATTGCGCTTGTCGTCTAGGCGCTGAGTCAGGCGGCGGAGGTCAACCAATGCTCGCTCATGAATGCCGCTGCCGATCTCCTGTATCTCGTCGCGTGCGGTCACAGTGAAGACGATTCGCCGGTCTTCCACGGCGGCGACGACCGCTTCGGCGGTCACTCGCTGCCCTACCGGCGTCGCCGCGAGGTGTCTGATGTTGACGACTGTGCCGAGCGCGGACTCGCCGGGTGTCAGGTACTCGCGAATGGCTTCCAGCGCGGCGTTCTCCATGAACAGGATCATGAGTGGCGTCGCGAGTACCGGTGGCAGGGTCGGATCCTTGAACCGGCTGGCCAGATGTTCGGGGGCGACGATCATCGAAAAACTTCCCTTGATTCCAACCGGGATCGCATTCATGGATACAGCTCCTGGAAGTCGACTTCAACGGGCCCGAGTGAAGCGGGCCTGATCGTGCCCCACGTTTCTGAAACTTCGAGCCGACCACGCTAGCCGAGGTTGCGCAGCTCCCGAAGCGCCACCGAGAGCATCGACAGGTCGGCGCCTCCCTTCGCGTCGGCCAGCTCGGTGAGCAGCCGCTGCGCGCGCTCGAGCGCGGTCGCGTTGCGCGTCCCCCAGGTCGTCAGCAGCTCGGCTGGGCTGCCCGGGCCCTGCTGCAGCACGTCCTGTGCGAGCGCGCGCTGCAGCCCGGCGAGGTCGTCGCCGAGCGCGGCCTTCGCCAGTGCCTGCCAGTGGCTGTCGGACGGCAGCTCGTCGATCTGCTGGCGCAGCCGCGAGAGGCCGAGGCGGTTGCCGATGCCCACGTGCACCTCGCTCACCTCGTCGAAGTTGCGCTGCACCGCCTCGGCGACCTCGGCGACATCGAGTGCGGCGATGAGGTGGTCGGCGCTGGCCACGCGCAGGGCCAGCGGCAGCGGCACGCCGGCGGCGATCCAGGCGGTCGCCTGCGGCGACGCGGCGGCCTCCGGCTCGAGGCGGGCGCGCAGCGCCTGTACCGCCGGAACGAAGCGGCGGAACGTCTGCTCCAGTGGCTCGGCCAGGCGCCGCGAGCGCAGGAACCACGTCGTGGCGCGCGCGGTGAGCCAGCCCTCCTCGATCAGCATCTCCGACTGCACGGCGTCGGGCACCTTGTTGTCGAGCGCCTCAACCTGCTGCCAGACGGCGACGTCGCCGAGCACCTCGCGCGCCGCCAGGTAGGCGCGCACCACCTGCGCCGGCCGCGCGCCGGTGCGCTCCGCCAGGCGATGCACGAAGGTCGAACCGACGCGGTTGACCATGCTGTTGAGCACGTGCGTGGCCACGATCTCGCGCTTGAGGGGATGGCGCGGGATGTAGGCACCGAACTTCTCGCGCAGCAGCGCCGGGAAGTAGCGTGCCAGCGCGGTGCCGATCCAGGGGTCCTCCGGCAGGTCGGAGGCCATGATCTCGTCGAACAGCCACATCTTGCTGTAAGCGAAGATCACCGCCCGCTCGGGGGTGGTGAGGCCGGCGCCGCGTGCCTTGCGCTCGGCGATCTCGTCTTCGGCCGGCAGAAACTCGATGGCGCGGTTCAGGTTCCCGGTCTTCTCGAGGAAGCGGATGAAGCGCGCCTCCTGGTCGAGGAAGCTCGGACCGAGGCGCGCGCCGACCGACAGCGCCTGCGTCTGGAAGTAGTTGTCGCGCAACACCAGCGTGGCGACATCGTCGGTCATCTGCGCGAGCACAGCGTTGCGCTGCTTCTCGGTCATCTCGCCGTCGCTGATCGCGAGGCCGAGCAGGATCTTGATGTTGACTTCGTGGTCCGAGGTATCGACCCCGGCCGAGTTGTCGATCGCGTCGGTGTTGAGGCGCACGCCGGCCTGCGCCGCCTCGATGCGCCCGCGCTGGGTGAAGCCGAGATTGCCGCCTTCGGCCACGACCTTGCAGCGCAGCTCGCGGCCGTCGATTCGCAGCGCGTCGTTGGCGCGGTCGCCGACGTCGGCGTGTGTTTCCGTGCTCGCCTTGACGTAGGTGCCGATGCCGCCGTTGTAGAGGAGGTCGACGGGCGCCTTCAGGATCGCGCTCAGCAGCTCGGTCGGTGTCAGGCGATCTGACTCGATGCCGAGGGCGGCGCGGGTCTGTGGCGAGATCGGGATCGATTTCTCCGAGCGCGCCCAGATTCCCCCGCCGTCGGCGATCAGCTTCGCGTCGTAGTCGGCCCACGACGAGCGCGGCAACTTGAAGAGACGCTCCCGTTCGGCGAACGACGTGACGGGATCGGGGTTGGGGTCGATGAACACATGCCGGTGGTCGAACGCCGCAACCAGCCGGATGTGCCGCGACAGCAGCATGCCGTTGCCGAACACGTCGCCCGACATGTCGCCGATGCCGACCACGGTGAATGGCGTCGTCTGGGTGTCGATGCCCTGCTCGCGAAAGAACCGCTTCACGCTCTCCCAGGCGCCGCGCGCGGTGATCGCCATGCCCTTGTGGTCGTAGCCGGCGCTGCCGCCGGAGGCGAAGGCGTCGCCGAGCCAGTGGCCGTACTCCTTGCTGATCGCATTGGCGTAGTCGGAGAAGGTCGCGGTGCCCTTGTCGGCGGCGACGACGAGGTACGGGTCGTCGCCGTCGATGCGCACCACCTGCGGAGGCGGCACGATCGCGGTTCCGGCGAGGTTGTCGGTGAGATCGAGCAGGGCGCGCAGGTAGTCCTGGTAGCACGCGACGCCTTCCTTCATGGTGGCGTCGCGGTCCGACGGCGGCGGCGCCTTCTTCAACACGAAGCCGCCCTTCGAGCCCACCGGGACGATGACGGTGTTCTTCACCATCTGTGCCTTCACCAGGCCGAGCACTTCGGTCCGGAAGTCCTCCGGCCGGTCCGACCAGCGCAGCCCGCCGCGCGCGACCTTGCCGCCGCGCAGGTGGATGCCCTCGAAGCGCGGCGAGTAGACGAAGATCTCGTACAGCGGCCTGGGCTCGGGGAGCCCCGGGACCTTGGCCGAATCGAACTTGAAGCTGAGAAAGCTCCGGCGCGGCCCGGGCGCGCCCGTGTGGCCGACGCCGGTGCGCCAGAAGTTGGTTCGCAGCGTCGCCTGGATCAGCGCCAGCAGCTGGCGCAGCACCCGATCCTCGGACAGGTTGGCGACCTTCTCCAGCGCCTGCTCGATCGCGTTGGCCTGCGAGGTCGCACCCTGCTCGTCGCGCTTGTCCGGATCGAACCGCAACCGGAAGAGACCGACCAGCATTCGCGCGATGCGCGGGTGCGCGCCCAGGGTCGCCTCGATCGCCGCCTGCGAGAGCGCGAAGCCGATCTGCTTCAGGTATTTGGCGTAGGCGCGCAGCACCACGATCTCGTCGGCGGCGAGGCCGGCGCGAAGCACCAGGCGGTTGAAGTCGTCGTTCTCGACGTCGCCGCGGAAGACCCGCGCGAAGGCGTCCTCGAACAGGCGCCCCATCGTCTCGGGCTCGATGTCGCCGGCGCCCTGCACCTCGAGCTCGAAGTCGTGCAGCGACACCGCGGCGTCGGCCGTCTCGACGCTCGCATGCTGCTCGCCGAGCACGCGCACGCCCATGTGCTCGAGCATCGGCAGCGAGTCGGACAGCACCACCGTCTCGCCGAGCCGGTAGAGCTTGAAGCCGAGCGCGCCGGCGCCGGCACCGAGCGGCCGGTAGAGCGCGAGCGCGAGCGGCGAGTCGGTCGTGAGCGAGGCGATCTTGCGCACGTCGGACACCGCGCCGCGCGCGGGCACGCGCTCGCGATAGTCGGGCGGGAACGCCGCGCCCCAGCGCTTGAAGAGCTCGATCCCGCGGGCCTCGCCTTCGGCGTCGACGAGGGCGTCGCGAAGCTGGTCGGACCAGCGCCGCGCCGCCTCGGCAAGGCGCGCTTCGAGGTCCTTGCGATCGAACGCCGGCACGTGGCCGGGCGTGGTGCGCACCATGAAGTGGATGCGTGCCAGCACGGTATCGCCGAGCAGCACGTCGAAGTCGGCGGCAGTGCCGGCGAAGGCCGTCATCAGGATGCGCTGCACCTTCACCCGCAGGTCGGTCGAGTAGGCGTCGCGCGGCACGAACACGAGGCAGGAGACGAAGCGCTCGAACGGGTCGCCGCGCACGAACAGGCGCAGCCGCTGCCGGTCGCCGAGCGCGAGGATGCCGAGCGCGGTGTCGTACAGCTCGTCGTCGGAGATCTGGAACAGCTCGTCGCGCGGATAGGTCTCGAGGATGTGGTCGAGCGCCTTGGCCAGGTGGCCGCCCGGCGGCAGGCCGGCGCGCTCGACGATCGCCTCGACCTTGCCGCGCAGCAGCGGTGTCTCCGCCACCCGCGCGCTGTAGGCCGTCGACGTCAGCAGGCCCAGGAAGCGGTGCTCGCCGATCACTTGGCCGCGGTTGTCGTAGCGCTTGACGCCGACATAGTCGGTGTAGCCGGGACGGTGCACCGTCGAGCGCGTGTTGGCCTTGGTCACCACCAGCACCGGCAGGGGGTCGCGCGCCAGGGCGCGCGCCTGCGGCGGCAACGCGGCGAAGCTCGCCGACGACTGCTCTGCCGCGGTCTCCCGCAGCACGCCGAGGCCGCTCCCGGGGACGAGCCGCAGCCCGTCTTCGCCGTGCTCCGTGACCAGGTCGTGGCGCCGGTATCCGAGCAGCGTCAGATGCTGGTCGGCCAGCCAGTGCAGGAAGGCGCGGCTTTCGGCGACCTGCGCCGTCGGCAGCGACGCCGGCACGGTATCGAGCTCGGCGATCGCCTCCTGCAGACGCGCCAGCATCGGCTTCCAGTCCTCGACGGCGGCGCGCACGTCGCCGAGCACGCGCTCGATGCCCGCGACCAGGTCGGCGCGCTGCTGCGCATCGACCAGCCGGTCGACCTCGACGTGCATCCACGATTCGCGCGCTGCCTCGGAGGCTTCGCGGCGCGGGTGGATGGAGGCCAGACGTCCGCCGGCGTCGCGCGCGACCGTGAAGATCGGATGCACGATCAGGTGCAGCGTCAGCCCCTGCCGGTTGATCTCGCTCGTGGTCGAGTCGACCAGGAACGGCATGTCGTCGTTGACGATCTGGATCACCGAGTGGCGCGAGGCCCAGCCGTCCTCGGCCAGCGTCGGGCTGAGCACGCGCACCTTCGGCACGCCCGCCGTGCGGGTGGCGCCGAACTGCCAGTGCGACAGCACCGCGCCTGACAGGTCCTCGGCTGCGCGCTCGACGAGATCGTCGTCGTCGAGCTGGCGGAAGTACTCGCGTGCGAAGCCCTCGAACATGGGGCGGCGCTCCGCGGGCAGACGCGACGCGGCCAGCGCCAGCACCGTATCGAGCCGCTCGAGTCGCAACGCATCGGTCGGGGCGTTCATCGGTTGTCTCCTCTCTTGTCCTGCGCGACGAGACGTTCGCTGCTGAGCGTTCCTGGAGGGGCGTCGACTGTGCTCGTTGCGACATTCACCCTACGAGCATCTCGCTTTGAGGCTCGCCGTTGCCCGGAGGTCTACACTGACTTCGTCATTCACGACACGCCAGGCGCAAGGCTTCACCTTCGCTCTTTTTGGGCCCGCTAGCGCCTTCAACGCTGCCGGCGAATGACAACAGCCCGCCCTGGCGCAAGCCTCCGGCGGGCTGGTCGCTTCTAGGCCGCCTTGGCACTTCAACCGGCGGCCCTGCGAGGACCCTCGCCTGAGCCATCCTGCCGCCTGATGGTCTTCGTCCCCAAGGAGACCCCATGAAAACAGCCGCCAACCTTCTCAAGTCAAAAGCTCACCAGTCCGTTCACACCATCCCGCCCGAGGCCTCGGTGTTCGACGCCATCAAGCTGATGGCGGACAAGAACATCGGCGCGCTGGTGGTGATGGAGGCCGAGCAGGTCGCCGGCATCATCACGGAGCGCGACTACGCACGCAAGATCGTACTCATGTCACGGTCGTCCAAGCGGACGCCGGTTCGGGAGGTCATGACGTCGGCGGTGATGTACGTGCGCCCCGACCAGACCAGCGAGGAATGCATGGTGTTGATGACCGAAAACCGGCTGCGCCACCTGCCGGTCATCGACGACGGCAGGCTGCTCGGGATCATCTCCATCGGAGACCTGGTGAAAGACATCATCGCCGAGCAGAGATTCACGATTGAGCAGCTCGAGCACTACATCTCCGGCGAGCGAGGCTGATCGGTACATCGCCGATGGGCGACCGACCCTCGTGCGCGGACGCAATCCCCGTGCGACCGCTTACGGCAAATTGACCGAAGGTCCGCAACTGACGGCGCCCTACTCCTTCGCCTCGACTGTGCGACGTTTAGTCCAGTAGACATAACTGCACCTCGAGGCACTCGGCGCTTCCGGGCCTCTAAGCCGCCGCTCGCGGCGGCGGCCTCCACAACCACCCATTCCCGTTGCGCTGATCATCGTCAACTTGCTGTGCGCCGCACAGGCATACGCTGCAAGCGACGTTTGGGCCGCCAGAGGAGCAGAGTATGGAATCAGACCCTTTTTCTGCGAAGACCGGGTTGTCAGCCGCGCGCTTGGCACGCATGCACAACACGCTGCTGCGCCATGTGGAACTCGGTCGATTGCCCGGTCTCGTCGCCGCGATCAGCCGGCGCCGCGTCGAGCACGTCGACGCCATCGGGAGCCTCGACTTCGGCGGCACGGCGCCGATGCGGCGCGACACGATCTTTCGCCTCGCCTCGGTCACGAAGCCGATCACGGCGGTCGCCGCGATGATCCTTGTCGAGGAATGCAAGCTCAGGCTGGATGATTCCGTCGAGGAATATCTCCCGGAACTGGCGCACCGCAAGGTTCTGCGCACGATCGACAGCCAACTCGCGGACACCGTACCTGCGAAGCGGCCGATCACTTTGCGCGACCTGCTGACGTTTCGCTCGGGCTACGGCGAAGTAGCCTTCCTGTCGCCGACCTGCCCGCTACAGAAGGCGCTCGTCGAAGCGCGGCTGCCGCTGAGTGCACTCACTTTCCCCGGGACAGCCGATGAATTCATGCAGTGCCTCGGCCGCTTGCCGCTGGCCCATCAGCCAGGCGAGCGCTGGCTGTACCACATGAGCGCCGAAATCCTCGGCGTTCTCATCGCGCGCGCCTCGGGCACGTCGCTGTCGGCGTTCATGCGTGAGCGCATCTTTGAGCCTCTGGGCATGAAGGACACGGGCTTTACGGTTTCGAAGACGCAGCTCAGTCGGGTCGCGACGTGCTACCAGACGGACTTCTCGACCGGCGAGGTCACCGTTCTCGAAGAGGCTCCCAACGAACTCCTCGCGCGTCCATGCACTTTCGAGTCGGGTGCCGGGGATCAGTTCGTCTCCACCGCTGACGACCTGCTCGCGTTCGGCCGGATGATGCTGAACGAGGGCGCGTACGGCAAAGAGCGGATCTTGTCGCGGCCGTCGGTCGAGCTCATGACCACGGACCAGTTGACTCCCGAGCAAAAGGCGGCGTCGCCGTTCTTCGAGAACTTCTGGGACGCGCGCGGCTGGGGCCTGGGCGTCTCGATCGTGACGCGACGCGACGATGTGGCCGGCGTGCCGGGGCGCTTCGGCTGGGATGGCGCCTTCAGCACATCGTTGTACGTCGATCCGCAGGAGGAGATGGTCGGTGTGCTGATGGCGCAATGCCGCCCAGGAGCGTTGCGTCTGCCGTCACTCGTGCTCGACTTCTGGACCTCCGCATACCAGGCGATCGACGACTGAGAGCGCTCGGACCGATTCAGGTGATCGCTAACCGCCGTCGCGGCAGATGCCGAGAGCGATGGCGCTGGAGCTGACCGACGAAGACGTCCGGGAAGAGGGAAAGTGCGATCACCTCAGAGAGGGAAGCACTGCGAGCCGACGCGGCTCTGATTCAGCCTGGCCGCGCTTGCAGCCCGAGCATCTGCCGCGCAGTCGTGTAGCCGTACTTGTAGCTGGCGCTGTTCGGATGGAACCCGTCGACGGCGAAGTGCTTGCGGCGTCGTGCTCTGAAATGAGCCACGTGCGTCGGAGCCGAGAAGTCGACGAAGACGACGCTGTGACGAGCGGCGGCCGCCGAGAACACCCGCGCAGCCGCGCGAGAGCGCGACGCCATCACCCACGCATAGGGCCGCGGAAACAGCGGTGCCAGCCCGAGGTCGGGGGGCCCCAGCCAGACCGTGCGCACGGCAAGCTTACCGAGCCCTTGCAGCAAGCTGTCGCAGTCGGCAGCGAGTTGATGCAGCGGCGTGTCCATGACGACGTCGTTCCCGCCAACGTGCAACAGCGCGAGATCGAACCGCAGACCGGCGTCGAGACACGTGCGGACCTGAGCGATCGCTCCGGCGACGCGCGTGCCCGACACAGCTACGTTGACGATGTCGGCGTCCGGATAGTCGGCAGCGAGCAGGCCGGCGATGGACTCCTCGGGCAGCGTCGCACCGACACCCACACCGGTGCTGTCTCCGAGGATCAGCACTGTCGCGCCCTTCGCTGACAGTCGCCGCTCGAAGCGCTGTCCGCTCTTGGCGAAACGACGGGCGCGGTCGACGCCACGCAAGAAGACGGCCGCCTCGAGGAGCACGCCGACGAACGTGAACAGCAACGCTGCCGTCACGACGTTGCTCAGCTTGGACGAGGCGGCCCTGGTGCGTGGAGTCATCCGCTTTGCCAAGCGATTCGAGGGTTGAGCAGTCGCTGCTGTCGGTTCGCGGCTTGGAACGCGTCTTGCCGTGCAGATTGCGTGAACACTGATGATCCGCGATCAGAGAAGCACGTCGACTCCGCGAGCATGCGTCGCCCAGACAGAAGCTTGGGTGGACTGTGCAGGACAGAGCGGCTGCGCTGGCGCTGCGCAGGTGGCCGCCGGCACCCTCGCGCGCATCCACCAAGTCGAACACGACTTGTCAGCCCCTTCGCCCGAATCTGACTAGCCGGTGCCCGGCTGACGGGCCGCGCGAGGCCGCGGTGTTCCTTCATGACCAACAGCATCTCGCGAAGCGCGGGAGCATGGGTCGCCATGGTGCCCGCGTCAAACGATGGCCTCGGCGGAATGGAGCTGCTCGCGCAGCACGAACTTTTGGATCTTGCCGGTCGAGGTCTTCGGCAGCGGGCCGAAGATCACCTGCTTGGGCACCTTGAAGCGGGCCATCTCGGAGCGGCAGTGTTCGATGAGCTGGGCCTCGGTGGCGGTCGCGCCATCGATCAGCTCGACAAACGCCGCTGCGACCTCGCCCCACTTCTCGTCTGGCTTCGCGACGACCGCTGCCATCAGCACGGCCGGGTGACGGTACAGCACCTCCTCGACCTCGACGCTCGAGATGTTCTCGCCGCCCGAGATGATCACGTCCTTGCTGCGGTCCCTTATCTTGACATAGCCGTCGGGCTGCACCACCGCCAGGTCGCCGGTGTGGAACCAGCCGCCGGCAAAGGCCTCGTCGGTGGCCTTGACGTTCTTCAGATAGCCCTTCATCAGCAGGTTGCCGCGAAAGAAGATCTCGCCGATCGTCTGGCCGTCGGCAGGCACCGGCTGCAGCGTTTCCGCATTGAGCACGCTGATCGCCTGCTGCATCGGGTAGGCGACCCCCTGGCGCGCATTCAGGCGCGCACGCTCGCCGATCGGCAAAGAAGCCCATTCGGTCTGCTGCGCGCACACCGCCGCCGGACCGTAGGATTCGGTCAGGCCATAGACGTGGGTGATCGCGATGCCGATGCGCTCGCAGCCTTCGATGATCGCAGCCGGCGGCGCCGATCCGGCGATCAGGCCGTTGATGACCCGCCCGGTGCGCTCCAGCCCGGCGCGCTGCGCCTCAGGCGCGTTGATCAGCATCCCGTAGACGATCGGCGCGCCGCACAGATGCGTCACGCGATGCTCGTGAATCAGCTTGAAGATCAAGCCCGTGTCGATCTTCCTCAGGCACACGCTTGCGCCCGCCTGCAGAGCCATCGTCCAAGGAAAACACCAGCCGTTGCAGTGGAACATCGGCAGCGTCCACAGGTACACCGGATGCAGCGGCATCGACCAGGTGACGACGTTCGACACCGCGTTCAGATACGCGCCTCGATGATGCGTGACCACGCCCTTCGGGTTGCCGGTGGTGCCCGAGGTGTAGTTCAGCGCGATTGCGTCCCACTCGTCGGCCGGCAGTTGCCAGGCGAAGTGCGGGTCGCCATCGGCGAGGAACGATTCGTATGACACATCGCCAAGCCGCCTGCCAGGAGGCGCCTGGTCGTCATCGACCTCGATCACAAAAGGCCGCCGCTCGCCAAGCAGCGCCAGGGCCTTTTCTATCACGCCGGCGAACTCGCTATCGGTCAACAACACCTTGGCTTCGCCGTGCTGCAGAGTGAAGGCGATGGCTTCGGCATCGAGCCGCGTGTTCAGCGTATTGAGCACTGCCCCAGTCATCGGCACGCCGAAGTGGGCCTCGAACATCGCCGGCACGTTCGGCAGCATCACCGCCACCGTGTCGCCAACGCTGATGCCGCGCTGCGCGAGGGAGCTCGCCAGACGGCGGCAGCGCGCGTAGGTCTCGCGCCAGGTCTGGCGGCGCGAACCGTAGATGATGGCGGCGCGGTCCGGATACACGTGGGCCGAGCGCTCGATGAAACTGACCGGCGAGAGCTGGACGAAGTTGGCCTCGTTCTTGTCCAGACCGAGGTCGAAGGTGTTGGTTCGCGTCATGTCATCTCCAATCGTCGCGCGCAGCAAGAATGGGGAGCTCCCCAGATGGGCAGCTCCCCACATCGCTCGCAGCGGCGAGCGGGGCCTCATTGAAAAGGGTTAGCTGACCGGCTGCAGCGCCTTCGAGGCCTTTGCGACGGCAGCGACCGAGGCTTCGGTCGCCTTCGTGACCTGCTCCGTCGCGGCTTTCACGTGCTGCGCGAGCTGGCCCTGCGCTTCTGCCGCTGCGCCGACCAGGCTCTCGGAGTACTCCTTCGCGAAAGTCGCGTAGTTCTCGCTCAGCCTGCGGACCAGCTCGGCTTGGGCGCCAGACGCGAGCGCTTGGCCAAAAGACTTCTGCGCCAGCTCGAAGTACTTCTGCGCGCTGGTGGTGGCCAGCTCGGCCATCTCGGGCGATTGCGCAAAGCGGGTGATCAACTCCGCGTTGGCGACGGAGAGCTTGACGAAGGGTTGAGCGAGGTTGTTCATGGTGACCTTTTGCGGCTTGCGCCGGCATTGAAGCTGCTGAAGACGGGTGCGCGCCAGCAGCTCGGGTGGCGGCGCAATGAGTCGCGAGCGAGAGGTCAGCCGTGTCGCCGAGTCGGCGATGGTGGTGCTCGCGTCGTAATGAAGGTGGTATAGCCACATTGCGGCATCCTGTCTGTGCGCTGGCGCACCTGGTCACGCCGGACGATGGCCGAGAACCCACGTCCGTAGTCGCTCGACGCATGCGCGACAGCAGCTTGCTGTAGACAATGGCCAGCCTAGTTGGAGGCTGCCATGCGCATCACTATCCGCCACGCCACGATCGAGAATGAGGGCGGCTTGTCGTCGTCGCAGGCGATTCCGGCTGCCGAGATCACACGTGACCCCGGTGTTGATCCAGCTTCGGGTCCAGGATTGTTAGTGCGAGAGGCCAACGCCCTGCTCCAGCAGATCCAGAGCGCCTGATGATCGGCGGCTTCATGGCCGTGGGAACTCCCGAGTCGGTGGTCGACGAGCTGGTGCGCCAAGGCAAGCGCGATCTCACCGTGATCGGCAACGACACCGCGATGCCCGGCGGCTCGGCAAGCTGGTGCGTGCCCGCCTGGTGAAGAAGGCGATCGCCAGCCACATCGCCCTCAATCCCGAAACGCAGCAGCAAATGATCGCCGGCGAGATGGAGGTCGACCTGGTGCCGCAGGGCACGCTGATCGAGCGCAACCGCGCCGGCGGCTTCGGCCTCGGCGGCATCCTCACTCGCGATGGGCTACTGTCATGTCACCGCTGGCGCGGCGCGGATCCCGTCGTGTCGGCTGCGTCGACCGCGATTCCGCCACCATTGACTTCAGACGCTGATGCCGGGCAACGCGCCACTGACCGGCGACGTGCAGCTATGTCGAAGATCCCTTAACCGTCGGAGGAAAGCGATGCAACGGCTATTGAGAGTCATCTTGGGGCTTTTGGCACTAAGCCCACTGTCGGGGCTGAGCGGCTGCGCGCGTGCCCAGACGACGGCAAACGGACCGTTCTCCGTCACGACGTCGTGGGATCGGACGCTGCCGGTTCCGGCGCGATTCATTGTCCTTTCCAACTTCACTGGGCAGGCCGTCCTGGATCGGGAGACCGGCCTGGTGTGGGAGCGCTCGCCTGAGTCCACACGGCGGAACCTTCGCCAGGCAGCGTCAGCCTGTCACAACAAGGCCGTCGGCGGTCGCAAGGGATGGCGTCTCCCAACCATCGCCGAACTGTCGAGCCTGGTCGACCCCGGGCAGGCAGACCCGGCGCTGCCTGCCGGCCACCCGTTCACCAATGTCCAGTTCAATGTTCCCATTTTCCAGGTCGTCTACTGGTCCTCCAGCAGCTTTCCCGAAGAAGTTGGGGGAGGCGTGCCGCCCTTTCCCACCACCGTGGACACCGAGATCCTGAGCTTTCGTGACGGGGCAGTGGGGGTGGCGAGTTCGCAAGCGAGTTCCCTTCTCGCTTGGTGTGTGAGGGGGCCGGGAGGCAACAATGGCCGCTGAGGGTGATCGCGCTGCAAGGTGAGAGGTCCCGTGAACGCCAGATACGCGCCTGTCTCAGCCGCGTAGATCTCTTGAATCATGGATGGGTCGCCGCGCACGTGCGCCATGAACAAGCGCACAACCCTGTAATTCGTTCAGCGAATCATTTCTTGAGATGGCCGTTCAGGAACGTGCCGATCTCCATGAACGCTTCTCGCACCTCGGGAATCCGGTCGTCTCGCCCGTACTGCGCGTGCGATTGCCCTTCGTAGACTTGGAGGAAGGAATCGATGCCGAGGTTGCGAAGCTTGCGATGTACGCGCACCGTGTTGCTGAGCAGCAGATCGCGCGTTCCCGATGTGAGGATCGTGGGAGGAAAGCCGCTCATGTCGCCGTAGATCGGCGAGATCAATGGATCCTTGAGGTCGTGCCCTTTGGCGTAGAAGGCCGCCGCAGCGTCGCAAAAGCCTTCGGTCGATACCAGGACGTTGTCGAGCATGGCGTTGGTGTAGAAGGTATCGCCTGTCTTGGTGCTGTCCGACATCGGCGTGCCGGAAGCGATGGCCCCCGGCAGCGGCAGGCCCAGCTGCTTGGCACGAAGGCCCATCTCGAGGACGAGCGCACCGCCCGCTGACGTGCCGATGAGCCCGACGCGCTTCGGATCCGTCTTGGCGATGACCTCCTTGTAGACGGCCATCGAATCGTCGAGTGCGGCCGGGAAGTAGGCCTCTGGCGGCATGCGGTAGTCGACCGCGATGACGCGGTATCCACCAATCGCCGAGATGAGCATGGCCTCGGGCAACGCGGCCTCGGCGGGATTCAGCACGTAGCAACCACCGTGGATCTGCACCAGCACGCGATCGCGGTTTTCCGCAGGAATGTTTTCCGGCGTGACGGTGTAGATCTTCACGCCCGCCATCATTCCGGGCTCGACCTTCACCTTTAGGCGCTGACGCATCGCCTCGACGTTGGGCGCCGCTGCGGCACGCAGGGACTCAGCGAGCTGTTTCCAGCCTTCGGGCGTGCTGGGCGGCGTGTTCCACGCCGTGCGAAGCGGCTGCGCGATGATCTGTTGCAGCTCCGGGCTCACGGTGTTGGGTACCGGGATGGTCTTGGCTGGCACCTCGCGCGGTGCCAGTGGCGCAGACTGAGCGAATGCGGCAGCGGCGGCGAAGGGAAGCGCCGCGAGGCCGATGCGGCACATGACGGTTGCGAACATGCTTTGCTCCGACTTTTGTGTTGTGGATGCGTGGTTCAGTGCAACGGTGCCGGCTTGGGCCGAGCTAGTGTTCGGCGAAGATCCTTTCCAGTCACACGATGGCTGAATCCCGCGCCTCGAGTATCGCCTAGGGTGGTGACTGTCTGCCTTCGCACTCGAGGGACGAGTGGGCCGATCACGGCCGTGGGGTCGGCAGCGGCGACCTGCGCGTCCGTACGTCGTTGCCAAGCCGTGGAGCAGGCAAGCCCGCCCTGCAACGGCGGCGTCTGCCGGTCATCTCTTAAGGCAAGGGTATGAGGGCAATCTCGGCACTCGATGCCGTTGCTGGATTGCGGGAAGTCCCTTCGGATTCATTCGCCATCCACCACATGCTTCATTCATAGAGGCGGACTCGCGCCTGCGGGAGCGAGCTGACTGTTGAGAGGATTCGGCCGGCTCACTCGACGATCTGATCGGCACGCGACAGCAGCGGTCGTGGAATCGCGAGGTGGCTTGAGCGGTTTTCAGATTGATCTTGAATACGAAGCGTGTCGGCAGTTGGATTGGCAAGTCTCCCGGCTTGGCGGCGCGTCAAAGGATCCTGTCGACGTACGGCGCGACCTGTCGCATGAGCACGCCGAAATCGGGCTCGTAGTCCATCAACGGCTGAGGATCACCCGCACTCTCCCATCCGGCGTCTGTAATCGTCGGCAGACGCCGCTCGACGGCGAAACGCATGATGTCGTGCCGACGGGCATGGATCGCGGGTGCGGATGTCAGCACGAGCGCCTCGATGCGGTCGAGGGCAACCTTAGCCAGCACATCGTCCACATGTTCGGCCTTTGCGATCTCGAAGACGCGCAGATCCAGCCCAAGGCGCGCCGCATCCTGCATCCCATGAACGATGATGTCGCGCTCGGCGATCGGATGGAACGGCTGCACGAAACACACCGGCGCTGTCCCGAGCCGTCGCCGGCAGATGACTGCCCCTGGCCGGCAGTTCGCATCGGCCACAGCCGGCTCTTGGGCATCTCGGACAAACGGCGGCGGCCAGGCTCCGGACCGATAATTACCTTCGATGAAAGACCCCGGCCGCAAGACCGACGCGAACGTTGATTTCATCGCGTCGCGGCACAAGTCGCGCCGACTATTGCAGGTCATCGTCGCCACGATGATCGGCCTGGCGATCAGCGCCACGATCAACCTG
>Ga0068858_100003544_pt1 | contig 15449 bp, 13 predicted proteins | sample KBSSwiS12_FD_66589 | JGI IMG/M metagenome (GOLD analysis project Ga0068858, IMG submission 66589) | Switchgrass rhizosphere microbial communities from Kellogg Biological Station, Michigan, USA - KBS Switchgrass S1-2 | ecosystem: Host-associated > Plants > Roots > Rhizosphere > Soil ... | reverse complement strand
TGCCGTGGGACTTCCAGTTCAGCGCGCTGTATTTCGATAAACCCGGAATTCCAATCGTCGCCAGCCGCGCGTATACGAACGCGGAGATTCGGCCGTCTCTTGGCCGCGATCTCGGCCAGTGCCGTGGCGCCGCAACCTGCACCGCGAGCGTCGTGATCAACATGACTCCCGACACCTCGGTATTTGAAGACCGGATCCATCAGATGGACATCCGTTTTTCACGGAGCTTCCGCGTATCGAAGCTGCGGGTCCGAGGAAACGGAGACCTCTACAACCTGTTCAACGCGAGCGACGTTCTCAACATGACGACGCGATATGCGGGAACAAATGGAGGGCAGTGGTTGCGGCCGCTGCAGATCCTCGGCGGTCGGATGTTCAAGATCAGCGCGCAAGTCGATTTCTGATGCGCGTTTGACGATCAAGCGCCACGGAGACACGGAGGCACGGAGAAAAATTTGAAACTCCGTGTTCTCCGTGACTCCGTGGTTCGTGAAACGGAAAAGACGCTTATTGAGAATACCGGGGGGAGAGCGGTGTCGAAGAAACTTCTCGTCGTCTCGACAACGGTCCTTGCTCTCACAGTCGCACTGCTCGTCCAAACGCATGCCCAGAATCGCGTCACGAGCGTTCCTTCAGGCGGAACGCCCGTCGTTCCGGACAGCCAGGTCAATGGGCCCGTTCCCCGCCTGCCCGATGGCCATCCGGATCTCTCCGGGCCGTGGCTTGGTGGCGGATCCAACGCCGACATCGAGCGCGAAGGCGGGCTGAAAGCTGGGGAACTTCCGCTGCTGCCATGGGCAAAGGAGCTGCGGGACAAGCGCAAAGAGCAGGACGAGCCGTACGTCGCGTGTACGCCGATGAGCGTGCCCCGCATCAACCCGTTCCCGTGGAAGATGGTCTACAGCCTGACTCCGAAAGGCGTCACGGAGATTTACATCCTGCACGAGCTCGGCGACGGCGGAGCGCATCGCGTTGTCTACATGGACGGCCGCAAGCATCCCGATGATCTGTTCCCGACGTGGTACGGCCATTCCATCGGGCGTTGGGAGGGCGACACGCTCGTCATCGACACCGTCGGCTACAACGACAAGTTCTGGTTCGACAGCCGCGGCACGCCGCACACGGAGAAGCTCCACACCATCGAGCGGTTCTCACGTCCGAACTTCGGGACGCTCATCAACGAGTTCACCATCGACGACCCTGGCGCGTACTCGCGAACCGTGCAGTTGAAGTTCACCGCGCGGCGGGTGCGTCAGGACGTCGAGCTCATGGAAGACATCTGCACCGAGAACAACCAGGCAGGCATCGCGGGCGGGTACAAGCTGAATCCCGAACAGAAATAGAGACACGACGATGCCAATGAAAAGGAAGGTAAACGGTTTTGGAAGCCGCTACTGACGATGCGGGGAGCGCGGTGGTGAACAGAATTCTTGTGGTCTCGGCAACGGTAGCGACTCTCACATTGTTGCTGTCTTGGCAAACGGATGCGCAGCAGCGCATCTCGAGTATCCCGGCGGGCGGCACGCCGCTGATCGCCGATAAGGACGTCAACGGTCCGGTGCCGCGGCTGCCGGATGGTCATCCAGATCTGAGCGGACCGTGGCTGGGTGGTGGGTCGAACGCTGACATCGAACGCGAAGGCGGGTTGAAGGCCGGCGAATTGCCGCTCCTCCCCTGGGCGAAAGAGCTCAGGGACAAACGCAAGGAGCAGGACGAACCGTACGTCGCGTGCCTGCCGATGAGCGTCCCACGCATCAACCCGTACCCGTGGAAGATGGTCTTCAGCCTGACGCCGAAGGGTGTCACTGAGATTTACATCCTGCACGAACTCGGCGATGCGGGCGCGCATCGCGTTGTCTACATGGATGGCCGCAAGCATCCAGACGATCTGTTGCCGAGCTGGTATGGTCACTCCATCGGTCGTTGGGAAGGCGACACGCTCGTCATCGACACGGTCGGCTACAACGACAAGTTCTGGTTCGACAGCCGCGGGACACCTCACACCGAGAAGCTCCACACCATCGAGCGGTTCTCGCGCCCGAATTTCGGCACGCTCATCAACGACTTCACGATCGACGATCCCGGCGCGTACTCGAAGACGGTGCAGTTGAAGTTCACCGCGCGCCGCGTGCGTCAGGACGTCGAGCTGATGGAAGACATCTGCACGGAGAACAATCAGGCGGGCATCGCCGGCGGCTACAAACTCAATAGCGAACAGCGATAAGGAAGGTGCGGCCATGAGAACCAAGCTTTGCGTGCTGGCAGTCGGCTGTGGGGTTGTATGCCTGACGACGACGGCGCTCGCGCATCACGGTTTCGACACTGAATACGACGCGAACAAGAAGCTCACGCTGACGGGCGTCGTTCAGAAAGTGGAATGGCAGAACCCGCACATGCGTGTCTATGTCGATGTCACCGACAACGGAGGCAAGGTGACCACGTGGAACCTCGAGATGACGAGCCCGAACACCGTGCGGCGGCAGGGTTGGGGGCCGAAAGACCTCGAAGCCGGCGAGAAGGTGACGTTCACCACGTTCGCGGGGAAAGTCGTCGAGTCGAGGGGATCGCTCGTCTCGATCAAGAAAGTCAGCGACGGCCGCGAGCTCTTCACGGCCGGCGGACCCGACGCGTCGGCTCCCAAGTAGGGTCCGCCTTCAGGCGGACCATTTGACACATTCAGCACGGACTATTTCGACCCGTTCACGCGGACCACGGAACCCTTCAGGCGGACCACCGGCTAAAGGAGGACATCATGAGGCGCCCGTTCCGGGAGTTGTGTCTCGCTTTATTCGGCCTTCTTCTTACCAGCACGGTTGCGCTGGCGCAGTTGTCGACAGCGCAATTGAGCGGCCGGGTGACGGATGAAAGTAATGCCGTGCTGCCCGGTGTCACCGTGACGGCTACCCAGACCGACACGGGTTTCGTACGAAGCGACGTCACCGACGGAAGCGGCGCTTACATTCTGTCGAATCTCCCGACCGGTCCGTATCGACTCGAAGCAGCGCTGCAAGGGTTCCGTACCTACGTTCAAACCGGCATCGTCCTGCAAGTGGCCGGGTCGCCCGTCGTGAACGTGAGCCTGAGTGTCGGCAGCCTCGAGGAGTCGGTCACCGTCGAAGGGGCCGCGCCACTGGTGGACGTCAAGAGTGCGGGCATCAGCGAGGTCGTCCGGAACGACGAGATCGTCCAGTTGCCGCTCAACGGCCGCAACGCCGTCGAACTGGTGATGATCGCCGGGGCGGCGGTCCAGACCATTACGTCGACACAGCGCGCCCTTCCCGGAAGCCTCGGTGTATCGGTGGCTGGCGGTCAGTCCTTCGGCGTGGCGTACGTGCTCGACGGCGCGATGCACAACAACCCGCAGGACAACCTGAACATGCCGTTTCCGTTTCCCGATGCGCTCCAGGAATTCAGCGTCTCCACGAGCGGCCTGAGCGCCCAGAACGGCATCCATTCCGGCGCTGCAGTGAACGCGGTTACGAAGTCGGGCACCAACACCTTCCATGGCAATGCGTTCGAGTTCGTCCGCGACCGGCGCTTCAACGCGACCAACCCGTTCTCATCGATCGGTCCGAACGGCAAACGCGTGGACGATGGATTGAACCGCAATCAGTTCGGCGGCACATTCGGTGGTCCGCTCGTGCGCAACAAACTGTTTTTCTTCGGCGGCTATCAGGCGACGAGGGTCCGGCAGCAGCCGGCCGCCAACATCGCATGGGTGCCCACCGACGCGATGCTTGCCGGCGACTTCACCACGTTTGCCTCACCGGCCTGCAACGGCGGTCGTCAGATCGCGTTGCGCGGCGGCTTCGTGGACAACCGTGTAAATCCCGCCCTGTTCAGTCCGGCGGCGCTCAATCTGGTGAAGTACCTGCCCAAGACAACGGATCCGTGCGGCCAGGTCACCTACACGCTGCGGGGTGACAGCGACGAGAGACAGTACGTCGGCCGCGTCGACTATCAGCGCACCTCGAACGACACGATCTTCGGCCGATACATCGCCACGAAATTCGACAAGCCGATTCCGATGCGCGAAGGGGACACCCCGCTCTCGCTCTATGACGCGGCGAACAATACGAACGTGTTGGGATTCGACGCGCTGGCGCACTCGCTCGCCATTGGTGACACGCGCGTGTACGGCTCCAACACCGTCAATGCGATCCACTTTACATACAACCGCAGCGGCGTCTATCGCCTTGCACCCCAGACGTTCGAGCCGCACGACATCGGGTCGGATGTCTACAGCTACGCTCCACATGTCGGGGTCTTCATCGTGTCGGGCAACGGGTTCCAGATCAACAACCCTGGTCCGAGCCGCTTCACGATGCAGGCCTCGCAGATGAGCGACGACCTCACGCTGGTGCGGGGCAATCATCAGCTCGCCGTCGGTGGAAGTCTGGCCTACTGGCAATTTCATTTCCTGTCGCACGCGCGCTCCGGAGGCAACTGGAACTTCACCGGTCAGTTGACGGGACTCGGGCTCGCTGACCTGTTGATGGGACGGGTCGGCCGGCTGGAACATGGCGGGCCCGCGATCCTGCCGATGGAGCAGTGGTACACGTCCCTTTATGCGCAGGATGCGTGGCGCATGAGTGGCCGCATCACCCTCAACGCTGGGCTGCGCTGGGAGCCGTACCTCGGTCAGAACGTGACGAACGGCTCCGTGTACAACTTCAGCCGCGACAACTTCAAGAACAACGTGAAGACGAGCCAGTACGTCAATGCGCCTGCCGGCTTGATCTACCCAGGCGATCCGGGCTTCCCGCCGGGCCTGAGCGGCGTGAACAAACAGTGGTTGAACGTATCGCCGCGCGTCGGGCTCGCCTGGGACCTGAGCGGCGATGGCCGCGCCGCGATTCGCGGCTCGTACGGTCTCACCTACGACATGCCGAACGGCGAATACGAATTGATCAACGCGAACTCGCCGCCCTTCGGGAACCGGACGCTCGTCGAAGATCCTCCCGGCGGATTCGATCACCCGTATTCGCTATTCGGTGGCGATCCGCATCCGATTCTCACGAGCCGCAATACGCCGTTCATCCAGTACGGTGCATTCGGCGCCGTTGATCCCGACATCAACGCACCGCGTATCCAGCAGTGGAACGTGACGGTCGAGAAGCAGCTCGGACGCGCGTGGCAGGTGGAAGCGAGCTATCTGGGCAGCTATACCGATCGCCTGTGGAACCAGGTTGCCATCAATCCAGGCGTGTTCCTCGGGACCGGTCCGTGCACGCTGTTGGGAGTCTCCTATCCGTCCTGCAGCACGAACGGAAATCTCAATCAGCGCCGCGTGTTCTCACAGAACAACGAGAACCCGGCGGCGGCACTGCTCATTGGCAACCTCGACATCCACGAAAGCCTCGGAGAACAGTCCTATCGAGGAATGAAGCTGTCGTTCCAGCGCCGCGCAGGAACCGGCCTGAGCCTCAGCGGAAACTACACGCTGTCGCGCTGCTACGGCGATCCGGCATTCCAGACGGGCGGCTTCCCGCAGATCGCCAACGGATACACCGATCCACAGCACCCGGAATTTGACCGCGGCCCGTGCGATCAGGATCGAACGCACATCGGCGTGGTCAATGCGGGTTTCCAAATACCGCGATTCGACAACGGTGCGGCGCGCCTGGCGCTGTCGGACTGGCGCGTATCGGGCCTGTTCAGCGCGCGTTCCGGCCAGCCGATCAATGTCATCTCGGGCCAGGACCGCGCCTTTACGGGCATTCAGAACCAGCGCGTCGATCAGGTGCTCTCGAATCCGTACGGCGACAAGAAGACGCCTGAACACTGGCTCAACCCGGCGGCATTCGCGCTGCCCGCGCCCGGCACGCTAGGCAACTTCAAGCGCAACAGCGTTCGAGCGCCAGGGTACCGATCAATCGACGCGGCGCTGTCGCGTCTCATCACGTTCGGCACGGGGCGGACGATGGAGCTGCGCGTCGAGGCGTTCAACCTGTTGAACACATTCAACTGGGGTCCGCCCACGCTGATGAATGCGGACAGAACGCACACCAACTTCAGTTCGGGCGCGTTCGGCCGCATCACATCGATGACCGGCACGCCTCGCGTCATGCAGTTCGGGATTAAGTACGGATTCTAGGATTCACGGGCCACAGAGACGCAGAGACACAGAGGTCAAATCTTCCTCTGCGTCTCTGAGGCTCGTGACGTTTGGGGATCTTGAGATCTAACTCTTCGGATACCAGTTCAGCAGACGAACCTCGATCATCGTGCCCTTCAACGCGTCCGCGAATTCCTGCGGATTCTGTCCCATGTAGTGATACGGGATTGCAATCTTCGGTTTGAAGTCCTTCACGCACGCCGCCGCTTCGGCTGGTGTCATCGTATACGGCAGGTTCATCGGCATCAGTGCCGCGTTGACGTTGGTCACCCACGTCGTCATCGCGGGTATGCACTCGGTGTCGCCGGCGATATAGACCTGTCCGGCCTGGTTCTGTCGGACGGCTGCCAGCTTGTCAGTGAACGCCACGACGTAGCCCTGTCCACGCCCTCTCGGGTGATAGAGCTGCCCCGGCGACGGACCACGCTGCACGTTGTAGGCCGGCACGGAGATCACGGTGAGGCCGGCCAGCGACTGTTCGTTCGTCCGCATCGTGGCATTCGCCATCACCGTGGGGTTTGGAATCTGCTTCATGTCCGCAACGGCTTGCGGCACCACCACCGGCGCGTTCGGCTTGCGAAGCTTCGCCACGGCGGCTGGATCGTAATGATCGCCGTGAATATCGGTTATGACAATGAGGTCAGCCGGTTTTGCTTTGGAAAGGTCCGCCATCATCGCAACGGGATCGGCGATGACGACCTTGCCCCCCTGTTCGAGCTGGACGCTCGCATGACCGAGCGCCGTGATGGTGATGGCACCGCCAGGCGCCTCGATGGTGGTCGTCGAGGGCAACTGGGCGTAGCCGACCGATGCCGCTAGTAGAACGAAGAACGCCACGCTCCATCGGAGTCTCATATATTCTCCCTCCCGGAGAGCCGCCTGCGCTGCATGTCGCGTCGCGGGCGGGCCTGCGTCCGCTGCGTTGCAGGGTCGGGACGGCGAGCTGCAGAATTTGGCCCGGATTATACGCCCGCAAACGATGGTTGCGTTCGCCGTCGATTGCGGTATGCTCCGGCCCGTTACGCAGGGGTCCCTGACACCTCCTGACACCTGATATTTGTGATACCTGACACCTCGTACGGAGGAGCACCTATGAGAGTCGGAGCGAGGCGAATCTTTGCTTGCGCCAGTTCAGTGATTGTGGTGTGTCTGGTTACCGCCGGTGGTCTGCGCGCGGCATCCCCCCAGGGTGCGCCGGCCGGACCCGCCGCGCCGAACGCGGGCGAACGTGTGCCGATGGTGGAAGAAACCTTCAAGACCATCCAGTTGCTGCGCGGCATTCCCACGGACACGTTCTTCGAAGTGATGGGGACTTTCGCCAGCTCCATGGGCAATGACTGCACGTTCTGCCACGCCGCGAACTCGGCGCTCAACAAGGCGGCCTTTGCGGAGCAGACGCCGCGGATCCAGCGGGCGCGGCAGATGATCACGATGGTGAGCGCCATCAACAAGCAGTATTTCAACGGCGCGCCGCGCGTCACCTGCTTCACCTGCCACGGGGGCAGCAACGTGCCGAAGGCCGACCCGAGCTTCATGTCGCAGTACGGCGAGCCCGTGCTCGATCCCGATGCGCGCGACTTCCTGACCGACGCGAGCATCAATGTGAATCAGGTGTTCGACAAATATATTCAGGCGCTTGGCGGCGCGGATAAGCTGGCGAAGCTCACGAGCTACGCGGCGAAGGGGACCTACTCGGGCTTCGATACCGACCGGAGCACGGTGCCGATCGAGCTGTACGCGAAGGCACCGAACCAGGAAACCGTCATCGTGCACCTGACGATCGGCGCGAGTACGCGCGTCTTCGACGGCCGGAACGCGTGGGTTGCGGGACCCGAGCAGCCGCTGCCGCTGCTCACTCTGACGACCGGCAACGTCGATCGCGCGCGCCTGTCCGCGCTTGCGAACTTCCCGCTGGGCCTGCGCCAGGCATACCCCACCTGGCGCGCCGGCCGCACCATCCTCAACGACAAGGACGTCATCGTCCTGCAGGCGACGGTCAACGGCGATCGCGTGGCGCAGCTCTTCTTCGATCCCAGCAGCGGCCTGCTGGTGCGGCTGCTGCGATTTACGATCACGCCGATCGCGTTCGTGCCGACGCAGATCGACTACGCGGATTACCGGGAGCTGCCCGGGCTCGGCGTGAAGATTCCGTTCTCGCGGACGCTGACGCAGACCTACATGCAGATGACGCTGCAGTTCACGGATGTTCAGGCCAACGCACCGATCGACGCGGCAAAGTTCGCGAAGCCGGCGCCGGCCAAATTGCAGTCCGAGAAATAACCGACACGAGTGAGTCGTAGAGGCGGACCTTTCCGCCTTCCGCTAAGGAGGATCGTATGGGAGTCAAACGGACGTTGGTCGCGCTGGTCGTGGCGGGTGCGCTCGCCGTGGTCGCCTCAGCCGCTCTTCGCGCGCAGGGGGCCGCCGTCACCTATAAGCTCGGCACGTTCGAGCAGGGCGGACGCACATTCCTTGGCCTCGTGCTGCGCGACACGCAGATTGCCGACATTGCCCGCGCCAACGCCGCCTACGAGCAGGCCAACGCGTCGGCGCCGAAGCTGACCGCGCCGACGGATATGAAGCAGCTCATTGCGCGGTACGACAACGAGTGGCGCGCGCGTCTGACGGCTATCGCCCGTACCATCCCGGCCACGGGCGCGCCGGCATACGTCATGGCGGTCAGCGCGGTGAAGATTCTGCCGCCTGTGCGACCGACCGTGCAGCTCAACGCGGGTGGTAACTACGTCGAGCACGAACAGGGAATCGCCACCAACCAGGCGCGCGGCGGCGGAGCGGCGCGCGGTGGTGCGGCACCGGCGGCGGGCGGCGGCGCGGGCGGCGGACGCGGACCCGCGCCGGCTGCGGTCTCGGTACCTGGCATCTGGGAGCGGAAACCGGGCGACACGCGCGACAACCCGTATCTGTTCCTGAAGGCACCGAACGTGATCATCGGCGCCAACGATCCGATCGTGATCCCACGCGGACGCGTGCAGATCGATTTCGAGTGCGAGTTCGCCACCGTGATCAGCAAGCCGGCGCACTACGTCCCGGTCGACAAGGCAGCGGATTATATCTTCGGCTACACCGCGCATCATGATGTGTCCGATCGCGGCGGCCGCGGCGACCGAAAAATGGGCGGCTCCGATTGGTACGTGCAGAAGAACCACGATACCTTCGGTCCACTGGGGCCGTACATCGTTCCGAAGGAGTTCATCAAAGAGCCGATGAACACCCGCCACACCATGTATCTGAACGGCATGGTGATGCAGGATTCGAACACTCGGAACATGAGCCACAACATCTACGAACTGCTGTCGTTCGGGTCGAGCATCCTGACGCTGAATGCGGGAGACGTGATTTCGGGCGGCAGCCCAGCGGGCACAAACATCGAGCGCGCGGATCCGCGGTGGATGCGCGCCGGCGACACGGCGAAGTGCGATATCGAAGGGATTGGCGCGCTGAACAACCCGGTCGTCGCCGAGACGACGACCTCGACGCGGTAGCGACGTAAGGTCCGCCTGAAGGCGGACCCCACCGCTGCAGCTTGCCGGATGCTGGCCTGTAATGGTCTTACGATCATCAGCCTGGATCCGGCCGGGATCATCAGTGGGGTCCGGCTTTAGCCGGACCTCTAGCAGCGATTGGGGACGCCGCCGGGGACGTTGCGGTACTTCGCATGGCAGTGCAGGCAGGCGGTGGCGAGCTTGTCCGCAGCCTCCAGCACCACATCGTCGTTCTTGGCCTGGCCGGCCTTGTAGACGCCCATGCTCGCCTCGCGCAGCTCCTGCACCCACATCTGCCAGTCGGCGTTCTGCACCGGTGCCGGCTTTCCGTTGCTGCACTGCCTGGGCACGAGCAGTAGGGCAGCGGTCTCCGCCATCGCCAGACCGCTGTTTTCCACGGCCTCCCACCCGCCATACGCGCTCGTGAACGGATCCGACGACGTTGACTGGTGCGCCGCCGGCTTGAAAGAAGCCGGGTCTTCGACCTGCGCGGTGAAGATGACGTTGGATTGCGGGTACAGCGTGCCGCGCATCAACTGCACCATGTTCGCGTAGATCCGTGGCTGCTGCGGCGCGGCACCGCGCCCGGCTGGCGCCTGCGCGTACGCCGATTCGAAGCACGCGGCCACGAAGACCAGCAACCCGAACACGACCCATCGCCTGAAGCCGCTGCGGACCATGCAAACCTCCTCGTCGTTCATGGAAATCCGATATAGCGGCCGCCGACGGCCACAGTTGTCCACAGGAACATCGAAACCAGCGCAACCGTCTTGCGACGAATCGGACTCACGTCCTCATCTTTCGCCAGCGCGACTCGGCGATGCACCGACCGTGTGAAGACGATCACCGCAATCAGCGCCGCCATCTTCACCCAGAAAAACGTCAAGTAGTAATACTTCGTCGCGAAGCACATGAACAGCAGAATTCCGGTCGTGACCATCACGACAAGCCCACGGAACAGCCACCGCTCCGCGTCGTGCGCCAGCCCCGCCACCGGCTGGTTCTGCAGCGCGAGCCCGAGCAGACGCAGGTCGACGACCAGCACGGCTCCTCCGATCAACGCCAGCCCCATCAGATGAATCGTGGCGACGATGGGAAAGAAGATCGGCGACTCCCGCATCGTGTGGAGCGGCGCAGAATACTGCAGCCAGCGGCAGAACTCCAGGAGAGACATGTGACCTTGGGGCGCGGCGTTACCCGAACCAGTAGTCCTGGTAAGCCATCATGCGTCCCGCCGTGATGATGAGCGCCAGCAGCACCAGTGACAGCGCCCCCACCATCCGGACGCGGCGTGGAGGAACCGCATCGAGATCCCACTCCCCGACGCGGCGGTACACGTTGAAGCGGAACAGCCAGACGTTCACGGCAGCCATCGCCAGCGCCGTCATCTTGAAGCGGAAGAAGATATTTTCGTAGCGGGCGACTGGCGCGGCGTAGAAGAGCAGTGCCCCCGTGACGACCATCACGAGGAACCCTGCCTCAGTCCACGGCATGAGCCGCGTGACGACCTGCGACACCGGGACATGGGTCATCGTCTTGCCCAGGAGACGCAGGTCGATCATCAGCGCGGTCCCGACGAACACGCTCAACGTGAGCACGTGAATCATCAGGACGAGGAGAAACACGTACCGGGATTCGTGGAGCGCCACGCTCCACGACGTGTCGCCGAGCCACTCGAACAACCGTAAGAGGCTCACCGATTCCCGGGGGCCGGCCCCCTATTCCTTCTTCGCCGGGGTCGGGTTGCCGTCAGCACCCGGAGCCGAGCCGCCCATGAAGACCTTGCGGCCATCCAGATACTCGACGAACACGCCGACGCCCTTGGGCTCGCCGCTCTTCGCCTGATATCCGAACAGCTTGATTTCGGTCCCGATCGGCAGACTGGTCTTGGTGATCCCGTTTCTCAGCAGGTTCGTCGGGGGACCACCCTCGATGCCCCAGTTGGTGACGTTTCCGTCGGCACCTTTGACATCGATCCAGATCCATGCGTGAGGATTCACCAGTTCGACTTTGGTGACGGTCCCCTGCAGGTTGATCGGGTGATTCTCGTCAAAGGCCGCCGCAAATGAATGATGCGCAACTGCGGGCACCGCAGCCAGCAGCAGACCCAAGGCAGCTATGACGCCGAAGATTTTCACTGTCATCCGCATCTGGTGTTCTCCTTCTATTATTCGGGCGCGCCGTTACCCCGCAGATCGCGAACCCCCTCGCGGAAACGGATCTGCGTGCCTGTCACCACGTTGATCAACCCGTAGTTCTGCTCGTGGCAGGCAAACTCATAGATCATCGACGGATCGACTCGAGGCATCGTGGCGTCGACAGACCACGGTCTCGTCCATGTTTTCGGATCAGTCACAGTGTACTGATAGCGCATCGTATTGGGGCCGACGCGCGTGAAACGCTCCACAATCGATAGCGAGTCGGTAGCACCGAGGAAATGGGTCGCCGGTTTTGGGTCGTTGAAGTTGGTGCTCTCGACGACCAGCGTGTTGCCCTCCCAATGCCCACGCGAGTCGCCGAGCCACTGCCGAACCTGCGACTGCACATGCGGACGGTTGTCCGTCGGGATGATGCGCACGTCGTTGTTCGACTGCATGACGATCGTCACGTATCCCGGGCTCTGGAAGAAGTACGCCTCGGCGGTCACGCCTGCGGCGGCCGCTGCGGAATCCGCTCCCGGCATGCCGCCGCGGACTAGCGGCAGGGCGCCGAGACCGAGGACGCACCGCGTGTACAAATTGCCGAACGTCTTGATGCCCAGCATCGGATCCAGCTGTTTGGCGGCAGCTGCTGCGGCCGCGCGCCGCTGCTGCGCCTCGGGCGTCAACGGAGGCAGCCGTCCATTCTTCGGATCGACGATGAGCGAGGTGCGCAGGTTCGGCGTCGCGCCGCCCTGCCACGCATCCATCGCGTATTCCTTCCAGTCATAGTGGACGGTGCGCGGATCCACTTCCGCATCCGACTCCGCGGCCTTCTTGTACTCGGCGATCGCTTCCTCTTCCGTGTAGAACTCCTTGTCGCCGAGTTCCTGCGGACGCTGGAGCCGCGTGTAGGTTGCGGTCAGCCACACGCCACTCAGATCGGGCTCGCCCCACGGCTTCTTCGGCACCGTGTAGTTCTTGAGCTCGAGGGATTTCTTGAAGGCGTCCTCCGACGCTTTGATCGCCGCATCCGTACTTGTCGTGGTCTGCGGCAACGTCTTCTTGGCACCTGACGGGGCCTGGGTCCTCCCTGACGGCGCCTGCGCCAGCAGAACGGCCATTGACACGGCGACTACCATCGCGGCCGTGAGCGCGCTGGGTATCCAGGACATCCGATTCCGCATACGCATCACTCCTCCGTCACCGGGATGAACGATTCGGTGGATTGTACAGCCCAAGCGGGGTGTACAGCATCTCTTCTACAAATGGCACGCAATTGAACTCGAGCAGCTGCGCGTTCGCCTCGAGGCGGCGATAAATGGGGAAGCTGATCTTCCACGGCCGCGTATAAACGGCCGGATCCTCGATTGTGGCCTCGTACATCATGTGATCGCGGCCGCGCGGCGTCCAGCGTTCGACGACGTGAGCGGTGTCGCTGAAGAAGTTGCCGGCGCGATCCAGCCACTGGTGCCCGTTGAATCCGGTCACGTCCACCACCAGCGTGTCACCTTCCCAACGACCGTTCGACCATCCCATCCATGAGTCGACCGGCGCGTCCTGATGCTTGTCCATGAAGATCGTGCGCATGGCACCCTTGTATTCGTAGACCATCAGGATCTGGTCGCGGTTCTGGAAGATCTGAAACGGGAATGGCATGTAGTTGGCGCGCGGGACGCCAGGCCGGAAGCACTCGAGCTCCGGATCGCCGGTGTCGAAGCGGTGCGGGTCGTTGGTGATCTTCACCAGCATCCGGTTCTTGAAGTTGTCCTGCTTCTTCTTCAGCGCCTCGGGCTTGTACGGGATGGCGCCACCCTCGACGATCCCCATGCCCGCGGGCTGCGCGCCCCAGGCGCCCATGATGTCGTTGTGAGGCCCGGCCTCGGCCTGGTGCGCCTCGACATCCCAATTCGCGGTGTTGACCGCCTGCCAGATCCCATTCAGATTTGGCCTGCCGTCTTCGGTCCGCGCGCCCTGTGCCGCGGCCGCGGGACGTGGCGCTGCTGCCTGACGCCCCGCCGCGGGCGCCGCGGTTTGAGGCGCGGCTGCTTGCCCGCGTCCGGCCGCGGGCGCCTGTCCCTCGCTTGTGATCGTCGCGGCCCACACGATCGCCATCGCCGCGAGAAATGCCGACAATCCAGTCCACCCAATACGCATCACGTCCTCCCGAGGATCAGAAATCAAGCTGTGCGCCGATTCTCAACAACCGTGGGCTCAAAACCTGCGCCGCGTTCCGCCATGACGCCCCGTAGGTCGGCGTCATGCTGAGCACGCTATTCGCGTTGAAGATGTTGTAGATGTCGAGGCTGCCGCGGAGTCGCGCGCTGCCCATCATTCGGAACGAGCGCGACACGCGCAGGTCAACCTGCGTGAGCCGCGGCTCGAACATCGTGTTCGGCGGAATCAGCTCGGTGCGCACCGTCTGTGTGCACGTGCCGGCGGCCGGGCACGCGGCGAGGCTGCGGCCAAGCACGCTCTGCACCTGCGCGTTGGTGATCACGTAGCTCGCCGTGATTGGGATCCCGGGGCTGTTCTGCACGATGGCGCTGGTCTCGATGTCGTACGGCAATGGATAGACCGCGAGGAATTTCAACTGCGTGCTCGACGACCAGGGCGGCGACACGTGGCAGAAATCGGAGTTGCGCGGCACCGTGGAGGTCGCGGGCAACGCGGGCACATTGAGAAACACCGGCGACGTCAATGACGGATTGTCGTTGATGTAGCAGTTATCGATGACGGTGCGACCCGTGCTCAGGCCACCGGAGAACTGCCCACCCTGGCCGAATCGACCGTTGAGGGTGAGATCCACGCCGTTATAGACCTGCGTCTGTCCGCCGTAATTCGACGCCTGTGTGACCAGATTGTCAACCCGTCCGAAGAACGCGGGTTTCACGTCGTACAGCCCGCAGATTTGGTTGCCGCCGCCGCCCGGCAGCAGGCTGTCCTTCGGAGCGGTGATGCAGTACGTGTCGTACCCCGACGCGGGAATGGCCTGGTTATTCGTCGCGAGGAACCCGCCGTACCACGTCCGGAAATATCCGACGTTGAGGGCGAGGCCCTGGGTCAACTCGTGCTGGAACGAGACCGATGCCTGCCAGTTGTAGAACTGTTTGTTGAAACCGGTCAGCGAATCGGGCGCATTGCGCGTCGACAGTCGGGGCCGGCCGAAATTCTGATCCGACCACGCGCCGCACTCGGCGTTGGCCGCCGAGTTCAGCTGGTCGCAATCGGGGACGAAGTTCCCGCTTCGCGGATCGCCGACGCCAAAGAACGTGTCGTTCCACGTCCGGTTCGTGGTGAGCGAGAACAGATTCGCAGGATTCGCGGGCGATACGCGGATGATGTCCGGGTAACGGCCGATGGATCCCTTGAGCGCGGTCTTGCCGGTGCCGAACAGATCGTACGCGCCGCCGACACGCGGGCTCAGGTTCCGCCAGTGTGGAATGTGTTCCGCGGCGGGGATGCGCCGCTCAGGCACGAAGAAGCCGGCGGGCGAGACGAGCTCGGGGCTCGACATGTCGACGTCGTTGTACCGCAGCCCCAGGTTCATCGTCAGGCGGCGAATCGTCCACTGATCCTGCGCGTACACCGCAGCGTCGAGCGCCGATTCCTCGAAGTGCGTCGGCGTGGCGAGCAGCTGCAGCGAGACGGGACGCTGGTTGTTGAACGTGTAGAGGATCGCGCGGTTCG
>Ga0068858_100003541_pt1 | contig 15459 bp, 15 predicted proteins | sample KBSSwiS12_FD_66589 | JGI IMG/M metagenome (GOLD analysis project Ga0068858, IMG submission 66589) | Switchgrass rhizosphere microbial communities from Kellogg Biological Station, Michigan, USA - KBS Switchgrass S1-2 | ecosystem: Host-associated > Plants > Roots > Rhizosphere > Soil ... | reverse complement strand
CGGTCGTTCTGAGAGCCGAAGCAATCTGGAATGCGGTGGTCGGCACCGGAAGCCGCTAATCGACGAAACCCGCGATGATGCGCGGCGCAACCGACAGGGTGCTTAATCTCGAAGACCGGGCGCAGCGAGAGAACGGAGAGTGTTCATGAGCATCAGACGCATTGTGCCGGACATCAAGTCCCAACGCCTGGAAGAAAGCCGCGAGTTCTATGTTGATTTTCTGGGCCTGAAGGTGGCGATGGACATGGGCTTCATCATGACGTTTGTGTCGCCTGACAATCCGACAGCCCAAATCAGTGTCATGCGCGACGAGGGAGCTTCAACGATACTGCCGGATATCAGCGTCGAAGTTGCCGACGTCGACGAAGTACACGCACGTGCCCATGAACGCCACCTCGAGATTGTCTACCCGCTGACTGACGAGCCGTGGGGCGTTCGCCGCTTTTTCGTGGTCGATCCAAACGGGATCACCCTGAACGTGTTGAGCCATCTTCCGAAATCAAGCTAGTGGAGTGTCTTCTCGGCGTGTTCGGCGGGCTCGGCGGTTAGCCTTGGTCTCGATCAGCGTGTACGTGCACTAGCGCCGTTTCTTGCGATCCAGCACGCGATCGCGATAATTCCGGCTCATTCGGAGGACCGTTCCGTCCCGCAGGGTCAGGTCGTAGTCGCCGTGCCAGGCGGCCACGATGTCCTTGATGCAATCGATCTGCACGATCGTCGATCGGTGAATGCGCGCGAACCGCGCCGGGTCGAGCCGCCGCTCGAGCTCGCCCATCGTCATGCGCACGACGTCGCTGCGGCCCTGCGTGTGCAGGTGGGCGTAGTTCGCTGACGATTCGATCCAGTCGATATCCGCCACCCGGATCAGCGCGATCCGTTGATTGTGCTTCACTGCCAGGCGCTCGAGGTAACCCTCTGCGCCCGGCTCACGATCGGGACGGCGCTCGCGCGTCCGACGGCGCTCGTCCAGCAGCTCGATCAGCCGCTGGTGCGTCTCGTGATCGCCCGCCTTGGCCACTTCGATCCGCGCCCGATCGATGGTGGCGTGGAACCGGCTGGCCGTGAACGGCTTCAACAGGTAGTCGAGCGCGTGTGTCTCGAACGCCTTCAGGGCGTATCGGTCGTGCGCGGTGACGAACACTACGATAGGCAGGTGATCGGAGGAGACGTTCTCGATTACCTCGAAGCCGTCCATCACCGGCATCTGCACGTCGAGAAAGAGGAGATCCGGCTGGACGGTCCGCACGAGTTCGACCGCGTCGGCGCCGTCAGCCGCTTCTCCGACGACCTCGATGTCCGGCTCGTTCTTCAGACGCAGGCGAATCGCGTCCCGCGCCAGCTCCTCGTCGTCGACGATCGCCGCCTTGATTGGAGGGGCCATCACCAGAATGTTTGCGCGCTAGCTATCACCACCGAGATCACCGAGATCACCCAGATCACCGAAGGCCCACAGGATTTCCGGGGTCTCGGTGTTCCTGGTGTCCTCGGTGGTTTCATACCCGCTTCTCGAGCCGTTCATGGCAACGTGTCGTGGAAGGGAATGGTGATGCGAACCTCCGCACCGCCGCCGGGCGCACTGCCGTACTCGAAGCGCTGGCGTGCTCCGTACAACTGCTCGAGACGTGCACGGGTGTTCGCCAGACCGATGCCGTCGCGGACGGTCTCGGGCATGAACCCTGGCCCACTGTCCCGCACTTCAATCACCAGCGAACCGTTCCGGCGCACGGCGCTCACGTCCACGTGGCCGACTCCTCGCTGAGCGTTCACCCCGTGTTTGATGGCGTTCTCGACGATCGGCTGCAGGATCATCGTCGGCACCAGGCCGTCCAGCGTATCCGACGCGATGTGCCGCTCCACGCACAACCGATCGGCGAACCGAATCCGCTGAATGGCGATGTAATCGTCCAGGAAGTCCATCTCCCGCGCCAGGGAAATCTCCTCGGTATGCTCCTCGAGCGCGGCGCGCAGTAATCCGCTCAATCGCCCGATCGTCTCGGTCACCGCCACCTGATCGCCTTTGAGCGCCAGCGTCGAAATCGCGTTCAACGTGTTGAAGAGAAAGTGGGGATTGAGCTGCGCGCGCAGGGCGGCCAGCTGCGCCTCCGCCAGACTCGTGCGCAGGTTCGAGTAGTAGAGCGCCAGGTACATCCCGACGATCCCCCAGTAGGTCATGACGTCGAGGTAGAACAGCAGCCGGAACGCGATCATGAACGCGCGGACGAGGTGATCCCAGTTCACCGGGTCGGCGGCAATCAGAACGCGAAACGGTGTGATCACGGCCAGGTGCACGATCGCGAACGTCAGGCATGCGACGACGTGCACGACCACGCTCTGCGCCCGGTTCCGGCGGTCGAAGGGAAACCGGATCGCGAGCAGTACGGTGCCGGTGGCCAGAGGGAGGAGTAACAGCCAGGAAGGCAGCGTCCACAGGATCGCAGCGGTCCACGACACGCCCCGCGTCGCGAACACGAACGCCGTTTCCATCAGTGCGCGTACGGCGGAGAACCCCACCACGATCGGGATCGTGTTGGCGAACTGCCTCCGTCGCTCGGCGATCGCCGGCGTGTCTGACACTGAGGCGGATTTAAGCACGAACGACCATCAATCCAAAGCGGCGAGAAACAGGATCGAGCGTCATTCTGTCCCTGTTGCGCTCGCTTTGTCCCATTTACGTTGTATCCGGCGAGGGCGGTGGGCAAAATCGCGCCGATCGGCGGCACCGTGGGCGCCGGTCCGACGAGGAGGAGCTGATGCGAACGCTGGTGGTGTGTGTCGCGACGACGCTTCTGGGTGTGATGTTCGTTCCTGTCACGGCATCGGCGCAAAGCGCGATTGCCGGCATCGTCAAAGACGCGTCAGGGGCGGTGTTGCCCGGCGTCACTGTTGAGGCCAGCAGCCCGGCGCTCATCGAGAAGACGAGAAACGTCGTCAGTGATTCGCAAGGCAACTACAAAATCGTCGACCTGCGTCCCGGCGTCTACACAGTGACGTTCTCGCTGACTGGCTTTGCGACGGTCAAGCGCGAAGGCCTCGAGCTGCCCTCGAACTTCACCATGTCGGTGAACGCCGACCTCAGGGTCGGTGCATTGTCGGAGACGGTCACCGTCACAGGCGAGTCGCCCGTCGTCGATGTCCAGTCAAACACACGGGCGGCGGTGCTCTCGCGGGACATCCTGGATACGGTGCCGAACTCTCACACGCTGCAATCAGTGGGACAGCTGGTGGTCGGCGTCACGCTGACGGCACCCGACGTGGGCGGGTCGCAGGCGATGCAGCAGACCTACTTCTCGGTGCACGGCGCGGGCGCCGCACAAACGGCCGTGCTGATGGACGGGATGATCATCAACGGCCTGCAGGGCGACGGCGCGATTCAGAGTTACCTGAACGACGCCGGAAGCCAGGAGATGGTGTACCAGACCGGCGGCGGCGCCGCGGATTCGACCGCCGGTGGCGTCCGTATCAACCTGATCCCGAAAGAAGGCGGCAACACGCTCCGGGGATCGCTCTACGCGGGCCTCGAGCGAAGCGGCGGATTTCCGGGCCAGAGCGACAACCTCTCGGACTTCCTGAGCTCGACCGGCGTCAAGACACTGGACAAGATCGGGCTGTACCGCGACATCGATCCCACGCTCGGCGGACCGATCGTCAAAGACAAGGTGTGGTTCTTCACCTCTGCCCGCCTGTTCACGGTGAACAAGCCGATCTCCAATACGTTCCACGTGCCGGCCGGACAAACCTACGCCAACTGCGTGAACGGGGTGGTGGCGTGCGAGCAGGGAGTCGACGAACAGACGATCAACAGCGTGCTGGGACGTGCGACCTGGCAAGTAAGCCCGCGCAACAAGCTGTCGGTCTACGCGGACAAGATCTGGAAGAGCCGCGGCGCCGCGATGAGCCCGGGCGACGATCCCGACACCTCGTCGGTCGTCTGGACATCGCCGCTTTACCTCACGAACACGGTGAAGTGGACGTCGACGGTGAGCAACAAGCTGCTCGTCGAGGGCGGCTACTCGATGAACATCGAGCGGTATGAGAACCTCGATCAGCCTGGCATTGCACAGCCTTGGGGCACGGCGGCCTGGCTGGCTGGCGCACCCTACCGCGACTCCGCGCTCGGGACCACGAGCCATGCCGCTTCCGTTGCCACGGGGGGCGGGGAGTATCAGAAATCCCCGGATCGATACAACCTTCAAGGGTCGGCTTCGTATGTGACCGGATCTCACAACGTCAAGTTCGGCTTCCAGCATTCGTGGGGACGGGACGGCAACACCCTCCGGCAGAACGCCGACCTCGTGCAGAACTACTTGAACGGCGTCGCGTCCACCGTGGTGCTGGAGGGCACGGCCAACCCCAGGACGTACTGGACGGAGCGCTTGAACGCGAACCTGGGAATCTACGCGCAGGACCAATGGACGTTCAATCGCCTGACCGTCAACTACGCCTTGCGATGGGAATACGTCAACGAGCAGGTCGACGGACAACCGGCGCAGTCGGGACGCTTTGCGAACATCCCGGCGTTCGGCGACATCAAGATGCCGATTTGGAAGAGCTGGTCGCCGCGAGTGTCGGCGGTGTACGACCTGACCGGTGACGGGAAGACCGCGGTGCGGTTCGGTTTCAACCGCTTCCAGTCCGCCGCCACGACCACCTTCGCCGGGCTCTACGACCCGGCGAACGCGCTCATCATTCAAACCACCGCGCCCTGGAACGACAAGAACAAGGACAATATCGCGCAGGGAAATCCAGGCTGCAGCTTCGCCGCCGATCCCGACTGCGAAATCAACTTCGCCACCGTTCCGACCAATTTCGGAATCATCTCGCTCTCGAGTCCGGATCCGAACGTGAGGCGTCCCTACGGCGACGCCTATAACCTCGGCATCACGCGCGAGGTGCGGGCGGGGTTCTCGCTCTCCTTCGACTGGTTCCGCAGCTACGGCAAGGACCTGCTCGAGCGCAACAACGTCCTGCGGCCGGGGACGCTCAATGCGGATGGCACGGTGACCAACCCGAGCTACAGACCGGTAACGGTTTTCAGTCCCATCGACGGCCACGCCATCACGATGTACGACACGGTGTCTCCAGCCGCGCAGCAGGCCGTCAAGAACGTGGACACCAACGATTCGAATCTGACGCAGCGCTACGACGGCTTTGAAATCAACTTCAGCGCCCGGCTGCCGAAGCGGGGACGGATCTTCGGCGGTTCGGCGACCGACCGATCGATCGCCAATACCTGCAGCGCGGCGGCGACCAATCCGAACTTGCTCAACTACTGCGATCAGACGCAGAGCGGGATTCCATGGCGCACGCAGTTCAAGCTGGTCGCGACCTACGAGATCCCGTGGGGCGTTCAGGTCAGCGGCGCACTTCAAAGCCTCCCGGGCTATTTCAACAATGCTCCGTTCGTACCGGCCCTCCAGGCAGGCGGCTCCGGGAACCCCAACCTGACGAACGTTAGCGGCCTGGGATCCATCATTACCGTCACACCGACGACTCGCTACGTCGTCTGCCCGGGCAACTCCGCCGCCGCCGGCTGCACCGTTGGAGCGTTGATCGTGCCGGGCATGAATGCGGCGTCGTTCAGCGTGCCGCTCGTCGCCCCCAGCACGGAGAACACTCCACGAATCGATCAACTCGACCTCGCGGTGAGCAAGCGGATCAACGTGGGGCGGATGAAGCTCGAGCCCAAGATTGACCTGTTCAACGCGCTGAACTCGAGCGATTACTTCAGCGTCCGGACCACAACGTTCAGCCCGACGTCGGTGCCGGGAGTTTCGGCGCTGGGGGCAGGCGGCACGCCGGCGGCGTACCTTGCGCCGTCGAGCATCTTGCAGGGCCGGATTCTCCGAATCGGACTCAACCTGAACTGGTAGGCAACGATTCCGTGGGTGAGAAGAAATACGACGTTTAACGCAGGGCGCGCAGAGATCGCTGAGACTTCCCGGTTTTCGCTCAGCGGCCTCTGCGATCTCGGCGTTGAACGTCGTTCTGAGATTTTCCTGACAGCTGCCGGCGCGCCTGAACCGCGGTGGTCAGGTTACGCTGCGCGTCCTCGAAGTCCGGGCGCAGCCCGAGCGCCCGTTGAAACTCGTCGATGGCGTCCTGCAGTTTTCCCTGCGAGGCGAGCGCGATGCCAAGGTTGTTGTGCGCTTGGACTGAGCCAGGCATCAGCGCGAGGGCAGCGCGATACTCATCGGCCGCGGCGGCAAACTGCCGGGCGTCGAGGAGGACGCTGGCCAGGTCGTAATGCGCTTGCCCGTCGTGCGAGTCGAGCTGCGCGGCCCGTCGAAGATGGTCGATCGCCTCGTCGCGCGATCCGTAGGACGCGAGCGCGTTGCCCAGGTTCCGATGCGTCCTGGCTGATTCGGGCTCGAGGCGGAGCGCTTCGCGAAACTCGTCGATGGCGCCATCAACCCGGCCAGCGGCCGCGAGGGCGCTCCCGAGATTATTGTGCGCGTCGGCCGACCCACGGAGCGACGGCAGTGCGCGCCGGAAATGATTGACGGCCGCGTCCGGTTTCCCCTGTTCCAGGAGCACGTTCCCGAGGTTGTAATGTGCGTCGGCGAAGTCGGGCTGTAACGCCAGCGCCCGTTCGTAGGTAGTGGCCGACCCGTCGAGATCGCCTTTCGCGCGCAGCGCCGTGCCCAGGTTGTTGTACGCAGGTGCGTAGTCGGCCTTGAACGCGATCGCGCGACGATAGTGACTCGTCGCCTCGTCGAGCCTGCCTTCTTCCTGGAGTGCCGCACCAAGATTGCTTTCCGTGACCGCCTGCATCAGATCCCTGGACAGCATGGGCCAGTTGGCAAAGATGGCGATCGCAAGGACCGTCGCAAGCGGCAGGGCCGACTGCCGGAGCGGTCTCACTCGAACGAATCGAGGAAAGGACGCGAGACCCGCTGAAGCGAACAGGACCAGGAACGGCACGAGCGGAAAGCGGTACCGCGCGAACACGTAGAACATCACGACGCTCGCGGCGTACGCCATCGCCATCGCATAGAGAATCCACAGGCGTTTGCGCTGCGGCCACGTTGCCCATGCCCCGAACGCTGCGAGCGGCACCAGGACCCCGAAGTGACCGATGTGCCCAGCAAGCCGGACGGGCGTCGACCATTCCGCGTAGCTTTCCTGGCTCTCGGTGTCGAGCGTCTCAGTGCCGTTCCAGACGAGCGCCACCTTTCGGCCGAGCAGCTTCAGCCAGGCCGCCGGGTGCGACATCATGAAGTCGAGCGCGCGGTCCTCCCAGTATCTCGATACCTCGACCGGCGTTAGATGCCGTCCCGCTGCGCGTTCGGCGAGCTCGGTCGCGTCCTGCCGCTCGTACTCCGGGGCTCCTCTCCCGAAACGCAGCGGCATGTACGTCCCATCGGCGCTGGCGTTGTTGCCGATATACAAATTGGGGCCGAGCTGTGAGGTCGTGACGTAGAATCCGCCACCAACGATGTGGTTTCGTACGACGACAGGCAGGAGCACGAGCGTCAGGCCGAGGACAAAGGCGGCCGCGGCGGCAACACGCTCCCCGCGCGCCACGCGATCGCGGAGGAAGATCCAAACGAGAATCACGGCGGCGAAGACGAGGGCATTTTCGCGCGTGAGGCTCAACGCTCCCATGCCGACACCAAGCCCCAGCCACGGCCAACCCTGACGCGTCTCCCCCACGACGAGTCCGCTCACGATCCACATCGTCAGGCAGATGAAGAACACGTCGAGCACGGACTTCTGAATGAGGGAGTCGAAGAAGATCGCCGGCGCGTACAACGCCAGCAGCAGCCCTGCGATGAGGCCGATCCGCCCGGAGAAGAACCGCCGGCCTGCGAGGCCGAGGCACACGCACGCGATCGAGCCGAGGATCGCCTGGCAGATCCTGACCATCAGCAGGTCGCGGCCCGCCACCGCATACACGACTCCAAGAAAGTACGGATAAAGAGGCGCCTGATAGAAGACCTCGTGTCCAAGCCAGTCGCCCCGGGCGATCTGCCGCGCCCACTCGTCGTAGGCTCGAGAGTCGCCCATCAGGACGCTGAAGAACGGCGCCTTCCGAATCTGCCAGATGTGGATGAGCCGAACGACGAGCGCGACCGCAAAGATGGCGAACGCCTCCCACCCGAAGCTTTCGCCCCGTGTGTCGTGTCCGCCGGACATGGCCCGGCCTGGCGTCGGCGGTTGACGGCGGCGCGTCACGGAATGTCTCGCGGGAATGACGAAATGCTAGCACCGCTCCCCCGATGCAGAAGGGCACCTGAGTTGACGCTCCGCAGCGGGACTGAAGCTTCGACTTGACCGCCTGTGTGGTTTCGACCGGCCCCGCTACGGATCGTCAACTCAAGTGCCTTTCGGTGTAAGCAAGGCTCTAATCCACTCGCTGGTCGCGGCCTGACGCACCTCTTTGCCTTGCCTGTCCTGGTCGGTCACCCTTGCGCCGCGTTCCAGCAACAGTTTGACGATGCCGGCCTGTCGTTCGCGCGCCTGTGGGGAACCGCTGCCTCCTCGTCCGGTCGCTTGAACGGCAAGATGCAAGGGCGTCGATCCCGCCTTGTTTGGCTGCCTCGGGTTCGCCCCGCCGTCCAGAAGTGCTCGCACTGCCGCCAGCGCCCGCGTTCGCACAGCTCTGTGCAGCGGCGCCACGCCGTCTCGATTCAGGGCGTTGGGATCGGCGCCAATCGAGATGAGATACGTGATCATCTCAGCTTGTGCCGTCGGATCCCGTCGGTTGGCATCCGCCGCGTAGTGCAGCGGCTCCGCCTCTCTTCGATTTTTCGCCCGGCAGTCGGCTCCGTGCGCAACCAGGAGTTCCGCAACCGGGCGCCGAAATGCCGCGGCGGCCATGTGGAGCGCTGTGTCGCCCTCATAGAGGTAGTGAGCGATGTCGGCGAAGAAGAAGTCAGCGGACTCCTGACGTGTGGCGCCCACATCGGACGACCTGGTGGCAAGAGCCGGACTGGCAGCCAGACGCCGGGACACTTCGTCGATGTCCCCGGCCACGACCACGCGGACGAAATCAAGAAAGACCGAGGTCACAGTTCGCGTCGATTTCGCGTCTGGCTAACTTCAGCCGTGGCGGTTCACCAGCGCACCGGCGGTCGCCGGCTGCAGCGATGTTGGCCGGGCTAGGTTGGCCATGAGCCGTCCACCCGGCCTTCAATGACCCTCGGGCCGACCGTAAGCCGGAATCGCACCGGAGCAATGGGTTCTTCGATGAGTGCGACCCGCACACGGAGGCGGATCCGCCCCGCGGGCAGAGTTCCGTTCCAGAACCTGTGTACCACCGGCGTTGAGGTAATCGGCGAACGAGCCTCCGGTGGCGACATGGGGCCTGTCGAACACTTCGACCTGGACCACGCGTTTGAGCCTCGTCACCTTGTTGCCGATGTCGAACAGCGCGAAGTCAGACACCTCGACATTGGCGACCGCGCCTGGGCTGTCGATCTGGACGACAGCCACGGCGAATTGAAGCTCGTAGCCGGGCGGTAGCGGAACAGCGTCAATCCCACGCCACCGTACATGCAGAAGAGCGCCCGGACACTCGTCTTGCCGGCCGCCGTCAATACCGGCGGAACTGCTTTCGAGTGGCAACCCGAGCTCACCGCCCACATCGCGCTCATGGCTGCGCCGCGCTTCAGGCGCGCAAGTCGGCAAGGGTGCATGCAAAAGTCGAAGGCGAATGGCCGAGTGAGCTCGATCGTCTTCATGTGTTCGGTCCCGCTACGGTCCGCTTGAGCCGTGCGCCGCGTCCGACATGATCGGCACGGGACCATCAGGCACGACGCCCATCGGATGTTATGCCGTCCGTTTTTGCCGCACCCTTGGGCGAGGCGAGACGCGAGCAAGTCTGGCTAGCGTGCGTAGCGCCTCGTTAACGGCCCGGCTGTCTGGAAAAAGCTGAGCAACGTCCGGCTCGAGAAGCACCACATTCGTTCCCTCCGCATATCGCGCGGCCGTTACGCCCCGCACGGCGTTGGAAAAGTCGTACTCGGGGCGCATCGTGTCGGCCTCGACGACCGATTTTCTTGCCTTAGTCTTTTTCATATTTCCGTCTCTCATGGCCCGTGGCGAGTCGGGCGCTGATGATCCGTGTCCGTGGCGACCGCTCGGCGTACGAGACCACCACGAGCCTCGAGGCGCGGGAGAACCCGAGCACAAGAAAGCGCTCTTCGCCCTCGGAATGATCAGGATCTGGCATGTTCAGGGCCAACATGTCACCGAAGACAGTGGTGGCCTCATCGAAGGAGACACCGTGATCCTTGAGGTTCGACGCTGCCTTCTTCGGATCCCATTCGAAGCTGTACGCCACCTCGTCATCTTATCGTCTCGACCGTTCCGAGAATTGATCAGCAACAGTTTCTTGAGTGGACCGCAACGGATCACTCGGACCCACCACGAACAGGTTCACGGTTCCGATCATTCGCCTGCGCAACGAGGCCGGGCTGACAGCACGATAATAACGCCGCTCGGCCGCGTTGACCCGCGAGCGGGAGGAATGCGGCCCGGAATCTCGATGCGTGTTATCTTCTGACTCCGTCGTTCCCCGCTCGAGCGAGGATCTCTATTCATGACGCGTGTGCCGCCGCGTGTCGAGCTGTTCCGATGAGCAGGAGGCCGTACGTGTCGGCGCTCGGCGCCGGGCTTGCCCTGCTGGCATTGGCGATGATGCCAGGGCTCCCGCGGGGAGTCCGCCTGCAGGCGGCCGACGTCACCTTCGCCAGGCATGTCGCGCCGATCATCTTCGAGCGATGTGTCATCTGCCATCACGAAGGAGGGTCGGCTCCGTTCACCCTTGGCTCGTACGCCGACGTCAAACGGCATGCGAAGCAGATCGTGGCGGTGACAAGCAGCCGCTTCATGCCGCCGTGGAAGGCTGAACCTGGGTACGGCGGCGACTTCGTCGGCCAGCATCCGCTCACCGACGCCGAGATCGAGACGATTCAGCGCTGGGTGGACCAGGGAGCGGTCGAGGGGGATCGACGCGACCTCCCATCGCGGCCGCAGTTCACGAGCGGATGGCAGCTCGGGCAGCCGGATCTGATTGTGGCGCCGAGCGAGGCTTATACGTTGCCGGCCGAAGGAACGGACGTCTTCCGGATCTTCGTGATCAACCTTCCGGTCGGCGTCGCGCGTTACGTGAGAGGAGTGGAATTCCGCCCCGGCAATGCCAGGGTCGTGCATCACGCCAATATCCGAATCGATCGGACGCCGACTTCGCGTCGTCTCGACGAGCAGGATCCAGCGCCCGGCTACGACGGGTTGATGGCTCGCACCGCGGAGTATCCCAGCGGCCATTTTCTCGGATGGACGCCCGGACAAATTGCTCCGCTCCTCCCGAAGAACCTCGCATGGCGTCTCGATCCGGACACCGATCTCGTCGTCCAGCTGCACATGCAGCCGAGCGGCAAACCCGAAAGCGTGCGGCCCACCATCGGACTTTTCTTCGGTGGCGAGCCTCCGGTGCGAACGCCGGCAATGCTTCGGCTCGGCAGCCAGGGAATCGACATCCCACCAGGCGAAAAGCACTACACGATCTCGGACTCGTACGTGCTGCCCGTCGACGTGGAGGTGCTCGCCGTCCAACCGCACGCGCACTACCGCGCGCGTGAGATCAAGGGAGTGGCCCGGCTTCCTGACGGCACCGAGAAGGGGTTGATCTACATCAAGGATTGGGACTTCAGATGGCAGCACGTCTATCGACTCGTGGCCCCTCTCACGCTGCCAAGAGGCACCACCCTCAGCATGCGATATACCTACGACAACTCAGCGGAGAACGCGCGGAATCCGCAGCAGCCTCCGACCGAGGTCCACTGGGGTCAACGCTCGTCGGACGAGATGGGGGACCTCTGGCTGCAGGTCCTGACGCGCGACGATCGGGATCTGACCGCGCTGGTTCGCGCGTTTCAGCCCAAGATGCTCGCTGAGGACATCATCGGCTACGAGACGATGATCCGCGCAGCTCCCGCGGACGTCGAGCTCCATGACGACGTCGCGCTGCTGTACCTGCAACTGGGCCGGCCGAACGAGGCCGCGGCCCATTTCGAAGCCTCCGCGCGGCTGAAGCCGGAATCGGCCGCGACCCACTACAACCTGGGCACGGCGCAGACCAGAATCGGACGGTTCGAAGAGGCGATTGGCGAGTATCGACGGGCGCTTCAGATCAAGCCGGATTACGTCGACGCACACAACAATCTGGGCAGCGTGCTCAGCTCGCTGGGCAGACTCGACGAAGCGGTCGATCAGTATCGAGAAGCCCTCCGCGCCGATCCCAATCACGCGGCCGCCCACAACAATCTGGGCAACGCCCTCGTCCGCCAGGGGAACGTCGCGGAGGCGCTGCCCCATTTCCGCGACGCGCTGCGAGTCAATCCGGACTACGCGGACGCCCACTACAACATCGGGCGTGCGTACGCACTGCGCGGCGAGTGGGCCGACGCCATCGACCATCTCCGGAAGGTGGTCGGCCTCCAGCCGGACTGGACGCCTGGCCTGAGCGAACTGGCGTGGCTGCTCGCCACGGCGCCGGAGGAAAAACTGCACGATGCCACGCAAGCTGTCCGCCTCGCCGAACATGCCGCCGACGTCAGTGGCCACAGAGACGCGAAGGTGCTGGATGTGCTCGCGGCCGCGTATGCGGACAGCGGCTCGTTCGATCGCGCGCTCGCCACCGCTGAAGCCGCGCTGCGGCTGATGCCCGGCGATCCCCTGGCCGGCGACATTCGCCGCCGGCACGCTCTGTACCAGGCGCAACAGCCGTATCGGATCCAAACCGTTGAAAGGAGCCGTCCATGAATAATGTCGCCCGGTTTACGGTGATCGCCGTTCTGTTCGTGGTGTCTCAGGCCGTGACCTTTTCGCAGTCCAAGCCCAGCGCGGCCACCTACATTACGGATGAAGAGGTGAAGGCGGTGAACGCCACGCCGGGAATCGATCGAACCATCAAGGTCGTCGACATCGGCAACGAGAATTTTGCGGTCGGCATCATCCATCGGGCGGCGCCCGCAGCTCCCGCCGCGCGCGGCGCAGGGGCGGGTGCGGGAGCCGGAGCGGCAGCCGGCGCCGGACGCGCCGCCGCACCTGCGCCGGTACCGTGTGGCGAGCAGGCGAGCACGCCGCCGGCAGGTGCGATCCCGGGTGGGATCGCTCACGATTCGCAGACCGAAGGCTACGTCATCGTGTCGGGCACCGGCACGCTCATCACTGGCGGCCGGATCGTCAACGGCAACAAGTCCGCGCCGGACGCCGCCGTGACGAAAGAGTTGAACGGGCCCTCGTGCAGCGGCCTGATCGTCGGCCCCGACATCGTCAAGCGCGCCGTGAAAACCGGCGACATCATCATCATCCCGGCCGGCGTGCCGCACGGGTGGACTGACATCACCGATCACGTGGACTACCTGAGCCTGCGCCCGTCCGACCACGTGCTGCAGGCGGGATACGTGCATCCGGCGATCAAGAAGTGACTCACGAGAATTAAGAATTGTGAATTCGGAATTAGGAATTCGAACACGAAGTCGGAATTCTCAATTCCTAATTCCTATATCGTCGTGGCCCGTACTCGTTACGCTGACCTGGAAATCTTTCCGCTCCCGATCCTTCGATTCGACAACCATTACAATGAATGGAACACCGTTCCCGAGGATTGAACCAAGCCGACGGCCGCGTTACACGGCGGCTCGTCACTTGCTTGTTTAAAGATTATCGAGGTCGGTCGAATACTGGTTGTAAACCGCCTTTGAGTTCTGCGACAGCGTATTCGTCCAATGCCGACGATTCACATCGAACTCAAAGAGGAGGAGTTCATCGATGCGGCGAGAGCGGCCTCGGCGCCTGGACGGGTGTGGTTCCTGACCGGAACGGTGGCGTTTCTGGTCATCCTCGGGCATGACGCTGGATTTCGGCCTCTACGACCGTTCGACTGAGAACCGGCCCTGGCCGTCATACCGACTACCGGCTGCGCTGATTGAAGTGGCTGGAAAGCATCGCATTGAACTTGTGCTCTCCTTCTACGGCGCCAAGTCCGGCGACGAGGGCCGTCAATGACAGGTCACTTGAACGCGTACGACCCCGAGACTCCATCATCCGGGGTTCAATGGCTGGAACTCGATGAAAGCGAGCGAATCGAACTCGTTGCAGCGTATCATCGGCGCAAGAAGATTCGTCTTCCCAACGCTCAGCTGCATGCGGTCATCCACGTGGTGGTGGAAAACCAACTCGCGCTGGGCGAGGAAGTAGTCGTAGGCACGCTGGCCCGCCTTCAAGCCGAGGGGTTGAGTCGGCACGAGGCCCTTCATGCGATCGGCTCGGTCCTGGCTGAGGACCTCTACGAACTGATGCGCGAGCCGGCTGCTGGGCCAAATCAGGCGTACGCAAGGTACCTTGATCGACTCGGAGCATTGACAGTTGAACGCTGGCGAGCCGGGTAACAGCGGCTGGATCCGCCGGCGGCCTACCGGCGGCGTTCGAGCTGATTCGGAGAATCGATTCCCACGGGTCAGCCCCAGCGCGTTGGGCGGGCCAAGGAACATAGTGAGCATCGTCCAAGTGGGACGTGCGGCTCCAGCCGGACGTAGCTAGGACACGCACGGCCTATGCTCAATTTATTGCGGGCAACCGCGCAGACAGATCGAACTGCGTCGCGGCGGCTTGCAGATCGAGGTTCAGGATGTTGTGCATGCGTGGCATGAAATGGGCAATTACGGCGGCGGTGACGCTGGTCGTCAGTCCGAGCTCGTATGCGCAGCAGAACCCGGCACTCCCGGGAGTGCAGATGATCGAGCTCGATGGCCGGGCCGTGCGCGTCCAGACCATCGGACTCGAGGACCGCCGTCCGGGATCACCCGTCATCGTGTTCGAGGCAGGCGCGAGCAATTCGCTGGAGATCTGGGGCGGGCTCCTGCCCCGGGTCGCGTCGATGGCGCCGGTCGTCGCGTACGACCGTGCGGGGTTGGGGCGCTCCGAGTGGGACGGCACGAATCCGACGCCGCGGCACGTTGCCGACCGACTTCGGCGCGTGTTGCAACAGGTTGGCGCCGGCCCGCCGTACGTGCTGGTCGGCTTCTCGTGGGGCGGGATGCTGGCCCGCTACTTCGCCGGCTACTACCCCGCTGACGTGGTCGGACTCGTGTTTGTCGATCCAAGTCCGATGGTGACGGAGTCGCTGGCCGACAACCTGTCGCCGTTCGAGAAGGTCGGCGCCGGGCGTGCGGGCTTCGAGGCGTACTGGTCGAGCTTCTCTGCGCTGCTGGCACAGGCGCCTCCGGCCGTACGTGCCGAGAATCAGGTGCTCCGGGAGCTGCTGGAAATGGATCTGACGGCTCGAGACCTTCGCCCTGTTCCTGCCGTGCCGATGGCCGTCGTCGTTGCCGCGAAGTACTTCGCGGTGCCGCTGGCGGTCCCGTTCGATCTCCAGCAGCACTTTCAAGCGGACCTGCGTTATCGACTGCGGGTTCTGAGCGAATGGGTCCTGGCGTCTCCTCATGGCAC
>Ga0068858_100003535_pt1 | contig 15479 bp, 15 predicted proteins | sample KBSSwiS12_FD_66589 | JGI IMG/M metagenome (GOLD analysis project Ga0068858, IMG submission 66589) | Switchgrass rhizosphere microbial communities from Kellogg Biological Station, Michigan, USA - KBS Switchgrass S1-2 | ecosystem: Host-associated > Plants > Roots > Rhizosphere > Soil ... | reverse complement strand
TTCTTCAGCGCGACGCCGATCCGCGAGATCGCCGAGCTCAACATCGGCTCGCGGCCGGCTTCGCGCAAGGCGACCCGGGCGATCGAGGACCTGCGGGCGATTCCGTGGAGCTTCAGCTGGGGCCAGTGCCGGGTGGCGCTGCCGGGCTGGTACGGCTTCGGCTCGGCGGTCGAGGCCTTTCTCGGCGCGGCGAAGGAGCGCCCGGCGCGGGTGGCGCTGCTGCAGCGCATGGCCCGGGAATGGCCGTTCTTCGCCACCCTGGTCTCCAACCTCGACATGGTGATCGCCAAGAGCGACATGGCGATCGCGGCGCGCTACGTCGACCTGGTGGAGGACCGCAAGCTCGGCAAGCGCATCTTCGCCCGGATCGAGGCCGAGTGGCAGCGAACGAACGACGCCTTGAGCCTCATCACCGGCGAGGCGAACCGGCTGGCCTCGAACCCGTCCCTGGCGCGCTCGATCGAGCACCGCTTTCCGTATCTCGACCCGCTCAATCACCTGCAGGTCGAGCTGATGCGCCGCTACCGGCATCGCCGCGCCGACGATCCGGCGATCGAGCGGGTGCAGCGCGGCATCCACCTCTCGATCAACGGCCTGGCGGCCGGATTGCGCAACACCGGCTGAACCCGGGATCGGGAGGCCTTGACGGCGTCGCGGCAACGGGGCACAACCGCCGGATGGCCCGGCGGTGCAGCAACTCCCGGATTTTCGCGGCCCTCGTCGCGGCCGCCGCGGCATGCAACGGCACCAGCGCCCGCGACGAGCCTCGCCCTTTCGCCGCGGCGATCGGCGACACGATCGAGAGCTGCGTCGACAGCACCACCCTGCGCTTCGGCAAGGGCGAGCGGCGCGCGATCCTCGACACGATCGACACCGAGGCCGTGGGCGAGGCCCTGCTCCGCCGCTACCCGGCGTTCGCCCAGGTCGGCCTGGCGCCGCAGGCGATCGTCCTCTGGCGGAAGCCCGGGGCCGACTGGCTCTACATCACCCTGCTGATCAACCCGGGCAAGCCGAGCGAGGTGTGCTTCACGGCAAGCTTCGTCGCCGCGAAGATCCCGATCACGCCGGTGATGCTGCAGAAGTACTTCGGGCTCGCGACCTGAATCAGCGCGACGGCACTGCGCCCGGCATGAAGGCGCGAGCGGAGGTGCTCGCCACGGTCCGCGACGAGCCCTCGGCGGCCCGCCGACGCAGGGCCGCGACCTCGCCGTGCGCGGCGAACTCGCGCACGGCGTCGAGCCGGAGGCGAAGGGACCTGCAGCCGAATGCCTCGGCGCCGGTCGGATGCTCGCGCGTCGCGGCCGACTCGAGCTCGCGGCTTTCCTGCTGCACCCGGTCGATCCGTTCCTGAGGCCAGCCCACCTGCTTGCCGATCACCCCGCCGAGCTTCAGGCCGTTCAGCGTCGTCGACCCTTTCGCCAGCATCTCGGCGCTGCGCTCGCAGGCATCGCGCCGCACCTCGTCCTGCGTCAGCTCCCGGGCTTCACAAAGCGACGCCAGCATCAGGGCATCGCCCTTCGCAGCGGCGTCGAATCCGAGGCCCCGGGCGATCAGGCTCAGCGTGCCCCACAGATTCGCCTCGCGGTCCGGCACGTGGTCGAGAACAGCGGCGCCGAGCCTGTACTCGCCCGGGTCGTATCGCTCCGCGACCGAGATGCGAAACAGGGCGTCGTCCAGCCCCGCCGAGTCCTTTTCGGCTCGAGCCTTCGCCGCCACCGCCATCCAGGGCGCGGCGTTGGCCGGGTCGAGCCGCGCCCACTGCGGCGCATTGATCACCTGGCATTGGCCCGGACCGTCCGCGATCGCGGCACCGCAGGCCTGGACCGCCCAGCCATAGATGGTCGGATTGGCCGAGGCCTGGGCCAGCCGTGCGAGCGCGTCGCGGCGCTCTACCCGCTCCTTCGCCGCCGTCGCCGATTCGCGCTCGCAGGCGACGTCGCCCTCGCAGGCCGGGGCCTTCGCCGAGCCCGGCGGGGACATCGCGATCGCCAGCGCCGCGCCGCGAGCCTGCTCGTCGGCGCTGGACGCCATCGCCGTGATCGCCGCTGCGGACAGGGCCTCGACGCTCTCCTTCGTTGCCGCGGCGACGCTGTCCCGGTCGACGTCGCCATCGTCGTTCAGCCTGACCCAGGTGCCGCCGCACATCTGCATCTCGCCCGGGGCCTCGGCCCGGACCTCGGCATCGGCCGCGCTCGCAACCGCAGCCGGCGCCAGCGCGGCCCGGGGCTCCTCGACCAGCGGTGCAGGCGACGCTGCCTCGATGCGCGCGGCAGGACGCTCGTCGGCGCTCGCCAGCCAGACGATGACCAGCCCGGCCGCGGCGAACGCCGCGACGGCGCCGGCGACCCCGCGGCGAGCGCCGGTCGGTTTGCGAAGCGGCTCCGGGTCCATGCTCGGTATTCTTCGATCGCCGCGCCCTGACGCGGTCACCGAGCGTGGGCCCTGGCAGCCTCCGGGCCTAGCGCCCGATCGCCACCAAGGCCTCGCGCACCGCCGCGACCTGCCGCCTGGACACCGCCAGCCATTCGCCGACCGGGGCCATGCAGACGGCCCAGCCTTCGGCGCCTTCCTCGTCCGGATCGCCGGCGAGGGTGCGGCGCTCGAGCGCGCGCACCGCGCGCCGCGCCACCAGGGCGTTGCGATGGACGCGCAGGAAATGCTCGCCCAGCCGCTCCTCGAGCTCGGCAAGGGAGTCGTCGAGGACGTGGGTGTGGTCGGCCGTGCGCAGGGTGACGTACTTGAGCTCGGCCTTCAGGTACAGCACGTCGGCGACCGGCACGCGGATGATCCGCCCGCGGTCGCTGACGACGATCACCGGCCCCTCCTCCTTCGGCGGCTGCGGCTGTGCGATCACCGGCTGGCCGCCGACGAGCCGCTGGTGGACGCGGCGCAGCGCCATCTGCAGGCGCTCGCGCTTGACCGGCTTGGTCAGGTAGTCCACCGCCTCGAGGTCGAACGCCCTGAGCGCATGCTGCGCATGGGCGGTGACGAAGACGATCGCCGGCGCCGGCGACTTCAGGCGCAGCTCGGCGGCGAGCTGGGTGCCGTCGCGGCCGGGCATCTGCACGTCGAGCAGCACCAGGTCGCACTCGTGGGTGGTCAGCCAGACCAGCGCCTGGGCCGCATTCGCGGCCTCGCCGGCGACGATGCAGCGCGGCTCGGCACACTCGGCGACCATGCTCTTCAGGCGCATGCGCGCGAGCTCCTCGTCGTCGACGACGAGGACGCGCAGCGGACGGGTGGCAACGGCGTGGACAGCGCTCATGTTTTTCTTCGGGTCATAGCGGAACAACGATCTGGACTCGGAACACGTCGGCCTCCTGGCGGGTCTCGAACTGGGCGGCGACGTCGTGCATCAGGCGAAGCCGCTCGCGGACGTTCTTCAGCGCCATGCCGTTGCCCGGCCGGGACACTTCCTTCGGCACGCTGTTGGCGATCGAGAGCACCGCGCGACCGACCTTGACCCGGGTGCGGATGCGGATCACGCCGCCTTCGGCCGACGGCTCGACGCCGTGGCGGACCGCGTTCTCCACCAGCGGCTGGAGCAGGAGCGGCGGCACGCGGGCGGTGCCGGCGACCGGGTCGAGCTCCCAGCTCACGTGCAGGCGGCTGCCGAAGCGGATCTGCTCGATGTCGAGATAGCGCTGCGCCAGCTCCACCTCCTCGGCCAGCGACACCGACTCGGCGGTATCGCCGATGGCGACGCGGAACAGCTCGGCCAGGTCCTCGAGCACGCCTTCGGCCTTCGCCGGATCGAGCCGCACGAGGGTGAGCGCGGTGTTGAGGGTGTTGAACAGGAAGTGCGGCCGGATCCGCGACTGCAACTCGGCCAGCCGCGCCGTGGTCTCCGCCGGCACCGTCGCCTTGGCGCGCAGGCGCAGCCACTCGAACATGGTCGCGGCGATGGCCGCGCCGGCCAGGGCCGGGCCGAAGCCGGTCAGCGCCGACAGGCCGGCGCCGGAGGCGTCGACCAGCAGCACGGAGACCAGCGTCGAGGTGACCCAGGCGGCAGCCGCGCCGAATGCGATCGCCGCGAACCACTGCAGCGGCACCGGCGCCGCCGCCAGCGGGCGCTTGAGCGCGCACAGCACCAGCAGCCAGATCAGCACGCCCGGCAGGGCGACGCTCGAGCCGGCGGCGGTAAGGCCGAGCCAGACCGCGAACGACGGCGCGGCGAAGACCATGCCGATCGCCATCACGCCATGCACGTAGAGCAGGGCGCGCAGGACGACGCCGACGTGGCAGACGTCGAACGCCGAATCCGGCCCGGGCCGGCGCGGCGGCGCGACGTCGGCCGACATGTCGAAGGTGGTCGCGCCGAAGCCGGTCGAGCGCATGCTTGCACCGGAAACGGCGCTCATCTCGGCGAAAGGCTCGCCGATAGAATCGCGGCAAGGCGGGCAGGACGCATAAGCCAGCATTGTCCCCAACCGCTGCCCGCCGTGCGCACTCGTTGCGACGCCGCCGCGGCCCTTGTGTGACCGTGTGCACGCTCGATCAACCCTCCCCCGCCCGAATGACCGCGAATCAGTTCGACAAGAAGACCGAAGCCTGGTCGGCCCTGTTCTCCGAGCCGATGAGCGAGCTGGTCCAGCGCTACACCTCCAGCGTCGCCTTCGACCGCCGCCTCTGGCGCGCCGACATCGCCGGCAGCGTCGCCCACGCCGGGATGCTGGCGGCGCAGGGTGTCATCTCCGCCACCGACCTCGGGGCCATCAAGACCGGTCTCGCGACCATCGCCGACGAGATCGAGCGCGGCACCTTCGAATGGCGAACCGAGCTCGAGGACGTGCACCTCAACATCGAGGCCCGGCTGGTGCAGCTCGCCGGCGATGCCGGGAAGCGCCTGCACACCGGCCGCTCGCGCAACGACCAGGTCGCCACCGACGTGCGCCTCTGGCTGCGCGACGAGATCACCGGCATCGGCTCGCTCCTGGCCGCGCTGCAGCGGGCCCTGGTCGAGCTGGCCGACCAGCACACCGAGACCATCCTCCCGGGCTTCACCCACCTGCAGGTGGCACAGCCGGTGTCGTTCGCGCACCACCTGCTGGCCTACGTCGAGATGTTTGCACGCGACGCCGAGCGGATGGCCGAGGTCCACGCCCGCACCAATCGCCTGCCGCTCGGCGCCGCCGCGCTCGCCGGCACCAGCTACCCGCTCGACCGCGAAATGGTGGCCAAGGCGCTCGGCATGGCGGAGATCTGCCGCAACAGCATCGACGCGGTCAGCGACCGCGACTTCGCGATCGAGTTCACCGCCGCCGCCAGCCTGTGCATGGTTCACGTCTCGCGCTTCAGCGAGGAGCTGGTGCTCTGGATGAGCCAGAACTTCGGCTTCGTCGAGCTCGCCGACCGCTTCTGCACCGGCTCGTCGATCATGCCGCAGAAGAAGAACCCGGACGTGCCCGAGCTGGCGCGCGGCAAGACCGGCCGCGTCTTCGGCCACCTGATGGGCCTCCTGACCCTGATGAAGGGCCAGCCGCTGGCCTACAACAAGGACAACCAGGAGGACAAGGAGCCGCTGTTCGACACGGTCGACACCGTCAAGGACACGCTGCGCATCTTCTGCGAGCTGGTGCCGGGCATCACGGTCAAGGCCGAGGCGATGGAGCGCGCGGCGGCGCGCGGCTACGCGACGGCGACCGACCTGGCCGACTACCTGGTGCGGAAGGGCGTGCCGTTTCGCGACGCCCACGAGGCCGTGGCGCATGCGGTGAAGCACGCAATCCAGGCCGGCGTCGGCCTGGCCGACCTGCCGCTGGCGACGCTGCAAGGCTTCCATCCCGGCATCGCCTCCGATGTCCACGGCGTCCTCACCCTGCGCGGCTCGCTCGCCTCGCGCAAGGTGGTCGGCGGCACCGCCCCGGAGCAGGTGCGGACGGAAATCGCCCGCCACCGCGCGCGGCTCGGCAAGTAACGGGCGATCCGCGGGCGCGCCACGCCGGTGCCCGGCAAAGATCAGATCAACGGAGTTTGAGCGCGACCGCCTCGTAGACCGCGAGCTCCGGCGGCCGGGCCGCGAGCCGGCCGGCCTCGGCGGCGAAAGCCCGCGACGCCGGCACCTTGAAATGCGCCTCGAGCGCCGCCCGGTCTTCCCAGCGCTCGAAGAAGACCAGGCGCAGGCCGTCGTTGGCATCGACCGCGACGCCGTGCTCGAGGCAGCCCGGTTCGCCCCGGGAACGGGCAACGTGCTCGAGGCTGGCGCGACGCAGCTCGTCGATCGTGTCGGCGCGGGCGGCGATGGAACCGGTGACGATCAGCATGGCATGAGAATACCCCCATGCCCCACTCCCGCCGTCACTTCGAACGCCACCGTACCGACCGCGTCGGCTGGCTCCGCGCCGCGGTCCTCGGTGCCAACGACGGCATCGTCTCGACCGCGAGCCTGCTGGTCGGCGTGGCGGCGGCCAACGCCGCGCAGAGCAGCCTGCTTCTGACCGGCATCGCCGGCCTGGCAGCCGGCGCGATGTCGATGGCCGCCGGCGAATACGTCTCGGTCCATTCGCAGGCCGACACCGAGCGCGCCGACCTGTCCAAGGAGAAGAAGGAACTCGAGCTCGAGCCCGCCGCCGAGCTGCGCGAGCTCACCGCCATCTACGTGCGCCGCGGCCTCGAGCCCGCCCTGGCGCACCAGGTGGCCGAGCAGCTCACCGCGCACGACGCCCTCGGCGCCCACGCCCGCGACGAGCTCGGCATCTCCACCACCCTGGCGGCGCGTCCCGTCCAGGCGGCTCTGGCGTCGGCGGCGAGCTTCGCCGTCGGCGCCCTGCTGCCCCTTGCCGTCGCGTTGGTGGCGCCGCGGCCCAGCATGATGGTCTGGATCTCCGGCATGTCGCTGGGCTCGCTCGCCCTGCTGGGCGCCATCGCCGCGCACGTCGGCGGCGCCAGCCTGGCCACCGGCGCCTGGCGAGTCACCTTCTGGGGCGCGCTGGCGATGGCGATCACCGCCGGCATCGGCTCGCTGTTCGGCACGGCGGTATAGCGCGCCGCCCCAGGCATAGGAAGCGCAGCCCCGGCCCTCAGCCCGTGGCGACGAAGCGGTCGGCGCGAGCCGCCTGCAGGACTTCGTCCGGATTCGAGTCGAGCACGTCGATCGGCCGCGCGTCGTCGAGCCAGCCGTTCGGCTCGACGAACCACTCGGCGAGGCGCCGGCCGTCGTACTGGGAGGCCAGCTCGGCGAGCACCGCCTTCAGGCCGGGCTTGAGGGCCAGGTCGGCGCTGAACTGGAACATCGGGATCCACAAGGTGTGCCGCCACTCGAAGCCGAACACCTCGCCGGCGACGACCATGCGCCCCAGGCTGGCGAGGTTGCCGCGACCGAAGTCCTCGAGCACGTGGGCCAGGTCGTCGCCGCGCGCGAACCCTCCCTGCGCCTGGTATGCGGCTCGCATGTCGGCGAATTCCGCATCCCTGTCGACTCGCGACCCCGCCTGCTGCAGCCGGCCCGAGACCGCCCTGGAATCGATCGGCCTTGCGCTGGCCCGTCCGGTGTCCGCCTGCATCGCGCGCTCCTGATCTGGCGAGTTGCTGAAGCGAAACAGCCGGCAGAAAACGTGCCCGGCGCGCGCCTGGCTAGTCGTTGTCGCGCCAGCGAGCGGGCGCGAGCAGGACCTGGAGCTTGCGCATCGCTTCGGTGCATTCCCGCACGTCGGCCCGGATCCGGGTCATGGCTGCGTCGGGCTCGGCCTCCGGCGAAACCTCGGCGACCGCCTCGAGACGGGCTCTGACCGAGGCGAAGAGGAGGTCCCCCTCCTGACGTGACGGGAGTACCGGAAGGTGCTGCGCGAGGCGGCGTCGAGAGCGTGGACAGACATGTGACGAGTCTTCGTCCTACAGACCGACGCGTCTGTGCGCCGCCGCACCCAATTCACCGATGCGGGGGCGCAGCCCGCTCAGGTGCCGACAATTTCCCGTTCGACGCGCGCGCTCCGGGAGGCGACTGCCGTCGGGGCCAGCGGCAGGGTGACGACAAAGCGGCTGCCCGCCCCGACGCCGGCGCTGTGCACGACGACGCAACCGCCATGCGCCGCGACCAGATCGCTCACGACCGCCAGGCCGAGCCCGAGACCCGAATCGTCGAAGCCCGGGCGAGACAGGTCCTGCGCGAACGGTTCGAAAACCTGCGCCAGCGCCGCCGGGTCGATGCCGATGCCGCTGTCGGCCACGCTCAGGATGACGACGTCGCCGTGGGCCGCCGCCAGCAGCTCGATCGAGCCGGCATCCGGCGTGAACTTGCTCGCGTTGTCGAGCAGGTTGCCGACCACCTGCGCCAGCCGGAGCGGATCGCCTTCGACTTCGAGTGGGCTCGGAGGAAGGACGACGATCAGGCGCTGGCGGCGTCGCTCCGCCGCCGGCCGACACGCCTCGACGGCCCCGCCGATGACATCGCGAAGATCGACCACCGAGCGGTCGAGCCGCAGCTTTCCGCTGCTCGATCGCGAAAGGTCGAGCAGGTCGTCGACGAGGCGCGCCATGTGCGCGACCTGACGCTCGATGATCGCCTGCAGCCTGACCAGCGACGGGCCGTCGTCCGCGCCCAGGCGGCCGAGCATGGCCGCCGCGCTGCGGATCGGCGCGAGCGGCCGGCGCAACTCGTGGGCCGCCATCGCGAGGAACGCGGCCTGCCGGCGTTGCGCTTCCTCGGCCGCGACCAGCAGCGCGGCGGCCTGGCTGTGGGCCTCCGCCAGGCTCGCGTTCGCATCGCCGAGTAGCGTGTTGCGCCGGTCCCGAACGGCGAGCGCCGGGTCGAAGTGAAGCCGCGGGAGCGGTCCAGCGTCCGCTCCCCGATCCTCGGTCGAGCCATTCAACACGCGCAACTCCCCGGCGTGGGCCTTCGGCCCTTCTTCCCGGGCCCAGTGTGCCGGGTTCGCGCCGCCGCGTCGGTGCGCCAGCGCACATTCAGAGCAGGGCGGCATAGCCGTGGCGGTCCTCGGCATAGCAGCCGCAGGCGGCGGCCTCGAGCCCGACGCGGTCGAGCACGCTGAGGATGCCACGGTGGTACTCGACCAGCCCGGCCCGCTGCAGGGCGCCGGCGGCCTGGGTGATGCCCACCCGCCGCACCCCCAGCATGTAGGCGAGGAATTCCTGGGTGATGGGAAACGTCTCCGAACAGGCCCGGTCCTGGCTCATCAGCAGCCAGCGGGCCAGCCGCGGACCGATCGCGTGATACCGCAGGCACGCCGCGGCAGAAGCCTGCTGCACCATCACCACGTAGACGTAGCGACCGAGGACACGCTGCAGGGCGGGGCTCTGCGCCAGCTCGGCGCGACACGCCCGCCATTCGATCCGCAGGGCCGAGCCCGCTCCCTGCACCAGGGCCCGCTGCGGCGCGGTCGCGACGCCGAGAATGACGTGCGCCCCGAGCAGGCCTTCGCTGCCCACCATGCCGACTTCGAGCCCGTGCGTGCCGCTCGCGACGGTCAGCAGCGAGATGAAGCCTTCGGTCGGAAAGTAGACGTGGCTCATGGGCTCGCCCGGCTCGCAGAGCACCTCGGAGAGAACCAGGTCGTACGCAGTGCAACGAGCAAGCAGGCGGGCGCGATCGCGGCGCGGCAACCCCTCGATCAGGCGGTTCGCCGGGAGGATCGCGGAGGCATTCGGCATCGAACGCCGAGTGTCGGCACGGGCGCTCCGGCTGACTGTCTGCCAGCGCACATAGCGCTTGCGGCGCCGCCCTCGGCCAGGCGAGGCTAGCTTGCCGTCGTGGCCGGGAGCAGGCGGTCGTATTCCTTCTTGACGACGGCGTAGCACTCGCAACTGCGCATTTCGAGGCCGCCGCGGTCGAGCACCGTGATCCGACCGCGCGAGTAGCGGATCAGCGCCGCCTTCTGCAGCTTGCGCGCGCCTTCGGTCACGCCCTCGCGACGCACGCCGAGCATGTTCGCGATCAGCTCCTGGGTCATCACCAGCTCGTTGCCGCTCAGCCGGTCGAGGCTCAGCAGCAGCCAGCGGCAGAGCTGCTGGTCGAGCGAGTGATGCCGGTTGCAGACCGCCGTCTGCGCCATCTGCGTGATCAGCGCCTGGGTGTAGCGCAGCAGCAGATGCAACACCGGCGCCCGGTTGAATTCCTCCTTGATCACCGCCGCCCTGAGACGATAGCCGCGGCCAGCGCTTTGCACGACCGCACGGCTGGGCGTGGATTCACCACCCATGAAGAGCGAGATGCCGACGATGCCTTCGTTGCCGACGACGGCGATCTCGGCCGAGGCGCCGTTCTCCATCACATAGAGCAGCGAGACGATCGCCGTGATCGGGAAATAGACGTGGCTCAGCGTGCCGCCGGCTTCGTAGAGCACCTGACCGAGCGGCATGTCCACCGCCTCGAGCTGCGGCAGCCAGCGCCGCCATTCCGCAGCCGGCAGCGCAGCCAGCAGGTCGTTTCCCTTTGCCTCGGAGACGGGGGCCATGTGCACACTTTCGCGGAGACCCAGCCCCGCGCCGCTTCGGGTCGACGCAGGCACTGTATGCGGGGAAGCCTACTCTCTCTGTGCGTTAGCGCACAGAGCTGCCGGATCGGTGAAGGCTAGCGACCGGCGGTCATCCGGTAGAGCCAGAGCGGCCTACCGTCGGTGCAGACGAAGACCCAGGTCGGCCGGCGCGAGTCGACCTCGAACTCCAGGCTCGCCAGCCAGGCGCCGGGGCGCAGCTCGCGGCTCGCCTTGGCGATCACCCGCTCCATGCTCTCCGGGCGCTGGAAGACATAGACCAGGTCGAAGCCCGACCAGTCGGCGCTCCACATGTCGGCGCGGCGCACCGTCGCGAAGCGGCAGCGCAGTGCGCACGCCAGGCGCAGCGGCGCGCTCCATTCGATGCCGGAGAGCGTCGCCCGCGGGAACTCGCGGCGCAGCTCGACCAGCGCATCGCCGAGGCCGCAGCCGGCGTCGAGAAAGCGGCCCTCGGCCGGCAGCGAAAGCTGCGCCGCCAGGCCGCGCAGCGCACCCTTGGGCGTCGGGAAGAGCGGCGCGTCGCGCCAGGTGCCCACCGGGTAGAGGATCGCCAGCGCCGCGAGCGGCGCCAGCCAGGCCCAGGCGGGCAAGGTGCCGGCCGTGCCCGAGAGCAGCAGCGAAAGCGGAAAGCCCGCGGCGATGATGAGGCGCCGCCACGGCGTCGAGGCGCAGGCGGCGGCCGCGCCGCCGAGCAGGGTGGCGAGGGTCATCGCCAGGACGAGGGGCGCACCGCTCGAACGCAGGGCGGCGAAGCTCGCCCAGCAGGCCGCCCAGGCGAGCAACGCGGCGAACGGCCAGAACACGCCCGACCTTCCGAGTGCGACCAGGACGCGCGTCACGGTGCCGATCCCCCGGAGGCCGACGACCGCGACGCGCTAGAAGTCGCGCAGCTTGACCCGCAGGCGGGCGATCGACTGGCTGTGCAGCTGGCAGACGCGCGACTCGGTCACCTTCAGCACCGCGGCGATCTCCTTCAGGTTCATGTCGTGCTCGTAGTACATGCTCATCACGTACTGCTCGCGCTCCGGCAGGACCTTGATCGCCTCCACCAGGGCGGCGCGCATGCGGTGGTCCTGGAGCTGGGCCAGCGGGTTGGCGTCCTCGTCGACCACGTGGCGGTCGAGGAAGTCGCTGTCGCCCTCGGCGCCGGACATGTCCTCCAGGTACACGAGCTGGGTGCCGCGCACCTTGCCGAGCAGCTCCTGGTACTCGGCCAGCGTGATGCCCATCTCCTGGGCGATCTCGCTTTCCACCGGCGCGCGGCCGAACTTCTGCTCCAGCTTGGCGACCGCCGATTCGATCGACCGCTGCTGCTTGCGCGTGCCGCGCGAGAGGTAGTCGTTGCCGCGCAGCTCGTCGAGCATGGCGCCGCGGATGCGCTGGGTGGCGAAGGTCTCGAACTGCACCCCCTGAGCGGCGTCGAAGCGCGACAGCGCATCCGTCAGGCCGATCATGCCGACCTGGATCAGGTCGTCGATCTCGACGTTGGCCGGCAGCTTGGCGATCATCTGGTGGGCCAGGCGCCGAACCAGCCCGCTGTATTGCTTCAGCGTCGTGTTCAGGTCCAGCTGGCCTTTGGCGGTGTACATGGCAGCTCCGGAAATCATCATGAGAACGCGTGGCCGGTGGCGGCTGCGGGGCGCGAAATCGGGCGCACCGGCCGGGCCATCGGCTCGGCGCCGAGGCGATGGGCTACCAGCCGGGCGAGCGCCAGGCTGGTCGGCTCGTTGGCGTCGCCGGCCGGGTCGACCCGGGCCCAGTCGCGCAGCACCGCGCCGAAGAAGCTGTCGGCGCAGGTCGCCATCTGGGTGGCGATGCGCTCGGAGCGCGGCGAGTTCGGCGCCGCGCCGAGCACCATGTCGAACACCGCCAGGCCGGCACGCTGGGTCAGGAGCTTCATCGCCGCGTAGGCGTGTGTGACGCTGTCGGGCGTGTCCTCGGCGAGGACGATCGGGCACGGCGCCTCGGCCGCGGCCGCCCCGGCGCGGCGCTGCGAGAACAGGCGACAGAGCTCCGGAGCGCTCGCGTGGACGAGGACGACGTGAATCCGCGGCGCCGCCTCGGCGACCGCCTGCAGCATGCCCTGGGTCGAGCCGGTCGAATCGACGAAGCGGATCGGCAGGCCGCGCGCCGGCAGGTAGGAGACCCGCTCCGACAGCCGCTCGACGCACTGGCCGAGGTCGATCAGCGCCATCTCGCCGGCCGGGCCGGCGCGCTCCGCGGCGTCGACCACGAGCGTGCTCGCGCGCCGCTCGGCAAAGGCGGTGCAGAGGCGTTCGAGCAGCACGCCGCCGAAGGCGATGTGCGGATTCGAGACCACGGGCACGAAGCGCAGGCGCGAGCCGGAGAACATCCGGCGCAGGCCGTCGGCCTGGTCGCTGCCGCTGCTGCCGTTGTTGTTGTTGTTGTTGTCGATGCGGTCGGTCATGACGCGGGGGCGAGGGAATCGAAGGGCATGTGCTCAGGCGGCCGCGGTCGCGGCGGTGCCGCCGCCCTGCGGCGCAGCGAACACCAGGTTCATGTCGGCGGCATCGAAGCGCCAGGCGGCACTGCCGCCGCCGCGCATCGCCCGCTGCACCAGCGCGCTCGCCGACAGGCGGTGCCAGTCCTCGGGCACGCGCTGGCCGTTGGCGACGCCGACGATCTTCAGCTTGTGGCGGATGGCCGCGTCGAGCGCCGGGCCGAGCTTGACGGCTTCGTCGATCTTGCTGAGGACGATGCCGGCGCAGCTCGTCGCCTTGTAGGCCACGAGCACGTCCTCGATCGTCTCGCCCTGCGATGCGGCGTTGATCACCAGCAGCTTCTGGATCGAGCGGTGCGACAGCATGTCGAGCAGCTCGCGGGTGCGGCTGTCGCGCTGCGCCATGCCGGCGGTATCGATCAGGACCATCTTCTTCCCGCCGAGGAGCTCGAGCAGGTCCTCGAGCGAAGCCCGGTCATGCGCGGTGTGCACCGGCACGCCGAGGATCCGGCCGTAGGCGCGCAGCTGCTCGTGGGCGCCGACGCGGTAGGCATCGAGCGTGATCAGGCCGAGGTTCGAGGCGCCGTGGCGGGCGGCGAAGGCGGCGGCGATCTTGGCGGTGGTCGTCGTCTTGCCGACGCCGGTGGCGCCGATCAGGGCGAACACGCCGCCCTGGGAGTCGATGCCGACATCGGCCTCGCCGGCGCGGAGGTTGCGCTCCAGGACCTGGGTGGCCCAGGCGGTCTCGTCGCCGGTGTCGTCGGTGAGGCCGGCGGCGAGCTTCCTGATCAGTGCCGGCGAGAAGCCGCAGTCGAGGAGCCTTTGCGTGAGGCGCGCTTCGCCGGGGCGGCGCTGCATCTTTTCCATGAACGCCAGGGCGCCGAAGCGCTCCTCGATCAGGCCCTTCATCGAGCGCAGCTCGGCCATCAGGCCGGCGTGGTCGCCGGCAGCATCGGCCTCGCGGATCGGGTCGGCGGCGATCGCAGCCGGGGCGGCGGCGCGCGCCGGGACCGAGCCTTCGGCCATGCGCTGGCCGAGCACGCCGGCCTCGGCACGACGCTCCTCGGCAGCGGCCAGCGCCGCCTTGGCGTGCTCGTGCGAGGCCGCGGCGGCGGCGTAGATCTCGGCCGGCGAGGCCGAGCGCTCGCCCGGGAACTCGATCGGGTCGTCGACGTCGAGGTTCACCGCCTCGCCCGGGGTGCGGCGGGCGAAGGCCGGATCGGCCTCGCCCTGCAGCGACGCCTTGCGGCGCTTGAGCATGCGGGTGCGCACGTAGTCCTGGAACGAGAGCGTGCTCATCGACAGCTGCGACACGTCCTGCTCCACGGTCGTGTGCGCCGTGTCGTCCTGGGCGGAGCGAAGGGTCTCGTCCGATCGCGATCCTTCGCTGCGTTCGGGCTGACGAACCTGCGGCAGCGTCGTGCTGGCCAGCTCCTCGACCTGGCGCAGGCCTTCGGGCGCCATCGCCAGCACCTCGACCCCGGCGCCGGCCGGCTTGGTCGAGAGGACGACGGCGTCTTCTCCCAGCGCCTCGCGGACCTGGCGAAGGGCTTCGCGCGAGTTGCGCGCGGTGAAGCGTCTGACGTTCATGCTGCTGCTCCGATGATCGAGCCGATGCGGATGGAATGCGTTTCAGGGATCTCGCTGTGCGAGAGCACCTTGAGGCGGGGCGCGGCGCGCTTGAGGAGGCGGGCCATGGGCGCGCGGATCAGGTCGGGCACCAGGAGGCAGGCCGGATGGCCGAGGTCTTCCTGGCGCTTCGCCGACTCGGCAGCGCTGCGGCTCAGGGTGTCGGCCACGCCCGGGTCGAGCGCGGCGCCGTGCGGCGAGTTGAGGGCATGGGTGACCATGCGCTCGAGGTCGGGCTCGAGGGCGATGACCTCGAGCTCGCGGGTCGGGCCGTAGATCTGCTGCACGATCGAGGGCGCCAGGTGGACGCGGATCCGCTTGGCCAGCTCGGCGGGGTCGGTGACGGTGGCGGCGAACTCGGCCAGGCACTCGACGATCGAGCGCATGTCGCGGATGTGCACGCCTTCCTCGAGCAAGAGCTGCAGCACCTTCTGCAAGGTGGCGATGCCGACCATCTTGGGGATCACGTCTTCCATCAGTTTCGGAGCCAGCTTGGTGACGTGCTCGACCAGTTGTTGGGTTTCGACGCGACCGAGCAAGCGCGCCGCGTGCAGTTGCATCAAGTGTGAAAGGTGGGTGGCGATGACGGTCGCGCAATCAACGACCGTAAATCCGGCCATCTGCGCCTGCTCCCGCTGGCGCTCCTCGATCCAGGTGGCGGGCAGGCCGAACGCCGGGTCGGTGGTGGCGGTGCCGAGCAGCGGCACGGTCGCGCCGCCCGGGTTGATCGCCAGCCACATGCCCGGGAAGGCCTCGCCTTCGCCGACGATCGCGCCACGCAGCGTCAGCCGGTAGGCGCTGGGTTTCAGCTCGAGGTTGTCGCGGATGTGCACCGGCGGCGGCAGGAAGCCGACGTCCTGGGCGAACTTGCGGCGCACGCCCTTGATGCGGCCGAGCAGGTCGCCCTGCTTGGCCTTGTCGACGAGCGCGATCAGGCGATAGCC
>Ga0068858_100003533_pt1 | contig 15479 bp, 13 predicted proteins | sample KBSSwiS12_FD_66589 | JGI IMG/M metagenome (GOLD analysis project Ga0068858, IMG submission 66589) | Switchgrass rhizosphere microbial communities from Kellogg Biological Station, Michigan, USA - KBS Switchgrass S1-2 | ecosystem: Host-associated > Plants > Roots > Rhizosphere > Soil ... | reverse complement strand
GCGCTCGAGGCGCTGCGCGGCCACATTCCCGGCATGCTCGCGATCGAAGTCGGCGTCGACCTCGGGATCGATCCGCACGCGGACGACGTCGTGCTGTACTCGGAGTTCGCCGATCGCGCCGCGCTCGAGCTGTACCAGAAGCATCCGCTGCACGAGGACGCCAAGGCGATCGTGTCGCTGCTCGTGACCGGGCGGCGCGCCGTCGACTGGGAAGCCTGACGCCCGCGCGGCCGCCGGTCTTCACCCTTGTCGCCCTACGAACTGGCCGTCGGCCTGCGGTATACGCGTGCCCGCAAGGGCTCGGGCCGCAACGCGTTCATCTCGTTCATCGCACTGATCTCCATGGCGGGCATCGCGCTCGGCGTCGCCGCGCTGATCGTCGTGCTGTCGGTGATGAACGGCTTCCAGCAGGAGCTCCGCACGCGCATCCTGTCGGTCGCCTCGCACATCGAGGTGACGGGTGCTCCCGAACTCAAGGACGCTGCCGGCGTCGCGGCCACTGCGAAGCTCAATCCGCGCGTGGTCGCCGCAGCGCCGTACGTGCTGGGGCAAGCGATGCTGTCGGTCGGCGACGCCAATCGCGGCGCTCTGATCCGTGGCGTCGCGCCGGCGCAGGAAAATTCGGTGGCCGACATCGGTGCCCACATGCGCCGCGGCACGCTCGAGTCGCTGACGCCGGGAAGCTTCAATATGGTGCTGGGCGGCGAGCTCGCGCGCGCGCTTCGCGTGCGCGTCGGCGATCCCGTCGTCGCCATCACCCCGCAGGGCAACGTGACGCCCGCAGGCATGCTGCCGCGCATCAAGACGTTCACCGTGAGCGGCATCTTCGAAGTCGGCATGTTCGAGTTCGACAGCGGGTTGGCACTCGTCAACATCGACGATGCCGAGAAGCTCTACCGGATGACCAATCCGACCGGCGTGCGGCTGAAGCTCGACGACATGTTCGCGGCGCCGCGCGTCGCGGCGGAGCTGCTCGCGACGCTGCCCGTCGACGCCGACGTGCGCGACTGGACGCGCAACCACGCGAACTTCTTCCGCGCGGTCGCGATCGAGAAGCGGGTGATGTTCATCATCCTGACGCTCATCGTCGCGGTGGCGGCCTTCAACATCGTGTCGGCGCAGGTGATGGTGGTGACCGACAAGCGCGCCGACATCGCGATCCTGCGCACGCTGGGGGCCGCGCCGGCATCGGTGATGGCGATCTTCATGATCCAGGGCGCGCTGATCGGCATCATCGGCACGTTGATCGGCGTGGTCGGCGGCATCCTGCTCGCGCTCAACGTCGGCACGGTGGTGCCGGCGATCGAGCGCACGTTCGGCATCCAGTTCCTCGACAAGAGCGTCTACTACATCAGCGACCTGCCGTCGGACCTGCAGAGCGGCGACATCGTCACGATCGCGCTCATCGCGCTGGCGCTCGCGTTCACCGCGACGATCTATCCGAGCTGGCGCGCGGCGCGCGTCAATCCCGCAGACGCGCTGCGCTATGAGTGACGCCGTCCCGGTGATCGCCTGCCGCGGTCTTTGCAAGACCTATCGCGGCGGCCCGGCCGACGTGCCGGTGCTGCTCGGCATCGACCTCGACCTCGCCGCCGGCGAGCGGATCGCGATCGTCGGCCAGTCGGGCTCGGGCAAAAGCACGCTCCTGCATCTGCTAGGCGGCCTCGACGTGCCGAGCGCCGGCGAAGTGCGCATCGAGGGACAGCCGTTCGCGACGCTCTCCGAAGCCGAGCGCGGCCGCGTGCGCAACCGCGCGCTCGGCTTCATCTACCAGTTCCACCACCTGCTGCCCGAGTTCACCGCGCTCGAGAACGTCGCGATGCCGCTGTTCATCCGCCGGATCCCGACCGCGGCGGCGCAGGCGAGCGCTGGGTCCATGCTGGAGCGCGTGGGCCTTGCGCACCGGCTGAAGCACCTGCCGGGCGAGCTGTCCGGGGGCGAACGCCAGCGCGTCGCGCTCGCGCGAGCGCTGGTGACCGCGCCGCGCTGTGTGCTGGCCGACGAGCCGACAGGCAATCTCGACCGCAAGACGGCGTCGAATGTCTTCGACCTGCTGCTGGAACTGAACCGCGCCGTCGGCACCGCGCTCGTCATCGTGACGCACGACCCCGACCTCGCCGCCCGCACGGACCGCACGCTCCACCTCGTCGACGGGCTGCTGCGCTGAGGGTTGGTGCGGTGGTCGTTGCTGCGCGCACGGCGCGGGAGGGACGCCGCCGGCGGGGGCGGCCCCTCGCGCGGGCTTCAGTGTTCAGGCGCCCGCGCGAGGGTCCGCCCCCACCGGCGGCTGCAGCAGAGTGGGCCCGTCCGCCAACAAACGGTACGCGTTCCGGACGCGGACCACAGGCGCAGACGGTTGCGGGTGAACGTCGCGCCGGCGGCGCCGGCGAGCGCGAATGCGGACAGCGATTGCGCGAGCGCGAGCGGCCCGTCGTAGCGGGCGGTCGCGGTGCCGATCAATGCGGCGCTGGCTGCGTTCTGGTCGGGATTCATGGTCGTCGTGACTCCGGGAGAGGGCCTTCGGTGGTCTCGTCGCCTCAGTACTCGACGGGAATCGGGTCGAGCGAGCGCCAGAGATACCACGTGGCGACGCTGCGGTAGGGCTGCCAGCGTTCGGCATGGTCGCGCATTTGCGCGATGGCCGGACGGACACCGTCGAAATAGAGGCGGGCCATCGCGTTCTGCAGGCCGATATCCCCGACCGGGAGGATGTCGGCGCGAAGCTCGTGGAACATCAGGAACATCTCGGCCGTCCAGCGGCCGATGCCGTTCACGTCGGTCAGCGCGACAATCAGCCTTTCGTCGTCCATCGCCGGCCAGACGGACGGATCGAGGCGCCCGGATACGAAGTGCCGTGCGAGATCGCGCAGGTAGTCGGCCTTGCGCTCCGAGAGCCCGACGGTGCGCAGCGTCGTCGTCCGCGTCCGCGCGAGGCGGGCAGGCGACAAGACGACTGGCTCGCCGCCGGCGCGAGTCGCCTTGACCAGGCGGTTCCAGATCGTCTGCGCGGCCTTGACGGAGATCTGCTGGCCGACGATTGCCCGGGCGAGCGTCGTGAAGGCGTCGCCCCGGCGGGTGATGTGGATGTCCGGGTAGGTGGCGATCAGCTGCCGCAGCACGCGGTCGCGGGTCCCGAGCTCCCGCACCGCCTCGTCCCAGTAGGGCGGCTTCACGGCGTCGCGGCCGTCCGTCGGTCCGGCCCCCGGACCGGCGCCGGCGTGCCGAACGGATGCCGCGCCCCGCCGGTCAAACGGACCGTCGGCGGCACCGCATTTGTGGTACATTGCGCCGCTTTTATTTTTTCGGGGTCGAGATGCATCGCGGTGCCAGGGTAATCGTCGGAATTTTCGGGCTTTTCGCCGCTGTCAGCGCCCTCGCCGCCGCCGATCCCGCCAAGGTGCTGCGGGTGTCGTTTCCGGTCCAGGAAACGGGCTTCGACCCGCCCAAGGTCTCCGACCTCTATTCGAATACCGTCAACGAGGCGATTTTCGACCGCCTGCTGACGTACGACTATCTCGCGCGGCCCGCCAAGGTTGTCCCGATGGCGGCGGAAGCCTTGCCCGAGATCAGCGACAACGGCCGCACGTACATCTTCAAGCTGCGCCGCGGCATCCACTTCACCCCCGATCCTGCGTTCAAGGGCGCAAAGCGCGAATTGACGGCCGAGGACTTCGTCTACACGTTCAAGCGTGTCGCCGACCCGAAAAACCGTTCGCCCTGGCAGTTCATGATCGAAGGCAAGATCGAGGGCCTGGACGAGCTGGCCGAGGCGGCGAAGAAGAGCGGCAAGTTCGACTATAACGCCGTCGTGCCCGGCATGGTGGCGCTCGACAAGTACACGCTGCGGTTCAAGCTCAAGGCGCCGGACTACCTGTTCATGTACACGGCGGCGCACGTGACGTTCTGCGCGATGGCGCGCGAAGTCGTTGAAGCGTACGGCGACGACGTGCAGGCGCACCCCGTGGGCACCGGTCCCTACGCGCTCAAGGAATGGCGGCGCGGCGCGAAGATCTCCCTCGAGGCCAATCCCGACTACCGCGGGTTCACGTGGGATTTCCAGGCGACGTCCGACCCGTGGGACGCGGCGCTCGTCAAGGACATGCGCGGCAAGACGATGCCGCAGATCGGCCGCATCGAGATCTCGATCATCGAGGAGGACCAGTCGCGCTGGCTCGCCTTCAACCAGAAGGAGCTCGATTACCTGGCGCTTCCCGGCACGTTCCGCGCGCAGGTCTTCGACGCGGACAACAAGGTCAAGGCCGAGTGGACCGACCAGGGCGTGACGATGTTCCGCGCCATCGATCCCGACATCTCGTACACGTACTTCAATTTCCGCGATCCGGTCGTCGGCGGGTTCTCGAAGGAGAAGATCGCGCTGCGGCGCGCGGTCATCATGGGCTACGACCTCGAGCAGGAGATCCGCGTCGTCCGCAAGTACCAGGCAGTGCAGGCGCAGATGCCCGTCCCCGTGGGCGTCGTCGGCCATGACGCCCGCTATCGCAGCATCAATCAGTACGACCCGGTCCTTGCGAACAAGCTGCTCGACTACTTCGGCTACAAGAAGGGCGCCGACGGCTTCCGCACGATGCCCGACGGCAAGCCGCTGATCCTGCGCCAGGCGACGGGCAGCTCCGCGATCGACCGCGCGTTCAACGAGTTGTGGAAGAAGTCGATGGACGCGATCGGCGTCCGGATGGAGTTCGACATCGGGAAATTCGGCGACCAGCTGAAGGCGTCGAAGGCCTGCCAGCTGATGATGTGGGGCGCCGCCTGGATTGCCGACTACCCGGACGGCGACAACTTCATGCAGCTCCTCTACGGCCCCAACACCGGCCAGAGCAACAACGGCTGCTACGAATCGAAAGCGTTCGACGCGATGTACGTCAAGTCGCGCGCGCTGCCGACGACTGCGCCGGAGCGCAGCCTCCTGTTCCTCGAAATGACGCGCCAGATGGAAGTCGACGGCGCCTGGAGCCTCCACGTGTCGCGCGAGCGCAACCAGCTGCTGCGGCCCTGGGTGAAGGGCTACAAGAAGCATCCGATCCTCAACACCGAGTTCGTCTACATGGACGTCGAGCCGCGCAGCTAGCGCGCTGCGCCGACCCGCCGATGCCGCGTCCTATGCGTTCACGCTCGTCTTGCCTCTTCGCGCTGGCGCTCGCGTGCCTGTTGCCGCTCGCTGCACCCGCGGCGGACATGAACAAGGTGATTCGCCACGTGTTCCCCGCCGCGGAGACGGGCTTCGATCCCGCGGCAGTGCAGGATCTCTATTCCGGCACGATCGTGCAGGCGGTGTTCGAGACGCTGCTCACCTACGATTATCTCGCGCGACCGGCGAAGCTCGTGCCCCTCACCGCCGAAGCCCTGCCGGTCATCACCGACAACGGCAAGACGTACACGATCAAGATCAGGAAGGGCATCTACTTCACGCCCGATCCGGCGTTCAAGGGCAAGAAGCGCGAGCTCGTCGCCGAGGACTACGCCTACGAACTGAAGCGTCTCATCGACCCCAGGATCCGCGGGCCGTGGGCGTGGCTCGTCGAGGGCAAGATCGTCGGTCTCGACGAAGCCGCGGCAACAGCAAAGAAGACGGGCAAGTTCGACTACGACGCGAAGATCGCAGGCCTGGAAACGCCCGATCGCTACACGCTGCGCATCCGGCTCAAGGACACCGACTACAACCTGCCGTTCGTGCTCGCCCACGAGCCCACGTCGGCCGTCGCGCGCGAGGTCATCGAGGCCTACAGTGATGAAGCCGGCCGCGCGATGGCCAATCCGATCGGGACGGGCCCCTACATCCTGAAGCAGTGGATCAGAAGCTCCAAGATCATCCTCGAAGCCAATCCGGACTACCGCGGCTTCGTCTGGGACTTCAAGTCGAACGACCCGGCCGATGCGCCGCTGATCGCCGAGATGAAGGGCAAGAAGATGCCCCAGGTCGGGCGCATCGAGGTCAGCATCATCGAGGAGGACCAGGCGCGGCTCCTCGCGTTCCAGAACGGCGAGCTCGACATCATGAACATGGAAGGGCCGCTCGCGCCGAACGTGCTGGACGGCGGCAAGCTGCGGCCGGAGTTCGCGAGCAAGGGCGTCAAGCTGTCGCGCTTCGTCGATCCCGAGCTGTCCTATCACTACTTCAACATGCAGGACCCGGTCATCGGCGGGTTCGAGAAAGAAAAGGTCGCGCTGCGCCGCGCGCTCGGCATGGCGTACAACACTGCCGAGGAGATCAAGGTCGTCCGCAACGGCCAGGCGGTCGAGGCCGAGTTCCCCATTCCGCCGGGCGTCGTCGGTTACGACCCGGCGTACCGGAGCAGCGTCAAGTACGACCCCGCCGGCGCCAACGCGCTCCTCGACCACTTCGGCTACAAGAAGGGCGCCGACGGCTACCGCAACCTGCCCGACGGCAAGCCGTTCACGATCCGCTATGCGTCACGCCCCGACTCGCTGGGGCGCCAGCAGGACGAGGTGTGGAAGAAGGCGATGGACCTGGTCGGCGTGCGGATGGAAGTGCAGAAGGACAAGTTTCCCGAGCTCCTGAAGCTCGAGCGCCAGTGCAAGCTGATGATGCGCACGGCCTCCTGGATCGCCGACTACCCGGACGCCGACAATTTCATGCAGCTGCTGTACAGCAAGAACATCGGTCAGAACAACAACGGCTGCACGAAGATCCCCGAGTACGACAAGCTCTACGAGCAGACGATCCGGATGCCGGATTCGCCGGAGCGCAACAAGCTCTACCACGAAATGGCCAAGCTGATCGAGATCTACGCGCCGTGGCGGCTCAACATTTCGCGCTACCGGAACATGCTGACGCAGCCCCAGGTGCAGGGATTCAAGAAGCACCCCATCCTGCACAACGAATGGGCGTACATCGACGTCGCGCCCAAAACCAAGTAGTGTTGGCCGCGACGGGCATCGGACAGTAGGAGGAGGCAGAGGAGGGCAGGGCCGGCGTCGCAGGGCGCCGGGTACTGAGGAGAGTCGAAGAAAGGCGGACCGCCCGCGTTGCGCGGGGACGGGTCGGCCGACGCCCCGAACGAGCGCCGCCGGATTCCACGAGAGCCGGTGGCAATAACGGCGGGGCGCGTGACACTGCGTGACGTCCGGGCGGCGCACCCCGCCGCCCGGACGATGCGCATACAGGCAACCCGTTCCGCGTGCGATCCGTGCGGAGGAGGGCGAGGCGACCATGTCCGGCTACATCGCAAGGCGAATCTGGCAGATGATCCCCACGATGATGGGGGTGGTCCTGCTGGTGTTCGTGCTGTTCAACACCGTCGGCGGCGACCCCGCGTACGTTCTCGCGGGCAAGATCTCGAACCAGGAGCAGATCGACAACATCCGCCGCCAGCTCGGCGTGGACCAGCCGTACTACGTCCAGCTCTGGATCTTCGTGAAGCAGATCGTGTCGGCGGACTTCGGCGCGAGCTGGAGCACGAACGAGAAGGTCTCGCATATCCTGGCCACGCGCCTCGGGCCGTCGCTCACCGTGCTCGTGCCCCTGCTGATCCTCGACACGCTGTTCTCGATCGGCCTGGCGCTCGCTGTCGCGTACGTCCGCGGCTCGCTGACCGACCGGATGGTGATGATCGTCTGCACGGTGGGGCTCTCGATCTCGATCCTCGTCTACATCATCGTCTTCCAGTACTTCTTCGCCTACAAGCTCGGGTGGTTCCCCGTGCAGGGCTGGGGCGACTCCTTCGCCGAGAACCTCTTCCGCTACGCCCCGCTGCCCATCCTCATCGGCCTCGCCGTCAGCATCGCGCCGAGCCTGCGGCTGTACCGCACGTTCGTGCTGGACGAGATCAACCAGGACTACGTGCGCACGGCGCGCGCCAAGGGCGTGTCGGAGAACCGCATCATGTGGATCCACGTGCTGCGCAACGCGTCGATACCGATCATCACCAACCTGATGGCGACGCTGCCGGGCCTGCTGCTCGGCCATTTCCTGATCGAGCGCTTCTTCTCGATCCCGGGCATCGGCCGCGAAGTGATTCTCGCCGTCGAACGCTCGGACTTTCCGGTGATCAAGGCGATCACCGTCTACGTCGCTTTCGCGACCATCGCCACGAACCTGCTCGCCGATCTGACGTACAAGGCCGTCGATCCGCGGGTCCAGCTCAAGTAGGAGGCGACCATGCCGCACGACGTGCCGATGAAGTCGCCCGCGCCGGCCCTCGCGCCGCGCGAAATACCGCATACCGTCTCCCCGGGCCTGTGGACGCTCGCCTGGCGACGCCTTCGCAACGACTATGTCGGGATGGTGTCGCTCGCCATCGTCGGCGCGTTCATCGTGCTGATGATCCTTTCGGCCACGGGACTGATCGCGGGCGACTGGTCGCGCGAGGTCGGCACCAACTACGCGCCGCCGTCGTTCATCGGTGCCGACGTCGAAGGCGGAACGCCGGCCGCGCCCGCCGCCGCGCCGACGGCGCCGCCGCCCGCGTCCGAGTACAAGACGTCGATCGTCGACCCGATCGGCGACGTCATCGCCGAGCTGAAGGGCGAAAAGGCGGCGCCCGCCGTGCCGGGCGCCGCGCCCGGGGCGGAAGAGAAATCCGTCGATCCGCTCGCCGACGTGATGGCCGACATCAAGGCCGGCAAGGGCGTGAAGGGGGAGACGGCGCCGGCGGAGGTGCGGGCCGCGACGCTCCCTTTCGGCGGTGACAAGTGGGGGCGTGACGTCCTCAAGAAGACGATCAAGGGTTCCGAGACGTCGATCTTCGTCGGCATCATGTCGGCGATCGTCGCGACGATCCTCGGCACCGTCTTCGGCGCGCTCGCCGGCTACTACGGCAAGTGGGTCGACGACGCGTTCAACTGGTTCTACAGCGTGTTCAGCTCGATTCCCTACCTGCTGCTGGTGCTCGCCGTCGCGGCAGTGCTGCAGCAGAAAGGCATGCTTACCATCATCCTGATCCTCGGACTCACCGGCTGGACCGGCGTGTTCCGCCTGATCCGCGCCGAGTACCTGAAGCACAAGGCGCGCGAATACGTGCAGGCCGCCGACGCCATCGGCGCCTCCAACGCACGCCGGATGTTCATCCACATCTTCCCCAATGTCTCGCACGTCGTGCTCGTGCAACTGTCGATCCTGACGGTCGGCTTCATCAAGGCCGAGGTGATCCTGTCGTTCCTGGGTTTCGGCGTGCCGGTGGACGTCGTCTCGTGGGGCTCGATGCTGAACGAGGCGCAGAACGAGCTGATCCTCGGCAAGTGGTGGCAGCTCGTCGCCGCGACGGTCGCAATGGCGACGCTCGTCACCGCGTTCAGCCTGTTCACCGACGCGCTGCGCGACGCACTCGATCCCAAGCTGAAGGGCCGCCATGGCCACTGACCTGCAATTCTCCAGCGGCCCCGTCATCAGCGTGCGCAATCTGCGCATCAGCTTCCGGCTCGACCGCACGACGACCTTCGACGCGGTCAAGGGCATCTCGTTCGACGTTCCGCACAACAGCACGACGGCGCTGGTCGGCGAATCGGGCTCCGGCAAGTCGGTGACGTCGCTCGCGATCCTCGGCCTGCTGCCGCCGGAAAACTCGATCATCGATCCCCGGAGCGAGATCATCTACGGCGGGCGCAACCTCGTCACCGTGCCCATCGGCGAACTCCGCGCGCTGCGCGGCGGCGACATCTCGATGATCTTCCAGGAGCCGATGACCTCGCTCAACCCGGTGTTCACCGTCGGGTTCCAGCTCGAGGAAGTGCTGCGGCTCCACATGGGCATGACCGGCCGCGCGGCGCGCGAGCGGGCGGTCGCGCTGCTCCACGAAGTCGGTCTGCCCGATCCGCAGCGGCGCGTCGACTTCTATCCGTCGCAACTCTCCGGCGGCCAGCAGCAGCGCGTGATGATCGCGATGGCGATCGCCTGCGAGCCGAAGCTCCTCATCGCCGACGAGCCGACCACGGCGCTCGACGTGACGATCCAGAAGCAGATCCTCGACCTCATCGCCGAGCTGCAGAAGAAGCACCAGATGTCGGTGCTGTTCATCACGCACGATCTCGCCGTCGTCGGCGAGATCGCCGATCATGTCGTGGTGATGCGCAACGGCGAGATCCGCGAAAAAGGTCCGGCGAAGCAGGTCTTCGAAGCGCCGCAGGATGCGTACACGAAGGCGCTGCTCAAGTGCCGGCCCCAGCTCGACCGCCGGCCGGTGCGCCTGCCGGTGATCGACGACTTCATCAACGGCAGCCCCCGCGCGGCCGCCGATCTGCCGGATCGCCGGCGCGGCGTCGAGCCCGGCGATCCCGTCGTGCTCACCGTGAAGGACCTCGGCAAGAGCTTCTATTCGCGCGAAGGCCTGTTCGGCACGCGCGAGTTCAAGGCGGTCAAGAACGTTTCGTTCGAGCTGCGCAAGGGCAAGACACTAGGACTCGTCGGCGAATCCGGCTCCGGCAAGACGACGGTCGGCCTGACGCTGATGCGCCTGCACGAGGCGACGACCGGCCAGGCGATCTTCGAGGGGCGGGACCTCCTCGCGATGTCGCAGAAGGAATTCATGCCGTACAAGCGGCGGATCCAGATCATTTTCCAGAACCCGTACGCGTCGCTGAATCCGCGCTTCACCGTCGGCCAGATCCTTACCGAGCCGATGCAGATCCACGGCATCGGTACGGGCGCGCAGGATCGCACGGATCTCGCGTTCGAGCTCCTGAACAAGGTCGGGCTGTCCGAAGTGTCGTTCTACAAGTACCCGCACGAGTTCTCCGGCGGCCAGCGCCAGCGCATCGCCGTCGCGCGCTGCCTCACGATGAAGCCGGACATCCTGATCTGCGACGAGTCGGTGTCGGCGCTCGATGTGTCCGTGCAGGCGCAGGTGCTGAACCTGCTGCAGGACCTGCAGGACGAGTACAAGCTGTCGTACATCTTCATCTCCCACGACCTCGCGGTGGTCAAGTACATCTCCGACCAGGTCATGGTGATGAACGAAGGCGAGATCGTCGAGATAGCCAACTCCGACGAGATCTACCGGCATCCGAAGATGCCGTACACGCAGAAGCTCCTGGCTTCGATTCCGAAGGGGTGGGCGGCGTAGACGCTACGGCCCGAAATTGCGCGCGCTTTGCGCGCGCAATTTCGGGCCGGGTGAAGTTAGTTCGTCCCGGCTTGGGGCGGCCCGGCGCCGGGACTCGCAGTAAGAACTGAAGGGCGCGCCGCGGCGCGCTCGCTCCGCTCACTGTCGTTCGCTGTGCTCACATGGCCGGAGCGCGCGCGGATCGCAGCGACAACATCAACAGGTTCCTCGTAGACGGGTGACGCCGCTCAGCGCATGGGCATTCAGCCCGCATGCGCGCGCGACCGAACGGTACTCGCGAAGCGAGTTCCTGAACTGCGCGCTTCCAGCCCTTGCTACGCGAACGGCGCCCGGCCGCCCGAAGCCGTTCGCGCTCAACTAATCGACGTTACAAAGTGAAGCTTATTTCCGAAACCAGCGCCCCCGGCAGGCGCAGACTCTTGAGGTCGCGCTCGCCGTAAGTGATCGGCTCCAGCAGCAGTTCGGTTTCCGCCGTGAGCGCCTCGAGGTTGGCGCCCAGCATCCGGTAGATCGTGTCATCGAAGCGCAGCACGTTGATCGGTGCGACGACCTTGCCGTGCTCGACCCAGAACGTCGCGAAGCGCGTCATTCCGGTCATGCGGCACGCCGGGCGGTCCGAATAATTGAGATACCAGAGATTGCCGATGGCGAGGCCCGTGTCGAGCGCGGCCAGCGCGTCGTTTTTCGGCAGGTCGCCGGGCGCGATCGCGAGCGCCTCGGGCATCTCCTCGCCGTTGGCGCCGTTCGCGTCGAGGCCGAACTCGCGCGCCGTGCGCGGCGACACGAGCGAGCCCACGAGCGCGCCCTCGTCGATGAGCGCAATCGCGCCCGGCCGCGCGAAGCCGTCGGCCTGGAACGACGGCGCCACGCCGGTGGCAATGTCCTCGGCCATGCGCACGCGCGGGTCGAGACGCTCGCCGCTGCGCATCCGCGACAGCGCGCTTTGCTTGGTCGCAAGCGCTCGGCCGGAAAAGCCGCCCCAGCACAGCAGGCCGGCGATCTCGTTCATCGCCTCCGGCGTCAGGTAGGCGCGATACTTGCCGGGGTCGAGCGAGCGTGGCGGACGGCTGATGAGCGCGAGCCGGTCGCGCGCATCGGCCATCCTGCGCGCCAGCTCGCCGCCGTCCCAGGCGAAGCCCGCATAGCCCGACTTCACCGCCTTGTCCGCGCGGTGGTAGAGACTCCACTGCAGGTTGAACGTCGTCGCCGCATGCCAGTTGCGCTGGCCTTCGGAATTCGCGAAACCGCGGCACGCAGGACCGGCCGCAAGGAGTCCCACCAGATCTTCGCCCGGCGCCGCTGCGAGGACCTCCTCGACGATGGCCGCCGACGGCGGCAGCACACCGCTGCGCTCGTGCTGGCTCGACACCACGGACGTCGGCAACAGCAGATGCGGATCGTCGGCGAGGTCGGGCAGTGCCTCGCGCAGCATGGCGAGTGCCGCGAGCACGTCCGCGCGGTCGCGTGCGGGCAGGCCGGTCAGCGTCAGCGACGCGGACGCATGCCGTGCACCTTGGATCAGCCGCACGCGCAGGCGCCGTTGCGTCACGCTGCCCGGCTGGCGCACACGCCCGCGATTGAGACGCACGAAATCGCTCTCCTCGCCGGAGAACCATGCGGTGTAGCGCTCGCCGGGCGCGAGCGCGCCGTCGAGCAGCGTTGCGAGGTCGGTGAAGCAGGCTTCCATGCCGGCGCTCATGCTTCTCCCCCGAACACGTCCACACCGGTGAAGACGCAGGCCGGCGACGCGTGCCCGACGCGGATGATCTGCGACGGCTCGCCCTTGCCGCAATACGGCGTGCCCAGCACGCGCTCGGTGGCGGCGTTGCCGACGCGCGCGAGGCTGCGCCAGAAGCTCGCGCTGACGCCGCGATAGTTGGGATTCTTCACGACGCTGCCCAGGCGGCCGTTCTCGATCAGCCGGCCGCGCTCGCAGCCGAATTGAAACTTGTTGCGCGAGTCGTCGATCGACCACGAACGGTTGGTCTCGAGGAGGATGCCCCGGTCGATGCCGGCGATCATGTCGTCGAGCGTCGCGTCACCCGGCTCGATGTTGAGGTTGGCCATGCGGTCGATCGGCGGCCGGTTCCAGTTGTCCGCGCGCGCGTTGGCGACGCCGGGCAATCCGGCGCGCGCCTGCGAGATGGCGCCGCCGAGCGGCCGCTCGAGAATGCCGTCGCGGATCAGCCACGTCTTTTCGGCGCGCGTGCCGTCGTCGTCGAACGCGTAGCTCGCCAGCTCCTCGCGGCGCGTCGGGTCGAACGTCACGTTGAGAAGCGCCGAGCCGTAGCGATAGTGGCCGAACATGTCCGGCGTGACGAAGCTCGTGCCGGCGAAGTTGCGCTCGTCGCCGAGGATCCGGTCGAGCTCCAGCGGATGGCCGATCGATTCGTGGATCTGCAGGATCATCTGATCGGGCATGACGAGCACGTCCATCGCTCCCGACGGGCAGTTCGGCGCACCGACGAGCTCGAGCGCCTCCAGCGCGATGCGCCGTCCGGCGCCGACGAAGCCGAAACGGTCGAGGATCTCCAGGCCGCCCTGTTGGCAAAGGCCGCGATAACCGTTGAGCGAGCGTTGCTGCGTGTCGCCGTTCGCATGCGCGGTGACGGCGAGTCCGGGAAAGAGGAAGCGGTAGCGCTGCGTGACGTCGCCGCCGGCGCTCGTGACGAGGCGATGCGTCGCGATGCGGACGTCCATCGACGCTTCCCAGTCGACGATGCGCGAATCGAGCGCGGCGGCCTGCGACTCCGCGGTGAGGAGCGCGTACCACTCCCGTCGCGACGGCAGCGCCGTGCCCGTCGGCGCCGCGTATTCGCCGCGCGGCGCAGGCCGCGGCAGCGTGCGCGAGTCGACGAGTGCCAGTCGCGCGGTGGCGCGCGCCCATCCGGCGGCGCGGTCGAGCGCCGCGAGCAGCCCTTCGGGCGTCAGGTCGCTCGTCGCCGCGTAGCCGTAGCCGCCGTCGGCATAGACGGTCGCCATCGCGCCGCGATCGGTGGTCGCGGCGAATGGCAGCGGCACGTTCTTGCGTACGGTGAAGGATTCGCAGGTTTCCTCGACGAAGCGCAGCGACCAGAAGTCGGCGTCGAGGCGTACGTCGGGCAGGGGGCTATCGAAGGGCATTGTGGGTGGTCAGGAAGGGGGTGAAGGGCGTGGAAGGAGGCCTGAAAGCGGCGCGGCAACTTCGCCGCCGGCGCGAATCGACCGGGAGCCCGCGCCGGCCGGCCGGCGCGCGGCGAATTATCGCAGAACGGGAACGGCGTCTGTAAACGCCACAGCGTCCCGTCCGTTATCAGAAGGCGGGCGCGCAGCCGAGGCATGCCCGCCGAATCCCATTGCGCGGAACAACACGTGCCGCGACAATGTTGGCCCCATTGGGACGTCCGGGATCCAGAGGAGAGAAACGATGAAATCCAACCTTGTGCTGGCGCTGGCGGCGCTTCCGCTGCTCGGAATCGAAGGCTGTGCGACTTACGGCCCGACCTGGAGCGAAGTCACCGGCGAGCGCTACAACGTCGCCATCCTGTATCGCCGACCCGCGCTAATCGAGAAGGTGGACGGCTACAGCTCCTACATCACGAACCCCATCAAGCTCGATCCGGGCAAGCACGATATCGAGCTCGGCGGTCCCGCGCCGGGGTGGCCGGGCGGGGCGCCGCTGCGCTCGATGACGCTGACGCTCGAGCCGTGCATGCGCTACTACCTCAATGCCCAGTTCCAGAACAACGTCTCGCCGGACTGGCAGCCGGTGGTGGACTACAGCGAGCCGATCGCCGGCTGCAGGACGACGGTGGCGGCCAAGTAAGTCGCTGACAGGTCAGGGCGCCTCGCCGTCGCCGGCCGAGTACCGGGCGGCGAGGTTCGCCAGCGCCTCGCCGGTGACCCGGGCGATGCGCCAATCCGGCTGGACGACGGCGCCCAGCCGCTCGTAGAAGCCGATTGCCGAGACGTTCCAATCGAGCACCGCCCACTCGAAGCGGGCGCATCCGCGCTCGCGCGCCAAGGCGGCGAGCCGCAGCAGCAGTGCCCGCCCGAGGCCCGCGCCGCGGACGTCGGGACGGACGAAAAGATCCTCCAGCCAGAGGCTCCTCCGGCCCGTGAACGTCGAGAAAGTATGAAAAAAGAGGGCAAACCCTGCCGCTGACGCGGGATTCGCGTCGTCCCGTGCAATCAGCGCCTCGGCGGCCGGCTGCGGCCCGAACAGCGCGGCGTGAATATCTGCCGGCGTGGAGACGCACCGCGCGGACAGCCGTTCATAGTCGGCGAGGCCGCGGATCAGCGCGTGCAGTTCCTCGACATCCGCGGGCTGCGCGAACGCGATCCGGAAGCGCGGATTGCTCATGCGGCGGGTGCGGCGCGTACGCGCAGGCCGAGGATCGCGAGGTCGCGCTCGACGCCGTCGAGCTCCGCGACGCGCGGCAGCAGCCCCCAGTCGCCGAA
>Ga0068858_100003529_pt1 | contig 15488 bp, 14 predicted proteins | sample KBSSwiS12_FD_66589 | JGI IMG/M metagenome (GOLD analysis project Ga0068858, IMG submission 66589) | Switchgrass rhizosphere microbial communities from Kellogg Biological Station, Michigan, USA - KBS Switchgrass S1-2 | ecosystem: Host-associated > Plants > Roots > Rhizosphere > Soil ... | reverse complement strand
AAGATCCACATCGATATCGACCGTTCGTCGATCAACAAGACGGTCCCGGTCGACCTGCCGATCGTCGGCGATTGCGGCGAGGTGCTGGAGCAGCTGATCGCCGCGTGGGGCAGCCGCAAGGCGCAGGACCTGAACGAGTGGAAGGCCCGGATCGAGGGCTGGCGCGCGCGCAAGAGCCTCTCGTACCCGCGCCGGCCCGAGGCGATCGCGCCGCAGCTGGCGGTGGAGCGGCTGTTCGCGCTCACCCGCGACCACGATCCGATCATCACCACTGAAGTCGGCCAGCACCAGATGTGGGCCGCGCAGCACTTCCACTTCTTCGCGCCGAACCGCTGGCTCACCTCGGGGAGCCTGGGGACCATGGGCTATGGCCTGCCCGCCGCGATCGGGGCGCAGATGGGCAATCCCGACAAGCTGGTCATCGACATCGCCGGCGACGCCTCGATCCAGATGAACATCCAGGAGATGGGCACGGCCACGCAGTATCGCCTGCCGGTCAAGGTCTTCGTGCTCAACAACGAGTTCATGGGGATGGTCCGCCAGTGGCAGGAACTGACCTACGAGAGCCGTTACTCGAACTCCTACTCGGACAGCCTGCCCGACTTCGTCAAGCTCGCCGAAGCCTATGGCTGGAAAGGCATCCGGATAGAGAACGAGAGCCAGCTCGATGCCGGGATCAAGGCGATGATCGAGCATCCGGGGCCGGTGTTCGTCGACTGCCTGGTGGCGAAGGAGGACAACTGCTTCCCGATGATCCCCAGCGGCGCGGCGCATACCGAAATGCTGCTCTACGGCGATGCCGTGGAAGGCACCATGGACGACGAAGCCAAGGCGCTGGTGTGAGGAACCGATGATGAAAATTCTGAAGGAACACGAGGAACGCCATGTCCTCACCGTCATCGTCGACAACGAGGCCGGCATTCTCGCCAAGATCGCGGGCCTGTTCACCGCGCGCGGCTACAACATCGACAGCCTGACCGTGGCCGACATCACCGAGAACCACGCGGTGAGCCGGATCACGATCGTGACGCATGGCCCTCCCGCGCAGATCGACCAGATCCACGCCCAGCTCGAGCGGCTGGTGCCCGTGCACAAGGTGATCGACCTGACCGAGACCGGCCCCCACGTCGAGCGCGAGCTGGCGCTGGTCAAGGTGACCGGCACGGGCGACGCGCGGGTGGAAGCGCTGCGACTGGCGGACATCTTCCGTGCGCGGCCGGTGGACACCACCACCTCGAGCTTCATCTTCGAGCTGACCGGCGCGCCCGACAAGATCGACACCTTCATCGGCCTGATGCGCGAGCTGGGGCTCGTCGAAGTTGGCCGGACCGGCGTCGTGGGTATGGCGCGCGGGACGCAAGGGGTCTAAGGGGCCCGCGAGATTCATCGGATTACCCCAGAAATCGTCGCCCCGGACCAGATCCGGGGTCCAGCTGCCCCGGCCCCGGCCCGGGAACGCACAGGCAAGGAAAGAGCGGAACAATGAAGGTTTACTACGACGCCGATTGCGACCTGAACCTGGTCACCGGCAAGAAGATCGCGATCCTCGGCTACGGTTCGCAGGGCCACGCCCACGCGCAGAACCTGCGCGATTCGGGCGTCAAGGACGTGGCGATCGCGCTGCGTCCGGGCTCGGCCAGCGCCAAGAAGGCCGAGGGCGCGGGCTTCAAGGTCCTGCCGAACGCCGAGGCGGCCAAGTGGGCGGACATCCTGATGATCCTCGCTCCCGACGAGCACCAGGCCGCGATCTACGCCGAGGACCTCCACGCCAACCTCAAGCCCGGCGCCGCGCTCGCTTTCGCCCATGGCCTCAACATCCACTTCGGCCTCATCGAACCGCGCACCGACATCGACGTGATCATGATCGCGCCGAAGGGCCCGGGCCACACCGTTCGCGGCGAATACCAGAAGGGCGGCGGCGTGCCGTGCCTCGTCGCGGTCCACCAGGACGTGACCGGCAACGCCCATGACGTGGCCCTCGCCTACGCCTCGGGCGTCGGCGGCGGCCGTTCGGGCATCATCGAGACCAACTTCCGCGAGGAATGCGAGACCGACCTGTTCGGCGAGCAGGCGGTGCTCTGCGGCGGTGCGACCCACCTCGTGCAGGCGGGCTTCGAGACGCTGGTCGAGGCCGGCTACGCCCCCGAAATGGCCTATTTCGAGTGCCTCCACGAGCTCAAGCTGATCGTCGACCTGATGTATGAAGGCGGCATCGCCAACATGCGCTACTCGATCTCGAACACCGCCGAATATGGCGACATCACGACCGGTCCGCGGATCATCACCGAGGAAACGAAGAAGGAAATGAAGCGCGTCCTGGCTGACATCCAGTCGGGCCGCTTCGTGAAGAACTTCGTGCTCGACAACCGCGCCGGCCAGCCCGAGCTGAAGGCCGCCCGCAGCCTTGCCAAGCGCCACCTGATCGAGGAAACCGGTGCCAAGCTGCGTGCGATGATGCCATGGATCGGCGCGAACAAGCTGGTCGACCAGACGAAGAACTGAGGGGCTTGCCCTACCACCGCCCCGGCTGCTGCCGGGGCGGTCCCCTCCTCATTCCTGCGGGATAGGGAGGATCTGTTGCAAATCCTCATTGTCCCGAAGGGATGGTGAGGTGGCAGCCGCCGCCGGTGGCTGACGAAGGGGCAAAGCGGCCCACACCCGCACTTGCCCCAGCTTGCGAGGGGGCGCGAATTGGCGAACGATCTGGTCGTCGTGACCTGGAACGGCGAAGGCGAACCCTTCCCGCTGATCCGGCGCGACGCCGAGCCGGCCTTCGAACTTGCCTCGTTCTGCTACACCGGCGCCCCTGCCCAGCCCTCCGCGAGCGTGCGGCTGTTTGCGCACAAGACCCAGTGCAAAGGGGAGGCTTTCAGCGCACTGATCGCGGACCTCGAGGCGAGCCGCGAGACGTTCGGCTACGTCGGCTTCATCGATGACGACGTCGAACTGAGCGTCTCGGGCATCAATCGCATGCTCGAGCGCGGGCATGCGCATGGCCATGCCACCTTCGCGGCCGGGTTGACCGCCGACAGCCACCTTTCGCACCAGCGCTTCGTCCAGCGCCCGGGCTCGACGATGCGGCCGGCGGCATGGGTCGAAGTCATGGCGCCGTTCGTGCGGTGGGAACTGCTGCACGCGGCAGGGCCGCTGATCGCCGGCAACACCTCGTCCTACGGGGTCGACCAGTTCGTCATGCCGATGCTTGAAAAGGTGCTGAGCCTACCGGGCAGCGTGATTCACGACGACGTGCCGATGCGCCACGTGCGGCCGATCACCAGCGACGGGCGGGTCTTCGCCAACGGGCTGACCGCCGAGCAGGAGCGCGTCGCGCAGCGCCAGCGCTGCCTCGAGTATGTGCGGGCGCACCATCCCGAGCTCGTCGGCACGCGATGGTGGTTCAACTGGGGCGCCCCGTGGGACGGACCGGCGCCGTTCTGGGCTCTGCGGCTGGCTCAGCCGTACTGGGCCGTGCGGCGGGCAATGGGGAGCAAGAACAATGGCTAGGCGCGATGGCGGCACGCCGGCCGGCGCCCCCCACTGGTCGATCATCATCCCTTACTACAACGAGGCCGAGTTCCTCGCCACTTCGGTGCGCTGCGCGCTGGCTCAGGCGGGGACGAGCGTGCGGCTGATCCTCGTCGACAATCGGTCAGACGACGGCAGCGAGGCCAAGGCGCGCGAGATCCTCGCGGCGCATCCGGACTTCGACGTGGTCTATATGCGGGAGGAGACGCCGGGGCAGAACCACGCGCTGGCCCGCGGGTTTGCGTCAGTGACGACACCGTTCACCGCGTTCTGGGACGCCGACACGACCTATCCGCCGCATTACCTGGCCGAAGCGGAGCGGCTGCTGGCCAAGCGGGATGTCGTGGTGGCGCAGGCGATCGACGTCTATTCGCCGCCGCATTCGCTGGCGGGGCGGCGGCGACGGGTGCGGATGAAGCTGACCCAGCTCCTGCTCTCGCGGCAGGGGCATACCGGCTCGTTCGGCCAGTGCTTCCGCACGGATGCGCTCCGCGCCGCCGGAGGACCGCTCAGCCCGGGGTGGCCGTTCGTGCTCTACGACCATGAGCTGATGCACCGGATGTTCAAGCAGGGCCGCGGCACGGGAAGCATCGCGCTGTGGTGCCAGCCTTCGCCGCGGCGCGGCGCCAGCGCGCACGTGCGCTGGACGCTGGCGGAGCGGCTGATGTACCACCTCACCCCGTTCCGAGCGAAGGACTGGCTGTTCTACCGGGAACTGACCGGGCGCTTCGAGCGGCGGCGGATGGTCCAGGCGAACCTGCGGCAGCGCGACTGGTGAGCAAATCCTGCGAGGCACGGGTTTACAGACGCTGCTCAAATCCCCATAGGCATGTCCCATGAGCCTGCGGTCCGGCCTTACCCTGCGACTTACGCGCCCTTGGGCGTGAGCTGACGCGTCGGCCGTTCCGGCGCGCGCGGCGCCCAGGGGAAACGAGCCAGACAGTCGCAAATCCGATTTCGAGTTATCGACCATGACCATGCTGAAAGATCCGTCGGTCAAGTACCGCGCCTTCCCCCAGATCAACCTGCCCGATCGCCAGTGGCCGAGCCGCACGATCACCACGGCCCCCCGCTGGCTTTCGACCGACCTGCGCGACGGCAACCAGTCGCTGATCGATCCCATGGGGGCGGAAAAGAAGAACCGCTTCTTCGACCTGCTGCTCAAGATCGGGCTCAAGGAGATCGAGGTCGGCTTTCCCAGCGCCGGTGCTACCGACTTTGATTTCATCCGCGCCCTGGTCGATGAGGGCCGGATCCCCGCAGATGTAACCGTGCAGGTGCTGACGCAGGCCCGCGAGGACCTGATCGCAACCTCGTTCGAGAGCCTCGCCGGAGTTCATTCGGCAATCGTCCACGTCTACAACGCGGTTTCGCCGCTGTGGCGACAGGTGGTGTTCGGGATGGAGAAGCCGCAGATCCGCGAGATCGCGGCGACCGCGGCGAAGCTGCTGCGCGACAACGCCGCGCGCTTCCCCCAGACCGACTGGCACTTCGAGTATTCGCCGGAGACCTTCTCCACCGCCGAGCTCGATTTCTCGATCGAGTGCTGCGAGGCAGTGATGGCGATCCTCCAGCCGACGCCGGAGCGGCCGATCATCCTCAACCTGCCGGCCACGGTCGAGGCGGCAACGCCCAACATCTACGCCGACCAGATCGAATACTTCTGCCGCAACCTGCCCAACCGCGAGAGCGCGGTGATCTCGCTCCACACCCACAACGACCGGGGCACCGGCGTGGCCGCAGCGGAGCTGGGACTGATGGCGGGCGCCGACCGCGTGGAAGGCTGCCTGTTTGGCAACGGTGAGCGCACCGGCAACTGCTGCCTGGTGACAGTCGGCCTCAACATGTACACGCAGGGCGTCGATCCCAAGCTGGACTTCTCGGACATCGACGAAGTGATCCAGACGGTCGAATACTGCAACCAGCTGCCGGTGCACGAGCGCCATCCCTATGGCGGCGAGCTGGTCTACACCGCGTTTTCGGGCAGCCACCAGGATGCGATCAAGAAGGGCTTTGCTGCGCAGGAAACGCGCAACGACCAGCTCTGGTCCGTGCCCTATCTGCCGATCGACCCGGCGGATCTGGGCCGCAGCTACGAGGCGGTGATCCGCGTCAACTCGCAGAGCGGCAAGGGCGGCTTCGCCTGGGTGATCGAGCAGGACCAGGGCCTGAAGCTGCCCAAGCGGATGCAAGCGCACTTCAGCCGCTACGTGCAGGACCTGGCCGACGAGCTGGGCCGCGAGCTGCAGGCGAGCGACATCTGGGAGGTGTTTCGCAAGACCTACCGCCTCGACGAGCCGCAGCACTTCCAGCTGCTCGACTACAACGAGATGCGCAGCCCCGACGGCAGCCGCGTGTTCGCCGGCAAGATCGGCGTGAACGGACAGGCGCAGACCGTCTCGGGCCGGGGCAACGGGCTGATCTCGTCGGTGGTGGCGACGCTCAGGGACACCTTCGGCATCGCGCTCGAGATCCGCGACTACACCGAGCACGCCCTCGGCAAGGGTTCGGACGCGCGGGCGGCGGCTTATGTCGAATGCACCACGGCCGACGGGCGCACCGTCTGGGGCGTGGGGATCGACGAGGACGTGGCGACCGCGGGCGTCCGCGCGGTGCTCAGCGCGGCCAACGCGGCGAGCTGAAACGGGGTGTGGCGGCGGGCATTCGCGCTCGCCGCTCGGCTCAGGCGCCGGGCTCCGTCTCGGCCCACAACAGCTCAGCCATCGCGTCGAGCTCGGCGAAGGCTTGCGGCGCAAGCGCCGGGTCGCGTCCGTTGAGGATCATGCGGCGGGGGTGGACCCGGAGCAGGCTGCGGCGCAGCGCCTGTTGAAGCAGGGCGAGGCGGAAGCTGACCGCGGCGAGCGCCCCTTCCCCGCTTCGCAGCCGCTCGCGCGACCAGCTGCCTTCGATTGCGCCGACACGCTCGATAACCATGCGGTTGTAGTGGCGATGCGGCCCGCGGTGCAGCGGCAGGCCGAGAATCCGCGCGGCCTGTTCGCTCGCCGGGAGGAGCAGGCCGTTGCGGCGGAAATCGTCGAACCCGATGGTTTCGCGGCCGAGTCGATCAAACAGCCGAACGAGCCCGGGCTCTGCCACCAGTTGGCGGGGCAGCAGGTGGTGGCGCTGGAGGCCGGTATCGTGGCCCGGGTGGCCGGCCCGGTTGACCGCGCGGAACGGAAGGAAAGTCCGCTCGCCGCGGAAGGCGGTAAGCGCGCTGGGGGCCGCTAGCTGCTGCGGCTTAGGCGGAGCACCGTCACGTCGGCGTTGAACTGGCAATGCAGGGCTTCCCCTCCAGGACCTTCATGGTCTCCGGGGGTGTAGGAACCATTCTGCACCAAATCGTGAATCACCCGGACGGCGAGCCGCGCCGTATCGGCCGGGGATTCGCCAGGGAGCGGGACCAGCTCGACCTCGTGGCCGAGGAGGAAGCCGAGGCCGATGCTGCGCATAGCCCCATCGGGCATACGCGACAGGGCGGCGAGGCCGAGCGCCGGGAAAGCTCCGCCCTCGAGCCAGGAGGCGATGGTGCGCCGGTAGTAATCGGGGGCCATGATCGTGCCCGCCGGCTCCCACCCGATGCCGCGCAGCCCAGGCAGGCCAGCCAGCTCGCATCCGAGCGCCGCCATCGTACGCACGATCGGCAGGAGCGCCCCGGCGGCCGCCAAGTGCGGGCCGGGACGCAGGACCACGGCCTCGAGCCGGGACGCCTCATCGCGCGGAAGGCCGAACGCGTGGCCGGGCGCGGAAACCTGGGCTGCCATCCCCGGCGCCAGCCCGCGCAGGTCGAACGTGAGGCCGAGCGCGAGCAGTTCGAGCCAGTAGGGATGCTGGGGCGGCTGGTGGCTGATCGAGAAGGCGACCGTTGCCCCCGACGCGGCGGCGCATGCGGCGATGGCGGCGGCGGTGGGGCGACCGAAATCAGCAGCGCCGACATCCGCCAAAGCGGTCTCATGTCCACCCGCGCCCACGGGCGGCGAGAAAAACAGGGTCAGCCCCGCCTCACGGCGCACTGAAATTCTCTCCTGCCACGAGGCGAACCTTTCGCCAGCCCTGTCCATGACTTCAACCAATGGCATAAATTACAGTCTCGTCGAGTCCTGCTCACACTAGCCGTACCGTTTTGGACCTGAATTGTGGTCAGAACACCCCCATTGCCAGACCCGCGGACAGCGCCTCGCCCAGTTGTTCGGCAGCGGCAAGCGAATCTGTGGATACCTGCTTGGGCGCGGCGATCGCCTCGGCGGTCTGGGCTCCGAGATTTACGATCAGCGGCTCGGCCACCCGGCGCAGGCGCCAGCCGGTGACGATTCGGTCGATCTGCGCCTGTGCGCCGCGGCCGTCCGACCCGGCGGCGATGATCGTCGCGTAGGACCGGCCCTCGATGCGGCCGAGCAGCGGATAATAACAGCGGTCGAACATCTCCTTCATCGCGCCCGACATGGTGGCGAGGTTTTCGGGGCAGACGAACAGGTAGCCGGCGGCGGCGAGCAGATCGGCGGGCGCGGCATCCTCGGCGCGGAGCAGCGCGCAGGGGCCCGCGCCCTCGGCTGCGCGCGCGCCCGCGGCAGCGGCAGCGGCGAGCGCCTCGCTCGCCCCGGTGCGGCTGTGCCAGATGATTGCCAGCATGAATGGCCCTTTCGCGCGCGGGGACTTGCGCCGACGCACAGGGCTATCAACACCCTCGCACGGGGGGAACCCTTCTCCTCGCGGGAGGAATGGGTTAGCCGGAGCGGATGGTGGCGCTAACGGTATCGGGCATCGGGCGTTCGCTCGGCGGGCGGCAGTGGCTCTGGCGTGGCGGCAACATGGCGCTGGAGGGCGACGCGCCGAGCACGCTGGGCGATGACCTGCTGGCCCAGCTGCTGCTCGCCCGCGGCGTGCCCCGCGACGATCTCGAGCGGCATCGCCGGCCGACCCTGCGCGACTTCCTGCCCGATCCCGCGGAGTTCCGCGATATGGTCCCCGCAGCCGAGCGGCTGGCTCAGGCAGTGCTCGGGCAGGAGGCGGTCACCGTCTACGGCGACTACGACGTCGACGGGGCGACCAGCGCGGCGCTGCTGCTGCGCCTGCTCGACCAGCTTGGCCTCGCCGCCCGCTACTACATCCCCGACCGCCTGCTGGAAGGCTACGGCCCCTCGGCCGAGGCGCTGGTGCGGCTGGCGCAGGAAGGCTCGAGCCTGATCGTAACCGTCGACTGCGGCGCCATGGCGCACGAAGCGCTGGCCGCCGCCCACGAGGCCGGGGTCGACGTGATCGTCGTCGACCATCACAAGTGCTCGCCAGAACTGCCGCGCGCCGCCGCGCTGGTGAACCCCAACCGGCTTGACGAGAGCGAGACGGGCCTCGCTCACGGGCACCTCGCCGCGGTCGGCGTGGCGTTCCTGCTCGCGGTCGAGACGGTGCGCCGGCTGCGCGAGGCCGGGTACTTCGCCGCCCGCAAGGAGCCGGACCTGTTCAGCCTGCTGGACCTCGTGGCGCTGGGGACGGTGGCCGATGTCGCGGCGCTGCACGGGCTCAACCGCGCGCTCGTGGCACAGGGGCTCAAGGTCATGGCGCGGCGCGAGAACATCGGCATGTCGGCGCTGATCGATGCGAGCCGGCTCAACCGCGCGCCGACCTGCAGCGATCTCGGCTTCGCGCTCGGGCCGCGGATCAACGCCGGCGGACGGGTAGGCGAATCGACGCTGGGCGTGCGGTTGCTGACGACGCAGGATGCGGACGAGGCCCGTACGATCGCCGCGCAGCTTTCCACGCTCAACGAGGAACGCCGGGCGATCGAACAGGCGGTGCAGGAAGCGGCCGAGGCGCAGCTTGCCAGCCAGCACAACCGCGCGGTGCTCGTACTCGCCGGCGAAGGCTGGCACCCGGGCGTGATCGGGATCGTGGCCGGGCGGATCAAGGAAAAGACCGGCAAACCCGCACTGGTCATCGCGCTGGGCGCAGAGGACGGCGCGGCACGGGGCGCCGCGCCGATGGGCAAGGGCTCGGGCCGGTCGATCACCGGCGTGGACCTCGGCGCGGCGATCATCGCGGCGCGCGAAGCGGGGCTGCTGGTGGCCGGTGGCGGGCACGCCATGGCCGCGGGGCTGACGATCGATCCGACCAAGGTCGATGCGCTGGCCGAGTGGCTCGACGACCGGCTGGGGACCGATGTGGCGGCAGCCTCGGCTGAGCGGGTGATGCTGCTCGACCTCAGCCTCTCGCCGCGCGGGCTCACTCCCGAGCTGATCGAAGGGCTGGAGAGCGCCGGACCGTTCGGAGTGGGCTGGCCAGCCCCGCGGGTGGCTGTCGGACCCGTGCGGGTGGTCAAGGCCGACATCGTCGGGACCGGCCACGTCCGGCTTATCGTCCGCGGCGACGACGGGGCGAGCTTCAAGGCGGTGGCGTTCCGTCAGGCCGAGAGCGAGCTGGGCCAGGCACTGCTCCATGGCTCGCAAGGTCGGCGGCTGTGGCTGGCCGGACGCCCGAAGATCGACGATTGGGCCAGCCGCCCACAGGCCGAGCTGCACGTCGAGGACGCGGCCTGGCTGGATGGGTGACGCCACCCGTCAGGTGAGCAGCGCGGCGGGTACGGACCGGCGGCAATTCTGGGGCTTGACCCCGCCCCCCCTGCCCCGTAAAGGCGCGGCCTCGCCACGGCGCAAGCCGATGCGGCCCCTTCGTCTAGCGGTCAGGACGCGGCCCTTTCACGGCTGAAACACGGGTTCGATTCCCGTAGGGGTCACCATCCGAGACCTTCGGGCCGCGGGTGGATCGGATGGCAACATGGCCCCTTCGTCTAGCGGTCAGGACGCGGCCCTCTCACGGCTGAAACACGGGTTCGATTCCCGTAGGGGTCACCACGGAAAACGGCGGATTAGCGGCGCATTCAGCGCCCACCCCTCCCGGTTTCGGTAATATCTCGGCAATAGGCGCAGCGGCGTTCGCCGCCCTTCTGATCTTCACGACGTGCGATTTACGGCAGTTCAAATGAGGTAGAAGGCGAGCCGTTAGGGGCGCCTAGCGATCTGCCTCTGGACCGTCTTCATCGCTGACAGCACGTTCAAAAATTTCAACGCGGGTATCCAGGTTCGCGTCGATTTGGTGCGCCCCCGCGCCAACAGATAGGTCTACGATCACGCCCGGCGCGAACGGAGGCTTTCCATCTGGCCCGAAGTTGTCGACGTAAAGAATCGGCCCCCGGAAAAAATCATCGCCGTCCGCGTCGATATCGACCAGAGCGTCATAGGGCAGGATCACTAGAACTTCGACCCAAGCCCTATTTCGCGGTTCGAGTGCGTCCCACCGCACCATGGCTTCTGTCCGCGCCTGCCAATTATCGTCTCGGCGGGGTTGGGTTCTCCACGGGTCTTCGTGCGGCACCGCATCATTCATGGTCTCAGCGTAATCCCAGTGCACCTGATCGTCGTCGACGAACGCAAAGTGGCGTCGAGATCGGAAGAGCATCCCGTATGCGCTGTGCCGTGAAAATTCCCAGATGCTCCATCGCCCCCGTTGCGCGCGGGGGAGCATGTCGTTCTCATCTAATGCAGGATACCGCTCGTCCGTGCCATCAAGGATCAGGCAATAGTTGGAACCATCGAGCGCCCTCTTGGCCTTACGCTTAGCGGCAAGGCGGCTGCGGATTGCAGTCCGCGCAGAGCGTTTCCGAATTTGTAGTGATATGCCGAAATATGCGAAAAGCAGATGGTCGTTTTTCGGCTGGAACAGCGCGTCCTCCAGTTCGGCCCGTCCCCACAATCTTGCTTCCTGAAAACCGAGGGCGCGAGACCTTTCGCGAAAGTCGTCCCGCGCGGTAATCGAAAAGTCGCAAGCCGCCACGAAGATCAGCCCGTAGATCCCTGTGCCCCTCGCGTCGGGCAACGCATCGAGGTAGTCCGTCAGCTTCTTCGGCCCGATCGCCTTCTCACGTTTGCACTGGATCAACCATTGGCGCTGTTGGGCGGGGTCCGTCCCTTCGTCGCTCACCTCTTCTGAATCGAGGATGGGCGCCGATAATTCGCCCTCCCAACCGCGCGCGTCGAAACCGCCATCAGCACCTGATCGGCCAGTCGCCTCAAGTTCGCGCCACGGCCGGAAATCATACAACAGCTGCCGCACTAGGTCTTCAAAACGATGCGGCTCTAAATCTTCTAAGTGCAACGGGCCTAGGGTGCGCATCACGTCGGGCAGTTCCAATCCTCCAGCTTGCCGCATTCGCGACAATCCGAACTGGTGTCACCTTCCGTTTGGATTGTGAAGGCCGGGCGCCTTCGCCCCACCGAGCACCGGGACCCCGAACCAGCCGGGGAATGTTACGTGCAGGTGATCGCCCACAGGCAGGAGCCGCGGCCTCCGTTTGATCTGCATTGATCGCGTTCAAACAGGCCGGCGCGGCTGGCGCTCGGAGACGTCGTGCGATCGCCGAGAAACCTAAGGCAACCTGCGGCACCGATCCGACCGTCCCCTCCCGGCTGGTGCGAAGCCTCTGGTACAGGTTGCAAGGCATGTTAGATCATTCGGGTGAGCCTCATTCGCCAACGTCGCTTCTGGATCTGCGCACCCCTTGTTTGGTGGTTTGCGCCGACAATCTTGTTTCTGATTACTGGCGGTCAGACAGGTGGGTGACCGAAATGCCAGGGTGCAGGCGGCAACCTGCTTATTTGCTTATTGTGAGGTCCGTTGCGCGAAGACAGCTCTCAGGACGAGCATTGGATATCATGGAGGGCCGACTGAGCGGACAGCCGAACCGCCCCGTCACAGCCCGCGCGAGATCGCCGGGGCCTCGCTCGGCTCATGGCATCGACGCCAATCTTCGCCGTCAAACTCGATTTCGTTGCCACACCGGGCGCAGATAGCTTGCAGATGGCCGTGATCGTTACGAACCGACAGGCCGACGGCGATGTGGCCGTGCAGAAAGCATGAGTCGCCGAAGAACCTGTGAATCCATTCCATGGGTTCGGACTACGCGCGGATTGCGGTATCCTGATGGCATCAGCGAAGTTGTCGAGAGAACTGGGCCGCCGTGATCTTTTCTCGCAGAGCCATCCAGCGCCTGCTGAACGAATTGAAACCGATACTTAGGCGGCGCGCTTACGCGGACTTGATGCGAAAGCTCAACTACCCCACTGAAGCGCGTCTGCCGGCGATGTGGGAGGTTGCCGTTCTTGCTGCGTTGAGCCGATTGGGTACGTTAGAGCACGAACAGAAGCAGGCCAACGGTAAGCGCCCCGACATCTCTTTTCGCGCACCGCATTGCACTAGCTTCGTCGCGGACATCACGACTGTGTCCGATCGCGGGGTCGACCAGCGTAACCCGTACGGCGCGATGGCCGCGATAATCGAACGAGAAAAGGCTGCGCTGGGATTGGGCGTGGGCGGTGTTCGGCTGGAAGTCTTCGAAAAGCCCGAAGTGATGCGGGAGGGCAAACGGCGGAAGTTGCGCCTACCTCCCCACGATCAGATCGAAGACTATGTTCGACGGACGATCATCCCGGTGCTGGAAGCGCAGCAGTCATCTGGACAGTGGCCCCTAGTCCACGTCGTTGACGACGATGAGGCAGGGTTTCGTCTGACCATCTCCGATGGCCCGTACTCCGGCGGGTCCTTTGGCGCGTACAACATCCCCACCATCGCCACTCAAAACCCTCTCTTCTACAAGCTTGAGGAAAAGGCCAGTGATCAACTTAGCGCGGTAGCCGGTCCAGCGGGCATCATTGTGTGTGACGGCGATTGCGGGTCGCTGACAAGCGAGCGCGGGCACTCGAACGTCAGCACCGACGACATAGTGCGGACGTTCCTGCGCAAACACCACCATATTGCATTTGTGCTCCTACTCACCGTCAAGTCCGAGTGGCAGTCGGGCCTTAGCCGGAAAGAGGTCCTAAGCATCAAACACATGCTGTGGCATAGAGATACCATTGCCGGGCTCCCGCAGCTGGCTGACGAGCTGGTCAAGGGATTGCCTGTGCCTGTGAACAGCGCGGCGAATGGGTCGCTGCGTGCACTGGAGCCAGGTTATGGGCGCGGACGAGGAGATTACTCAATGGCACCAGGCAGATCGATCCGCATTGGCGCTCGGCATCTCTTGGAGGTTCTTGCCGGCAGACGCACGGTGGAGGATTTCAACCGCAATTTCCACTTCAGAGGTCTGGACGAGCCACAGGATGGCCGCAGGTTCGTGAACCCGTTTGAACAGGCTCTTGCGGAAGGGAAGCTGCCGGTTCGAATCGAGGTCAAGCCGATCGACGAGAACGGCAACGACACATTTCTAGAGATCGAATTTGGCCACCCCGATCCAGCGGTCTCGCCATTCCGGTAGCGCCGCGAAGGCGGCAATGGATGCGGTCTCCCAACCGGCGATGCCTACCACGCTCGGGCAAGGCGAAACTTGCGTTAGCAAGCGCACGGTGGAACCGTTGCTTAGCCGCCCGCGTCCGGCTGGACGGCAACAGGGGTGGGAAGGCGCTCCATCACCAAGCTGGGGCATCCCAGCTATAGATCGGCGCGTGAACATAGACCGCTTTGCATTCGGGGCAGATCGCCCCCGGCCCGCGTGGCGCACTCACCGTGCTTATGAGCAGCCCGTCGACTTCATCGCACCGCGTGCAAAACGGGTACCCTTGCGGCTTTCCCGGATGATCGGCGGATGCGAGCATTCGGAATCCTTCAAAGATGATGGTCTCTTCTCGCCGCTTCGCTGCCTGCTCCAGCTTGTCAATTCGGGCTTGCTGAGCGTCACTCGCCACCCACGCGTCCTGAAGCGCTGATTTTACATCAAGCAGTTTGTCCATCAGGTCTACGATCTGGGATTTCAGCTCAACAGTCTCATAGGACCTCTCTACGTTCCGCAGAGCTTTCGCGATATCGATGGCCTGAGTGGCCGCCTGCAACCCGGCGATGATGTCCATGCTGCCCCCCTTAATCTTCGTCCGCGCAGATCACTTTGAAACGCGCACTGCAAACATCCGTAGAATGCGGCGCATAGCCTCCGGGCGGCTCAGCGTCGGATCGTTCGCCTTGATCCAGAGATCGAGCAGTTCGAGGTCGTCCGGCTGGAGGCGAACGCCAACCAGTGCGCCCGATTGGCCGGGCCTCTTCGAACTTCTGTTAACAGAACTTGCTTCCGTCATGCGCTTCTGTTAACAGAAAAGCGAGCCGAGCGGAAGCTACCAACAACCGCCCGGCTCTAATCGCAACCCTTGATCAGAAGGGACACGACTATGAACACGCATAGCAATGCGGCGGCGGACACGCACGCCTTCAATCCGCAGCAATGGCTGGACGACTTCGAATCCAGCGGCGGCTACTGGATCGTCACCGGCCGCCGCCTCGCCAGCTTCGGTTTCTATCTCGACGGCAACGAGGAACACGAACACCGCGCGGCCGCCGCGTGGAGGACCCTGCGGGACAACCCCGAGCACATGGCTGCCGTCAAAGCCCTGCTTGAAGGGGGGGCATGACCATGAGTGCCGCACCCAGGGACATCCTTAAACTCCACATGAACGGCACGACGCCGTTTCTCAGCCATCCAGACGGCATCAATGACCGGCTTCGTGAAGCGCGCGCCATGGTGATCGTGCTGGAGCAGGCCTTCCGCACCGCAGGCGAGGCGGCAGGTCACGAGGGCATCGACACGATCGCAACTCTGAACCCGACGATCGTGGCGGATGCGCTCGAAGGAGTGGCCAGCCTGCTCGCCCTCGGCCAGTTCCCCCACGATCATGGGAGGGCATGACCATGGCCTACACCCCGAGCAAGTTCGATCTCGAACGCTTCGCAAAGCTGGTCGAGCACAACCGGATCGCCCAGATCGCTCTGGCCACCAGCGCCGATGATGACGAGGACGAAATAGACCGCTTGAGCGACGTGGCATTTGCCGCGCAGGAGACTTTATTGCTGAAGCCCGCACCGGATGCGGCGGCACTCGCCGCCAAGCTGGAGATCCTGTCCGGCGACACGCAATGGCCACAGGAAGTCCTCAA
>Ga0068858_100003527_pt1 | contig 15491 bp, 13 predicted proteins | sample KBSSwiS12_FD_66589 | JGI IMG/M metagenome (GOLD analysis project Ga0068858, IMG submission 66589) | Switchgrass rhizosphere microbial communities from Kellogg Biological Station, Michigan, USA - KBS Switchgrass S1-2 | ecosystem: Host-associated > Plants > Roots > Rhizosphere > Soil ... | reverse complement strand
TTGCCGCAGATGCCGTGCACCGCCGGCGGAACGCCGGTCACGATCGAGAGGTTGTTCGGGTTCGTGAAGCTCGGGACGACGCAGTCGGCGACGAGCGACGTGCCGGTCGCGAGCACCTCCTTCAGCCACGGCACGTGGCCGTGCGCGACCGCCTGCGCGATGTAGTCGGGCTCGCAGCCGTCGACGCAGACGACGACGGTCGGCTGGCGGGCGAGCGCGTAGCTGCGGCCGTTGACGGTGATCATCGCGCTGCCTTCTGCGGCTCGCCGCCGCGCTCGGCGGCGCCGGGACGTTGCTGGTTCTTGATCGTTCGCTCCTTGCTTTCCATGACGTGGTCGTGCATCGCGCGCCCGGCGGCGTCGGCGTCGCCGGAGGCGATCGCCTTGACGATCTGGCGGTGCTCGGCGGCGGAGACCGGCATCAGCCAGCCGTCGGCGAGGTTGAGGCGGCGAAACAGGCTCAGCTCCTTGATCAGCTTCCTGTAGACCGCGGTCAACTTGCCGTTGCCGGCGAGCTCGACGAGGCGATCGTGGAAGCGCAGGTTCAGCAGGTGGTAGCGCTGCGCGTCCTTCGCCTTCACCGCCTGCTCCATCTGCTCGACGAGGCCGCGGACCTCCTTCAGCGCCGCCGGCGTGATCGAGACGGCGAGGCGGCGGCCGACGTGTTCGTCCATCGCCGCGCGCAGGTCGAAGATCTCGATCGCCTCCTCGACCGGCAGGTCGCGCACGAAGACGCCGCGGTTCTTCTCGGTGCGCACCAGGCCCGACTCGTCGAGCATGCGGAACGCCTCGCGCAGCGGCCCGCGCGAGACGCCGAGGCGGGCGGCGAGCGCCATCTCGGTGAGCTTGTCGCCGGGGCGCAGCTCGCCGGCGAGGATCATCCGCTCGAGCTCGCCCTGGACGACGCTCGAGAGCGAGCTCGTCTGCAGGAGCGTGATGGTCGGGTGCGGCGCGGCGGCCGCGGCGGCGGGCATCGCCCGAGTAGAAACCATGCCTCGCCGATTGTCAACAATCTCCAAAAAACAGTTGACTTCGATTTTGCGAGCGCCGAGACTGCTGCGCCGACGCGGGACGAACCGTCACAGAACGGCCCTACGCTTCGCGGCGGGGCGCTTCGCCCCGGCGACACCGTCACCGATTCAACAGGGAGATGCGCATGGTTTCGGCTTCACTCAGGGCGCTCGTCGCCGCAGGGCTCGTCGTCGCCGCGGCCGGCGCGGCGGCGCAGAAGACCCAGCTCACGGTCTACACGGCGCTCGAGACCGACCAGATCAAGGCGTACGAGAACGGCTTCGTCCGCGCCAACCCGAACATCGAGCTGAAGTGGGTGCGCGACTCGACCGGCGTCATCACCGCGAAGCTGCTCGCCGAGAAGGCGAACCCGCAGGCCGACGTCGTCATGGGCGTCGCCGCCTCCAGCCTCGCGCTGCTCGACGCGCAAGGCATGCTCCAGCCGTACGCGCCGATCAACCTCGACGCGATCATGACCAGCTACCGCGACAAGAAGAGCCCGCCGGCGTGGTGGGGGATGGACGTCTGGGGCGCGACCGTCTGCTTCAACACCGTCGAGGCGCAGAAGAAGAACATCCCGAAGCCGGAGACGTGGAAGGACCTGACCAAGCCGGTCTACAAGGGCCAGATCGTGATGCCGAACCCGGCGTCGTCCGGCACCGGCTACTTCGACGTCACCGCGTGGCTGACGCTGTGGGGCGACCAGAACGGGCAGGGCGGCGGCTGGAAGTACATGGACGCGCTGCATCAGAACATCGCCCAGTACACGCACTCGGGCTCGAAGCCGTGCAACATGGCTGCCGCCGGCGAGTACGTCGTCGGCATCTCGTTCGAGTACCGGGCCAACAGCAACAAGGCCAAGGGCGCGCCGATCGAGCTCGTCTTCCCGAAGGAAGGCCTCGGCTGGGACCTCGAGGCGTTCGCCATCATGAAGGGAACGAAGAAGCTCGACGCTGCGAAGAAGCTCGCCGACTGGGCGTCGAGCAAGGACGCGATGAAGCTCTACGGCAAGAATTTCGCGATCACCGCGCAGCCCGGTGTCGCCGAGCCGCTCGCGAACGTGCCCAGGGACTACGAGGCGCGGCTCGTCAAGATGGACTTCAAGACCGCGGCCGACAACCGCGAGCGGGTGCTGGCCGAATGGACGAAGCGGTACGACTCGAAGTCCGAGCCGAAGAAGTAGCGGCCGGCCGCGGCGCGAGCCGCGCGGCGGTGGCCGACTACCTGCGCCTCGAAGGCGTCCGCAAGGCGTTCGGATCGTTCGAGGCGCTGCGCGCGATCGACCTCGCGATCGCGCACGGAGAGTTCGTCTGCTTCCTCGGTCCTTCGGGCTGCGGCAAGACGACGCTGCTCAGGATCGTCGCCGGCCTCGAGACGCAGACCGCGGGCCGGATCGTCCAGGCCGGCCGCGACATCTCGCTGCTGCCGCCGGCCGAGCGCGACTACGGCATCGTGTTCCAGTCGTATGCGCTGTTCCCGAACCTCTCGGTCGCCGACAACGTCGCCTACGGCCTCGTCAACCGCAAGGTGCCGAAGACGAAGGCCGCCGCGCGCGTAGACGAGCTGCTCAAGCTCGTCGGCCTGCCCGGCAGCGGCGCCAAGTTCCCGGCGCAGCTCTCGGGCGGCCAGCAGCAGCGGATCGCGCTCGCCCGCGCGCTCGCGACCTCGCCGGGGCTGCTCCTTCTCGACGAGCCGCTGTCGGCGCTCGATGCGCTCGAGCGCGTGCGCCTCCGCCAGGAGATCCGCTCGCTCCAGCGCAAACTCGGCGTGACGACGATCATGGTCACGCACGACCAGGAGGAGGCGCTCTCGGTCGCCGACCGCATCGTCGTCATGAACCACGGCGCCATCGAGCAGGTCGGAACGCCGATGGAGATCTATCGGGATCCGGCGACGCCGTTCGTCGCCGACTTCGTCGGCAAGATCAACGTCCTCAGCGGGCGCCTCCGGCCCGGCCGCGAGCTCACGATCGGCGCCAGCCGGTTCGAGTGCGTGCACGACACCGACGCCGAGCGCGACGTCAAGATCTACCTCAGGCCCGAGGACGTGCTGGCACGGCCGATCGCCCCCGGCGACGCCAACGTCTTCGACGGCGCGATCGACAAGATCGAGTTCCTCGGCTCGTACTGCCTGGTGCGCGTCCACGCCGATGCGATGGGCGCGCAGCCGATCACCGTCTACCTCTCGCTCAACTTCCTCGCCGAGCAGGGCCTCGAGGTCGGCAGCCGGCTGCCGCTGAAGCTCCTGCCCGAGCGGATGCGGTTCTTCTAGTTCCCGCGCGTGTCCGCCGTCCTGCCCGCTTCCGGTGCCCGCGCACTGCGCCAGCGCGCGCACTGGAGCGACCGCATCGCCCACGCGACGCTCGCTGCGATCGTCGCCGCGCTCGTCGTCTTCCTCGCGCTGCCGCTCGGGTTGATCCTCGTCAAGGCGGTCCAGGACAAGGACGGCGCCTTCGTCGGCCTCGCCAACTTCGCGAGCTACCTCGCAACGCCGTCGCTGCTGCAGTCGTTCGTCAACAGCGTCTGGGTGGCGCTGCTGGTGACGATCGTGACGGTGCCGCTCGCGTTCGGCTTCGCCTATGCGCTCGCGCGCAGCTGCATCCCGTGGAAGGCGACGTTCCGCACGATCGCGCTGATTCCGCTCCTCGCGCCGTCGCTGCTGTCGGCGATCTCGCTGATCTACTGGTTCGGCAACCAGGGCGCCGCGCGCGGGCTCGTCGTCGCGCTCGGCTTCGAGAACATCTACGGTGCGCCGGGGATCGTCGTCGCCGAGTGCTTCGCCGTCTTCCCGCACGCGCTGATGATCCTGCTCAGCGCGCTCGCGCTCGCCGACGCGCGCCTGTACGAGGCGGCCGACGCGCTCGGCACGTCGACCGCGCGCAAGTTCCGGACGATCACCCTGCCCGGCGCGAAGTACGGCCTGATCTCGGCGGCGCTGGTGTCGTTCACCCTCGTCATCACCGACTTCGGCATCCCGAAGGTGATCGGCGGCAACTTCAACATGCTTGCGACCGACGTCTTCAAGCTCGTCATCGGCCAGCAGGACTTCCAGAGAGGCGCGGTCGTCGGCCTCTTCCTGCTCGCGCCCGCGGTGCTGACCTTCGGCATCGACTGGCTCGTGCAGCGCCGCCAGACGGCGATGCTCACCGCGCGCGCCGTGCCGCTGAAGCCCAGGCCCGCGCGCGGCTTCGACGCCTTGATGCTCGGCTACGTCGGCGTCGTCAGCGCGCTGATGCTGGCGATGATCGGGATGGCGGTGTTCGCGTCGTTCGCGACCTACTGGCCGTACAACCTGACGCCGAGCTGGAAGCACTACACGATGGGCTTCGTCGACGCCGAGGTCGGCGATGCGTTCCTCAACAGCCTGAAGCTCGCCGCCGGCACCGCGTTCTTCGGCACGATCGTCGTCTTCGTCGGCGCCTACATGCTCGAGAAGACGCGCGGCGCGGACGCGCTCAGGCCGCTCGCCCGCCTGCTCGCGATGCTGCCGATGGCCGTCCCGGGGCTCGTCCTCGGCCTCGGCTACATCTTCTTCTTCAACGCCGCCGACAACCCGCTGCACGGCCTCTACGGCACGCTCGCGATCCTGGTCGTCTGCACGATCGTCCACTTCTACACGACCGGGCATCTGACCGCCGTGACGGCGCTGAAGTCGCTCGACGCCGAGTTCGAGGCGGTGAGCGCTTCGCTCAAGGTGCCGTTCTTCAAGACGTTCTGGCGGGTGACGCTGCCGATCTGCACGCCGACGCTGGTCGACATCGCGCGCTACTTCTTCATCAACGCGATGACGACGATCTCGGCGGTCGTCTTCCTCTACTCGCCCGAGACCAAGGTCGCTGCGATCGCGATCCTCAACCTCGACGAGGCCGGCGAGGCCGGCGCGGCGGCGGCGTGCGCCGTCCTCATCACCGCCGGCTCGACGGTCGTGACGCTGCTCTTCCTGGCGCTCGGCGCCTGGATCGAGCGGCGGACGCAGGCGTGGCGGCGACCGGCGGCGCGCTGAGCAGCGGCGCGGCACGAACACGACGGAGACACGAATGGCGCGCGACGCGATCCTGCTCACCCCGGGCCCCCTGACGACGACCGAGCGCACGAAGCGCGCGATGCTGCACGACTGGGGCTCGTGGGACGCGTCGTTCATCGCCGTCACCGCCGACATCCGCAAGCGCCTGCTCGCGATCGTCCACGGCGAGGGGACGCACGCTGTCGTGCCGCTGCAGGGCAGCGGCACCTTCGCCGTCGAGGCCGCCGTCGCGACGATCGTGCCGCGCGACGGCCATGTCCTCGTCCTCGACAACGGCGCCTACTGCAAGCGCATGGGGCGGCTGTCGACGCTGATGGGCCGGAGGACGACGGTCCTCGCGCGCCGCGAGGACGCGCCGGTCGACGCCGACGAGCTCGATGCGACGCTCGGCGCCGACCCGGGCATCAGCCACGTCGGCCTCATCCACTGCGAGACCGGCACCGGAGTGCTCAACCCGCTGCAGCAGATCGCCGACGTCTGCGCGCGGCGCGGCAAGGGGCTGATCGTCGACGCGATGAGCTCGTTCGCGGCGCTGCCGATCGATGCCCGCGCGGTGCGCTTCGACGCGCTCGTCGCGGCGAGCGGCAAGTGCCTCGAGGGCGTTCCCGGGATGGGGTTCGTGTTCATCCGCAACGACGTCGTCGAGCGCGCCGCCGGCAACTCGCACTCGCTCGCGATGGACCTGCACGACCAGCACGTCTACATGGAGCGGACCGGGCAGTGGCGGTTCACGCCGCCGACCCACGTCGTCGCCGCGCTCGCGGAGGCGATGCGCCAGTTCGCCGAGGAGGGCGGCCAGCCAGCGCGGCTGGCGCGCTACACGGCGAACTGCGAGGCGCTGCTCGGCGGCATGGATGCGCTGGGGTTCGTGCCGTTCCTGGCGCCCGAGGTGCAGGCGCCGATCATCGTCACGTTCCACGCGCCGGCCGACCCGCACTACGACTTCAAGCGGTTCTACGACGCGGTCAGGGCGCGCGGCTTCATCCTCTATCCCGGCAAGCTCACGCAGCTCGAGACGTTCCGCGTCGGCTGCATCGGCGCGATCGGGCCTGCCGAGATGAAGGAGGCGGTCACCGCGGTCGCCGGTGCGATGAAGGAGCTCGGCATCGCCGACGGCAGGCCGTCGGCGTCGGTGCTCGACGAAGCCTCCACAATGGCGCCATGACGACTCCCACTCCCGAGCATCCGGCGCTCACCGCGGTTCGCAAGAGCGGCAGCAGCAAGGTCAAGGTCGCGGTCAGCGACATCGACGGCGTGCTGCGCGGCAAGTACCTCCACGTCGACAAGTTCCTCGGCGCTGCCGAGCCGGCGCCGGCCGGCGGCTTCGGCTTCTGCGACGTCGTCTTCGGCTGGGACGTCGGCGACCAGACCTACGACAACACGACGCTGACCGGCTGGCAGCACGGCTTTCCCGACGCGCTCGCGCGCCTCGACCTGGCGACGCAGCGGCTCGTGCCGTGGGACAACAACGTGCCGTTCTTCCTCGGCGAATTCGTCAACGCCGACCACACGCCGTCGCCGATCTGCCCGCGCCAGACGCTCAAGCGCGTCCTCGCGCGGGCCGAGAAGATGGGCTTCGCGCCGATGTGCGGGATGGAGTTCGAGTGGTTCAACTTCGCCGAGACGCCGCAGTCGTGGGCGGCGAAACAGGGCGTCGCCCCCGAGCCGATCACGCCGGGGATGTTCGGCTACTCGCTCCTGCGCATGAACCGCAACCGCGAGTTCATGAACGCGCTGATGGACGAGATGCTCGCGTTCGGCGTGCCGATCGAGGGGCTGCACACCGAGACCGGCCCCGGCGTCTACGAGGTCGCGATCGCGTTCGGCGAGGCGCTCGAGCAGGCCGACCGCTCGATCCTGTTCAAGACCGGCGCCAAGGAGATCGGGGCGCGGTTCGGGATCATGCCGAGCTTCATGGCGAAGTGGAGCCAGAAGTACCCAGGCTGCAGCGGCCACATCCACCAGAGCCTGAAGGAGGGCAAGGACGGCAAGACCAACCTCTTCTACGACGCCAATCGCCCAAGCCGGATGAGCGCGCTGTTCGAGAGCTACGTCGCCGGCCAGGTCGCGTGCCTGATGGAGTTCGCGCCGATGTTCTGGCCGACGATCAACAGCTACAAGCGGCTCGTCGACGGCTTCTGGGCGCCGGTCAAGCCGACCTGGGGGATGGACAACCGGACGGCGAGCTTTCGCGTCATTGCCGGGAGCCCCAAGGCGACGCGGCTCGAGACGCGCTGCCCGGGATCGGACGTCAATCCGTACCTCGCGATGGCCGCGGTGATCGCCGCCGGGCTGCACGGCGTCGAGAAGGGCCTCAAGCTCGGCGCGCCGATCACCGGCACCAACGTCGGCGGCGAGAACGTCCAGCGCGCGCCGCGGACGCTGATCGAGACCACCCGCATCTTCAAGGGCTCCGAGATCGCGCGCGACTGGCTCGGCGACGACTTCGTCGACCACTTCGCGGCGACGCGCGACTGGGAGTGGCGACAGTGGCTCGACGGCGTCACCGACTGGGAAATGAAGCGCTACTTCGAGATCATCTGATGGCCATCACCCGCTTCGCCTTCCCGACGACGATCCACTTCGGCCCGGGCGCGAGAAAGCTCGTCGGCGAGCACCTGCGCAGTCAGGGCGTCAAGAGGCCACTGATCGTCACCGACAAGGGCCTCGCGGCGCTGCCGCTGATCGCCGAGCTGCGCGACGAACTGAAGGGCGCAGGGCTCGACGTCGCCGTCTTCGGCGGCGTGTTCGGCAATCCGACCGCGGCGCAGGCGATGGCGGGCGCCGACGCCTATCGTGCGCACCGCGCCGACGCCGTCGTCGGCGTCGGCGGCGGTGCTGCCCTCGACGTCGCCAAGGTCGTCGGCGTGATCGCGACCAAGGGCGGCGAAGCGCTCGAGTACGCATACGACCATCCGCAGGTGCGCGCGATCGACGCCGCCGTGCCGCACTTCGTCGCCCTGCCGACGACGTCGGGAACCGGCAGCGAGGTCGGCCGCAGCGCGGTGATCAGCGAGGACGACAGCCACGTCAAGCGGATCGTCTTCTCGCCGAACATCCTCGCCAAGGCGGTGTTCGCCGATCCCGAGCTGACGCTCGGCCTGCCCGCCGCGGTCACCGCCGCGACCGGAATGGACGCGCTGACGCACAACGTCGAGAGCTATCTGTCGCCGGCGTACCACCCGCTGTGCGACGGCATCGCGCTCGAAGGCACGCGGATCGCCGCGCGCGCGCTCGCGACCGCGGTGCGCGAGCCGGCGAACCTCGCCGCGCGCAGCGACATGATGATGAGCTCGATGATGGGAGCGATCGCGTTCCAGAAGGACCTCGGCGCGGTCCATTCGTGCGCGCACGCGCTCGGCACCGTCTGCGATCTCCACCATGGCCTCGCGAATGCGCTGATGATCGACACGGTGCTTGCCTGGAACGCGGGCGCGGTGCCGGCGAAGTTTGACGAGCTCGCGCACGTGGTCGGCGCCAAGGGTGGGGGCCAAGGATTCCTCGCCTGGCTGCGCGAGCTGAAGAAGACGATCGGCATCGCGCCGAACCTTTCGGCCGTCGGAGTCAGGAAGGACGCGATCGCGCGCCTCGTCGAGGTCGCGGTCGCCGACATCTGCCACCAGACCAACCCGCAGCCCGTCACCGCAAAGGACTTCGAGCGCCTGTTCGCGGAGGCGATGTGAAGGAACGGATCAAGGTCGCCATCTCGGCGTGCTTCTTTCACGCCGATCCGAAGCGACCGATCTTCACCGGCAAGACGCTGCAGTACGTCGAGCAGTCGATCGCGCACTGGGTCGCGTCGTCGGGTGAGGCGCTGCCGGTGATGGTGCCGAGCCCGATGGGCGACACGCAGAAGGGCGACGTCGCCCTCGCCGACTACGCCGACTGGCTCGACGCGCTCGTCCTCGAGGGCGGCTCGGACGTCTCGCCGACGAGCTACGGCGAGGCGCCGATCGACGAGCGCTGGCGCGGCGACCGCATCCGCGACGACTACGAGCGCGCGCTGCTGGCGGCGTTCGCCGAGCGCGGCAAGCCGGTGCTCGGCGTCTGCCGCGGCATGCAGCTGATGAACGTCGCGTTCGGCGGCACGCTCCTGCAGGACATCGACACGCAGCGGCCCGGCGGCGTGCGCCACCGCGACGCCGGCACGTACGACCGCAACGTGCACGCGGTCGAGTTCGAGCCGCAGACGCGGCTCGCGCAGATCTTCGCGGGCCAGCGGTCGGCGACGATCAACAGCGTCCACCACCAGGGCATCAAGGACCTCGCGCCGGGCTTCGTCGTCGAGGCGCGCTGCCCGGCCGACGGCATGATCGAGGCGATCCGCCGCCCGAACGGGTCGTACATGGCAGCGGTGCAGTGGCACCCCGAATTCCATCGCGCCGGCGAAGGGACGCTCGACGACCGGCCGCTGCTCGACGACTTCGTCCGCGCGGCGCGCGCCGCGCGCACGCCGGCATGAGCACGCTCGCGATCACCAATCCGGCCGACGGCACTCCGCTCGCGGAGGTCGCCGCCGACGACGCCGCGAGCGTCGCCGCGAAGTTCGCGCGTGCGCGCCGCGCGCAGCCTGGGTGGGCGGCGACGCCGCTCGCCGAGCGCAGCGATGCGATCCGGCGCTTTCGCGCCGCGGTCGAGCGCGAGCTCGAGGCGCTCGCGCGCACGCTGACGCAGGAAGTCGGCAAGCCGCTCCAGCAGTCGAGGAACGAGCTGAACGGCTTCCTCGGCCGGATCGACTTCTTCCTCGCCGAAGTGGAGCGCACGGTGGCGCCCGAGACGGTGTTCGCCGACGCCGCGATGACCGAGCGGATCGACCACGACCCGCTCGGCGTCGTCGCCAACGTGTCGGCGTGGAACTATCCGTACTTCGTCGGCGGCAACGTCTTCGTGCCGGCGCTGCTGACGGGCAACGCCGTGCTCTACAAGCCTTCGGAGTTCGCGACCCTGACGGGCCTGCACATCGATCGGCTCCTGCATGGCGCGGGAATCCCCGGCGATGTCTTCATCACCGTCGTCGGTGCGGGCGACGTCGGCGCGGCGCTCCTCGCCCAGCCGGTCGACGGCGTCTTCTTCACGGGCTCGGTCGCGACCGGGGCGAAGATCGCCGCGCAGACGGGGTCGCGCATGGTGCGCCTGCAGCTCGAGCTCGGCGGCAAGGATCCCACGTACGTCGCCGACGACGCCGATCCGAAGGCGGCAGCCGAGTCGCTCGCCGACGGCGCCATGTACAACACCGGCCAGAGCTGCTGCTCGGTCGAGCGCATCTACGTCCACGAGCGCATCCACGACGAGTTCGTCCGCCACTTCGTCGCCACCGTTGCCGGCTTTCGCATCGGTGATCCGCTCGCCGACGGCAGCTACATCGGCCCGCTGACGCGCCGCCCGCAGCTCGACGTCCTCGACGCGCAGGTGGCCGATGCGGTCGCGAAGGGGGCGACGCTCGCCGCCGGCGGCCAGCGCATCGATCGCGCCGGCAACTGGTACGCGCCGACGGTGCTCACGAACGTCGATCACACCATGGCGGTGATGCGCGACGAAAGCTTCGGCCCGATCATCGGCATCCAGAAGGTGAAGGGCGACGACGACGCGCTCGCGCTGATGAACGACACCCGCTACGGCCTGACGGCGGGGATGTACACGCGCGACGAGGCGCGCGCCGCGAAGCTGCTGCGCCAGGTGCGCGCCGGCAGCGTCTACTGGAACTGCTGCGACCGCGTCAGCCCGCGTCTGCCCTGGTCGGGGCACGGCGACTCCGGGGTCGGCGTGACGCTCTCGACGTACGGCATCCAGACGTTCACGCGGCCGCGCGCGTGGCACCTGCGCTCGGCCTCCAGTTGACGACGGACCGGCTCGTCCTCTTCGACCTCGACGGCACGCTGCTCGCCGGCGACACCGACGTCCTCTGGTGCGACTTCCTCGTCGCCGAGCGGATTCTCGACCGTGAATCGTTCGCAGCTGCGAACCGCGAAGTCGCGGCGCGCTACGCGCGTGGTGCGATCGGGGCCGAGGAGTTCGCCGGTTTCTATGCCGCGACGCTCGGCGGCCGCAGCGCTGCGGCGTGGGCGCCGCTGCGCGACCGCTTCGTGCGCGCCGCGATCGAGCCGCGCCTCGGCGCGGCGGCGCGCGCGCTGGTCGTGCGCCATCGCGCCGACGGCGACCGCCTCGTCCTGACGACGGCGACCAACCGGTTCCTGACGGCGCCGATCGCGGCGTCGCTCGGCATCGCCGACCTCGTCGCGACCGAGCTCGAGGTGGCCGCGAACGGCGAGTTCAGCGGACGCACCATCGGCACCGTCAACATGCGCGCCGGCAAGGTGGCGCGCATCGCCGCCTGGCTCGACGAGCAGCGCATGGCGCCGACGGCGCTCGCCGACGCGACCTTCTACAGCGACTCGATCAACGACCTGCCGCTGCTCGAGGCGGTCGGAACGCCGATCGTCGTCGACCCGGACGAGCGTCTGGCCGAGGTGGCGAAGCGGCGTGGCTGGCGGCTGCTGCGCCTCGCGTGAGCGCGATCACGTCGCGAGCGCCCGCCAGACGAGCGAGCCGCCGCTCGCGAGCAGCAGGATCCAGACGGCGCGCGCGGCGTGGCGCGGCGCGAGCCGCCGGTGCAAGCGGCTGCCGGCGAGGTAGCCGAGCACCGCGCACGGCAGCAGCGCGAATGCGAGCGACAGCAGCGACGGCTGCAGCATGAGCCCGCTCACCGAGAAGAGCGCGAGGCGCGCCCACGCGGTGCAGAAGATGAGCACGGCGATCGTTGCCCGCAGGCGGTTGGCGTCGCCGACACGGCGCGCGAGGTACGTCGTGTAGATCGGCCCGCCGCTGCCGTAGAGCGCGGTGAAGACGCCGCCCGCGACGCCGGCGGGGGCGACCCAGCGCGCCGAGACCGGTCGCGGCGAGCCGCGCTGCGCGAGGCTCCAGCATGCGTACGCGAACACGAATGCACCGAGGCCGCCGAGCAGCCACCGTTCGGGAGCGCGGACGAGCGCGGTGACGCCGACCAGCATGCCGATGGCGATGAACGGAGCGAGCCGGAACAGCTCCCTGCGATCGATGTCGCCGCGGTTGCGCACGCCGAGCAGCAGCCCTGCGGCGAGGTCGAAGACGAGCATCATCGGCACGATGAAGCGGATCGGCAGGACGTGCGCGAGCAGCGGAGCGCCGACGATCGTCGAGCCGAATCCGGTCAGCCCGAAGACGGTGTACGCGAGGAAGACGACGACCGCCGCGACGGCGATGCTGGCGAGCGGGAGGTCGGGCATCGCGGAGCTCGGACGAGGTCCGCACATTGTCCGCGCAGCGCGTGCGCCCGCCGCGTCGCCGCAGGGCGCCCGCAGGGCGCCGTCAGCGCGCCGGAGCGACCTTGACTTCGCCGACGGGAATCAGGCTCATCAGCGCCGACGGCGTCGGCGCGTCCTTGGCCGCCACCGGCTCAGCGGCCGGCGTCTCGTCGGGCGGCGAAGCCGGGACGGCGCCGCCGTCGCCGCCGACCTCCGCGAGACGCGCGGCGTCGCGCTTGGCGACGAGCTCGGCGTCGGCGCGGCGCAGCGCGTCGCCGACCGTCTCGTTGGCCTTGAACTGGACCGCGCCGACGTTGAGCGCGACGCGCGCGATGCGCGGCGCGACCTGGCGGTCGTCGAGGCGCGCGGTGATGCGCGAGACGACGATCGCCGAGTCGGCGAGCCGGGTGCGCGGCAGGACGACGGCGAACTCGTCGCCGCCGAGGCGGCCGGCGACGTCGCGGCGGCGCAGCGTCTCGCGCAGCGCGGTGCCGATCTGGCGCAGCGCCTCGTCGCCGGTGGCGTGGCCGAGCATCTCGTTGATGCGCTTGAGCCGGTCGACGTCGAACACGATCAGCGTCGCCGCGTCGCGCGCCTGCTCGATCGCTCGCTCGGCAAGCTCGTGGAAGTGGCGGCGGTTCGGCAGCCGCGTCAGCGCGTCGACGTCGACGAGGTTGCGCAGCTTGCGCTGCGAGGCGACCAGGTGCGCGATCCTGCGCTCGAGGTTCATCACCGGTGCGAGCTGCGTCATCGTCATCGCGAGAGCTGCGGTCGCGAGCAGGGCGACGAGCGAGCCGTCGGTGACCGGAACGGCGGCGCCGAGGACGGCACCGATCAGCGCCAGCCACGCACCCTGCGCGAGCGCCGCGGTGACGAGCGCGAGGCGGAGCGTGCGCAGCGTCGAGCTCGTCGCGAAGTCCTCGAGGCGTGCGATCGCAGACGCCGAGTAGAGCGTCAGCGTGAACGCCGCGACCGCATGCACCTTGGGCGCGCTCGCGAGCTCGATCGGCGCGATCCAGCTCGCGACCGAGACGACGGCAGCGACGGCGAGCGCGAGCCGGTCGTGCCATTCGTCGATCCGCGAGCCGCCGCGTGCGTAGAAGCGGCGGATCCCGGCGAGCGTCAGGATCGGCCATTGCAGCGCGAGCACGGAGGCGATCGGCGTGCCGATCCCGGCCGGCTCGCTCAGCGCCTGCGCGACCATCGCAGCGGCGAGCACGGCATTGGCGAGCAGCCACCAGTGCACACCGCGCCGGCCCTGCTGCTGACGGGCGACGGCGACCGAGACGACGCTCGCGAGCACGATGGCGATCGCGAACGCGACGAGCAGGGTCGACGAATGGAGCGTCATCATCCGGAAATTATCGGCAGCGCGCCACCGTGGCATGACGCGAACTCGCCGACCGTCGTCGTCTTCTCCCGCGAAAGCGTGACGAAGTGGCAGGCTCTTACACTCCAAGTCCACTGAACCAGATGGATCGCACTGATTCCGTGGACCGGCGATGACCCGCGAGCTGCTCGATTCGTTCTGGCGCGCGGCGGCCTACTGCCTCCACCCGAAGGTGATCGCGCTGTCGCTGCTGCCGCTGGCGATCGTCGGCGGCGTCGCCGCCGCGCTCGGCTACTGGTTCTGGGAGCCGGCCGTCGGCGACGTGCGGGCCTGGCTCGAGGACACGGCGTTGCTCGAGCCGATCTTCGCCTGGCTGCGCTCGATCGGCGCCGCCGGCTGGGCCAGCGTCGTCGCGCCGCTCGTCGTCGTCGCGCTCGCGGTCCCGGTGTTCGTCGTCGTCTCGCTGCTCGTCGCCGCGCTGCTGATGACGCCGGCGATCGTGCGGCTGGTCGCCGCGCGCCGCTTCCCGCGCCTCGAGCGCCGCCACGGCGCCGGCTTCGTCGCCGGGCTCGGCGTCTCGCTCGGCTGCACCGCCATCGCGTTCGCCGCGCTCGTCGTCAGCATTCCGTTCTGGTTCGTTCCGCCGCTCGTTCTCGTGCTGCCGCCGCTGATCTGGGGCTGGCTGACGTATCGGGTGTTCGCGCACGACGTCCTCGCCGACCACGCCAGCCGCGACGAGCGGCTTCAGCTGCTGCGCGCCGAACGCTGGCAGCTCTTCGGCATGGGCGTCGCGTGCGGTGCGCTCGGCGCGGCACCGTCGCTGATCTGGGCGGTGAGCGCGCTCGCGCTCGTCTTCGCGCCGTTGCTCATCGTCGTCGCGATCTGGCTCTACACGCTGGTGTTCGCGTTCTCGTCGCTGTGGTTCGCGCACTACCTGCTCGCTGCGCTCGAGCGGCTGCGGGCGAGCGCGGAGCCCACGGGGACAACCGGCGCGCCGCGGCCCGCTGCGCTGCCGCCGCCGTCGCTCGAGAGCCCGCCGGGCTTCGTCGCATGAAGATCGGGCTGCTCATCGTCGGCGACGAGATCCTCTCCGGCAAGCGCGCCGACAAGCACCTGCCGAAGGTGATCGAGCTGCTCGCGGCGCGCGGACTGCAGCTCGCGTGGGCGCGCTACGTCGGCGACGACCCGCCGCGGATCACGGCCGACCTGCGCGACGCGTTCGCGAGCGGCGACCTGGTGTTTTCCTGCGGTGGCATCGGCGCGACCCCCGACGACCACACGCGCCAGTGCGCGGCGGCGGCGCTCGGCGTTGCGCTCGCGCTCCATCCCGAGGCCGAGGCGCTCGTCATCGAGCGAATGCGCGACGTCGCGCGCGAACAGGGAACGACGTTCGATCCCGACCGCGAAGACAACCGCCACCGCCTCAACATGGCGGTCTTTCCCGTCGGCGCCGAGATCATCCCGAATCCGTACAACAAGATCGCCGGCTTCGCGGTGCGCTCGGGCAACGGCGGCGTCTTCTTCGTCCCGGGCTTTCCGGTAATGGCGTGGCCGATGATCGAATGGGTCCTCGACACCCACTTTCGACATCTCCACGTCGCATCGCGAACGATCGAGCGCTCGGTGATCGTGTTCGGCTCGATGGAAGCGACGCTGACGCCGCTGATGGAAGCGGTCGAGCGCGAGTTCACGGGGATCCGCGTCTTCAGCCTGCCGAGCGTCGACCATCCCGAGTGGGGTCGCCACATCGAGCTCGGCGTCAAGGGCGACGCCGACCGGCTCGAAGCGGCGTACGCACGGCTGCGCGACGGCGCCGTCGCGCTCGGCGGAAAGCTCGGCCCCGAGCTG
>Ga0068858_100003526_pt1 | contig 15495 bp, 18 predicted proteins | sample KBSSwiS12_FD_66589 | JGI IMG/M metagenome (GOLD analysis project Ga0068858, IMG submission 66589) | Switchgrass rhizosphere microbial communities from Kellogg Biological Station, Michigan, USA - KBS Switchgrass S1-2 | ecosystem: Host-associated > Plants > Roots > Rhizosphere > Soil ... | reverse complement strand
CTGATTTCCGTGACGAGTATCACGTCGGTCGACACGGCGGGCGCGACGCAGACCTGGAGTAGTGCCCTCTATACCGTCGATGCCCCGGCGGGCCCCAAGGCCCGCATGGGCGCGATCGTGCCCAACTACGGCGAGATTTACCCGCCGACCCGCGCCGTCGTGAACGCCGTCACGGTGCGGTTCGTGGCGGGGTACGGGGCGGCGGCCGCGGTCCCGGCGAGTCTCAAGGCGGCGATGAAGCTCCTGATCGGGCTCTGGTACGAGAACCGGGAAGCCGCGGCGATTGTCCGGGCCTCCGCCGATGTGTTGCCGCTGGGCGTCGCGGCGCTCTTGTGGCCGTTCAAGGCGTTCTGATGGGGATCGGCCAGCTGCGCGAACGCGTGACGGTGCTGACGGAACGCCCGCGATCCTTCGCGGTCAGCGCGTTGACCTGGGCGGCGGGGTTCGCGGCGGCGGTGACGATCAGTCCGCACGGGTATGTCGATGGCGACTTCGTGACCGTCGCCGGCGCCGTCCCGAGCGGCTACAACGGCAAGGTCGTGGTGGCGGTGACGAGCACGACGGGCCTGCGGTATCCCGTGGCGGCCACGCTGACGACGCCGGCGACGGGAGCCATCACGGCGACCTACGCGGGCGATACGCACGGCGGGCGCGCGGCCCTGGCCTTTCGGGCGCTCATGACGGTCTGGGCGGAGTACCTGCCGCTCAAGGCGTTCGAAAAGATGCAGCGGAACGCCGTGGAGGACGGCTTGGCGTGTCGGTTTCGCGTGCGGGCCCGGGTGGATCTCGTCGCCGGGTTGCGCGCGCAGTGGACGCCGCGCTGGCCGATCGCGGCGCCCGTGCGGACGTTCCGGATTCGCGGGGTGGAACCCGACGGGGAGCAGCGGGAATACCTGCTGCTGGAGTGTGACCAGGTGACGCTCTGATGGCGCGCACGACCTCGCTCGATCTCGTGGCGACGCTGCCGGGCTTGCCGACGCTCAGTACCGGGCTGAACCGGTTGCGGTCGAACATCGCGGACTGGTCGCCGTTCTGGACCAACTACTTCGCGCCGTCGTGGTGGCGGATGGAACGCGATCTCTTTATCAACGAGGGCGGATCGTCGTCGGCCTCGTGGACGCCGTTGACGCCTCACTACGCGGCGTACAAGACGAGGAAATTCGGCGGGCGCGGGATCCTGGTGGCGTCGGGCGCGTTGAAGGCGTCGTTTACGGGCGGAGCGGGGTCGGTGTTGCGGCCGTCGCCGACGGGCTTGGTGATTGGATCGTCGCTGCCGTACGCGCGCGCGCATCAGACCGGCACCGGGCCGCAGAGTCAGGGCCCGAAGAGTTTGCCGAAACGCCGCGTCCTGCGCTTGCCGCGGGTGTTTCTGACGGTGGTGGCGGGATCACTGCGGACCTTCGTGCGATCGGAACTGAAGAAGGACGCGAGCGAGTTGCCGGGGCTGGTCGTGCTCGGGCCCGACAGTCCGAGGGTCGGCTGATGCGCGCGCTCGCGGGCGACATGGAGGACACCAAGCGCGTCGTGGCGCAGCGGCTCCGGAGCGCGCGGTTCCTCGAGCTCCTCGCGGCCGTGGACGCCGAGAAGGGATCCGGCACGACGCCGGCGCCGGTCTCGATCTTCGAAGGCGAGAAAGCCGTCGCGATCGAAGAAGGGTATCCGACCGGGAGCGTGATCGGCGCGCGGACGGCCTACAGCACCGATCCGAACGTCGAGAAGTCCGCCGCGCATGAAGTGCTGGTCCTCTGGACCGACACCGGGGACGACGAGCTCGCGATCACGCGGCACCTCGAGCGGTTGGTGCGGGCGACGCGGGATCTGTTTTGGAACGTGACGCTCGAGGAGCTCCACACGCCGCCGGTGATCGTGCGGAGCGAAGAATATTCCGCGTTGCTGCCGACCGATGAACACCCGCCGTTCATCAAAGCGGCGTCGACGCAATTACTGATCGGGACCTACGCCCTGTAACCAGGAGAAGAGACGATGCCCAGCACTGCCACCCTGACCGCTTCGAGTTGGCCCATTGACACCGCGCAGAGCGCCGACCTCTCGGCCGCGATCGCGACCGCCGCGACCGTGAGCGGGGACGCGTTCCTCCACGCCGGGGCCCAACTCCTCCTCGTGAAAAACGGGGACTCGGGCAGCCACACCGTCACGATCCCGAGCGTCGCCGCCAAGGGCCGCAGCCTGAACACCGGCGACGACATTACGCGCAGTGTCGCGGCCGGGAAGATCGCGGTCATCGGCCCGTTCAGCGCCGAGCGGTTCCGTGACAGTAACGGCCTGGTGCAGATCACCTACGACGCCGTGACGAGTGTCGTCGTCAAGGTCGTGTCGGTGGCGGCGGGCATTTAGATGCCCCGCTATCGCGTGGCCGTCGGCCAGGTCCTGCCGCACGACGGGCAGGTGCTCGAGGCCGGCGCGATCGTCGAGTTGCCGGCGCACGTCGCCAACGACGTCGAAGTCGCGTATCGGATTGTCCCCGTCGAAGAGGTCGCCACCGCGGCGCCGTTGCAACCTGCAGAGTCCGCCGCAGAGGCGAAGGAGTAAGTCATGGCGTTCGATGTCACACGGATTGAAGTCGGCCCGGCGCGGGTGTTTCTGGGCGTGACGTTGCCGGCCAGCGGCGCGGGCCCGACCCTGATGGGGCACACGGCTGGCGTGCCCGCCACCGGGACCGAGATCGGCCTGACGGAAGGCGACACGGTTCTCGAGATCATGTCGGAGAAAAAGGAAATTTTGGCGGAGCAGTTCTATGCGCCCGTCGAGGTGTTCCTGACGCTGCAGCGCGCCAAGGTCACCTTTACCGCCAAAGAATCGACGGTGATCGGCTTGCGCGCCGCGCTCGATGCGATCGGGCAAACCACGACCGCCACCGAAGATCTGTACTACTTCGGCGCCGGCGCCGGCGCGTTCGCCTGTCTCAAGCAGTCGGTGTTCCTGAGCGCGCGACGTCGGGACAACCCGGCGAAGTACATCATTTGCGTTCTCTACAGCTGCTACGCCTCGAAGGGGCTGACCTACACGTTCAGCCGCACGAAAGAAGCGACCTACCCGGTGGAGTTGACGGCGCTCGCGATCACCACGCGCACCGCCGGCGATTGCATGGGGCAGTTCTACCGCGAGATCGGCTAGGCCTCGCGTCCGTCGTGGTCCGGGGGTGGCGTGCTCACACCGCGCCGCGCCCGGCTCGCGTCGGCGACGATGCGGGCGCCGGACCCTCGTCGTCGCCGCCTGAGTCGTTCCGGCCTCTGTGTGAGGGGCCATGCCTGAGTACTCGACACCCGCGTCCTTGAAAGCCCGGCTCGTCCTCGTGACCGTGCCCGCGGTCGAGGGGGAGTCCGAGGCCGTCCGCATTGCGTGCCGGCGTCCCGATCCGCTCGTCCTCTTCGCCAACGGCTGGCTCCCGCTCGAGATCTTCGCGACGGTGCTCGAGAAGGTCCAGGGCCCGATGAGCGAGTTCGTCGAGGCGGCGCTCGTCGATGCCGAAACCTACGGCGACTTCATCGATCGCTGGGTGTGCGCGGCCGCGGTGACTCCGCCCATCGTGCTGACGGAGGCGGAAGCCGTCGCGAACGAGGCGGCGATCTGGGTCGAGGACCTGGCGCCGGATGTGCGCTTTGCGATCTGGCGGAAAACGACCGATCGCCTTGCCTCGCGCCGGGTGAGCGAGGCCGTCACGACCTTTCGTCGCGGACAGTCCGTCGATCCTCCGGCTGGACCGGACGGCGCGGCGGTATTCCGTGCGGCCGTCGAGGTTGTTGTCCGTGGGTGATCCCGTGCTTGCGCTCGATCTCGATCTCGCGATCGCGGAACGGTGCCACCGCCACGAGCAAGACGCGCTCGCGGCGCTCCTGAAAGATGAACAAGGCGGATTTTTCTCCGCCGTCGTGCAGCTCCTGAATCGCTGATGGCCAACGCCCTGCAAGAACTTGTCTTGAAAATCGGAGGCGATTCCTCCGGCGGGCAGCAGGCTGTCCGGGACCTGGCCAACGCGCTGTCGAACAACCTCGCGAAGGCCCTGCAGGACACCGGATCGAAAACCGAGGAATCCAGCACCAAGCTCTCGGGCTTCAAAAAGTATCTCGACGACCTGAAGCCGTCGGCCGACAACGCCGGCGCCTCGTTCCAGTCCCTGCACGGCACGCTCTCCGAGATGTGGGAGAACCCTACGGCGGCGGTGAAGGGGTTGGCGGGCGCCGTGGGGACGGATCTCTCGGCCAGTCTCGGCGTCGCCGGCGTGGCGGCCGGGGCCGCGTTGGGTGTCTTCACGGTCCTCGCGGCCGCGGCCTTCGAGTTCGCAGAGCGGGCCGCGAAGGTGGGGGCCAATCTGAACGACATGAGCGAGAAGACGGAGATCGCCGTCCCCGTCCTCTCGCGCTGGTCGAACGCCGCGAAGGTAGCCGGGACCGACATCAACACGCTCGCCAACGGCGTGTTCATGATGCAGAAACAGATGGCCGAGAGCCCCGACAAGTTCGAGAAGGGGCTTGAGCGGATCAATATCGACTTCGAAGAATTCAAACGCCTCTCGCCAGACCAGCAACTCCTCGCCATCGCCGATGGCCTCCGTGCCTTCCCGCTCGAGCGGACCGCTGCCGGCGTGGAAACACTGGGACGGTTTGCGAAGGACAACATCCCGTCGCTTCTCAAGATGAATGAAGCGATGGAGATGACCAAGGATCTGAATCCTTGGACCGCCGAAGAAGCGGAACAGGCCGAGCAATTCGAAATGCACCTCGCCAGCATCAAGGCGCATTTCGAAGAGATCGGCACCAACCTCGGGCGGGACGTCCTGCCCTCCGTCGATCGGTTCCTGGGCGCCCTCGAGGTGATGAGCCACTGGTCGCCGAGCGACTGGATGAAACGACTCCTCCTGCAGGCGTCGAACCCGGGCGGGTTCGCGGCGTTGAGTATTCCGCTCACGAGGAGTGAGGCCCCGACCGATATTGCCTTGCCGAAAGAAGGCAACGGCCAGGTGGTTGGGAACACAGTCGAGCAGACCGACAAACTGATCGAAGGCGCGATGAAGGATCGCGCGAAAACGGCGGCGGAATACGCGCAGGCCCTCCGGAACGTGATGTTGGCCGAACGTGGCTATCAGGGGGCGCTCTCGGATCTCGATGGCAAGGTCGTCGAGGCGATCCGGTTCGACCTCGAGCACAAAGCCGGGATCGAGGACATCGCGCGCGTGTACGGCGTCGAGCGCGAGCAGGTGAAGCTCGTCCAAGAGCAACTGAAAGCCGAGACGGAGCAGGCCAAAAAAGCCGCCGAGGAAGAGAAGAAGGCGGCCGACGAGCACAAGAAGCTGCTCGAACAGATCCGGAAAATCGAGCACGAGAACAACGCGGCCTCCGTGACCGAGCTCGAAAAAATCGGCAAGGTCAAAGAGGTCGTCAGTAAAGAGGATCGCGCCAACCTCGAAGACGAACTGCGGTTCCGCCGGCAGTACAACGACGAGATCGCGCAGCTCGTCCTGACCTCGACGCAATTCCAGATCTACCAGGTCGAGCAGTGGGTGAACGACGAGAAGGAGAAACTCAAAGCGCGCGGGGGAAACTGGCAAGCCGCGTACGACGAGATCGAGAAGATCGCGAAGCTGCACATTCAGCGGATCAACGCGCAGGTCCCCACCATCGGGAAAGCCTTCGCCGATACGCTCGACGGCCTCCCGGCGCTGATTCAGCAAGCCTTCACCGGCGGCGGCGGGCTCGAAGGGGCAATGAAGGCCGGCGTCGTGTTGCTCGGCACGAACCTCTTCGGGAAAGACGGCGTCTGGGCGCAGACCGTGACGCCCCAGATCAAGGCGCGCAACGCGGAGATCTCGGCCGCGATCCTCTCAGGCCTGGCGGTCGCTTCGGGCCTCGTCGATCCGAATTCACGGGAAGGCGGGGCGCTCTCCGGCGCCATGATGGGCGCCTCGGCCGGGGCCGCGATTGCGCCCTATCTCGGGCCGTACGGGTGGGCGGCCGTCGGCATCGGCGCCGGCGCCGGCGCGATCGCGGGCGCGCTGAAGGTGCCCGCCGACGAGAAGAATGCGCGCGATCAATTCAACACCTTCAAGCGCAGCCTCGACGATATGTTCGAGTCGGTGGCCACCTCGCAGCAACGCATCGAAGCCGGCGGGGACTCGTGGGCCAAGATGGTCATCGCCGTCCGCGAGGCCTACGTCGCCACCGGACGCACCGCCGCGCAAGCGATGTTCGATCTCGAAACGGCGACGCGTCACACGCGCGACGACGTCGAGAAGCTCCCGGATGATCTCGCCAAAATCAATCAGGCCCTGAAGGACCAGCAACAGGACACGACGGATCTCAACGCCGCGATCAGTCGCTACCACTTCACGCTCGAGGAGCTCGGCCCCGCCTTCCAGAAACAGGAATTGACGAAGCAGGCCCTACAACTCGAGAACAGCTTCCGCCTCCTCGTCGGCGCCGGCGCGGATGCGTCACTCGTGATCGATCGGATGGGCGACGACATCAACGCGTTCCTGAAAAGCGCGCTGAAGACCGGGACCGAAGTCCCGCGCGAAATGAAGCCGATGCTCGAGCAGATGGCGGCCGCGGGCAAGCTGCTCGACGAAAACGGCAACGCGATCACGGACCTCGGGGACTCCGGGATCAAGTGGTCCGAGACGATGACGCAGGGGTTCGATCGGATCGTCGACGCGCTCGAGAAAGTGCTCGTGGCGCTCGGCTGGGTGGATCTCGCCGTCGACCACATCCCGAATCAGAAAACGATCAAGGTCCTGTACGACATCCCGAATCCCCCGAGCGGGGCGTGGCTCGGCGAGCAGCAAGGGACCGGCGAGACGAGTATGGCGGCGGGCGGCTTCGGGCGCGCCACTGGCCCGCGCTGGTTCTATACCGCCGGGAACGAAGACTTCGCCTTCAGCGGGGAAGGGAAGACCTTCGCGCAGATGGCGACCCTGCAGGCCCGTCTATCCCAGCCGTCGACGTCAACCTCGTTCGTGGGCAGCGCGGCCTCGTTCGCGGCGGGCGCGACCCAGACGCCGGTCATCGTGCAATTGAAGGCCGAGTTCAACATCCATGAGCTGGATCCGGCGACGCTGCAACGCGTCGTCCGGGAGGATGTGGGGCCCGCGTTCGTCGGGCTGGTCGAAGACGGACTGTTCGTGTCCCGCCTGAATCAGGCGTTGAACCGCTGATGGCCGGGTACATTCGCTATGCGAAGTTCAGCCAGGACGTGAGCCGCACGGCGGTTTGGAGCGTCACGGGGGGCACGGAAGATCCCGGCTACCTGGCCGCCAACCTGAACGGCTACGACCTGACCGCGCCGGCGAAGCTGCTCACGACGACCGGGAAATGGCGCGCCGATCTGTCGGCCTCGCCGCCGGCGCTCGTGGGCGTCGCGCTCGTGCACTGCAATCTCCTCGCAGGCCTCGACGTGCATCTGCAGGGCGACAACGATGCGGCCTTCGGCTCGATCGACCTGGACGTCACCATCACGATTCCCGCGCTCGCGAATAACTGGCCGGTGAACCCGTACGTGATCTTCGCCGCGACGACGTGCCGGTACTGGCGATTGAACGTCGTCGGAGCGAACACCGTGGCCGTGTCGATCGGGCATATCGCCCTCCTGACCGCGGTGCAGTCCATGGCCTGGGCGGGCCAGGAACTGACCTGGGGCGATGTCATTCCGACCTGGGACGACGAGACGGAGATCTCCGTCCCGATGAACCTCGACCTCCTGACCCGGTTGCGCGCGTGTCGCTTCGAGACGGTGGGGGATGCGACGGCGCAAGCGGCGCTCGATGACTGGTGGTTCGATGCGCGGGGCATCAATTACCCGTTCTGGTTCGCGCCGAGTGTCTCGGTGAACGAGTGCTACTGGATGACGCACGCGGAGAAAGCGAAAGAGGTCGTCGCGCGGCTCGGGTTCCGGACGATGCAGGTGAAGCTGAAAGAATTCGGGCGGGGCATGTTGCCCACGCCCTGGTTGGTGTAAAGGGCGCGGCCGATGGCTCGATTGTTTGAATGCTCGTTCGATTTCTTCGCGACGGCCGACCTTGATACGCGGTGGACGAGTCACGTCGTGACCACGGGCCGGGGCGTCATTACCATTTCGAGCGGCACGGGCCGTCGCGGGACGAATAGCCTAAAGATCGCAGAGAGCGGGTCGGCGACAGTCCATCTCACGATGGTGAAGAAGACGATTGCGCCAGGGAGTTCCTCCGGCTTCTGCGGCATTTCGTTCATCACCGACAAGGCGCCGATCGCCCCGGGGAGCTATGGCCTGTACTCCGTGGTCGATGCGGGAACGGAACAACTGACCTTCCGGATTAACTCTGACATGACGCTCTCGTGTGTACGGGGGACGTCGGCAGGCACGGTGCTCGGGACCCCGACGTCCTTCGCCCTCAGCGTCGGCGTGAACTACTACCTGGAGTTCGGGTGGACGATTCACAACTCCGCCGGGACATTCGAGATCCGCGTCAATGGCAGCAGTAAGCGCACGGGCAGCAGTCTCGATACGCAGGCGACGGCGAATGCGGCCTGGAACGAAGAATGGATCGGCTTGAGCGACGCTGGCAGTGTGGGGCTCGGGAGCGATAGCTTTAACGTGCACTATGACGATCATTACCTAGTCGATTCGACCGGCGCCGCCAACAACACATTCAAAGGCGACGCCCGCGTCGACTGGTTGAAACCCACCGCCGAAGGCGCGAACACGGGCTGGACGCCGTCCGCAGGGAATCGCGCGACGACGATCGACGAGGTGGTCCCCAGCGCGACCGACTACAACTCGACGGCGGTCTTGAACGAGAAGTTCACCAACGTAATGGAGAACGCGCCGGTGAGCGGCGCCACGGTCCACTGGCTCACCGTCGTCGGGCTGATCAAGAAGAGCGATTCGGGGACCTGTTCGGTGGCGCCCGTGCTCCGCGAGGTGGCCACCGATCGCGTGGGCAGCGATCTGAATCCCGGCACGGCGGACAGCTATCTGGAGTGGCCGTACGAGCAGGACCCCGAAACCACGGCGGCGTGGGTCACCGGCGGCGTCGACGCCACCGAAGTCGGGCTGAAGAAGACGGCCTGACATGGCGGACGCCCAGGTCGAACAACTCGGCACCGAACTCGCCTCGAGCCCGGAGGCCGACGCCCAGGTCGAACAACTCGGCGCGGAGCTCGCCTCGTTGCCGAATGCCGGTGGCCAGGTCGAGCAACTGGGCGCGGAGCTCGCGTCATTACCGAACGCTGGGGTGCAGCTCGAGCAGTTCGGCGTGGAGCTCGTGACGGACGTGACGGTCCCTGCGCTGGTCGAGCAGCTCGGGCTCGAGCTCGTTAGCGAGAACGACCCCGAAGTCGCCTTCGTCAACGATCGCCTTCCCGGGATCACGCACATCGAGATCACCTTGAGCGATGACACGGTCGAGCCCTGGGCCGTCATCCCGATGGACGATCCGCTCGGCTACGACCACGGGCGGAAGCCGTCGCGCGTGCTGACCTGGGGTGACATCCGCCGATCGACGAGCGACTTCTACGGGCAACCGGTGGCCGCGGATTTTCGCTTCACGGTGCGGGACAAAGACCTGCACGTGCTCGACTACCTGGGCGATCCGGCGAACGTCTTCACGAACCGCTACACGGTGACGAAATCGATCCGCGACGTCGATCGGCGCCTGGGGTTCACGCGCCGGACGATCTTCCGCGGGCCGATTCGCAGCGTGCAACCCCGCGCGGGCGCGACCCATGAATTCACCGTCAAGGATTACCTCCAGGAACGCTTTGGCCCGAATAGCGACCTGCGCACGATTCCGCGGCGCAAGGTCCTCCTCGACGATTTCCCGGGCTGTGCGGCGACGCTCGTGAACTCCTCGGCCGAGCAGTACACCGTCGACGGCGCGCACGTCATTGGCAACACGGACATCGCGGTCCACGCCGGCGTGGGGACGTTCGCGGCCGACACCATCGTCTTCGGCAACCACGCGCAGGAATATCAGATCTCCGCGTCGACGATCAACGATCCGGAAACGCAAATCACCGTGAACCCGCCGCTCGTGTCGAACGTCCCGGACGGCACGAGCATCACGCAGATCCCGACGCACCAGGTCACGCCGGCGCTCGGGAGCGTGGCCCCGGTGCGCGGCGGCTTGATCACTGATCGCAAGATCGTCGCGGGCTCGGACGCCGGCGACGGCCAGGGCAAGGTCCAGTACGTCGGCGACGAAGCCCAGCCCGACGGCTTCACGTACGCCATGTTTCTCTGGGCCTGTCACGGCTGCTACAGCCCGTCCACGCAGCCGATCCAGCAGCTGTACTTCTGGAACAACGCGATGGAAGGCTCCGCCTCGGGCGTGCTCTTCGATCAGGGGTTCCAACCCATCCTGACGGCGATCGGCACGCTGGCGACGGAAGCCGGGACCGGCGGCCGCGTGCTGCTGCCGGGGTACGCGAACTGGACGGACAACCTCTATGCCGGGAGCTACGACGATCGCAACGGCCGGCGGTGGGTGTGGATCGGGCTGCGCGGGATTCTCCGCGACTGGGCACTCGGGATCCGGCCGGCGCCGATGAACCTGGGCGGCGTGCCGTTCTGCGTCAACGGCTACGGGATGGACTCGACGCTCGATGGGACGGGGACCGAAGTCCGCGATCTCCACGATCAGCTCGTCCTCGCGTTCAACAACTTCGCATGGGGCGATTACCAGAGCGGGGCGCCCTTGGCGGACCCGGTGTTTCCCGATAACGCGAGCCTGACGTTGCTCGACCTGGTGGCCATCGCGCGGGCGAAGACCCACGGCGCGACGCTCGTGACGGGCGGCTTCCGCGGCGATTGGAGTCTCGGCGTCGACAACGAACAGATCACGATGCAGGAATTCCTAAAGCGCTTCGTGCTGTCGCTCGGGGTCGAGCAATCCTGGAACCGGCGCACGCAGTGGACGATCGATCGGCAGATCTTCGACGAGACCGCCGCGATGACGAACGCGCCGACGCTCACCGATGAGCGCGACATCAAAAAGCTCTCCTTCGAGATCGACGAACGGCCGAGCGAGCAGTTCACGGCGCTCCGGTTCCTCCACACGCGCGATGAACTCCGGCGCGATCCGAGTGGCTGGCGCTCGAGCTCGGCCGATACCAACGTCGCCGACGCGGTCGACGAGTACGCGGACGATGCCGGGACCATCACGAAGTACAGCCCCAGCGGGACGAAGCTCTACTCGCAACCCCTGAACTTCTACCTGCTCCGCGGGAAGAACCGAGCCGACGACGCGACGGAGTACCAGCAGGGCAGCGACACGATCAATGCGGTTTTGCTCTACAAGCTCGCGATGGCGAAGGTGCGGGTCTTCGCGCTGACGACCTGGGGCAAGGGCTACACCATCGAGATCTTCGATCGGCTCTGGATTCAGCATCTGGCAAATGTTGGCGGGCGGACGGCGCGACCGACACGCGTGGTCGAGCACCTGGCCCATCCGGATCGCTGGCGCTGCACGCTGAAGTGTTTCGACCTGGCCGGGCTGCCCGGCTTTTGACGGAGGACGTATGCGATTGAATTTTCACGCGTGGACCTGGACGTATCGCGGGCCGCCCGGGCGGCAAGGACCGTCCCGTGGACGCCATTAATGCCGGGCTGATCGCGGTCGCCCTCGGGCAGATCGCGACCTTGGCCACCATCATCGTGAACGGCGCGCTCGTGCGCAGCCGCGAAAAAGCGAAGGCCCAGCGGGACGACGACGTCGCCGAGCGCAATCGCCGCTGGCTCATCGAAGACCGGGCCGCGCTCGCCGCGACGTTGCAAGCGAAGGTCGACGCGACCGCCGCGACTGTGGCCGCGACGGCGGAACTGACGGCGCACAAACTCGCGCTGAAGGTGGCCGAAGATCAACGCCTGGCCGCGGAGCAACAGCGCCAACACGTCGACGCGATCGTCGGCGCGGTGGCCGTGGTGGGCGAGGCGGCGCAGGCCGCGTATACCGAAGCGAACACGGTCAATCTGAAAATCGAAGCGTACGGCGCCGGCCTCACGGAGCTCGCGAAGGCCTCGCTGGCGGTCGAGAAGAAGACGCCGGGGACGTCGTGACCGAGACGCGCCTCGACATCACGATCGCGGTCCGCTTGAAAGAACTCCAGCTCCGCGAACACGAAGTGGAAGCCGAGATGGCGACGTTGCGCGATGTGCTGCAGGACTTGTTCATCCGACGGTGGCACGTGCAACACGACGATCTGAAAGTGCACGTGAAACAGGCCGCGCGTCGGACCGGGAGCGACTCTTCGCCCGGACACGATCTACCGCGGAGCGAGGACGCGGGCGCCTTGCGACTCACGCGCCGGACCACGGGAGACGCGTCGTGATCCCCTGGCGCGCCGTGATCCACTGGCGCGCGTGGCGGGTGCACGCGTGGCGGCTGCAACTGCGCGGCCATTATCACATTCGGCTCTGGGCCCTCGGCCCGGCGCTGCACGTGCTCGATCATCGGTGGTCGAGTCTCGCGATCCATGGCTGGCTCGAGATCGGGTGCGTGAACCTGCAACTGAGTCTGACCCACTACACCTGACCGAAAGGGAAACGATGAAACGCGAATGCTTGATCGTCGTCGTCGCGCTGCTGCTCCTCACCCGGCCCGTGGCCGCGCAGACGACGGACTGTATCGCACAGCATCCCGCACTGACGGCCCTCGACGACGCCACGATGATCGCGGCGTACCGGGCCAGCTTCGTCGGGATCTACGGCCGCGAACCGTCGATGCAACCGGGCAGCGGCGTCGACGATGGCCAGTACTGGATCTCGGTCAGTAATCATTTCGGCGCCTTCGGGGACCGAGTGTGTCGAGCCGGCTGGTCGCGCTACTGGGAAGGGAAGTTGCGCGGCGTGGATGCCTTGGATCCGTCGCTCGGGGATCTGCCGGCGCTCTTTCAGCCAGGCGGGCCCGTGCCGACGCCGACCCCTCAACCCGTACCTTCGCCCATTCAGGGACCCCCAGGACCACCGGGACCGAAAGGCGACAAAGGCGACCAGGGGAACCCCGGCGGAGTACCGACGGAATCCCTGAACGCCCTCCTGCAACGGATCGCGGCGCTCGAGCGGACCGTCGAGCAGCTCCACGCGCGGCCCGTGTACACGAGCTGCTCGGCGTATCTCAATCTCGGCTTCACGCGGGCGGCGATTGCCGGCTGCCGGTTGGTGCCATGAAGTTGGCGCCCGAGGCGGCGCTTGCATACGTGACCATCGCGCGGGCCGCGGCGATCGCCAGCGTGTCGAAGCGGACGATTTACAACTGGCTGGCGACCGGCAAATTGTCGACTAGGCGGACGGTGACCGGGCATGTCCGGATCGATCCGACGTCGTTGTTTCGGACGGATGAAAAGGCCCACCCATGACCCTGATGCCACTCCTGACGCTCGGCGGCGCGCTCGTCCAACTCCTCGGCGTCCTCCTCATCGCGTGGTGGATGGTCCGTGGGTTGTGGTTGTCGGGGACGCGCTGTTGGCGGTATGTCCGCGTGCCGGCGGGGACGGTCTATCTGTCTGCGGACCACTCACTGCTCACGGTGGGGGACGTGGTCACGATGCGCGGTCGGGCGGATGACGGCGTGGTGTTTAACGTCAAGCGGACCATTGCCGCGCTGAACGATACGCGCGTGACCCTATCATCGATCGCGCTGCTCGTGCTGCTGCTCAGTGGCTCGATCGGCGCGCAATGCGTGAAGCCTTGCGATCCGCCGCCGACGTGTCTGAAGAATTGCGACCCGTCGCCCTGCGTCAAAAACTGCACGCCGCCGCCGAACGATCCCTGCGTGAAAAATTGTCCGCCGCCGCCGAGCGACCCGCAGGCCCCGTATCAAATGACCGTCGGCGATCTCTACAGCTCCTGGCGCGGCAACGACCTGGCGGCCACGATCGGCACGAAAGCGGCCGTGAGCGGGTTGCAGACGCTGCTGAACAACGTCGACGACCCCGGCGTGAACCCCATCGGCGCGGGCGCGCTCAACTATGAGCACCTGATGCGCGGGACGGCGGATCCTCGCAATTGGTTCGCGCCGCGACTCGGTCGGTTTGATCTCTCCGTCGTCGACTGGCAGACCGTGCGGTTGACGCGGGCTGTCCAAGACGATCCCTGGAAGGTCGGGGCGACGATCACCTACCGCTCGGTCGCGCCGGCCTTCATCGACGTCGAGGCCGCGTTTCTCGTCACCGACGCCACGCAATTCGCGCCCTACCACGACGCCCTCTTCTTCTTCGCGTCGTATATGTACAACACCAGCGTGGCGCCGCACTTCCGGGGGATTGCTGGCCCGGACCAGCCCGAAACGTGGCTGACGATGCCCCTCGAGGCCGACGCCAACGCGGGCACGGTACGCCACGTCAGTGCGGGGCCGTTGCTCTATGACGCGCCGAACACCTTCGACGCGGCGTACAGTTTTTTCTCGACCGACTACCCGCGCTTCACACAGCCGTTCTACTGCGGCTTGGCGGAACCGGGCATGGTCTACGAGATCATGTTCGACCGCGCCTCCACGCCGGTCGACCAAATCAGGTTCGTGATCTACCAAACCAAAGTGCCCGACGGCACGATCCCGCATCCGGCCTGGGATTGGGAATACATCCTTCATCAGCCGGTGTCGGGGCAGACCTACGGCTTCAAGGCGCGGATGGGCTGGCGACTCGGGACGCTCGAGGACTGTCGTGCGGATTATGCGACCTGGGCCGCGAGTCTCCCGTGAGGCCGTGGTGGTCCAGTGTACTTTTCGGCGAGGACGGCGCAGACTACCCAGCACCCACCAAAGGATTCGCGATGCCTGATCAGCTGAAGACCTCGCCCGCGCCCGCCCTCGATCTCGCCGTCCCGATTGATCCGTGTGCCGTGACGATCACGGTGCACGGCGTGCTGCATCTCACTCTCTCGCTCGGCTCCGGGAGCGCGGACCGGAAGCTCGATTCGATCCTCGCGCAATTACAGGTGCAGACGCACCAACTGGAGCAACTCATGAGTGCAATCGATGATGTGAAAGCGGATCTCGACGCGGTGACCGTGGACCTCGCCGCCATCAAAACGGCCGTGGGCAGTACGATCGGCGCGCAGCAAACGCAGATTGCGGATCTCCAAAGCCAGATCGCGGCCTTGAACGCGGGCGACGCGTTGACGGCCTCACAGTTGGCGGATCTGAAGACGAGCGCCGACGCGGTCAAGGTTAGTGCGGATGAAGCGCTCGCGGCGGTGCAACCCCCGCCGACCGCGCGCAAGTCCAAGTAGGGTCCAGGGTCAGGGACGGGGGAGGATCGCTCCCTCGTCCACCAAAAGCTAGGAATAGGTAGGAAGCCCCTGCAGGTCGCGCGGGGACCATTCACAGTACGGCGAGCCCTTAGCTACCGCGGCGCGGGACTGGCGACTGATGCCTGCGCACGCAGGATTAAGAGTCGCGCACGTTCCTTCTCTTTCATCCTCCACAACACGTCCGAGTCGATGTGCAGTTCATAGGTCGTGAACCGCGCGCCGCAACCCAGACAGCGGCGCCGCCGACGGATCGCCTGG
>Ga0068858_100003521_pt1 | contig 15504 bp, 13 predicted proteins | sample KBSSwiS12_FD_66589 | JGI IMG/M metagenome (GOLD analysis project Ga0068858, IMG submission 66589) | Switchgrass rhizosphere microbial communities from Kellogg Biological Station, Michigan, USA - KBS Switchgrass S1-2 | ecosystem: Host-associated > Plants > Roots > Rhizosphere > Soil ... | reverse complement strand
GCGGCGTATAATTTACCCGATTGCGATGCGAGTGCGCGTAGCGGCCCGTGAATAAGCTTATCCGCGATGGCACACACACTGGCGAGGCCACGAACGCATGGGTGAAGTTCGCCCCCTGCCCCGCAAGTCTGTCCAGATTCGGCGTCTGAATGATGGTGTTGCCGTTGGCGCCAACGCAGTCCCAACGCTGCTGGTCCGTCATGATAAAGAGGATGTTCGGACGGCGCGGCGCGGCGGGCTTTTCGTCGGCCGCCCGAGCCACGCCGGACCCCGCGAGAGCGGTCATCACTGCCAAAAAGAAGCGTTTTTCGAGCATGGGGAGGAACAACGTCGCCCCTCTCCATCATGCGCCTCTTGTGACTGCAAGCCGTTTCGCTCAAGCAAGGCCGGCCCGCCCCGTTAAACGAACGTCTCGATGATCGCGCGACCCGCCTCGTCAAACACCGTGAGACGCGCATCGGTATTGTCTGCCAGGCCCCGTGCATATTGCAGGGCATCCAGCAGTGAATAAAACTCGCGGACCCAGTTTTCGTCCTGCCGCTTCAGCGTAAAACGCCCACCATCCAGTTCCAGATAAAGAAGGAATCGTTGCATGCTCATAGTGTCTCCTTTTGTTAAAGGTTCGACCTTGACCCGCGCATTGGTTGCGCATCCAGCAGACCCTTCCCATGCGATTCCCAGTGAACCGCGTCTACCGCAAAATTCGACCGGCCTCGCTACTCGCTGAGCGGCCCGCCCGGCACCGGGAGCGGCACATCATTCTTCTGCGATGTGCCGGGTGTGCTGCGTCCATCGCGCTTGTATTTCTCCAGCAGCGTTTTCAGTTCGCGAACGACCTCAGGGTGCTCCGCGAATTGATTTCGCCGCTGCGGCAGATCATCGCGCACGTTGAAGAGTTCGCCGGGTTGGTCGTGCTTGGTGTAGCCGCGCTCGTCCTTCCACCACTGCGGCTCGCCCATCTTGCCATTGTCATCGCCGGTTGGCGCATCGATCAGCACCCAGTCTCCCTGGCGAATGGCGAACTTGCCGTTGCCGCTATGAAGCACCGTCGCCTCACGGGTGGGGTCAGAGTGCTTTTCGCCGAGCAAGATCGGAAGCACGTTGATGCTGTCCTCCGCGGCATTGTCGGGCAACTTCGCGCCGATCATCGCCGCCGCCGTGGCCATAAAATCGACATGGCACATCGTCTCATCACTGACTCCGCCGGCCGCGATCCGGCCCGGCCAGCGCGCGAGGAACGGCACGCGATGCCCGCCCTCCCACGCGTCCCGTTTCACCCCGCGCAATTCGCCCATGCTGTAGTGCTGGTAATCCCGAATGCGGTCATAGGCACCGGGCTTGATTTCCACGACCTCCGGGCCGTTGTCGCTGGTGAAAATGACCAGCGTGTTCTCCGCGACGCCCGCGCGCTGCAATGCCTCGAGGACGCGACCGACCGTCCAGTCGGTCTGGAATACGTAGTCGCCGTAATCACCGGCCTGACTCTTGCCCTGGAACTCCGGCGCCGGAACGATCGGATAATGCGGTGACGTGAGCGGCAGGTAGAGAAAGAATGGCTTCCCGGTTTTGGCTGTGTCCTCGATCCATTGCACCGCGCGACGGGTCACCTCGGGAAGAATGTTCACCAGCTTCCAGCCTGGCACCATCGGCCCCGGGCGATTGAAGAGATCCTTCACTCCGGAATCCGGCACCGATGGAATGCCCACCGTGTGCTCGTTTTCGATGAAGCAGTAGGGAGGATAGTTCGGGAGATCCACGCCGAAGTAATAGTCGAAGCCGCGCGTAATCGGCCCATCGGCCACCGGCTTGGTAAAATCCACGTTGCTCAACCGATTCGTCCGGCTCGACGCCGGCTGATCATCCGTCGTGGGCCAGTTCCAGCCCAGATGCCACTTGCCGATGCAGGCCGTGCGGTAGCCATTCTGCCGGAGGAGCGACGCGACGGTCAGCCGGTCGGCGGCAATCAGCGGCTTGTCCCACGGGCCGAGAACGCCGCGCTGCAAACGGCTGCGCCAAGAATAGCGCCCCGTGAGAATCGCGTAGCGCGTGGGCGTGCACACCGAGTTCGGCGCGTGCGCGTCGATGAAGCGGGTGCCCTCTCCCGCCAAGCGGTCGAGATTGGGCGTCGGGATTTTCGAGGCCTTGTTGTAACACCCGAGATCGCCATAGCCGAGGTCGTCGGCAAGGATGAATACGATGTTGGGCCTCGCGGGCTGCTGCTCGGCGGCGCGGATCACAGACACCGAAACGAGCAATAGGACGGCAAATCTGAGAAAGGGATGTTTCATCGGGGGAAGACAGGATGAATCTGCGCCAGGACTCGACCCTTGGAGAACCAAAAAGACGCGTTCCGCTCTTATTTCAAGGGCGGTCCGGCGAGCGGAGTGCCGTTGGTGTCAAGCACTTGGAATTCGTGGATGCCGTGTTTCCAAGGCAGGGTCTACGTCCACACGACCTGCTTTTCGCGCGTCACTTCAAAGAGCTTCACTTCGTTTTCACCGGCCCCGTAGCTGGAGATAACGGTGTTACCATTCGGCAGGCGCTGCGCGGCCGTAGGGTGGTTGAGCAGCGGCGGGGGAAGATCAGCGCCAGTCAATTTCCAGACGATCTTTCCGTCCGCATCCACTTCATCCACCTGTGTGCCGCGGGTCTGCGTCACCAGCGTGTGCCCGTCGGGCAGACGAATGGCGGTAAAAGGCGAGCACTCCTTCGGCGTCGCCGGGCTCTGGTACTCCCACACGATTTTCCCCGCGGGCGTGTACTCGCGCACCACCCTCTCCATCACCTGCGGCACGAGGTAATTGCCATTAGCCAATTGGCGGGTCATGCGCGTTTGCATGTGGCCGTTGGCGGTCTGCGCCTGCAGCGGCACCTCGACAACAATCTTCCTCGTACGGTCCACTTCGAGCACCCGGGGATTTGGTCCCGCCTCCGTCAGCAGGATGCGGCCATTCGCCAACGCCTGTACCGTGTTCACCTCGACTTGCGTCCCCTTGTATTCAAAAACGATCTGGTTCTCGCGCGTCACCTCCACCACCGCACCGCCGGGATAGTCCTTGTTCTTCGACACCGCGAGCAGCACATGCCCATCCGGCAGCACAAAGCCATCCCGCGTCGCCGCCGGATATTTCCAAAGTTCCTCGCCCTTGTCGCTCAGGATCGCCGTCTCGGCCCCCGCGACAAAAACCGAATGCGCAATCCCGATCGGCGACTCCGCGAACGCGGAAAACGCCGTGACCATGACCAGGCCAAAAATGAAAGAGGGAACACGCATGGAGCGAGCGTGCCGCGGTTCGCGCTACTTGTCAGCACGCGAACCTCCGCCACAGCGGACCCGTAACCGCCGGTTCTACGACCGTTAAAACAGCGTTTTTTCCCGCCCGATTTTTTCTGGCGGGTTCACCAATTAGCTGCCACAACGCCCGTGGTCATTCGTTTAGCGGTCAGTACCCATCGGAATATCGAAACGTCTCCCTTCCCAGGCTCCTCCCATGAATCTCAAATCGCTCTCCCGTGCCTTCACGTCCAACCTCGGCGCCATCGCCGTCAGCCCCGCGGAGCAGGCTGCTCTCACCGCCGAAGGCATCGCCGAGCCCACCATGCAGCGTTACGTCCTGTGGCGCCGGGCCACCGTGCTCATGGTCGTCATCTTCACCGCGCTCAGCGCCCTCGTATCCACCTACAGCAGGTTCACCGAGGAAGATCAGCCGGGGCTGATGGAAACCTTCACCGAGACCGCTCTCGAGAAACTCGAGACCATCGCGCCGGCAGCAGCGAATCTCATTAAGGCCAGCGACGAAAAAGCCGCCCCCGCGGCCGGGAAAGCGGAGAAGACCGACAAGGCGGAACCAGCGGAGAAAGCGGAAAAGGAAGACAAAGACGAGAAGAGCGAGAAAGGCGGGAAGGACGAAGAAGAAGAACAGCTCAAGACCATGGGGAAGATCGCCGATGGCCTCGGTCTGCTGGCCCTCTACGTCCTGCCGATCGCCGCGCTCATCGTCGTCTTTCTCGGCAATCGTTTCCGGCTGGCCTATCGCATCATGGTCATCGCCTTCGCATTCAGCTTTTTCGCGCCCATGCTCTTTGCCCTGTGCCCGTGGAGCTGGTGGGGTGTGACCGAGCCCAATGTCTCCGCCACCGAAAATCCCGTGCTCTTCCTCAAGGACCAGGCCGAAGGCATCATGGAAGCAGTCGCAATCCTCCTCGGGCTGCTGCCCTCGGTGCTTTCGCTCATTCCTGGCGTGCAGAAGGCCTGCCTGCGCGTAAAAACCCTGCTGCCGCAGGCCCTTCTCCCGGGTTGGTTCATCGTGGTCGCCTCGCCGCTCTACGGCTTGTTCCTCCTCGTCATCGTCGTCGCCGTCGATCAATTCACCAGTCAGCCCGCCATCCTCATTCCTCTCGCCTTGCTCTCCGCGGCCTCGCTCACCTACGCCATTCGCGCGGATGCCTTCACCCGCCCCCTGTTGTGTGAGGCCGATTTCCGCCGCATTCGCGGCGTGCAACGCATCGTCGGTATTATGACGATGCTGGCCGGGGGCATCCTCGTCGCCTTCCTCGCCACGCGCGACATGTTCGGCGTCCACCTCGTGGGGCTCGACCCGAAAACTTCGCTCATGCGCCCGATCGAGCTCGCTGAATTCGGCATGGAAGTACTCGGTCGCTCGATGTTCGTCTCCGCCCTCGGCGCCGAATTCATCATGCGCATGAACCTCACCGCCTGGCGCCAGGGCCGCGACCTCGCCGCCTCGGAAACCGTGGGGGCCTACGATGGCGCCCTGGAAGGCCTGCAAAAGATCGCCTAAGCGTTTCGTCCCCGACCGCAAAATTTTGCATCTGCGGCGTTGTCAGACGCCGCGGCGCCCTGCAAACGTGCGCGCGTCATGGAACTCGCCCTCATTGACGCCATCGGCCCGTTTTTCCGCGGCTATTCCCGGCGGGTCATCAACTGGTCGAAAATCCCCTTCCCTCACCTCGCCACCGGCGGGCCGGATCGCGAGCGGCAATGGTCGGAGATTCGCAGGGAGCTGGCCGTCTTTGCCGGCAAGGTGCGCGCGCTGGGCTTCAATGCCGCTTCGCTCGACGACGTTGCGCACCTCAGCCTGCACCCCTGGCTCGAGCCCGAAGTGCGGGAACGCAACGCCGTCCTCCGCGAGGAATTCCGTCTCTGCTTCGCTGTGCTGCGCGAAGCCGGCCTGCGCGTCTTTGTCACCACCGATTTCCTCACTACCACCGCAGCGGTCGATGCCCATCTGCGCGATCACCTGGGCGCGGCGGAGACCTGGTTCGGCGAGGTCGTGGCCGCGTTCCTCGACGACTTTCCCGAGGTCGAGGGTGTGATCCTGCGCATCGGCGAGAGCGATGGCCTCGACGTCAGCGATCCGCTGCGCAGCCGCCTCTTCCTACGCACCGCGACGGAGGTCAATCGCATGCTCCACTCGCTGCTCCCCATCTTCGAGCAGCGCGGGCGCAAGCTCATCTTCCGCACGTGGACCGTCGGCGCCCATCTCGTGGGCGACCTGCTCTGGCATCGCGGCCGTCTCGCCCAAGCCCTCGCTGGCATCACTTCCCCGGCCTTCATCCTCTCGATGAAATACGGCGAGTCCGATTTCTTCCGTTACCTGCCGCTCAACCGCCATTTCTTCCGCATCGACCTGCCCAAGATCATCGAGCTCCAGGCGCGCCGCGAGTACGAGGGCGCGGGCGAATATCCGTCCTTCATCGGCTGGGACCTGGAACGCTATGCCCGCGAATTGCGCGAGGCGCGCAATCTCGTCGGCTTCTCCGTCTGGTGTCAGACCGGCGGGTGGCACGCCCTGCGCCGCCGCGCCTTTCTCCAGCCGGAAGGCGTGTGGATCGAACTCAATGTCGTCGCTGCCATCCGCGTGCTCCGCGACGGTCTCTCCGTGGAGGAAACCATCCGCAAGTTCTTCGGCCCGGAGCGTGCCGCCGGGGCGCTGGAACTGTTGCGCCGGGCGGAAATCGTCATCCGCGAACTCCTCTACATCGTCGAGTTCGCCGAGCAGAAGCTCTTCTTCCGCCGCGTGCGCATCCCGCCGCTGCTCCACGTCTATTGGGATTCCATTTTCATTCACGACGCCGTCCGCCGCGTCATCGCCCACTTCGTCCACGACCCCGAAGAAGCCCTGCGCGAAGGCGAAGCGGCGTTCGCCAATTTCGACCGCATGCGGGCGCTCGCCCGCGAACTCGCCCTCCCGGAGGAGGACATCGTTTTCATGCGCGATACTTTCGAGATGATCCTCCTCGCCCGGCGCTACTACCTGCTGCCGCCCGACCCCACCCTCGAACGCCAGATCAAGGCCGCGAAGAAAGCCTACAAGAAACGCTGGCCGCGTCCCCAGCGTCAGCGTTACCGCATCCGCACCTCGCTCGAGGCCTCGCGCCTGGGCCGCCGCACCGTCTCGTGGCTGTCCCGCCTGCTCATCCGCCGCCAGCGCGGCTACCGCCACGTCCTCGACCGCGTCTTCACCCTCCACGTGCTCTCGTGGATCTATCGTCTCTTCCAAGTGCGCCATCGCAAAGCCATGCCGAAATTCATGCGCAAGACCGCCATGGGCGTGGACTCTCTCTTCCGCTGAGCCCGTCACTCTGCCAATATTCCGCGATGACCACGATACGAACTCCCTCCTTCGCACTCGTATTCTGCGCGATTCAATTCTTCAGCGGATTCTGCACAGGCGTCGCCGCCGATTGGCCGGCGGGCTACGAGGTGCTCCCCGATTCGGAATCCCCCGACGGGCGCTACGGAGTGCTGCTTCCCACGCCACTGGTCGCGGACGCTCTCGCCGACAAGGACATCAAGAACACGCTGGTGGATCTCAAGGCGAATCGTCGCGTCGCCGTCATCCGCGGGGCCAAATACTTTCCGGGGCAAATGCATCACGACCTCACCATCACCTGGGCCGAAAGTTCCCGTTGGTGTGCCTCAGTCTACAACTCGTTCGATGGATTTGAGAGCATCACCCTCGTCGAGCCCCACGGCGCCAAGTGCAAACAGACCGATTTGGGCCCGCATATCCAGAATGTCGTCGATGCCGCTATCGCCCGGCAAGCCAAGGGCAAAAAACTGCACGCCCTCGGCACCGCCTATTTCCGCGAGGGTCCCGGACACCAGGTGCTCGTTCGCGCTCACGCCGAAACCAATTCGAAGACGCCGGATGACCTGTTCGATTTTCGTGCGATCTTCCAGGGCACCTTTGATCCCGCCAGCGGGAAGTGGACGCGCTCTGAGGCGCAGAAAGTGGTTTCCTGCGATCCGTTTGCGGTCGCCTACGGCACCTCGCTCGACGAAGGTCTCACCTTCATCCAAGGAGAAGACAAGCTCGCCTGGTTCAACAAGCATCTCAACCAGGTCTACGAGGCTGTGCAAATCGTGCTGCCGGAAAAACGGCTCGCCCCAGTCAAGGAGCAACAGACCGCCTGGCTGAAGCAGCTCGAAGCACTCGGATCCGTCGAGGAAAAGTGCAAACTGATCGGCGCGCGCATCCAGGAACTACGGAAGCTCGTCTGGTAGCGCCGGGCCGGTCCCCTCCCTCCTGTACCTCCCTGGAACGGGAAAGAGGCAAGGACGAGAACGAAAACGATTGAGCAATCCCAGCCTTTGGCTTTTCCCCTCGGTAAACTCCCCGCTCGCGCGCCCAATGACCCTCTGGTGAAGTAGTCTCATGCCTTCCGCACGGGTCCCCTCCCTCGCAGTGTTGCTTTGCTCCCTCTCCATCGCCGCCAGCCTCTCTCCGGCTCGCGCCGCCGAAGAGGACTGGCCCGAGGGTTACAAGATCACCGACGGCTGCGAGTCGCCGAATGGCCGCTACAGCGTGCTCGTGCCAACCCGCGAAACCGCGGAAGGGCTCGACGACGACGCGATCAAAAACACACTCGTGGATTTGAAGACGCACCGCCGTCTCGCTGTCATCCGCAATGCCCATTATTTTTCGGCCCAAAATCACCACGACCTTTCCGCCACTTGGGCTCCGGATTCCAGTTGGTGCGTGGTCATCTACGGCGGACGCTTCGGCTTCGACAACATTACCCTCGTCGAACTCCACGGCGGCAAGTGCACCCAGGTGGATCTCGGCCGGCACATGAAAGAGGCCCTCGATGCCGCCATCGCGCGGCAGGGCCACGGTGATGTCGACGGCGGTTGCGCCACCGCCTATTTCCGCTCCAGCCCCGGCGGCCAGGTCCTCGCCCGCGCCTTTGCCTTCACCAATCCCAAGTCGCTCGAGGGTCAGCCCGATTATCGCTCACTCTTTCAAGGCACCTTCGACCCCGCCACCGGGAAGTGGTCCCGCTCGGACGCCCGCAAGATCCTCAATTGGGATCCCTTTGAAATCGCCTACGGCACATTCCTCGACGAGGGCAACACCTTCTCCACCGAAGAAGACCGCCGCGCCTGGTTCGATGCGCGCCTCAACGATGTCTACGAGGCCGTCCACATCGTTTTGCCCCCCGAGCGCTTCGCCGCCGTGAAAAAGCAGCAGATCGCCTGGCTCAAGCAACTCGAGGCCCGCGGCTCCACGACCGACAAATGCAAGTTTATGGGCGCCCGCATCCAGGAACTGCGCCAACTCGTTTGGTAACGCCGCGACGGGCGGCTTTTCCTCCCTCCGCGCTTTCCGCGCCGCCGCGCCTCTGCGTTTTCCTCAGGTGGTGTTCCCCGGATGCGACGATAGTTTGAGATATAATTTGCTTTAGTCGGCATTCACGTGTCTTCTCCCCGCATTACAAGTTTGGAACCCCTCTGGGTTTGGTAGATTGCTAGTTGTTTCGTGACGCGGAGTTTCCTCCGCTAACTCTTCAGTGGCAGTTTTGAGATCCGATTACCGGAAACAGCCACCGAAAGCTCCGTCTTGCAGTAAGAAAGAATAGTCATGTCCAGCAAACTCTACGTCGGCAATTTGTCCTTCGAAACCACTGAAATCGACCTTCAGGATACCTTCGCCGAAGCCGGCACCGTCTCCGAAGTCGCCCTCATGCAGGATAAGTTCACGGGCAAATCCCGTGGCTTCGCCTTCGTCACCATGTCCACGGCCGATGAAGGCCAGAAGGCCATCAGCCTCTTCCACGGCAAGACCGTGCAAGGCCGCGCCCTCACGGTGAACGAAGCCCGTCCTCGTGAAGACCGCACCGGTGGTGGTCCTCGTCGTGATTTCGGCGGCGGCGGTACCCGCCCTGAGCGCCGCTACTAAGCCATCCAGGCGCCTCGCGCGCCTCTTTTAGCTTTTCACAAACGCCCCGGCTTCCCGCCGGGGCGTTTTGCGTTTCCCACGGATCACGACGCCGGAGGCGTTGAAGCGTGTCAATCTCCACTCAAGCGCGACGCCGCTGCTGTCCCTTCGTCTGGACACCCTCTACGGCGTGACCTTCACGGTATCATTTCACTATCGCGCACCAACGCCATCCTTCACTCGTTCGGATTCTTCTTGTGCAACAAATGCTGGAGCCACGATCCCTTGGCTGGCGCTGGTGTCGTCGCGGGCGCGGTGGCGGTGGCAGCCGTCGGTGCAACCGTCGCCTTTGGCGCCACGGGCGGTTTGTCAGAAACATCCGGCCGCCGGGCGGCCACGGCGGCATTGCTTGAGACCGCCGCGACGCGGAGCACCTGGCTTTCGCCCGAGCCGACCATCCGCGCCATCTCTTCCGCGCTGCTCGGCCGCTTCAACATCGCCGCGAGATAGGCATCGTGAGCAGGAATGGCCAGCACATTGCGGATTTGCTCCGGGTGCTCGAGCCGCGAGAAGAGCACCCGCCGGATGCGCTGCATGGGAATTTCGGCGAAACCATATCCGTTCGGCAAATTCGACGACCAGTACCGGACAAACTCTCCCTCCGGTTTGCTGACCCTGCCCCAGAACACGACCGAATGACCCGCCTCCTTCGAGCCGATTTCCTCATTCCAAAAGATCTTCATGAAATCGCCAGGCCTGGCTTCCTCGAAAGAAGTAAAATTGCGCCCGAGACCAGCTTCATAGAACAGGCGTGCCGTCCCCGGCCCATTGGCATTCCAGCGCCCCCACACCCCGGCGCCATCGGCCTGATGCTCCTGCACCAGCAACGCCCGCAAGGTTGCGTCATCCAGCGGAATCCTTCCCTGCCGGTGGAGTTCCTCCAGCACGGAGAGAAAGACGAGATAAGTCGCCCCGGAACAAAAGCTGGGAGTCGCGCGTGGAGGATCGATCACCAGTTGCGAGTTCGCCGACTGGATGGCCGTGCGCAAGGCCGCCATCGCGGTGGTATTTGCGCGATAGGATCCGCCAGCCGGCATCGTACCGATTGCTTCCACGATGAGCGCGTTCGGGCTGGATTTTGAGGCCACCGGCGTCCCGCTATTGCGAGCCGGTTGGTCGATCGGAAAAGATGTCTCCCCGCTTTTCACCCCCGGATTCCCGCCAGTGACCACCGTTGGCCCGGCCGAAGCGCCTTCGCCTAAAACCAGCGCCGGGATCGCCAGGCCAGCAGAAAATACCAGCCCCAGCAACGGCCGCACACGGGCGGTCAAAGATCGCGCGTCCGGCGCAAACCGGCCTCCCAGTTCCACGGATAAATGACTATTGCTATGCTTGGCGAAACGGTTCGTCACGATCGTAGCGGACTCCTACGTCAATCCCCTCGGAATGCGACACTTTTGTTCAACGGGACGGCGCCACCGACGGGGAAATATCGCCTTGGGCCCCGTCAATCACGGGTGCCCGTCTTTGCCAGTATCGGCGATATTCTGGCGGCGCGGTGGCCGGTCCTTTCCGCCTAGTGCGCCGCGTCGCCGGCTGGGGGCGGCGGGGGCGTCGCATGCCCTTTGAAGCCGAGATAGGTGCCCGCGCTGATTCCAAGCAGGGCCAGCACCGCCGCGTCGAAATCCGGCATCACCAGCTTGAGGTACACCTCGGTCCAGAAAACGACGCCCAGGACCGTGGTCCAGACGAGCATCTGGAACTTCGCGAAATTCGGCATCCCCTTTTCCGAAACCAGGTCGAGCAGGAAGCGGATCGGCGCCGGCTTTTCCAGATACTCCCCGGCCGCTCGCAACGCATCGATCCTCGCCTGTAGCCTGCCCTTTTGCTCGACCGTCGCATTGGGATCGTCCCTCGCGGTTGTCAGTTCCGTGATCCGCCGGGCAATTCTCGTTTTGGTGGACCACGGGATTCTCCGGTCGAGCAGGCGGGCGGCCAACGTTGGATGAAGCACGTCGATATCGTCCTCGGTGAGCACATCCGCCCTTCGCTGGTTGTCAGTTCCGCCAGAGAGGAGTCCGGCTCCCATGGCGGTGATCGAGGTGATCCCCAGAAGAATGCTTGCGGTGTTATTGAGCACGTCGGTGCGCCCCAGCACCAGCCAGAGCAACACATAAGCCGGCACGATCAAATACAGCCAGAAGGCCATTTGCATTCGCGACAAGCTGAACGGCTGCAATCCGTCGGGCCGCAAGGGCGCCGCAGACTCCCGCAACAATCCCGGCGAACGGAGCATGCCGAGCAAGGCCAGGATGGAAAGCGCCAGGAAAGTAGTGCCACCCACCACCATTCTCGTGCCCGCCACCACCAAGGTAAAGTTGTTGCGTGGCAAATCCTTGCTCGCGACTCCATTGAAGCGCACCCACGACACCATTTCGCTGTAACCCCCGTCGTTGCGCGGCAGGGCCACAGAGATTTGCAGCCGTCGCGCCACTCTCCAGTCTGCCATCCCCGGCTTGTTTAAAATCCGCGCCCATTGCGGCTGGTTTATGTCCGTGCGTCGCAAGGTGAACTGGATCGTATAGTAGGTCCCGTCGAACGGCTGAATCTCCGCGGGCGGCTGGCGCTTGTCGGCCGGCAAATCTTTTTCTTTCGCCGCCAGGGCCTTGTTCGCCTCCTCGATCTCCTGCGTCTTGGCCTGCCATTTTTCCAGCCGGTCATTCCATTCCTTCCAGACCGCCTCCGCTTTCGCTTTCATCTCCGGGGTATTGGCGTTCGGCTTGCCTTCCCGCTCGCTGTCGGGATCCAAGGGGGTGTGATAGGGAAATGACGGGACCCATTCGGTCACCCGTTCCGAAGTCAAATCGGTGAGCGGAACTCCGTTGGCGATCAGCACAAGGCTGTTGCAGAAACGCTCGAGCGATACGTCCTGCCCGATCAGGTTCCGCTCCTTGCACCGCTTCCACCACTTCCAGAGGTCCTTGATGTGCAGTTGAACCTTCTCCCCGAAAGCGGCTTCCGTGGCGATCCACAGCTTCGAGTTGTCATTTCCTTTGCCCACCCAAAAGACGCAATAGTCATCGCTGCCATCCGGCAGCACATCGGTATATACCGCGTCCCCGTGCGCAGGCGTAGCGCCGCATGCCAGGCCGGCCAGGAAAAGGCAGAGGAGAAGGAAACGTTTCATGTTCGGGGGAGTGAAGAGTTTGCTTATTTCATGACCACGGCTGGGGGAGGACATCGCCATCGGCCTTCCGCCAAACAGCGCCAAATACATGCGGCCGCATGCTGATTCCGTCATGCCCATGATTTTTTAAATGTCAGAGTCGCACGCGAATGGCAAGGCGGAATCCTCGTCGCACGCTTCTTCCGATATGAGGGAGAGTCCTTCATCCATCCACGCGCTTCGCCGTGACGTCCCCGGCCCGGCCTCGCTACCCTTTCCACCGCTGGCTGATCTCATTCCACGCTGGTCCATCGCTCGCGGGCAGGCCCGCCAGCGGCGCGCAGCGATGGGCAACCGCGGCGAACATCTCGGCGATCTGATCGCCCATCTGCCAAAGCGCATGCCGGAAATTCGCCGTCCGGGCGGCTTCGAGCATCTCCGCATAGGTTAGGCCGGTGATTTCGCGCAACTCAGGCGTGCATTCGGGCCCGGCCGGCGTGTCGTGCAGTTGGAGGCTGGCGAGGACGTCGTGCGCGTGCTGGCGCACGTAACGGCGGTTCTCCGCCAGCACGGCGCGCAGCGTTGGCTCGGCCGCGGGTTGCCAGCCATCGGGAAACAGCCGCGCCAGGGCGCCCCGGGGCTCTGCGGCCCGCATGTAGTGGAGTTGCAGCGGCTCCACGGGCGTATCGGCGAGATCCTCGAAGAGCGCCGCCCAGCGGAGATGAAATTCCTTCACTCCCAGCTCGTGAAAAGTCACGAGGTCCTGGACCGGCCGGTTGCGCGTGGTGTACTTGCCGTCGAGCAGTTGCAGGTCGACCCCAGGCTGGACGGACTTGATAAGACTGTCGCTCACCACGTGCACGATCCACCCGAGAGCGTAGGCCAGCGGGCGTTCACCGGGACCGAAGAGCGCGAAGGCGTCCTCGATCGCCGCCGCAAAGTAGTCGGGCAGATGATCCCACGGCACGCGCAGGGCGGCGTCGCCTTTCTTCCAGCCGAAGACCAGGTGCGAGCGCCCGTAGAACCGTTCGTGGACTTGATAGGCGGTCAACGGACCCTCCGGCGTGACCAGACGGTACTGCCGCACGGGTCCCCCGGTGATCGGACTCTTTTCCAGCGGCACGGTCCCGAATCCCACCTCACGCCCGGTATCGAGGCAAATGGCTTCCGGCATCACCTGGATGTCGCATCCAAGATAGGCGCCCGCGGCATAACTGGCAAAATGCCGGTGGGCGACTGCCGCCAGCGGCAACTGACGCTCGACCGCGGCCTTGAGCCCGAGGACCGCGTAGAACGAATGGCCGACGATCCCACTCATCGGGTTGGTCGAGGCATTGCCGCTGGAAACGAAGCAGCAGCAGAAATCGCAGGTTGGCTCATGTGGGGAACATTGAAGATCGGGGGGTGCAGCAACACCGGCTCCAGGACTCGCACTCCACTAGCGGAAAGCCTGCCGATCGTCCACTGCCGCAGCCTGGCTACGACGGAGTTTCTTTCCCCCAGCCGCGCTTTTTCCATCGCCTCCAGGACCATCGGCACCCGAACCACCCTGGAATGCCAATCAGCAACGGAATCCACACGGCGCGCACCGGCCACCACATGTCCAGGCCGTCCTTCAGAAGCACGCTATAGTAGTCGGGTTCATCGGGCAGATACCAGCAGGGGTAAAGCTGGCCCACTTGGTACTGGCTGCCCAGCGCTTCCGCTTCTGCCGCTGTCCGTCTGGTGGGTGGCTCTTCTTCGGTGTTGAGCGAAGTCTCGTGTCTCTCCTTGCCATTCACCAAGCGATGGGTGACCTCGACCCGGAATTCGGTCTCATACGGTAGTACCTCCACCTTCTCCACCCGGGCCCGCCCTTCCGTGTAGTGATACTTCAGTTTCAGCCGCCAAAACATGCTTTCGGCCAGTTGACACAACAGGCAAAAAGCCAGCGGCACGAGGATCAAGCCTGCGAAGAATAGAACGGCTTCCAGCGCCACCACGCGCTTGAATTCCTTCCGGCGTAACTTCATTGGGATCGGGCGCCTTTCTGCATCTCCATCAATTCGAGGCAAATTCTACCGCCACGGTATCCGGCTCCGCCAATAAAATCCCGGAACGGTATGAAAATTACAGTTCATTCTCAAAATTGCAAAGCAGCCCGCGTCGAAACTCTCCGTCGGCTTCCTTTAGTCCAATCACCCGCCGAGGCCCGTCAGATCAGGAATCCAGAGTAGCCGGCCCTCTCCCCTACCCGATCTCAGTACTTTTCCGAAAATAGTTTGTCCGGTCGTGGCCCTGTTTTTGCAATAGACTGGGTATGAACCGCATTTTTACTTATCCCGCTTCGATCCTCTTCGGCGCCGCGATGGTGCTGCTCACCCTGGCACCCGCCGGCCACGCTGGCTACACCTCGGCCACCCCGCCCACTTCCGGCCCAACCGTTCCCGGCGACAAGGCGGCCCTCGACCGCAAGACCGGCATCGCCTTCGCCCCCGAAAATGCCCCCGAATGCGTGAAGCGCGCCATCTGGGCGACCAACTACCTCCGCACCAAGCCCTATGTGTGGGGCGGCGGCCATGACAGCTTCTACGTGGACGGCTACGATTGCTCCGGCACCGTTTCGTTCATGCTCCACCACGCGGGGCTCATCCATTCGCCCGTCGCTTCGAAGGAATTCACCGGCTATGGCGCCAATGGCAAAGGCCGCTGGATCACCGTTTATGCGAAGGACGGACATGTGTTCGCCATTGTGGCCGGGCTCCGGCTCGATACATCAGGCATGGGCGCCGGCGAAGATGGTCCCCGCTGGAGGCTCAGCGGCCGGTCCGCCGGGGGCTTCGTGGCCCGCCATCCGGACGGCCTGTAAGCGGGTCGCTGAATTCCAGTATTTAATTTTCTGCACGAAGCATTCGGGAATTTTTCTCGAACGCTTTGTGTTTGTACGATTGGACACTTGCGGCGGGCCGTGGGATTCGCGCAGGCTCGCGCCATGCCCGCCCCGAATGTGTTCGCCGTCCAACTCGACATCGCGTGGGAGGACAAGGCGGCGAATTTCCGCAAGGTCGAGACGCTGCTGGAAAGTGCGTCGCCCACACCCGGATCGCTGGTGGTGTTGCCGGAAATGTTTGCCTGCGGGTTCTCGATGAATCTCGCGGTGACCCGCCAGGATGC
>Ga0068858_100003519_pt1 | contig 15516 bp, 10 predicted proteins | sample KBSSwiS12_FD_66589 | JGI IMG/M metagenome (GOLD analysis project Ga0068858, IMG submission 66589) | Switchgrass rhizosphere microbial communities from Kellogg Biological Station, Michigan, USA - KBS Switchgrass S1-2 | ecosystem: Host-associated > Plants > Roots > Rhizosphere > Soil ... | reverse complement strand
CGGTGTGCTCCGCGACTGCGGACTCGTCCCCGCGGGGGACGCGCCGCGACGCGAGGCCGGTGCCCGCGCCGTGACCGGCGTCGCCTACGATTCGCGCGCGGTTGCTCCCGGGTATGTCTTCGTCGCGCTCAAGGGACAGCACGCCGATGGCACGGCGTTCGTCAGGCAGGCGATCGATCTTGGCGCCGCAGCGATCGTGTCTGAACAGGCGCCGTCAGGCGACGTCGAGGCGCCGTGGGCGATCGTGAAAGACGCGCGTCTTGCGCTCGCGCAACTCGCCGTCGCGTTCTACGGCAACCCGAGCCGCGAGATGCGGGTGATCGGGATCACCGGCACGAACGGCAAGACGACGACGGCATATCTGGTCGCCGCGATTTTCGATGCCGCAGGCATCCGGTGCGGAATCCTCGGCACGGTCGGTTATCGGATCGGCGACGAAGTGCGCGAATCGACGAGGACGACGCCTGAAGCGCCGGACGTGCAGGCGCTGCTGCGCGAGATGGTCGATCGACGCTGCGGTGCGTGCGCGATGGAAGTGTCGTCGCACGCCCTGTCGCTGCACCGCGTCAGCGGCATCACCTTCGCGGCGGGCGTCTTCACGAACCTCACGCGCGATCACCTCGACTTCCATGCCGACATGGACGACTACTTCCGCGCGAAGCGCCGGCTGTTCGAGATGCTGCCGCGCGACGCACCGAGCCTGATCAACCTCGACGATCCGCGCGGCGCCAGCCTGCTCGAAGCTGGCGGCCGGCCGACGACGTACGCGATTCACCGGGCCGCGGACGTCATGCCGGGACCGCTCTCGTTCTCACTCGGGGGCTTGTCGTTCGATGTTCGAACGCCGCGCGGGCCGCTGCGGGTTGTGTCGAAGCTCGTGGGTCGACCCAACGTCTACAACATTCTCGCGGCTGTCTCGGTGGCCAACGCGCTCGACATTCCGCTGGACGCGATTGAGCGGGGACTCCGATCGCTCGAGGGCGTCCCGGGCCGGTTTCAGGTCGTCTCCGACACCAAGGACGAAGTCACCGTCGTCGTCGACTACGCGCATACCGATGACGCCCTTCGCAATCTGCTCGAGACCGCACGGCCACTGGCGCACGGGCGGCTCATTACGGTATTCGGGTGCGGCGGCGATCGCGACCGGACGAAGCGTCCGTTGATGGGCGCCGTCGCTGGGCGCCTGAGCGACCTCATCGTGATCACGTCGGACAATCCCCGCAGCGAGGATCCGAACCGGATCATCGAGGAAATCCGCCGCGGGATCACGCCGGACACCCGGAGGGACAGCTCGCAGGGCGTGCTGACGATCGTCGACCGGCGCGCGGCGATTGCCAAAGCGATCGAGGTCGCCGGTTCCGGCGACGTCGTGCTCGTCGCCGGCAAGGGACACGAGAAGTACCAGGTGATCGGCGATCGCACGCTGCCATTCGACGACGTTGCAGTCGCGCGTGAGGCGTTGGCGCGGCGGCGGACCAAGCCGAGCGTCGCGAAATGACGATGGCTTCGGCGGTGCTGCACCTCATGGCGGGCTGGGTCGCGACGCAGATGGACGGGTCGATCGTGGCCGGCGAGCGCGCGCGGGAGTTTACCGATGTTTCGATCGACAGCCGCACGGTGAAGGCGGGCGAGTTGTACGTCGGCATCCGCGGCGAACGCTTCGACGGCGCTGAGTTCGCGTCGGCCGCGATCGAGGCCGGTGCCGCCGGCGTCGTCGTACCGCGTGGATGGAGCGCGAACGCTTCAGCCGAGCGAGATGCCGTGACAGGTAGCGCGAAGGCTTTAGCCGAGCGGAGTGGCTCGACTGGGAGCGCGAACGCTTTAGCCGAGCGGGGCGTCGTCGTGATCGAGGTCGACGATACGACCGCGGCGCTGCAGGCGCTGGCGCACGGAGTCCGGCGCGAGGCGGGCACGAAGGTCGTGGCGATCACCGGGAGCGCCGGCAAGACCACGACCAAGGAAGTGACGAGCGAGTTTCTCGAGACGCGGTACCGCGTAGTCCGCAACCGGGGGAATTTCAACAATCACATCGGCTTGCCGCTGTCGCTGATTGAACTGAGGCTGCGGCCGGAGGTCGCCGTCGTCGAGCTGGGAATGAATCACGCGGGCGAAATCAGCACGCTGGTGCGAGTTGCCGAGCCGGACGTCCGTGTGTGGACGAACGTCGGCGAAGCGCACCTGGGCTTCTTTGCGTCGATCGATGCCATCGCCGATGCCAAGGCGGAGATTCTCGAGAGAGCCGACGCTTCGACGCTGCTCGTCGCGAATGCCGACGATCCCAGGATCAGCGCGCGGATCGGTGCGTTTCCCGGCCGCGTCGTCACGTTCGGAATCGACTCCGACGCCGACGTGCGTGCCCGCGACGTCGTGGACCGCGGCATCGAGGGGACCAGCGCGCGGGTGAGCGCGCGGAGCGGAGTCGTGGAGATCTCCACGCCGCTCGTCGGAAAAGCCAATCTCGCGAACATCCTCGCGGCCACGGCCGTCGCCGAGGAGTTCGGTGTTCCACTGGCGGAGATCTCGGCGAAGGCAGCCGGCCTTCGGCCGGCCGCGCACCGCGGCGAAATCGTCCGCCTTGCCAGCGGCGTGACCGTCGTCGACGACAGCTACAACGCGAATCCGACGGCGACCAGGAAGGCCCTCGAGGTGCTGGCATCGGGACGAGCATCACGCCGGATCGCGGTCATCGGCGAGATGCTCGAGCTCGGAGACGGCTCGGCGGAACTCCATGCCGGCGTTGGACGAGCGGCGGCGAAAGCCGGCGTGAACCTGCTCTTCGCGGTCGGGGGCGCTCCAGCGAAGGCGCTGGCTGATGCCGCCGTTCAATCAGGCATGACGGCAGCGAGCGTGCAGTACTTTGCGACGAGCGACGACGCTGCGCTCGCCGTCGTGGCGTCGGTGAAGGCCGGCGATCTCGTGCTGGTGAAGGGATCGCGTGGCGTGAAGACGGATCGTGTCGTCGAGCGCCTGAAGGCGGAGCGTGGCTGATGCTGTATCACCTGCTCTACCCGTTCCACACTCAGCTGTCGGTGCTGAACGTGACGCGCTACATCACGTTTCGCACGGCCGCGTCGACGTTGTCCGCGCTAGCCATCAGCCTGGTGTTTGGACCATGGCTGATCCGGAAGCTGCGCGAGTTCCAGATCGGGCAGGTCATCCGCACCGAAGGTCCGCAGTCTCATCGTCCGAAAGCCGGAACGCCGACGATGGGAGGTCTGCTGATCCTGACGGCGGCGCTCGTTCCGACACTGTTATGGGCCGACCTGACGAACGCGTACGTCTGGATCGCGGTGCTGACGACGGCGGGATACGGCGGCATCGGGTTTGCCGACGACTATTTGAAGATCGTGCGCCGCTCTCACCATGGCCTGCTGCCGCGCTACAAGATGGGCTGTCAACTCGCCATCGGCATCGCCGTTGGGATCGCGTTGATCATCCTGCAGCGCGAGGGCCTGTACAACACGCGCCTGGTTTTTCCATTTTTCAAGCGCCTGATTCCCGATCTCGGCTACGGCTACCTCGCGTTCGCGGTGTTCGTGCTTGTCGCGGAGTCGAACGCGGTGAACCTCACCGATGGCCTGGACGGACTTGCGATCAGCGTGTTCGCGATTGCCGCGAGCGCGTACACGGCGCTCGCGTACGTCACCGGTCACCGCGTGTTCGCCGAGTATCTGCTGCTCGTTCGCTTTCCGCAGGCCGCCGAGCTGACGGTGTTCTGCGGATCGCTGGTCGGCGCCTCGCTGGGTTTTCTTTGGTACAACTCGTACCCAGCAGAAATATTCATGGGCGACGTCGGGTCGCTGGCCCTTGGCGCCGCGCTCGGCATCGTCGCCATCCTGATCAAGCAGGAACTGCTGCTGTTGATTGTCGGCGGTGTCTTCCTGCTCGAAGCCGCGTCGGTTGTTCTCCAGGTCGGCTACTTCAAGGCGACTGGAGGTCAACGCATCTTTCGCATGGCGCCGCTGCACCACCATTTCGAACTGATCGGTTGGAGCGAGCCGAAGGTGATCACACGCTTCGTGATCGTCGGAATCATCTTCGCGCTGTTCAGCCTTGCGACGTTGAAGCTTCGCTAGGGGCTGGGGACTTAGGGGCTAGGGACTAGGGATTTAGGGGCTAGGGCTAAGGGCTGGGGGCTAGGGCTAGAAACGTGGGATTCGACGTGACCAACAAACGCGTGACCGTTGTCGGCGCAGCGAGGAGCGGCCTGGCCGCCGCCGAGTTGCTGGCGCGCCGTGGTGCGCGCGTCACGCTGTCGGATGCGCGGGCCGATGTGCCTGAAGCCGACTATCTGCGCGGACTGGGCATCGCGCTGGAGCTTGGCGGACATGTGCCGGACACGTTCACCTCGGCGGACCTCGTCGTCCTCAGCCCCGGCGTGCCGCCGGAGCAGGACGTCGTGCAGGCGGCGCGCGATCGCGGCGTTCCGGTGATTGCGGAGATCGAGCTCGCGTCGCGATGGCTCCAGGGCCGCGTCATCGCGATCACCGGCACCAAGGGGAAGTCGACGACGACGGCGCTGACTGGCCGGATTCTGGAGGCGGCGGGATTCAAAGTGACCGTGGGCGGCAACATCGGATCACCACTGAGCGCGCAGGTGTCGGAGTCGACGCCCGAGACGTTCCATGTCGTCGAGACGAGCAGCTTTCAGCTCGAGCAGATCGATACCTTCCATCCGTGGATCGCGGTGATGCTCAATTTCTCACCGGATCACCTCGATCGTCATCCAGACGTCGCGGCGTACGGAGCCGCGAAGGCGCGGGTCTTCGAGAATCAGGCCGTCGGCGATTTCGCTGTGATCAATGCCGACGATCCCGCGGTCCTGGCGCTCGCGAAGAAGGGAAGGGCGGCGGCGCGGAGATTCTCGGCCAGCGGACAAATCGACTTCGGCACGGTCGTGGACGAGGGATGGATTGTCGATCGGCAGCCGGCGCGGTCGCAGCGGCTCGTGCCACTCGACGCGATTCATCTGCTCGGTCCGCACCTGGTCAACGACGTCATGGCCGCGGCTACCGTCGGCGCGATCGCCGGTGCCGCGCCGGAAGCGATGACATCAGCCGTCGACGCGTTCCACGGTCTCGAGCACGCGATGGAGCTCGTTGCCGACGTGGACGGCGTGCGGTTCGTCAACGACTCGAAGGCGACCAACGTCGAATCGGCGCTCCGCTCGATTGAGAGCTTCGATCGGGATCTGGTGCCGATCATGGGTGGACGGTTCAAAGGCGGCGATCTCCGGCTGCTGCGCGATCCGCTGAAGGCGCGCGGGAAGGCGGTCGTGGCGATCGGAGAAGCGAGACCGCTCCTGCGCGATGCGTTGAGCGATGTCGTACCGGTCGAAGAGGCCGACAGCTTCCCGGCGGCCATCGATCGCGCGTACGAGCTTGCGAAGCCGTCGGGCGTGGTGCTGCTCGCCCCTGCATGCGCGAGCTTCGACATGTTCCGTGACTACGCGGAGAGGGGGCGGCGCTTCAAAGAAGAAGTGAAGCGACTCTCGAGGAGGGCTGAGAGCTGAGAGCTCAGGGCTCAGGGGAGAGTCGCGCTAAGCCCTAAGCCCTGACAGGTTCTATACGTCTTGAGCGGTGAACAGTCGTCAGTCGGTTCTCGCGGTGGAGGACTGACTGCTGGGAACCCAGGCTGCCCCGGTCTGGGAAGTTGGTGCCTCGGCCCGAGCCCGACTGATGACTGTTGACCGCTCACGGCGATCGTATATCCGTTGCCGGGGATAGTTTCGGGACGACGAGCCAGGATCTTTAGGAAGTATGGCGAGAAAGCTGAAGTCGGACAAAGTGATGTTCATCGCGACCCTGCTGCTGGTCGCGTTGAGCGTGGTCATGGTCTACAGCGCCTCGGCGCCGATGGCCCTGGATCGCTTCGGCCGCGCGACCAGGTTTCTGACGACGCAGGCGATGTGGGCCGTGCTCGGCATCGCCATGCTCACGCTCGTGATGCGCATCGACTATCGCCACTACCGCGAGCCGACGTTCATCTGGTGCGGCCTGGCGTTCGTTGCCTTCGCGCTCGTCTGCGTCTATTTCCGCGCGCCCGTGAACGGCGCGCGGCGGTGGTTCGGCGTCGGCGGCATTGGCGTGCAGCCATCCGAGCTTGCGAAGCTGGTCGTCATCTTCTTCATCGCCGCGCTGCTCGAACGGCGGATGCACCGCATCGACGAGGTCACCTATTCGGTGCTTCCGATCGCGATCGTCGTGCTCGGCCTGGTTGCGTTGATTCTGCCCGAACCTGATTTCGGGACGTCGATGGCGATCCTCCTGATTGCGGCCGTCATGATTTTTGCCGCCGGGCTCAACTGGCGCTACCTCGTGGGGGTCACGCTGGCTGCGCTTCCAGTCCTCTACTTCGTGGTCATGGGCTCCGCCTATCGCCGGCGGAGGACCCTGGCGTTCCTCAACCCGTGGGACGACCCGCTTGGCGACGGTTTTCAGATCATCCAGTCGTTGATCGCGATCGGTACGGGCGGCGTGTGGGGCAAGGGACTGATGAACGGCGTGCAGAAGCTGTTCTACCTCCCCGAACCGCACACGGACTTCATCTACTCGGTCATCTCCGAGGAGCTCGGGCTCGTCGGCGCCACCGCCGTCGTGATCTGCTTCTGCGTCGTCACGTGGCGCGGCATGCGCGTCGCGATGCGTGCGCCCGACACCTTCGGGTCGTTTCTCGCGCTGGGCCTGACGACGATGGTCGCGGTGCAGGCGTTCGTGAACATCAGCGTGGTGCTCGGGTTGATGCCGACGAAAGGCATTCCGCTGCCGTTCGTCAGCTCCGGCGGATCGTCACTGCTCATCAATCTGGTCGGCATGGGGATTCTGCTCAACGTCTCGCAGCACGCGTCGACAGAAGCATGAAAGGGATCTGGGGCTGTTCTCGTGATGACCGATTCGGGCGCTTCCCGCGCGACGCAAAGTCCCACCGGCGACTTGCGTGTGGTGATTGCCGGCGGCGGCACCGGCGGTCATCTCTATCCGGGGATCGCGGTGGCGCGCGAGCTGCTGGCAAGACGGCCTGCAGCGACGGTGACGTTTGCCGGGACGGCGCGTGGAATCGAGTCGCGCGTCGTGCCGCGCGAGGGGTTCGTGCTCGACGTGATCCGCAGCAGCGGCGTGAAGGGCAAATCCGTGTTCGATCGTGCGCGCGGTGCGGCCCTGGTGCCGATCAGCCTGATGGATGGCTGGCGGATCGTGTCGGCGCGGCGTCCGTCGCTCGTGATCGGCGTCGGCGGCTACAGCTCGGGACCGGTCGTCATGGTCGCCGCGCTGCGCGGCGTGCCGACGATGCTGCTCGAGCAGAACGCGGTGCCCGGATTGACCAATCGATTGCTCATCCGGGTCGTGCAGGCGGCGGCGGTGACGTTCGACTCGACGCAGGCGTTGTTTGGAGAGAAAGCGTTCGTCAGCGGTAACCCGGTCCGGCCGGAGTTTTTCGCGACGTCCGGATCTCACAAGGAGTCGGCGCTCGATGACCAGACTTCCGTCACGCGGGTTTTAGTTTTTGGCGGCTCTCAGGGCGCGCACGCAATCAACGTGGCCATGGTGGAGGCAGCACCGCAGCTGGCGGCCGGCGGCTCGCATCTTCGTCTCGTTCACCAGACCGGCGAACGAGACGTGGAGATGGTGCGCGCCGCCTACCGGCAGGCGGGGCTTCAGGCCGACGTCGAGCCGTTCCTCTTCGACATGGGACGGCAGCTCGGAGAAGCGGACGTAGTCGTCTGTCGTGCCGGCGCGACGACGCTGGCCGAGATTACCGCGGCGGGAAAGGCTTCGGTGCTGATTCCGCTGCCGACGGCGACCGACGATCACCAGCGCAGGAATGCCGAAGCGCTGGTGGCCGCGGGCGCCGCGGATTTGCTGCTGCAGCGCGAGCTGACGGGCGCAGCGCTGGCGGCGCGCGTCCTCGCGCTGGCGGGCGATCGCGGCAAGCGAGAGCGCATGTCGGCGAACGCGCGCACGCTCGCAAGGCCCGACGCGGCGCGAGTGATCGTCGATCGAGCGTTGCAGCTTGTAGGTGAAGGACAGTGACGGGTTCGGGGTTCAGGGTTCAAGGTTCAGGGTTCATTCGGGGTTCAGGGTTCGGGGTTCGGGGTTCGAATGAACGCTGCACCCTGAACCGTGAACCCGGAACGCTGGAAGAACGCTGCACTTTGAACCCTGAACCAGGAACCCGACTGGTGACAGCGTGCTAGGGAAAACTAGGCACGTTCATTTTGTCGGGATCGGCGGGATCGGGATGAGCGGCATCGCCGAGCTGCTCGCGAATCTTGGGTACGTCGTGAGCGGATCGGATGCGAAGGGATCCGCCGTCACCGATCGGCTGAAGACGCTCGGCATCCGGGTTGACGTCGGACACGACGCGGCAAATGTCGGCGATGCCGACGTCGTGGTCATCTCGTCGGCGGTGCGGCCGACGAACCCGGAAGTCGTCGAAGCGGGGCGCCGGCAGGTACCCGTGATTCCCCGGGCCGAGATGCTCGCCGAGCTCATGCGGCTGCGCTTTTCGATTGCGGTGGCCGGGGCACACGGCAAAACGACGACGACCTCGATGATCGCGCTGGTGCTGGAGCGGGCGGGGCTGGATCCGACAGCGGTGATTGGCGGACGTCTGAGAGCGTTCGGCAGCAACGCGCGGCTGGGGCAGGGCGAGTTCATGGTCGCCGAGGCGGACGAGAGCGACCGATCATTTTTGAAACTGTTTCCGACGATTGCGGTGATTACGAACATCGACCACGAACACCTCGAGAACTACGGCGGCTTCGAGGACCTGCAGCAGGCCTTCGTCGACTTCGCCAACAAGACGCCGTTCTACGGCGGCGTGGTCGCGTGTCTGGACGACCCGAACCTGGCGTCCGTGCTGCCGCGGATGACTCGTCGCGTCACGACATACGGTCTCGACTCGCCGACGGCCGACGTCATCGGTACCGATGTGATCCTGGCACCCATGAGCGTGTCGGCGACGGTCATGCGGCGGGATCGCGTGGCTCGTGGTTCGACCCATTCGACAGGCTCAGGGCAGGCAAGCTCACCACGAGCGGACTCCGCTGCTGCTGAGCGGCCCCTTGTGCCGCTTGGGACGCTGACCCTCGCGGTTCCGGGGCGTCACAACCTGCTGAACGCCCTCGCGGCGATCGCGGTCGGCCTGGAACTGGGCCTGTCGTTCGAACGGATCGCATCCGGGTTGAAGGATTTCCGCGGCGCCGAACGGCGCTTCGACGTTCGCGGTGAACCGCGCGGGATTCTCGTGGTCGACGATTACGGACATCACCCAACCGAGATCGCCGCGGTGCTCGCCGCCGCGCGAACGCTGGGCCGCCGCATCGTGGTCGCGTTCCAGCCGCACCGGTATTCGCGGACAGCGTCGCTGATGGACTCCTTCGGTCCAGCGCTCTCCGTCGCCGATCACGTCGTCTTGACCGACATCTATTCCGCCGGCGAGGAACCGATCGCCGGCGTGACTCTCGACACGCTGGGCGCGGCGATCCGGAAGAGCGTCGCGGCTCCCGTCGATCTGGTGCCGCGCCTCGACGATGTCGTGGCCGCGATTGTGCGCATCGTGAAACCGGGCGATCTCGTCATCACGCTCGGCGCCGGGTCGATCGGGAACGTGCCCGATCGGCTGATTGCGGCGCTGGAGAGCGGAGCCCCGGCAGGAGTCGAATCGTGAGCGCCGTCGCCGCTCAGACCGATCGCCGATTCCGGAGGGCGCACGTGAAACCAGCGCGCCGGAAGAAGAGCTGGCGCGGCTTGCTCGTGCCGTTGCTGATCTGGGTCACCCTGACGCCGGCGTTGATCTTCGGCGCCTACCGCAGCGTGGCGATGGCCGCGCACGCGCACGTCCTGCAGGTCGACAAGATCGCGGTGCACGGCAACGAGCGGCTGTCGAAGGAAGACGTGATCGCGGTGCTCAGCGGGCTGCGCGGTGAGAACATCATCTGGACCGACCTCGAGCACTGGCGCACCCGGCTGAAAGCGTCCCCCTGGGTGCGGGACGCCGTGATGCGCCGTTCGCTGCCATCGACGGTCGACGTCTTCGTCTCCGAGCGCGAGCCGATCGGCATCGGCCGCATTCACTCGGACATGTACCTCGTCGACGAGCGGGGCGTCATCATCGATCAGTACGGTCCCCAGTACGCAGATCTGGACCTGCCGATCATCGACGGCCTCTCGGCGGCGCCCGTCGAGAACGGCGCGCTGACCGATGAAGGCCGCGCGGATCTTGCCGCACGGGTGATCGCCGCCGTGAAATCGAAGCCGGCCATCGCCAAGCGCCTGTCGCAGGTCGACGTGTCCGATGCGCACAACGCCTCGGTGATCCTCAACAGCGATCCCGCGATGATTCAGCTCGGCGAGGACCAGTTCCTCGCACGGCTGCAGTCGTACCTCGATCTGGCGCCCGCGTTGCGCGAGCGCGTGACCGACATCGACTACGTCGATCTGCGGTTCGACGATCGCATCTACGTGAGACCGACCAAAGGAAGTCAGAAGTTACAAGGTAGAAGGCAGAAGTAAGAACGCAGAAGTTAGAACGCAGCGCAGGCCTGCGGGTCTGCCGTGAGGGGAGTGGAGTTGGCGCGAAAAGAGCGATACCTGGTCGGCCTGGACGTCGGTACTTCCAAAGTGTCGGCCGTCGTCGGTGAGATCCTCGAGGGGAACAGCCTCGACATCGTCGGGATCGGCGTCGCCGAGTCGCGCGGGATCCGGCGCGGCGTCGTCGTGAACCTCGAAGCCGCCGTCGACTCGATCAAGAAGGCGATCGAGGAAGCCGAACTGATGGCGGGCGTCGAGATCGACTCGGTGCACCTGGCGCTGTCGGGCCCGCACATCAAGGGCTTCAACAGCCGGGGCGTGATCGCGGTGGCCGGCAAGAACCGGGAGATCACCCGCGAGGACGTGCGCCGTGCGATCGACGCGGCCAAGGCCGTCTCGCTGCCGACCGGCCGAGAGATTCTCCACGTGCTGCCCCAGGATTTCGTGGTCGACGAGCAGGACGGGATCGGAGCACCGGTGGGGATGACCGGCGCGCGTCTCGAGGTCAACGTCCACATCGTCACCGGCAGCCAGAGCTCGACGCAGAACATCGTCGCGTGCGTGAACCGGGCCGGCGTGACGGTGGCCGAGACGCTCGTCGAGCAGTTGGCTGCGAGCGAGTCTGTGCTGACGGAGGACGAGAAGGAACTGGGCGTCGCGCTCGTCGACATCGGCGGCGGCACGACGGACATCGCCATCTACGAGCGCGGCAGCCTCTGGCACACGGCCGTGATCGGCGTCGGCGGCGATCACTTCACGAACGACATCGCCGTCGGCCTTCGAACGCCGGTACCGGATGCTGAAAAAATCAAGCGCAAGTGCGGCTGTGCGCTCTCGGGGATGGTCGACGAAGAAGAGACGATGGAAGTCGCGAGCGTCGGCGGGCGCAAGCCGCGCGTGATGGCGCGCCGGATCCTGTCCGAAATTCTCCAGCCGCGTGCGGAGGAGATCTTCCATCTCGTCTGGGACGAAATCCGCCGCGCCGGATACGAGAAGAGCCTGAATTCAGGAATCGTCCTGACCGGCGGCGGCGCGATTCTCGACGGCATGCCTGAAATCGCCGAGCAGATTTTCGATCTGCCGATCCGTCGCGGCTGCCCCGTCGGCGTCGGCGGGCTCGCCGATCACGTGAACAGCCCCACGTTCGCCACGGGCGTCGGGCTGGTGCTGTACGGCTGTCGGAATTCGACGGGTGAATCTTCGCGTGCTCCGCTCGGTGCGGGCGCGCTGGTGCGGGCCGCGGGGCGACTTCGCGGCTTGTTCAGGGAATTTTTCTAAAGCGGGCTTCCAGCACCGCTGCATAGGAGCGATGAATGGACGATTACACCAGCACCAGTGACGAGGCTCGACGACTGAGACTGCGCCTCGACGAGGAGGCGTGCGCGGGCGCCCGCATCAAAGTGGTCGGCGTGGGCGGCGGCGGCAGCAACGCCGTCAACCGGATGGTGCAGGCCGGATTCGACGGCGTGGAGTTCGTGGTCGCGAACACCGACCTCCAGGCGCTGCGCGCCAACGCCGCGACCGTCAAGCTGCAGATCGGGAGCAAGCTGACGAAGGGGCTCGGCGCCGGCGCGGATCCGAACGTCGGGCGCCAGGCGGCGCTCGAGGACACGGAAAAAATCATCCAGGCGCTCGACGGCGCCGACATGATCTTCGTCACGACCGGGCTCGGCGGCGGCACCGGCACCGGCGCGGCGCCGGTGATTGCGAGTCTCGCCAGCGAGCTCGGCGCGCTGACGGTGGCCGTGGTCACCAAGCCGTTCAAGTTCGAAGGCCGCAAGCGCCAGATTCAGGCGGAGCAGGGACTCGAGGCGTTGCGCGACTGCGTCGACACGATCATCACGATTCCGAACGAGCGGCTGCTGACGATCATCGACCGCACGACCTCGATGACAGATGCCTTCATGACGGCCGACGATGTGCTGCGTCAGGCGATTCAGGGCATCTCCGACCTCATCCTGGTGCCAGGCCTCATCAACCTCGACTTCGCGGACGTGAAAACGATCATGTCCGGCATGGGGTTGGCGATGATGGGCACCGGCATCGCCGAAGGTTCCGATCGCGCGATGGAGGCGGCGCGCCGGGCGATTTCGAGCCCGCTGCTCGAAGGCGCATCGGTCAACGGCGCCCGCGGCGTGATCATCAATGTCACCGGCGGGCCGGACCTCTCGCTCGTCGAGGTCAGCGAAGCCTCGTGCATCGTCCAGGAAGCCGCCGACGAGGACGCCAACATCATCTTCGGCGCGGTGATCGATCCTTCCTTGAAGGGCAAGGTCAAGATCACCGTGATCGCCACCGGGTTCGCGGCATCCGCAATCGCCCAGCCCGTTGCGCCGTCGGCGCAGACCACGCCGGTGGACATGACGCAGTACACCGACTACGCGAAACAGCGCGGCGACATCGCTCCGGCGCCGGCGCCGGCGATGCCGGCGGCACGGATGACCATCGCGCGGCGTCCGCTGCTCGATCTGCCGATGGCCGCCAGCGGCGGCTCCTCGATGCCTTCCAGCTCGTCAGCGCCGCCCGCGAGTCAGCAGACATCGTCGGCTGCACTGCCCGGAGCTGATTCCCTGCGAATCAGGGCTGGAGTCGATCCCGAACCGGCGGATCCCGACTACGAGCTCAGCACGACGTTCGATGTCCCGGCGTTCCTCCGGAGGCAGGAAGGCTGAGCGATCGGGATCGGCGCCTTTCCCTACGATCGGCGTTCTCGGTGGTAGAGTAGATAGATCCACGGCACACGAGAACGCCGACGTCCGAGCGTGAGCGCGCGGACGCCCCGACCCGGTGCAGGACAGGCCGGATCACCGCATGAATTCCTGGGAACAGCGCGAACGCGCACAGCTCACCCTTTCGAAAGAAGTCGGCTACGTCAAGAAGCCGCACGGCAGCCGCCTGCGCGTCGCCCTGGCGTTTCCAAACACGTACTGGGTCGGGATGTCGAATCTCGGCTTCCAGACCATCTACCGGCTCTTCAACGCCGAAGACGACATCGTCTGCGAGCGGTTCTTTCTGCCTCCGAAGCAGGAGCTTGCCGCGATGTCGTCGGCGAAATCGCCGCTCCTGACGCTGGAATCACAAACGCCGGTCGGCGACTTCGACGTGGTGGCGTTCTCCGTCTCCTTCGAGTGGGACTACGTGAACGTGCTCACGCTGCTGCGCCTCGCCGGCATTCCTGCCTACGCCGCCGAGCGCTCGTCGCGTCATCCGCTGATTGTCGTCGGCGGCGCGGTGACGTTCGTCAACCCTGAACCGCTCGCGCTGTTCGCCGACGTGATTGCCGCCGGCGAAGGCGAAGTGCTCGTGCCCGGCCTTCGCCGCTCGGTTGCGGCCGCCGCCGACCGAGATCACCTGCTGCAACTCCTCGCCGCGGAGCGCGGCTTCTACATTCCCGCCTTCTACGAGCCGCGCTACGCCGCCGACGGGACGCTGGCGGGATACGCAGTGCGCGAAGGCATCGACGCTCCGGCGATCGTGAAGAAGGCGGCGCTGAAGGTAACCGACGCGGTCGATCCACCGGCGACCGGCATCTTCACTCCCGACACGGAATTCGGATCGCGCTTTCTGGTCGAAGTCGTTCGTGGCTGCGCGAACCTCTGCCGCTTCTGCTGGGCGGGCTACAACTATCTACCCGTCCGTGCGTTCCCCGCCGATCGGATCCTGCAGCTCGCGCGAGAGGCGCGGGTACATTCGAACCGGGTCGGCCTTGTCTCGATTGCGCTCTGCGATCATCCCGAGATCGATCGCATTCTCGCGAACCTTCTCGAGATGGGGTACGCCATCAGCCCCGCGTCTTTACGGCTGGACGATCTCACGCAGTCGATCGTCCAGGTGCTGACGGCGAGCGGCGAGCGAACGATCACCATCGCGCCGGAGACCGGTTCCGATCGCCTGCGCCGCGTGATCAACAAGACGGTGACCAACGACGAAATCCTCGATCGCGCCGATCTGATCTTCGCGAATGGCATCGAGAACCTGAAGCTCTACTACATGATCGGCCTCCCCACCGAGACGGACGAAGACCTGGTGGCCATTCGGGATCTCACCCTGCAGATCCGCGATCGCATGTTGAAGTACGCGCGCTCCAAGGGACAGGTCGGCCGGATTGTCGGCAGCGTGAACCCGCTGATTCCCAAACCCGGCACCGCGTACCAGTGGATCCCGATGGAGGACCCGGCCGTGATCGATCGCAAGATCAAACGACTGCGGTCGCTCACCGCCGACATCGACAACGTCTACTTCAACATCAAGTCGGAGCGGCACTCCTACTTCCAGGCGCTGCTGTCGCTCGGCGACCGTCGCGTGGCGCCGGCGATTGCCATCGCCGAACAGAACGGACAGAACTGGCGCGCCGCCGTCGCCGACGCGGGCATCGACGGCGACTTTTACATCTTCCGCGACCGCAGCAAGGACGCCGCGCTGCCGTGGGACATCATCGACGGCGGCATGAAGCGCCCGTTCTTCGAGGCCGAATACGCCAAGAGCCTGCGCGAAGAGTGGACGCTGCCGCCGAAGCGCGCGCAGGAAAACGCCAAGCTCCTGCCGGTGATCCAATAGCGTCCCGGCGGGTTCAGCCGGACCCGCCCTGCACGCCAACTCACGAGGCGATCGCGGCGCGCTCCTCGTGCTCCTGAAACGCTTCCAGAATCAGATCGCGCAGCTTGGCCTGGGCCGTGCTGTCGACGATCGGCCGCAGCAGGGCGTAGCTGCGGCGGTCGCCGTTGACCACGTACGACCGCGCCGGGAAGGTGACGTTGCGGCCGCTGCCTCCGCGGCGCTCCCAGATGGAGAAGCCGATCAGCTTCAGTCCTTCCATCGGACCGTCGCCGAAATGGAGCTCGGCTTCGGCCAGTTTTCCCGGCGGGTTCCCCTTGTCGTTTGGCGTGATTTTGATCGTCATGCCGGGAAGACGATCAAAGCCGGTACCGGATCGCCGGCCGCTGGTGCGTGGCCGCAAGCTGCCGCGCGCGCAGGCGTTAGGCGA
>Ga0068858_100003518_pt1 | contig 15526 bp, 14 predicted proteins | sample KBSSwiS12_FD_66589 | JGI IMG/M metagenome (GOLD analysis project Ga0068858, IMG submission 66589) | Switchgrass rhizosphere microbial communities from Kellogg Biological Station, Michigan, USA - KBS Switchgrass S1-2 | ecosystem: Host-associated > Plants > Roots > Rhizosphere > Soil ... | reverse complement strand
TTCGCGCTGCTACCGCGGCTGCTGCCGCCCGACACTTCAGAGCGCGTGCGCTGGCTCTGGGTGCTGACGATCGTCGGCGTGCACTTCCTGCCGATGGCCGTGTCTTTCGGGCCGCTGTTCTTGCTGCTCGGCGGAGCGTGCATCTCGAATGCCGCGCTCGGTCTGCTGTTGCCCGAGGTCCCGTTCGCGCTCTACGGGGTAATCGATGGAGCGCTCAAGGTCTTCGTCGGCGTCGGCTCGCTCCGAGCGAGGCCCGCGAGCATCGCGCCGCCGGTCTGACGCGATCGCGGGAATGTTGCAAAAAGCGGTAACGCTGCGGTCGCGGTCTTCACGGCAATCGTTGTACGCTGTCGGCTCATCCCCTTCACGAGACTGCTCGATGACTTCGCGCTTCACGCTCGACGCCGACCTCGATCTCGCGCTACGCCTCGCCGACGCCGCGCGCGAGATTTCGCTGGCGCGTTTTCGCGGCTCGTTCCAGAGGCGCCTCAAAGCCGATGGCAGCATCGTGACGGAGGTGGACGAGGCGGTCGAGGACGAGCTCCGCGAGCTGCTCGCTCGCGAGCGCCCCGCCGATGCGATCCTCGGCGAGGAACGCGGCGCGAGCGGCTCGGGAGAGCGCCGCTGGATCATCGACGCGATCGACGGGACCCTGAGCTTCGCTGCGGGCAAGACGGGCTGGGCGACGCTGATCGCGCTCGAGGTTGCGGGGGACGTCGTCGTGAGCGTCTGCGACGACTCGCCGATCGATCGGCGCTACTGGGCAACGAAAGGCCGTGGCGCGTTCCGGGCCGACGCGGCAAAGAAGCCGGTCCGCCTGCAGGTCACGAGCACCGGCGAGCTCGCGCGCGGACGCAGCTTCGTCCCGCCGCCCGAGTGGGTGCGCGGCGACGAAGCGCAGGCAATGTCCATTGCGCTCGCGGCCGCGACCAAGCCGACGGCCGCGGACGATCATCCCGCGCTGCAGGTCGCGTTCGGCGGTTACGACCTCGCGGTGTTCTTCATGGCGGGCCCATGGGACCTCGCCGCGCCCGCGCTGGTCGTCGAGGAGGCCGGCGGCCGGTTCACCGATTTGAACGGCGCTGGCACGCTGACCGCCGGAGCGGTGTTCTCGAACGGCGCGCTGCACGACGCGACGCTCGACTGTCTGCGCGCTGCGCGCACACGATAGCGCCATGCCCGTTCGCGCCTTCGATCACTACAACCTGCGCGCGCCGCGCGCGCTGCTCGACGAGCTGTGCGCGTTCTATCGCGACGTCGTCGGGCTCACCGTGGGTCCGCGTCCGCCGTTTCGCCGCTTCGGCTATTGGCTCTATGCGGGCGAGCGGCCCGTGCTGCATCTCGGCGAAGCGGACGCGGGTGAGGTCTGCGACGCACAGGTCGCGGGCACGTTCAACCACGCGTCGTTCGATTGCACCGGCAGGCGCGAGTTCGAGGCTCGGCTCGGTGCGCGCGGCATCGAATACCGAACCGCCCACGTGCCGCTCACGGGTCATGCGCAACTCTTCTTCCGGGATCCCGCGGGCAACGGCGTCGAGCTCCAGTTCGCGGGCGAAGCAGACAACGCCGCGCAGGGTGCACGGGCGCGCGGAGCATGAGTCCGGGTAAGTCGACCCGCGCTGCGCTTTTCTGCGCCGCGTTGCTTGGTGCGGCGCTCGCGGCGGCAGACGCCGCCGAGCCTGCGGATACGCCCGCCGGCCTGTCCATCGTTTGGCGACTGCCGGGTCCTAAGGTCGAGCGCGGCGCGACCGGCGACGCGCTCAACGCTTTCTCGCCCGACGGCCGCTACGTCGCGATCCACGATTCGCGCCGCGTGCGCGTGGTCGAGGCGCGCAGCGGCAAGCCGGTGCGCGACTTCAGGCTCGACCCGTCGTCGGTCAAGCCGTTTTCGCTCGCGGTGTCCTCGAGCGCGAATGTCGCGCTCGGCCTCATGGGAAACGCCGAGGTTTTCGAGGCGGGTAAGGATCCGGCGCGTCATTGGTGCGACGGTGCTTGCGGCGCGATCACGGCCGTCGCGTTCTCGCCGAACGAGCGGTTTCTCGCGTTTCAGGGCACGCGCGGTCTGCCCGATTGGCGCAGCGGGCTCGGCGGTGTCGTGAGCGTCTACGATCTCGCGCGCGGCGAGCCGGTGAGCCTCGACGCCGTCGCTTCGATCGCGCAGGTGACCTTCTCGCCGGACGGCGGCAGCTTTCGCGCGATGAGCATCACCCAGATCGACGATCGGCAAACGTTCGGCGTCCGCGTTTGGAGCACCGCCGACTGGCACCTCACGCGCAACATCTTGGGCTCCAAGCGCACGATGCGCCGCGTCGCGCCGCTCGGCCCCGTTCCGTACGCCGGCGTGTCGATGAACGAAGGCCACATCGAAGCGCGCGATCTTGCGACCGACCTCGTGATGTGGTCGGTGCCGCTCGTGCCCCCGGACGTCGACGGCACGGCTGCGGCGCCGGACTCGGTAAACCTCGATCTCGTCGAGATCTCGCCTACCGCCGAGTTCGTGCTGAGCTACGAGGCGCCGAAGGCCTACGACGCGACAGGCCTCGCGAAGGGCGTGATCGTGATCCGGCGAGCGGCGGACGGCGAGGTCGAGGCGCTCTACGACGCCCCGCGCGTGAGCGACCTTACGATTGCGCCCGATGGCAAGACGTTCGCGTACAGCACGGCCACGGGCCAGACGTACACGGCCGTGGCGCGCGTGCCTCTCTAGACGCTGCTGAAGAATGGTCAAGCCTGGAGCGGGCCCGAAGGGTCCGGTGTATCGTTTCGCCCTTATGACGCCGGAGCCCGAAAGCCAGAAGCCGCGCCGTGCGACACGCGTGCGCGCCGTCGTTTGGACGTCGGTCGCCCTACTGATCGTCGCGGCGATCGGCGCGACCGTGGTCTATCGACGCGGCTCGGCAGACGACGCGTTCTACGCGCAGTGGGGTGTGGATCGCACGCACCTTCCGTACAGCCCGACCGCCGACGCGCGCCGCGAGATCGCCGACGCGAAGGCGCGCGCCGCGGCCAACGGCAAGATGGTAATGGTGACGTTCGGCGCGAACTGGTGCCCGGACTGTCTCACGCTGCACAAGGATCTCGAGGACCCGGCCACGCGCGAATACGCGAACGCGAAGTTCGAGAGGGTCAACGTCGACGTGGGCGAGCTCGACAAGAACGCCGCCGTCGCACGCGAGCTCGGCGTCGCGCCTGTCAACGGAATTCCTCTCGCGGTGTTCTTTTCCTCCGACGGCCGTCTGATCTGCGATACGCGACGCGGCGAGCTCGAGCCGTCGCGTCACTACACGTCGAGCGAGATCCTCGATTTCCTGAAGGAAGTCGCCGATCATCGGCGCGTCGTGAATCCGGACCAGCGGCAGTAGGCCCACTCGCGCCATCGCGAGCCTTGATCCGGGAGCGGCTGGTTGCGAAGCTACGCCGCCATGTCTGACGCAATCGATAACCCAGGCTCCCCACGATCCGCTCAAGTTCCGCCGGCTGTGCCGCGGCGCGCGCGTGCGATCGTCTGGCTCGCACTGGGGCTCGTCGTGGCGGCCGCGGCCGGTGTCGCGGCGTGGGCGCAGCTCGCGCATCGCGGCCCACAGCTGTATGGGTTCAAGGTCGTCGCTGCCTATCCGCACGATCCGGGTGCATACACTCAAGGGCTCGTGATCGAGCACGGGCGGTTGTACGAAGGGACGGGGCAATACGGCGCATCGTCGATCCGGCGAGTGGACCTCGCGAGCGGCCGCGTCGAAAAGATTCACTCGATCGATCGCGAGTACTTCGGCGAGGGCATCACGATTCTCGGCAACAAGCTCTACGAGATCACTTGGAAGAGCGGGCTCGCGTTCGTTTACGACCTCGATACTTTCAATGTCGTGCAGACGTTTCAGTATCCCACCGAGGGTTGGGGGCTAACGCACGACGGCGAGCATCTCATCATGAGCGACGGCACGGCGACGCTTCGCTTCCTCGATCCCATGACTTTCAAGTCGCAGCGTGAAATCACGGTGCACGACGGCGACGAGCCGATTGCGAAGCTCAACGAGCTCGAGTTCGTCGAGGGCGAAATCTGGTCGAACGTCTGGTACGACGACCGGATCGCACGCATCTCGCCGGCCGACGGCCGCGTGGTCGGCTGGATCGATCTCGCCGACATTTATCCGCACTCTGCGCGCCGCGGCGACGACGTGCTGAACGGCATCGCGTACGACGCGGCCTCGCGCAAGATCTACGTGACGGGCAAGAACTGGCCCCAGCTGTACCAGATCGACGTGATCCGGCGGTGACCGGCTCGTTCGCGGTAGTGTAGAGTCCGAAGGACCCGTCGAGCAGCGCGAGCGCCCGACATCGCGAACAAGAGGTTAGCGGCTCACGAATGGATGTCCTCACGTCGGCGTTCGAAGCGTTCCTGCACATCGACCGCCATCTGCTCGATCTCTCGATGACCTATGGGGCTTGGATCTACGCGATCCTCTTCCTGATCGTGTTCTTCGAGACCGGCGTCGTCGTGACGCCGTTCCTCCCGGGCGACTCGCTGCTGTTCGCCACCGGCGCGCTCGCCGCGGCCGGCGTCCTCGACCTCGGCTTGGTGCTCATGCTGCTCATCGCCGCCGCGATCATCGGCGACAACATGAACTACTGGATCGGACGCAGCGTCGGTCCGCGCGTCTTCACCGCAGACAGTCGTTGGTTGAAGCGCGAATATTTGCTGCAGACGAAACGCTACTACGAAAGGCACGGCGGCAAGACCGTCGTGCTCGCACGTTTCATGCCGATCGTGCGCACGTTCTCGCCGTTCGTCGCGGGAATCGGCCGCATGAGCTACCCGCGCTTCCTCGCCTTCGACATCAGCGGCGGGATATTCTGGGTCTGCGGATTCGGCTTGCTCGGCTATTTCTTCGGCAATGCGCCGATCGTCAAACAGAATTTCGGACTCGTGATCGTTGCCGTCATCTTGTTGTCGCTCGTCCCGATCTTGATCGAAGTGTTGCGGGCACGATCCGAGCGCGTCTGAATCTCGCGCGCCGGCCGGGGAAGCCGAGCGCGACGGAGCTCGAGGGGTAGGGGAGTACGGTCCAATGGCGAAGGGTCTCGCGCGTCTATTCGCGCGCAAATCAGTCGAGCAGATGCAGGCCGAGCACGAGCACGGCGAGCTCAAGAAGTCGCTCGGCGCGCTCAACCTCGTGCTGCTCGGCATCGGCTGCATCATAGGCACCGGAATCTTCGTCCTGACGGGCCGCGCCGCAGCCCAGTTCGCCGGGCCCGCGATCGTCATCTCGTTCGTGATCACCGGCACGCTCTGCACGCTCGTGGCTCTTTCCTATGCCGAGCTCGCGTCGACGATACCGGTATCGGGATCGGCGTATTCGTACTCGTACGCGTCGCTCGGCGAGCTCGTCGCTTGGATCATGGGCGTGTTGTTGGTCCTCGAGTACGGGCTCGCGGCGGCAACCGTGGCCGTCGGCTGGTCCGGTTACGTGACGAGCTTCCTGCACGATCTCGGGATCAACGTCCCGCCCGAGCTGCGCGGCGCAGTCGGGACGCCTGTCAGCGACTTCGCGTCGGGCGCGATCGTGGGCACCGGCGTCGTGAACCTGCCCGCCGTCATTGCGATCGCTGCAGTGACCGGATTGCTCGTGCTCGGCGTCTCGGAGTCCGCGTTCGTGAACAACGTGGTCGTCGCGATCAAGCTCACGGTCGTCGTCGCGTTCATCTTGATCGGCGCCTTTTACGTCAATACGCATCTCTGGTCGCCGTTCATCCCGCCGGCCGACCCGCCTCTGCCCGCGGGGGAGAGCACGAGCCTTTGGGGCGAGATCGGCGCGGCGCTCTGGGACGTGCTCACGGCGCAGAACACGGGCAAGTACGGCGTGCCGGGTATCATCACGGGCGCCGCGACGATCTTCTTCGCCTACATCGGCTTCGAGGCCGTCTCGACCGCCGGAGCCGAGTCGCACAACCCGCGGCGCGACATGCCGATCGGGATCTTGGGCTCGCTGATCGTCTGCACGGTGCTGTACATCCTCACGGCCGGCGTGCTCGTCGGCATCGTGCCCTACACGGACTTGAACGACGCGGCGCCGATCGCGAAGGCGGTCAACCAGATCGGACTGCCGTGGTTCGCCGTGCTCGTGAAGATCGGCGCGATCTGCGGCCTGTCGTCCGTAATGCTCGTGCTGCTCTACGCTCAGACGCGAATCTTCTACACGATGGCCCGCGACGGATTGATCCCGCCCGTATTCTCGCGCGTGCACGCGAAGTTCAAGACGCCGTGGATCAACACGCTGATCGTCGGCGTGATTGCCGCCGCGTTCGCAGGCTTCATGGGGCTCGACGAGCTCGCGAGCCTCACGAACGTCGGCACGCTGACCGCCTTCACGATCGTCTGCGTCACAGTCGTGTATCTGCGCTACACGAGGCCGGAGGTGCCGCGTCCGTTCAAGACGCCGCTGTTTCCGATCACGCCGGTTCTTGGGGCCGTGATGTGCCTGTTCCTGCTGATGTCTTTGATCGCACGTCCGACCACGCGTAGGTTCTTCGTCGTCTATCTCGTCGGCGGCGTGTTGCTCTACTTCGTCTACGGCCTCTGGAACTCGAAGCTGGGCAAAGGACTCCGCGTGCCCGGCCACGAGGACATATCGCAAACTCCTCATCCGCGCATCGGCGACTAATCAATGGGCTTGGGGGAACTGACACTCGGCGCGCTCGCGCTCGCGATCGTGCTGAGCTGCTTTTCGCGCTTGAACGTGGGACTCCTCGCGATCGCGCTCGCATGGGTGATCGGCGTCTACTTCGGTCACCTGCCGTTGCGCGAGGTCACCGCGGGGTTCCCGGTCGACTTGTTCCTCACGCTCGCGGGCGTGACGCTGCTGTTCAGCCAGGCGCGCGTGAATGGCACGCTCGACATCGTCGCGCACAATGCGGTGCGGCTCTGCCGCGGGCGCGTCGGGGTCGTGCCGATCATGTATTTCGTGCTCGGCGCGGCGCTCGCGTCGGCCGGCCCCGGCAACATCGCGACGACCGGTCTGCTCGCGCCGATGGCGATGGCCACCGCGCTGCGGATGAACATCTCGCCGTTCCTGATGGCAATCATGGTCGGCAACGGCTGCAACTCGGGCTCGCTGTCGCCCCTCGCGCCGACCGGCATCATCGTGACCGGCCTCATGAACCGGATCGGGCTCGGCGGTCACGAGATCTACTCGTGGCTGTTCAACATGCTGGCGCACGCGATCGTCGCGTTCGCCGGGTATCTGGTCTTCGGCGGCGCGAAGCTCCTGGTGCGCGCGGACCGCGTCGAGATGGCGGCCGAGCCCGTGCAACGGCTCGACCGTCATCAAGCGGTAACGCTCGGCATGATCGGCATGCTGATCCTCGGCGTGATCTTCGGCGGCTTCAACATCGGGATGGCGGCGTTCGCGGCCGCCGTCCTGCTCTCGCTGCTGCGCGCGGCCGACGACGGCGAGGCGATCAAGAAGATGCCGTGGAGCACGATCCTGATGGTCTGCGGCGTCACGGTGCTCATCGGCCTGCTCGAGAAGACCGGCGGCATGGAGATCTTCACGAACCTGCTGTCGAGCATCGCGACGCAGGCGACCGTGATTCCGTTCCTGGGTTTCATCATCGGCCTCGTGTCCGCGTACTCGAGCACGTCGGGCGTGGTGCTGCCCGCGTTCCTGCCGACGGTGCCGGGGCTCATCGAGAAGCTCGGCGGCGGCAGCGCGCTGTCGATCGCCTCAACGATGAACATCGCGGGCCATCTCGTCGACGTGTCGCCGCTGTCGACGATCGGCGCGCTCTGCATCGCGGGCGTGCCGGCAGGCGAGCAAAGCCGCAAGCTCTTCAATCAGCTGCTCGCGTGGGGATTGTCGATGACCGTCGTCGGCGCGCTGCTCTGCTGGGTCATGTTCGGTTGATCGACCCAGCCTCGTCAGGTGTCAAAGCGCTCGTCTTCGATTCGAGGAATTCCACATCGAAGCGCTCAGCGAAGCGGAAAAGGATGGTCGACCTGGCCGCGAAAATGGGCGCGTGAAGGCACGTCCGCCTAGCGTTTGTTCGAATCCGGAGCCGGCGCGGGCTTCGAGAAGTCGAAGATGTCGGGCTCGGAGCTCGGCCGTTTCATCCCTTCCTCGAAGTACTCTTCCCAGACTTTGGCCCACGGCCGGTCGTACCAATCGGGAATCCGATAGTCGATCACTTTGCCGGGCGCAACGGGTTGTAGCCGACCGTTGATGTTCCAGAGACCGCGCTGGCACTCCTTCCACTGGTAGCGGCGTTCGGAGCCCGGTCCGTCGAGGTACGTGTACCCCACCTCGAAGTGTAGCGGCGCGACGAACGCGACGGGGTCGTACAACGTGACCTCGAGATGGATGTTGCGCTGGGCGTCGCGCGTGTAGACCTCGATCGCCTCGAGCTCGCTGCTGAACTCCGGCAGCGAATGCGACATCCACCAGCCTTGCACGTGGTTCGTCCAGGCAATCAGCGTCTCGCCGTCCCAGAAGCCGACCGTCTCGCCGTACCACTGCGAGATTTGGCTCACGTGCTTCTGGCCGATCAGGATCTGGCGCAGGATGTTCAGCGCGGTTCCCGACAGTAGCTGCACTTGATGCGCGGTGACCGTTACTTGGACGTCGCGAATGCCTTGGGCCCACCAGCGGATCATCCCTTCCGGGTAGCACGTCGACGACACCCATTGCGGCGAGTTTGTCACCGCTACGTGATAGAGCGTCTGCGCGAAGCGCTGCTGATACTCGTGTGTCAGCACCTGCATCAGCGTGCCGGCGAGCACGTTGTTCCCGAAGGTCCATTGCTTCTGCTGCAGCGCGCGCGAGTTGTAGTAGCCGTCCCAGTCGGGCGGCGGATGAGTGCGGTCGTAGAGCGTCGGCCCGCCTTTGGCCTTCGCCTTCTCGAGCAGCGCGCCGTAGTGCTCTTCGGCCGTCTTGTATGAAAGCGGGCTGCGCAATTCCTTCACCGACAGCCCGAATGCGCAGTCGCCCCACGCGCCGACGATGCCGCGCCCCGTCCACATCTCGTCGATTTGCCACGGCGAGTTGCAACGCGTGTAGCGCGGGTCCTCCCAATACTTCGCGTCGAGGTAGAAGTCTTTGGTCGTGAAGAGGTCCACGGGCAGCGTTTTCACCCCGGGCGGCGGCGGACGCGCCTCGACCGTCTTGCGGAGCTCGGGCGTCACTTGCGCGACCGCGGCCGGTCCGACGAGGCAGGCCGCGGCCAGGACCGCTAGCACGCCCGTGAATCTTCCGCTCGCGATCTCGGCGCTTGCCGCGCGAACGCGGCGTCGCGAGATCACAGCTTGCCCGGGTCGCCGTGCACGATCTTGCCGTCGACGACGGTGAGCACCGAGTGGATCTTCTTGATCGCGTCGTCCGACACGGCTTTCGGATCGAAGTAGTCGGCCGAGAGCACGACGAGGTCCGCGTATTTTCCGGGCTCGATCGTGCCGAGCAGCTTCTCCTCGCCGAGGAACCAGCCGTTGGCCGCGGTGTACAGATGGATCGCGTCGTTGCGCTCGAGCGTCTGGCCCGGGTTGATGAGCTCGCCGCGGGCGTTCTTGCCGGTCACGACGTAGTAGAGCCCCAGCCACGGGTTCATCGGCGAGATCTGCATGCCGTCGGAGCTCATGCCCATCGGGATGCCCGCTTCCTTCAGCATCTTGAACGGCGGGCCGTTCTGCTGCGCGGTGCCGCTTATATAGCGCCAGCCGCCGAGCACGCTGACGCCGCCGCCGAGCGCCTTCAGCTTGTCGGCGTACTCGCGCGTGATGAAGGGCACGTGCGCGACGACCCAACGCAGCTGAGTGATGCCGGGCGGAGGCAGCGACGCGTTGATCTTCTCCCAGCCGTCGATGATCACCTTGTAGTCGGCCGGGGTGAGGGAGTGGTTCTCGTTGCGCCAACCGGCCTCGGCGACGAGCTTCGTGCCGTTCTCCCACGCCGGCGACGCGGCGCCGATGATCGCGCTGTTGCCTGCGGTGAACTCGCCGATGCCGACCGTCTTCAGCATGTCGGCGCCGAACTTCGGAAACACGTTCGCGAGCCGTGCCTTCAGGTGCGGCGTGTTCACGTCGTCTTCCATGGTGAGGAAATCGATGCGGTAACGGTTGATCAGCCGGCCCTCGTGGAAGAGCGCAATCAGCGCGTCGTACACGTGGTACTCGTTCGCGTGCGCGGCGCCGTCGGCATCGAGCCCCGAGGCCGGGAACGCGCCTTCGTCGAGATGTGTCGTGACGCCGACGCTCGCTGCGTAGCGCTGCGCGTCGAGCGTGCCGCGCTTCATGTCGTCGAGCGTCTGCATCTGGCGCAGCGCGAACAGCGCGCGCGTCGTCGAGTTCGGGGTCTGGAAGCCGCCCGCGAGCGCTCCGTCCGCGCCGACCTCGATGCCTTTGCTCTCGAAAAACGCTTTGCCGAGGCTGTTCGTCACCGACGGGCCTGCGAACGACTGCTGGATGAAGACAGGATGGCTCGGCGTGACGGTGTCGAGCTCTTGCAACGTCGGGAAGCGAACCGGCGCGGGCGCGGGCGTGAACTGATTGATGTCGAACCCGCCGATCGACGTTATCCACTCGCCTGCCGGCACCGTCTTTGCTTTCTCGCCGAGCGTCGCGAGCACGTCGGCCATCGATTGCGCGTTCTCGAGCCGCGTGTCGTGACCGGGCCGGAGTCCCAGCAGCACGACGTGGTTGTGGTTGTCGATCAGGCCTGGGACTACGGTGCGTCCCTTCAAGTCGATCCGTTGAATGCACGGGCCGGGCTGCGTCTTGCCGCCGGCCGCCGCGAAGCGATTGCCGTCGGTGAGCACGCTCGAGACGACGCTGTCGCGCGCGTCCATCGTGTGGATCTTGCCGTTCACGAGCAGCAAGCTGCGGCCGAGCGGGCAATCGGCGCTTGCGCTCGTGTTCGCGCCCTGCGCGAGTGAGGGCGCCGGGCCGCTGAGGCCGACTAGAGCGGCCGTGATCGTGAACGCTGCGGCGAGCAATGGCAGCGGCTGGTGTGAGTGCGCGGATAGTTCGCGAATCATTGTTCTTCTTCCCTTCGAATGGCCGCGACGGCGGTTGGCGCTTAGTAGAGATCGTCCGAGTCAGCGTTGCAAGGCAGGCCTGCCTGGGGATGAGTTGGCGCTTGTGCCGCCTTAGAGCTCCGTCTCGACGAGCCTCGCCGCGCGCCCGAAGTCCACGTCGCCGAGCACGTCCACGCGCGCCGTTAGCTCCCGCAGGATCCGGGCCTGCACCGCCCCGCGCCGTTGCGCCTCCGCGTACGAGATCTCGGGATGGAACATCACCATCGAGTAGCGCGGAACGAAGCGTCCCGGGAACCGCCGCTCGAGCTCGAACGACAACGCCGCGCGAAGCTCGAATTTCGCGTCACGGACCTCGTCGCGCATCTCCTGATAGTTCTCGATCGCCATCTCGGCGATCGCGCGCGTGTTAGGCGCGCGCAGGCGCTCGAAATCGGCGAACACCTCGGCCCAGCCGCCCGCGTCGTCGGCGGCGCGCTGCTCGAGCAGCTTGTCGAGCACGACGCAGTCCTCGAACGCCGCATTCATGCCCTGGCCGTGGAATGGCACGATCGCGTGCGCCGCGTCGCCTACAGCCAAGATCTTGCCGTGGCTCCACGGCCGGCATGTCACGGTGCCGAGCACGCCGGTCGCGTGGCTCGCGTAGTCGCGATGGAGCATGGGCATCAGCGGCACCGCGTCCGCGAACTCGCGCCGGAAAAAGTCGTCGATCGCGTCCTCGCCGATTGCGGCGAACGAGTTCTCGCCGCCATGCGGCAGGAACAGCGTCGCAGTGAAGCTCTTGTCCGGGTTCGGCAGCGCAATCAGCATGAAGCCGCCGCGCGGCCAGATGTGCAGCGCGCTCGGCTCGAGCGCGAACGCGCCGTCGGGTCCCGGCGGGATCGTGAGCTCTTTGTAGCCGTGATCGAGCAGTTCCTCGCGCGCCTCGATCGCGCCCGCTTCCGCGAGCGAACGGCGCACCTCCGAGCCCGCGCCGTCGGCGGCAAACACGACGTCGAAGTCGAGCGTCGTCCGCTCGCCAGCCGCTTCGACGATCGGATTGCCGGTCTTTGAGTCGATGTCGACGCAGCGCGTGTTGAAGCGGTATTCGACGCCATGCCGCTCGGCCGCGAGCCGATAGAGCAGTGCGTTCAGCGCGGCGCGCGCCACGGAGTAGATTTCCTCGGCTGCGCGCTGACCGTACGCGAGGAAGCGCTGCTCGCCATCGAGATCGTGGACCATCCGCCCGCGCATCGGGATCATGAGGCCGCGGACGGACTCGTCGATGCCCGCTCGCCGCAGCGCGTCGATGCCGCGCGCGGCAAGCGCGAGATTGATCGAGCGGCCGCCGCCGACGTTCGTCCCAGTGAACCGCGTGCCGCGCTCGATCACGACCGGCTCGAAGCCGCGTTGTGCGAGCAGTATCGCGAGCAGGCTACCGGCAGGGCCGCCGCCGATGATCGCGATGCGCCCGCTCGTCGCCGAGCTCATGAGTCGAGCGTGCGCTTCAGCGCGTGCACCGCGGCGTCCACGTCCTCGAACCGGTTGTAGAGCGGCACCGGTGCGAGTCGCAGCACGTTCGGCGGCCGCCAGTCTGCGACGACGCCGGCTGCCCGCAACCGCGCCGCGAATTCCGGCGTGCGCCGCGGCGGCGGGTCGAACTGCAGCGCGACTTGCGCGCCGCGCCGCGCGGGATCCGCGGGCGTCAGTACCTGCGCTCGCGCGCCGAGCTCGGCGTCGAGCAGCGCGAGCAAACGGCCCGTCAGCGCGACGGACTTGCGTCGCAAGCGAGCGAAGCCCGCATCGGCGAACAGCTCGAGCGACGCCGCGAGCGGCGCGAGTGAGAAGATCGGTGGATTGCTGAGCTGCCACGCGTCCGCGCCGCGCGCCGGCGCGAACGCGGGCTCCATAAGGAAGCGCCGGCGCACGTCATGGCCCCACCAGCCCTCGAAGCGCGGGAGACCGACCGCCGCCGCGGCGCTGCGGTGCACGAAGCAGCCGCCGACGGCGCCGGGCCCCGCATTGAGATACTTGTAGCTGCACCAGACGGCGAAGTCTGGCGCGTCGCTATGCAGCGCGAGCGGGACGTTGCCGATCGCGTGAGCGAGATCGAAGCCGATCGCGCAGCCGTGCCGCCGTGCCGCGCGCGTGAGCTCGCCGACGTCGAGCCGCTCGCCGCTCAAGTACTGCACGCCGGGCAGGAGGATCAGCGCGATACGGTCGCCCTCGCGCTCGAGCAGCGCGTCGAGCCGCTCCCGGTCGAGCTCGAACGAGCCGCGCCGGGAACCGAGCTCGAGCAAGGCGTCGCGGGGGTCGAGCCCGTGGAACCGCAGCTGCGATTGCACGGCGTAGCGATCGGACGGGAACGCGTCGCGCTCGATCAGAATCTTGAAGCGGCGCTTGGTCGGGCGGAAGAAGCTCACGAGCATCAGATGCAGGTTCACGGTGAGCGTGTTCATCGCAACGACTTCGTCCGGCTTCGCACCGACGAGCTTCGCGAGGGGAGCGCTGAAGCGTTCGTGATAGTCGAGCCAACCGGCCTCGGGACCCGCGAACGCGCCTGCGCCAGCGCGCTTGCGGCGCGGCGCACCGTCTGGGAAATGGCCGTCGACACCGCGTTCCGCCCAGCGCTCGAGCTCGGCCGCTAGTCGACGGGGCACGTCGCGCGGCATCAGCCCGAGCGAATGGCCGCAGAGGTAAGTGAGCGTTCGGCGGCCGTCCTTCGGCAGAGCGAAGCGAGCGCGGAACGCGCGGAGCTCGTCGGCCGCGTCGAGCGTGCGGGCGCCCGCCGCGCCGCGGCCCAAGTCGCGCGCGCGCATCCGCTATCTCGGCGGCATCACGGTGCCGCAGCGCTTGCAGGTTCGAGCCGACGCGCTCGCGTAGAAGCGCTCGAACACGGGTGGCAGGTCCTTCACGATGTCGCCGACGTGCAGGAACTCCTCGTGCAGCTTGTTCGCACAGCGCGGACAGAACCACATGAAGCCGTCCAGCTCCTGCGGCGCGCGCTTGCGCTCGACGACGATGCCGACGGTGTCCTTGAAGCGTTGCGGCGAGTGCGGCACGCGCGGCGGCAACAGAAAGATCTCGCCCTCGCGAATCGGGATGTCCGCGAAGTCGCCGTCTTGCACGGTTTTGAGCAGCATCTCGCCTTCGACCTGGTAGAACAGCTCGGGTCCCTCGTCGAGGTGGTAGTCCGTGCGCGAATTCGGGCCGCCGACCACCTGCACGATGAAATCGCCGCTGTCGAACATCTGTTTGTTGCAGACGGGCGGCTTCAGGTACTCGCGGTTGTCGTCGATCCAGTCGAGCAATTTGAACGGCTTCGTCAAGCTCATGGCGCACCTCCGTCGCCTCGGCCTTAGGGCCGCGCCGCGGTCGGGCATTATGCCGAAAACTAGCGACGCCGCGACGGTTGGCCGCGCTCCGAGTGATCGTCGCCGTGCAGCATCGCGCTCGTGCATTGGACCTTGATCGGCCGCGCGGGTTTATCGAGACGTACCGCGGTGAGGCATCCTCCCCAGACGCAGCCACTGTCGAGCCCCGTGACGTCGCTCCGGCGCATGAGCCCGAGCGCGGCCCAGTGACCGAAGAAGATATGCACGTTGCGAGAGCGGCGATTGTCCACGTCGAACCACGGCTTTAGTCCCTTCGGCTGCGAGCCCGGCGGCCCCGACTCGCTCAAATCGAGGCGCCCGCGCCGGTCGCAATAGCGCATCCGCGTGAGCGCGTTGATCGTGTAACGGCGGCGCTCCTCGCGATCGAGCTTGCGGCTCCACGCGATCGGCTCGTTGCCATACATCGTCCGCAACGAAGCGCGCCACTTCGGCCCGCGCAGTAGAGTCTCGATCTCGCGTGCATGTGCCCGCGCCTGCTGCACCGTCCAGCCTGGCGGGATGCCAGCGTGCACGAGCACGCGCTTCGTGCGCACGTCGTGGTGCAGCAATGGCCGCCGGCGTAGCCAATCGATGATGTCCTGCGCGTCGGGCGCGCTCAGCACGTGCGCGAACGTGTCGGCGGGGGATAGCTCCCGGCGGCCAGCGACGGTCGCGAGCAGATGCAGATCGTGATTACCTAGCACGCAGGTCACGCTGCGCCCGAGGTTCATCACGCGGCGCAGTACCCGTAGCGAGTCGGGGCCTCGATTGACGAGGTCGCCAACGAGCCAGAGCCGGTCGCGCGACGGCCGGAACGCGAGCTTGCGCAGCAGCGCGTCGAACGCCGCGCCGCAGCCCTGGATGTCACCGATCGCGTAGAGCGCCATGGCCTGTCTGATTACCGTTGTTAGTGTTCTTCCCCGGCGCGCGATCCCGCGTCATCGCGACGGGCGTTCGGACGGCCGTGCAACATCCTTCCCGAGACACGCCGGAAGAGCATCCTGCGGCTCGGCGGCGCACGTCCCTTCGCGCCGACGGTCTCGGGAAGGACGTTGCACGTCCGTCCGACCGCCCGCATCAGGTCTCTCGCGCGCCGGGGAAGAACACTAACAGGTTACGGTTCTGAGTCGAGAGCGGCGAGCTTTGCGAAGTCGGCGGGC
>Ga0068858_100003517_pt1 | contig 15533 bp, 7 predicted proteins | sample KBSSwiS12_FD_66589 | JGI IMG/M metagenome (GOLD analysis project Ga0068858, IMG submission 66589) | Switchgrass rhizosphere microbial communities from Kellogg Biological Station, Michigan, USA - KBS Switchgrass S1-2 | ecosystem: Host-associated > Plants > Roots > Rhizosphere > Soil ... | reverse complement strand
TCAGTGAGCAATTTGTCAAGGAATCCTTCAATGTAATCACGAACATCGGCCCGAGCTAGATTGAGCACGACTTGATTGCGTGATTCAGAGCGCGGGCGCCCGGGAAAATTTAAAACCCAGTCAGGATGCTTGCGATAGAGATCAGAATCCGGATTGACCATCTCTGGCTCGACCCACAAGCCGAAATCCATTCCAAGCGAGTGGACCTTGTCAATCAGCGGTTTCAGGCCGTGAGGGAATTTCTCCGGGTTCACATACCAGTCGCCCAGTCCCGCGTGATCGGTGTTACGCTTTCCGAACCATCCGTCGTCCATCACAAATCGATCTACGCCGATGGATGCAGCTTTTTCTGCCAGGGCCATCTGTCCGGCCTCGTCCACTTTGAATTCCGTAGCCTCCCACGAGTTGTAAATCACGGGGCGCGGTTTGGGATCGGGTGCCTGCGGCAGAATGTGTGCTAGTTCGAAATGATGTAGTAAGCGGGAGGCACCGCCAAGCCCGTGAGCGGAATATCCAGCATAGAAAATCGGTGTGTCGAGATGCTCGCCGGGTTTCAGCTTATAACCAAAATCAAAAGGATTGAATCCGCCGGTCACGCGCAGGGCATCAAGTTGAGTGTGTTCCACCGTCATGCGCCATGAGCCAGACCACGCCAGTGCACCAAACCAGACTTCTCCATGTTCTTCGTCGGCGGCCGTTGCGGTATCGCGTCCACCTTCGCGCGAAATTGCAAACCACGGGTTTGCCTGGTGGCCGGTGCTGCCACGGCGACTTTCAAGGACGCGTGCTCCGCCTTGAATCGGTTCCTGATTCAGCGTCCACTCTCCAGCCCAGCGGCCGGTCAAGTAACTCAGAGTGTAGTGAGCAGGTGGAAGAGTCCATTGCGCGAAAGCTGCCTGTTCAATCAATACCGGCTGCTTTTCCCGATTTTCGATACTTGCGGAACGGGCCAGAATGCCACTCTCCGAATCCATCGAGTAAGCGAGCGTTACATAAATTTCTCGTGAAATATCTTTGAGAACTATTTCCGCGGAATTGGAACTGCTTGATGCGATCTTCAAGAAATGCAAAACCAAATCGCGGTTTCCATCCGCAAAACTAACTTTCAGAGCTGGCTCAGTGAATAATCCTGCGCCCCAGCCGGCGTATTCCTGGGGCGTGGTGGTTGCGGGAGAATCAAACGAAGCCATCTCGGGAAATGAATGTGCCGGAGGAATACTGTCATGCGCACCGAGGCGTCCACCCCAGTAAAGCGGCTGCAAATCGCCGCGCTCATTCACTCCAAAGGCATAGGTTGAGTTGCCGCCATCGAGGCGGAAGATTTCTCCTGTCTGCGCTGAGCTTAAGCTGAAGGTGAGGAGAACGAATAAAAAAGAGAAGTACAGTTTGTATGACGTTTTCATTTTCGCCTGTCCTAGTATTCTGCAAAGCATATTTACTGCGCTGGGGCTGCATACTGTTGAGCCAGTTTGCGGAAGCTTTGTATTTGGTTGGCCTTCCAGGTGTCGTTGTAATTTAATTCGCGGGCCATGATGGTCGCGGTTTTCTCAGCCATTTCGGATGCCGCTTGCGCATTGAGGAACAGCGCTCGCGTGCGTCGTGCTAGCACATCCTCCACCGTGCGCGCCATTTCGTTGCGTGCGGCCCACACTACCTCAGCGGCACGATAACTTAAATCTGGATGCAAACGCTCCGCCAAGAGAGGATCTTCTCGGATTAGTCTTTCAATCGCGAATGCGTCAGTGCCGTACACACCCAAATCGTCAAATTGTCTTGGGTTCAAGTGGTATCCGTGGATTTTCAGATTCTCTGTACTGGCCGCTTTCTCGGGTAACCGCGCCAAGGTGGCTGCCTGATTGACGCAATCTTCTGCCATGCGACGGTAGGTGGTCCACTTGCCGCCGGCAATGCTCAGCAAGCCTGAGTTGTCGATGCGAATTGTGTGATCGCGAGACAATGCCGCCGTACTGTTTGAACCTCCATTGCCTACCAGAGGCCGAATGCCGACGAACACACTCAATACATCGTCGCGAGTTGGAGCTTTGTGGAGGTAGCGTCCGGCAGTTTCCAGAATAAAGTCGATTTCTTCTGGCAGTGGCAGCGGCTCAAGAGATACATGCGGGATTGGCGTGTCAGTAGTGCCGACAACGGTGTGTCCGTGCCAGGGAATCGCAAACATCACCCGGCCATCTGGCGTATGCGGCACCATAATGGCGCTGTTTCCAGGTAAGAACGATCCATCGAATACCAGATGGATTCCCTGGCTCGGCGCGATCATCGGGGCGATCGATGGATCCGCCATCTTGCGAACAGCATCGGAAAAGGCGCCAGTCGCATTGATGACTACATTCGCCGAAACCTGAAACTCACCCCCCGTTTCGATATCGCATGCAATCGCACCATTCACGAAACCATCCGCGCCTTGGTTTAATCCGACGACCTGAACGTAATTGAGCACGGTTGCACCGTGGTCCACGGCGGTCTGCATCAGATTGATGAGAAGACGCGTGTCATCGAACTGGCCGTCGTAGTAGACGATTCCACCGCGCAAACCTTCTCGTTTGATTGTTGGCAGACGTTCCAATGTTTCGTCGATGGACAGCAATCGCGAGGAACCAAATCCGTACTTGCCCGCCAGCAAGTCATAAATCTTCAGCCCCACACCGTAAAACGGAGCTTCCCACCAGTCGTAGCGAGGGACAATGAATGCAAGATCGCTCACGAGGTGCGGGGCATTCTGGCGCAAAATGCCACGCTCGCGCAGCGCCTCCATGACCAATGGAATATTTCCTTGTTCGAGGTAGCGTACTCCGCCATGCACCAGCTTGGTGCTGCGGCTCGACGTGCCTTTGCCGAAATCGCTTTGTTCCAGAAGCAGAATTTGATATCCGCGTGAGGCTGCATCAACAGCAATACCTGCGCCCGTAGCGCCACCACCAATGATGAGCATGTCCCATGGCGCGGTGCGGCTCAGCGCACGCTCCATCATCTCCGGACGATTCATGGGTTATTCCTTCGCCCAACCTCGGGAGCGCGCCAAAGCTTCATTCCATCGATTGCGAAGTTTTTCGGCGTCAGAGCTTTTCATGCGCGGTTCAAATCGTTGTTCTATCAGGGGAAGAGATGCAATTTCGTTGCTGTTGCGCCAAACCCCTGCGTTCAGGCCAGCCAAATATGCAGCGCCAAGTGCGGTGCTTTCTGTTGTCGCTGGCCTTACTACAGGAATTCCCATGATATCTGCTTGAAATTGCATGAGCGCATTGTTGGCAGCGGCACCGCCATCGACACGCAATTCGCTCAAAGTTGTACCCGAGTCGCGTTGTGCTGCGTAGAGCAAATCTGCCACCTGATAAGCGATACTCTCAACAGCTGCACGAGCGATGTGCCCGGAAGTGGTTCCTCGAGTTAGACCTACAATTGATCCACGTGCGTACTGGTCCCAGTGTGGCGCACCCAATCCAACAAACGCAGGAACGAAGTAGACGCCTCCATTGTCCGGAACAGATGCGGCAAGGGCTTCGACGTCAGAAGAGTTGCGAATTAATCCGAGACCGTCCCGCAACCACTGCACGACTGCCCCACCGACGAAAACGCTGCCTTCGAGCGCGTACTCGATGGAGTCTCCAACTTGCCAGGCAACCGTTGTAACCAACCGATTGGAAGACTTGATCGGTTTTGTTCCAATGTTCTGCAAAAGAAAACATCCGGTGCCGTAGGTGTTTTTAGTCAATCCAGGAGAGAAACAGCGCTGCCCGAAAAGAGAAGACTGCTGATCGCCCGCGATTCCAGCGATCGCGATACCGCCCAACCCCAGGGTTGTTGTGACTTCGGCATAACCCTTACTCGATGCGCCAACCTTCGGCAGCATGGAAGAGGGAATTCTGAAAATTCGTAGCAGTTCTTCGTCCCACTGAGCAGTGCGGATGTTGAAAAGCATTGTGCGAGAAGCATTGGTGATGTCGGTGGCGTGCACCTTGCCGCTGGTTAACTTCCACACCAACCAACTATCAACAGTGCCGAATGCGAGATTGCCCGCTTCAGCCTGCTGCCGCGCACCGGGGACGTTGTCGAGGATCCAGGAAACTTTACTTGCAGAAAAATAGGCGTCGATGAGGAGGCCGGCACGGTCTTGAATGAAACTTTCATGTCCCTGAGCTTTCAGCTCGTCGCAAAACTGAGCTGTCCGCCGATCTTGCCAGACGATGGCGTTGTAAACCGGCTTACCAGTTTCACGGTCCCAGACGATGGTGGTTTCACGTTGATTGGTGATTCCGATGGCAGCGATATCGCGCGGACGTAAATCGACCTTACCCAATGCTTCGACCGCGACGCCAATTTGCGATGTCCAAATTTCTTCCGGATTGTGCTCGACCCAACCTGGCTGAGGAAATATCTGCTCGAATTCTTTTTGGGCCACCGCTTGAATCGCGCCGGTGTGGTCGAACACGATTGCGCGCGAGCTGGTGGTTCCCTGATCTAGAGCCAGAATGTATGCCACTGATCCTCCATTAGGACTTCGATACCGTTGAAATCTGGCGCAGGAAACGCCGGATGCCGAAGTCATAGACTGCCGATCCCAATACGCCTCCAATCAAAGGCGCCACTACAGGCACCCACCATTCTCGAACGCCGTCGCTGAGCCCGTTGTTATGAAATCCAGCGACCACCGTGAACAGCCGCGGACCAAAATCACGCGCGGGATTAATCGCGTAGCCATGCATACCACCGAAGCTCATGCCGATGGCTACGACCACCAGGCCAATCATGATGGGAGCCATATTGGCCCCGGGCGGTGTGTTGAATTCGTCCGTGATTGCGAATATGAGCAGCAGAAGCAGAGCGGTACCAATCACCTGATCGAGAAATCCCGCCTGCGGCAGGGATGGGAATGCAGGGAATGTTGTAAAAATTCCAGCGGTCTTTTCCAAATGGGGATCGACCTGCTGAAATGCGGGCAGATAATTTTTGTATACGACAGCTGCAGCGGCGAAGGCTCCCGCGATCTGTGCGATGGAGTAGGGAAGAACTTTCCTCCAAGGGAAGCCACGGAAGATTGCAACCGACAACGTGACAGCAGGATTCAGGTGCGCGCCGGAAATTTTCCCGGCGACATAAATGCCCATGGTCACCGCGAGTCCCCAACCGATGGTGATATTTGTATACCCACCGTGAATAATCTCGCCTGCTGTAGTTGTGGGAAACAACACAACCATGGCCACCACGCCGCAACCAAACAAGATAAGAACGAAGGTCCCGAGAAATTCTGCAATCAGCTCCGCGAACAGCCGGTTGTTTTTCATGCTTCGCTCCTGCACCTGAACTCAGGCGCTGCAGACCGCGGAGTAGTCTAACAAAACGCGGAGACTTTCTATTTGCTAGGACTTTTCACGATGCCGCTGCCTTCACGGATCGTCAATATTTGATTGGCTTTGACTTGTGTAAATTTTTCAACCTTTTGAGTGGTCGGCCACTTGACTTCAATTAAGTCGACGACGGTTGCCTTTCCAACTCCAAAGTGCAGGCGTAAATCGCTCTGTGACATCACACTTGAGCCGCTGTGAACCTCATTCATCTGCGTGTGTTTGCCAGTCACTACTCGCACGCGCGCGCCAATCGCTGTGCGATTGCATTGTGTACCAATCAGTTTGATCTTGATCCAATTCTGTTTGTTGCCGCCATTATTACGCAAAAGGGACGGCGGGTCATTCAGGTTCAAAATCAGAGCGTCGATATCGCCGTCGTTGTCGTAGTCTCCAAATGCCGCGCCACGACTGGAAAATTGTTCGCCGATTCCGGGACCCATCTGTAATGAAACATCCTGAAAGCGTCCATTGCCTAGATTTTTGTAAACCAGTCGCGGATTCTTAAACTTCTCGGCGGTGCGGGCTTGGTCAATCTCCGGATAAACGTGTCCGTTGATCTGCATGATGTCCGGCCAGCCGTCGTTGTCGAAGTCGGCGAAACCACATCCCCACGCCACGTAGCGATTGTTGACCGCAATCCCGGATGGAAATGTCACATCAGTGAAGCTGCCATCTCCGTTGTTGCGGTAAAGGTTGGAGGTGTCGTCTGAGAAATTGGTCTTGAAGATGTCAAACCATCCATCGCAGTCATAGTCTGCAACTGCCACTCCCATGCCCGCTTGCTCGTGTCCGTTTTCGCTGTAGGCGCAACCCGCTGCGACAGCGATGTCGGTGAAGGTTCCGTCGTGGTTGTTGTGGTAGAGAATGCTGGGCTCGGAATCTACCGCAACGTAAATGTCGGGCCAGCCGTCGTTGTCAAAATCATAAGAGACCGAGGTGATCGAATAGCGCGGGCCGGGTTTGAGAATCCCCGCTTTCTCGGAGACATCGTTAAAAGTTCCATCGCCATTGTTTCGGTAAAGAATATTCGTGTCGGCTTGCAGTCCACGTGGACCGCACATCACCGGCATGCCTTTCCACTGGCAGGTCGGCGCGTCACCGGTTGCCAGAGTTTGCGCCGGATCGAGCCTGATGTAATTGCAGACAAAAAGATCCAGATGGCCGTCGCGGTTGTAGTCGAGCCAGGTGCAGCCCGCTCCCCAGCGATGTGCTTCCTGATAGAGCCCAGCTTTCTTAGTGACGTCGGTAAAAGTCCCGTCGCCGTTATTGTGGAACAAAACGTTGTGTCCCCAGAAGCAACAGAACAAGTCGTCCCAGCCATCGTTGTCGTAGTCGCCGACGCATACGCCCGTCTGCCAACCGGTGCGTGCCAGGCCGGATTTTTCCGTAACGTCAGTGAATGTGCCGTCGCGGTTGTTCTTGTACAAGTGAGAAGTCGGTTCTTGTCCTGCTGGCCAGTTCGCACCAAGTCGATTTCCGTTGGTGAGATAAATATCCAACCAGCCGTCGTGGTCGTAATCGAAAAAAGCCAGGCCGCTACCTTTGGCCTCGATGATGTATCGCTTGTGATCAACGCCGCCCCAAACGTTGGGGATGTTCAGGCCAGCTTCTTTTGCAACATCCACGAATGTGACTTGAGGGGAAGCTTGGGGAGTTGAAACCTTTGCAGCCTGAAGAAGAGTTGGCCGGCTCCATTTCCAAACTGGAGTGGTGAGTGCGTCGAGCAGAGCGCTGCCGAGCACGACCAGGGAAGAGCCCAGAAAGCGGCGGCGGGAAAAATTCATTTACCCGGTACCTTGGGGAATGAACGCGGCACAATCCCTGTGCCTTCCTTCACCGCAATGATCTGATCGATGGGCACGTTTATCAAACGATCCACTTGTCCGCTGGGCCAGGTGATCTCCAGGGACTCAATTTTAGTACGTTTTTCTAGGCCAAAGTGAATTCGCGGATCGCTGGCTGACATGTAACTCATGCCGCCCTTTGATTGCTCAACGTGCACGAAGCCTTCCGAGGTCAACTTCAGTACTGATCCGACGCCGTCACGATTGGAGCGAGTTCCGATTAGGAGGACTTCTAGCCAATGATTGGAGTTGCCTCCATCGTTGCGCAAAAGATTCGGATAATCGCCGCGGTTGTTGGTGGCGATATCGATGTCGCCATCGTTATCGAAGTCACCGGTAGCCAATCCTCGTCCGACAATCGGGTGGATGAAATCGGGACCAAGCGATTCGGAAACCTTCGCAAAATGACCTTCGCCCTGATTCCGATACATCAGCAGTGGTTCGCTGTAAGGAACCCCCGCGTGGTAAAGCTGAATGTTGTCGAGCATGGCACCGTTCAATTGCAGAATATCGGTCCAGCCATCGTTATCAAAATCCAGAAACTTCATGGCCACGCCGCTGTAGTGTTCGGGATTGTTGCCGATCCCTGAGCGGAAGGTCGCGTCATCGAACGTACCATTCTTATTGTTGCGATAGAGGCGATTCAACTCGAAATCAAGATGGGTGATGTACACATCCATCCACCCGTCACCTTCGAGATCGGCCGCATCAATGCCCATGCCAGCTTCAAAGCGTCCGTCTTCACTCGCGGCCAGGCCTGAGGAGAAGGATACGTCTTCAAAAGTTCCGTTGTGTTTATTGATGAAGAGGAAGTTCGGCCATGAATCATTGGCGATGGCGATGTCGGTCCAGCCGTCATTATTGAAATCAGCGAGAACCACGCCCATGCCCTTGGATTCCGGTTTGCTGACCCCCGAGGCATCACTGGCATCGGTGAATGTTCCATCGTGGTTGTTGTGGTAGAGCTTGGTCTTCTGCCCCTTGTAGTTGCCGGGGTGACAGTAAGAGCGATAGCCGGGACGTTTTTCTCCGCACCATTGGTTCGTCTGCGGAGTCCATTCGATGTAGTTGGTGACCACCAAATCGAGCCAGCCGTCTATGTCGTAGTCGAACCAGCCTGCGCTGGTCGACCATCGGCCCTGGTCGGCGACTCCAGCCTTCGCCGTGACGTCGGTGAAAGTGCCGTTGCCGTTGTTGTGATAGAGAATCGCTGAGCCGTAGCCGGTGACATAAACATCAGGATAGCCGTCATTGTCGAAGTCTCCGACCGCGACTCCCTGCCCATAGTGCTCTTCGCCGCCCACACCGGCTTTTTCTGTGACGTCGGTAAAAGTGCCGTCTCCGTTGTTGTGATAAAGCGCGCAACGTAGTGGGTGCGGCGGCTTGTAGATGTCAGTGGCAGCTGACTGCACGAAGAACAGATCAATCAGGCCATCCTGGTCGTAGTCGATCCAGGCGACACCTGTGCCCATGGTTTCCAAATAATATTTTTCTTCAGTCTGTGTTGAGTCTTGAAGAAAAGTGATGCCGGCGGATTTGCGAATATCGGTGTAGCGAACCGTGGTTGGAGTGGGTGTCGGCGCCGGCTTTGGAGCCGGGCCTTGAGCGGCTAGTAAAAGAAACCCTAGCATCGCAATGAACGCCAGTTTCAAAAGCACGTGACCCTTGCGTGCTGGACCCGATGTTGTTTTCATCTGGGTCAAAGAGTACGGTCCGCAAGAGATAAGGCCATCTGCAGCAGTTGCCGTTTCGCCGCATTGGGCAGAGGATCAGAGGCGCTAGCAGTTGTCGCTGGAGCCTTGGCCAAAGCTTCCTCGATCTTGGCGACATCCAGCCCGCCGGCATGACTATTTTTGAATCGGCCAAGCACCTCTCGAGCTTTGTCGATTTGTCCTGTCTGATAATAAAAAACGCCGAGAGTCGAATAACTGCCCGGCCATTCCGGCAGTAAGCTCACCGCGCGCTCCAGATGTTCTGCAGCTTGCGTTGTTTTCCCTTGCAGCACGGAAACAAGGCCCAGGCCCCATTGGATTTTTCCCGAGCCGGGCATTCGAGTCAGACCCCGGGTCAAAATGGTTTCTGCATCATTGATACGATTAGCTCTTAGCTGAACCAGCGCGAGAGAAAGATAGTACTGGTCATTATCAGGATTGCGGGCGATTGCGCTGCGGAAAATTTCCGTCGCCTGAGCCGTTTCTCCGAGATGTGCGTGAATGTCTCCCAGCAAAGACAACGTCGCATCGTCGTTCTGCCCTTTTGGTGATATTTGTTTGGCTGCATCCAGCGCTTGGGTGTAAAGCCCTTTGCGAAAGTATGCGCTTGCCAAATCGAACTTGACATCATCCGATTCGGGGTTTGCACTCAGTGCCGTCTGGAAATGCTGAATGGCATCGTCGTAAAGACGGTAGCGTGCAAGCAGCACGCCTGTGCCGGTCTGGGTGCGGTAGTCACCGGCGCTGATTTGATCGAGTTGCGCGATTGTTTGGCGCGCGTCTTCGAGTCGCCCCAATTTCAAATAAGTTTCGGCCAACAGATACAGGCTCTGCGGCTGGCTCGGATGCTGGCTCACTTGCTCGATCAGTTCGTTCAAATCCTGCTCAGTGCGGGCTTGAGTGGGGAGCTGAGAACGATTCTCCACATAGTCAAAAAAATGCTGGTAGGGGTTGGGCCCGGGCGCGGCGCTTTTGGAGAGTGTCTGGAAGACGTTCAGATCTCTGTCGGCGGCCTGTGTTTGGTGCAGGCTTCGTTCCACCATCGCGAGTTTGTAATATCCGGTTGCAGGTTCGCGACTAACCTTGACGTATTTTCTGAGCAGAACTGCGGCTTCCTCAAACCGTTTGTTGGCGATTCGCAGATCTGCCAATTCCAACAGAGCGTCGGGGAAGTCTGGTTTTACGCGAAGTGTCTGTTGAAATAATGCTTCTGCAGCCGCGTGGTTGCCCCGGCCTTCTTCGAGATAACCAAGGTTGAACAGGCAGGACACGTCACGGGGATTCTGTTTGAGTCCTTTTTGGAAATAAGTGCGGGCTTCGTCGAATCGGCCCAAGTGCCGATATGCGATTCCAAGATAAGCATAGGACTGCGCGGAAGGTGCGAGTTGAATGAGAGTCTGAAATTCCTGAATCGCTTTTTCTGTTTTTCCTGCGGTGAAGTAGCTTTCCCCCAGTGCGGCGTGAAGGTCCGCCCGTTGCGGCATGATTTTCACACCAGATTCCAACAGTGGGATGGCATCTTCGAAATAATTTTGTGACATGCTGATCCGTGCTAGAAGCAGGATGATGTCGGTATTTTGCGGAGCCAGTTTTCGTGCGCGTACCAGCAAATCCAGCGCTGCCGCTTGCTCTCCTTGCTCCGAATCGGCCTGCGCCATCCAGTACATCGTTTCAGGAGAATCGGGTTTCAGTTTCGACGCGCGATTCAACACCGGTTCAGCTTTTGCATAATCCTTATTGCGGACGTAAGCCTGCCCAAGGTTGTACAGAATTTCGAATGTATCCGGTTGTAAAGCGTTGGCTTTTTCCAGTTCGAGTGCTGCAGGCTTGTATTGTTTTTCCGAGGCCAGCAAAGTTCCTAGCGTGAAGTGCTGTTGGACGGCGTCTTCTCCAGCGTTGTGGCGAGCTGAAAAATCCTTGGCGAGTTTCAAGCCTTCGGTTGTTCTGCCGGATTGAAGAAAGGCGCGGATCAGGTTCAATTGAGTGGGTACATTGGTGGGACGAACGCGCTGGAAGTGTGGAATGGCCTCGGCAGGTGAACCCGCGGCTAGCAAAACCAGTCCAAGATTGTAGTTGCTGTCGTTGTTCGCAGGCTCGATGGTTAATGCCTTCTTGAATTCCTTTTTGGCGAGGTCGAATTTTTGCTGGGCAGCATACAGGTTCCCGAGATTGTTCAACGTCTTTGTCGAGTTGGGAGCAAGTTTCAGTGCCTGTTGGAACGCATCCAGTGCATTGGTGAAGTCATACTCGTTGCTGCAGGCAATTCCCAACAAGTTGTAGCCTTCGACACTCGAAGGATTCAGCTGGAGTTGCTCCTGAATTTTGGCTTTCGCTTCGGCAATCGAACCTTGGCGAAGCAGTGTCTCTGCTTCCAGAAAAGGAGATCGGGCTGAAGACTGGTGAATCTTATTCCGGCTGGATGTAGAATTCTGCGCCGCAAGCCCTGCAGAGCAAGTGAAAATCAAAGCCAATGCGAAGAGCCCGCGCACCGCTGGTTGAGAAAAATACGAAAATGATGCGCCAATCAACATCTTGTGATCAACTTCTGCGGGCGCGTGCATTGCCGTCACTGTAGCACTTCGAGCGCCTGCTGGGCCACCTTGTGCCCCGGTTGTAATTGCAACAACGCGTGCAATACTTCTCTAGCTTTATCTTTGTTCCCCTCAATTACATAGAGGCGGGCCAGATTGAGGTAGGCTTGATCATAGTTTGGCACGAGGCGAATGCAGGTCTTTAATTTTTCCTCCGCTTCCGAGTAACGCTTCTCTCTTACGAACAGTACACCTAGATTGTTGAGCGCATCGGGATAATCGGGGCGGAACTCCACAGCTTTTTGCAACGAAGCTAGGGCACGATCAAACTGATCTTGCCGCGCGTAAAACATGCCTAAGCTGTAGTGAACTTCGGGATCGTCGGGTTGATTCTCCAATGCGCGGTTAAGAAGTTTCTCCGCTTCGGGGAAGTTGCCTTGCCGCCGGTATAAATTCCCCAGATTTAAAAGCGCTGTGGCATAGCCTGGTCGAAGCGATAAGGATTGTTGAAAGTGACGGATGGCTTCGTCGATTTTGCCTTCCTGGCCGGCGATCATTCCCAGATTGTTCCAGGCCTCCGGATAATTTGGTTTCAAGGTTACCGTTTGTTCCAGATATTTCCGCGCTTCCGGTAAAGAGTTTCTACGCAACTCAAGCGTTCCTAGGTTGTAGTAAGCCTCCGGGTCATTCGGCTTGGCTGCGATCACTTGACCGAATGAAGCGGCTGCTTGATCCAGATAGCCGCGCTGAAACATTGCCACGCCATAGGTAAACGCGTTTCGTTGAAAGCTGGTTTGATAGAGCGTTCCCTCGAAAGGCAGTGCTTTGCGCATGCGCTCCGCTGATGTGGGTGGGATGTTCTTTACGTCATGCAAGATATGCGCGGGGTCGATCGTTCCCTGGTAGATCTTCACGATCATGTTCTCTTGGTCGAGAAGGAAAGACGTTGGCACGCCGAGATCTCTGCGCCGATCGAACAGATAGCGGTAAATTATGTTGTAAATGCCGGCAACTTCCTGCGTGGCTAGGAGAGTCGGGAAGGGCAGGTTTTCTTTTGTTACCAACGATTGAACTGTTTGAGGATCGCGTGGATCATCCAAGTTGATTCCAACGATGCGCAGGCCGCTGGTGGTTGCTGCCGGCTGATGGCGCCGGAGGAGCCGTAACTGGTCGAAACATGCAGGGGATTGAGTAACCCAAAAGTTAAGAAGCAGGGAACTGCTGCGTAGAGATTTGAGATCCCAGGTCTTGCCCGCGAGGTCAGGCAAGGAAAAATCTGGCGCACTTAACGGTTCAATCAGCCAGGTTTCGGCTGCAGAAGGTAAGGCTTCAGGTTTGTATGGAGCATCGCCTTGCGCATAGCGTGTCGCCGGCTGCGCGAAAGGTTTTGGCTGAAGGTTCGCCGAGCCCTCTTCAATCTCGATACGATGATTCACGGGTAGATTTTCGAAGGTTTGCACCAGACCGCTGGGCCAACCAATACTGGCGCGGACAGGTTCCTGCGATTTTCCTATACCAAAGAAAAGTTCCTTACTGTGTTGTGAAAGAAATCCAGAACCAGCCTGCAGATATTTCGTCTGGCGATGGCCCGCGACTTCAATTGTTACCGATGCCCCAATCGCGTCGCGATTGCTTTTGCGCCCCCGCAAGCGGAACACGATCGAGTGTCCCAGTTCTTTCATCGCATTTCGTGAGATCCGCAGTTGCGGCGCGTTCCGGTTTTTTAGGATTACTTCCAAACGTCCGTCATGATCCAGGTCGGCAAGAGCAAATGCGCGGCTGTCGTCAGGAAAATCCATCCCAACCAAGCCCGAAACTTCAGCAAATGTTCCGTTGCGATTATTTAGGTAAAAAACATTTCTCTCGCGCCCACTCCAGGAGAAATCCGAGCGCACCAGTTCGTTAATTGCGTTCCATCCTCGTTCATAGTTCAACGAAGGCGTGGCATTGGCCGGAGATTTAGCTACCAGTTGGCGCCAGAAAAAACTGGAAAGATCGCGATGGTCAGAACCTGTGATGTAACCGTTTGCGATGTAAAGATCCGGGTAACCATCGTGATCGAAGTCCCAGGCATCCGACGACCAGGACCATCGGCCCATTTGCACTCCAGCTTGTGCGCTGACATTTTCAAATTTGCCGTTTCCCAAATTCTGATACAGAGAGTTTCCCTTCGCATGTTGGCAGTAGAAGTCGCGGATGTTTTCGGGATCTTTTTCATGAAAGGCCTTCTGCTCGGAAACCCGAATGCCGGCGGCGGACCACATATTCGCGACATAGATGTCCTGATTCCCATCGTTGTCGAAATCGAACCAGCATGCGCTCATACCCGCGCCAACATCTTCCACACTGGCTTCAGTAGAAACGGATGTAAAAGTTCCGTTGCCATTGTTGCGGTAAAGATTGCTGCGTCCGAAATCGTTGGCCACGTACAGATCGGGAAATCCGTTGCCCTTCGCATCGCCCCATGCACAAGCGAAGCTGTAACGATCGTTGTCCGCGTCAAGCCCGGCTTGTTCGGTGCGATCTTCAAACGTCGCATTGCCTTGGTTGCGAAACAGAAAGTTTGGTGGGCCGTTACGCGCGTCGAAATAAGGGACAGGGTAGCGATACTGATCTAGACCCTGATAGTAGCTGTACACGCAGAAGTAAATATCAAGCAATCCGTCACGGTCATAGTCAGCGACAGCGGCGTGGGTGAAGGTGCCTTGTGGCGGCCGAGCGAATTTAAAGGCATCACGCTTGATTTCAAATTTCCCCTTTCCCTGATTGAGAAACAGCAGCGGGCCGCTCCCGCAAACCACCAGCAGGTCCTGAAGTCCCTTGTTCTCGAAGTCTGCAAATAAAGCACACGCTGTGTTGTCCAGCACGCCGACTCCGGCTTGTTGCGTTATGTCCTCAAAAGTGCCATCGCCGCGATTGCGATATAGACGGTTGGGGAGACCCGCGGGCTGGCAGACGTAAAAATCATCGAACCCATCGTTGTCGAAATCGCCAACGGCCAGGCCACAATTTCCATAAACATCAATGCCACAAGCCCCGTCCACCACGGTGCGCCAATAGTCCGCGCCGTGTAGCATTTGGTTTTTGTAGGATTCAGTCTGGCCGAGCGCCTGCGATGTGACGTCTATGAAGATTGGCCCGCGAGCGCGGCTGACGGTTTCCTTGGTTGCTTCCCAGCGGAGAATCCGCCACGGCTCGGATTCATCCCGAGTCCAGCTTGTTCGCCACTGTCCTACTCGCTCCTCGCGAGTGGTGTCTTTAAGGGTGACGACTAGGTCATAGCGAATCTCAACGTGCAGGGTAAGTGGCGAGATGGAGCTTTGTTCAATGCCGACAATCTCGAACTCAGCGGTTTCTATGCTGGCGATCTCTGCAAAATAGATTTCGCTTTGTCGCAGAAACTGTTCGCGCCCCGACACTGTCTGGCTCGCGAAGTTTCTGCGGATCACGTCAATGCCATCGCCCGATCGCAGTGAGGTTTCTTGTTGGGGATGCATTGGCGTGGATTCGATTGCTGGATCAAGAAGTTTTGTTAAATCAGCCAGAGCAGGAGGAGATGCCTTGAGTCTCTCGCCCCAGGCGTTGACGAGGGGGATGATCTCGTAAGCATATTTTTCGGTGAGATATTCGTCCCCGCCGGGTGCCACCAGTCGAAACACGTCATCAAGCGGCGATTTCGACGGATAGTGAGGTGTGATACGAAAATCAGAGGGGGGAACAGATGCCGCGCCCCAAAAAGGTTCACCCGAAAACGGGGGGAAGCGCGAAGCCAACAAAGGAGCAGAAGAAAAAACAAACGGCGCCCAGCCCATGGTTCGCAGGAATCTTCGACGCGATAATGTTTCCTTTTTTGATTCCGCCATTTCAGTGTCCGCTCGCCGATGAGTTCGCTCTTCGCATGGTAGCAGCGAGCGTGGCCAGGAGGATTCATTCCGATGGAGCAGGGCCGGAAGAATCTCCTACGATAAGTTCTGCAGAAATCTGATAGTCCTTACCATGCGGATTGTCGGAAGTCGAGAGTTCATGAAGTGCATCGGCCGCGACTTGGCCCAGCATATCGCGGTGCACATCTACTGTGGTAAT
>Ga0068858_100003515_pt1 | contig 15534 bp, 16 predicted proteins | sample KBSSwiS12_FD_66589 | JGI IMG/M metagenome (GOLD analysis project Ga0068858, IMG submission 66589) | Switchgrass rhizosphere microbial communities from Kellogg Biological Station, Michigan, USA - KBS Switchgrass S1-2 | ecosystem: Host-associated > Plants > Roots > Rhizosphere > Soil ... | reverse complement strand
GACGGGCTCCTGGCGGTCGCCATGTGGTGGACCATGATGACCGCGATGATGCTGGGCCCTGCGGCGCCGACGATCCTGCTCTACGCGCGCGTACGCCGCCATGCCGCCGCGAACGCGACGCAGAGCGCGAGCATCGCGCCGTGCGGCGCCTTCACCGCCGGCTACCTGTTGGTCTGGTTGGCCTTCTCGCTGGTCGCGGCCGGCGTCCAATGGGCGCTGCAGCTGACCGGGCTGATTTCGGAGCTTCTCACCTCGCAGAGTCGATGGCTCTCCGCCGCATTGCTGGCGGGGACGGGGCTCTATCAGCTCTCGCCCCTTAAGGACGGCTGCCTGACGCGCTGCCGGAGCCCGGCCGAATTCTTGTCGCGTCACTGGCGCCCGGGGCTGTCCGGCGCCGTGCGGCTGGGCATGTTGCACGGCGCTTTCTGTGTCGGCTGTTGTTGGCTGCTTATGGCGCTGCTGTTCGTGGGCGGGGTGATGAACCTCGTTTGGATTGCGGCCCTGACCCTGTTCGTCGCGGCCGAAAAGCTTTTGCCGGGCGGAAGGTGGATCGCACGGGGCGCGGGCGTGGCGATGCTCGGCTGGGCGGCCGTCACAGTGCTCGCCTGAATGGCGTTCGGGGTCGCTTGAGGCTGCGTATCAGACCGGCGCCTGCAGATAAGGCGCGCGGTAGAGCTCGCCGTAGGACGAGGCGCGTTTGACGACGCGTTTGAGCGGTGTCGGCGCGCGGTGCCGCAGGATGCTCCACAGCAGTGAAGCGGCTCTCCCTCGCAGCTCGCGCCCGCTCAGGGCACGGTGGCGAAGCAGCAGCTCCGGCGCCTCTTCCAGCGGCCCGATCGTCAACGCCCGGACAAGCAGCGAACAGGCCAGATCGCGGCGGTTCGCGTCGAACTCCGCAGCATACTGCGGATAGCGGTCGCGGAACGCGTCCAGGGTGAGCTCGCACGACCGCAGCATCTGGCCCAGGTTGCTCGACATGTTGCCGGGCGCCACCCGGTAGCCGGTCATGAAGCGGCGGACGAGGCGAAACTCGCAGTGTTCCGCGATCGCCAGATAGATCATCAGGTCTTCGCAACCCTCGGCGCCACGGCTGCGAAGCGACGGATCATAGCCGCCGACCCGCTCGAAGGCCGACCGGCGCATGAGCGGCGTGCTGCCATTGCCCACCAGGTTCCGGCGGCACATTTCACGGAACACGCGGCCCTCAGCCTCCGGGCGATAGCGGATGGAGACTATGCGGTCGTGGGCGTCGATCGACGCCAGCCAGGTGTAAACCAGCCCGACGTCCTCGCCGCCGTCTTCCAGGGCGCGCATCTGCAGCTCGATCTTCTCCGGCGCCCAGAGGTCGTCGGCGTCCAGGAAGGCCAGATACCGACCCGTGGCGGCGGAGGCTCCAGCGTTGCGCGCGGCGGCGACCCCGGCGTTCTTCTGCCGCAGCAGGCGCACCCGCTTGTCATGGGCGGCGAATTTCTCCACCACCCGTGCGCCGTCGTCCGTGGACCCATCGTCGACGACGACGATCTCGATCGCGGGCCAGGTCTGATTCAGCGCCGACTTGAGGGTGCGCTGGATCGTCGGCGCGCCGTTGAACATCGGGACCACGACGGACACCAAATCGGGTCGTGACGCCAGCACAGGCCGCGAACTGGCGCCCCTTTCTCTCGAACCCATCGCGTGTCCGGTCGCCCCGCGCCGCCGCCGCCCCGCGCCCACCAATCAACACTCCGTCGCATCGACACCCGAGCGGATTTGCAAAGCTCGGCCGCGTCCGGAGGCTATTAAATCCGCAGCCTGGGATTCGGCCCCAGATGAGGTGACGAAACGCGTCTCCTGACAACTAGCTCAGAAGACTCTGACCTTGCTGTCTGAGCCGTCGTGATAGTGCGCAAGCCGCGACGCCAGCGAGCCAACGTGCAGCTCAAGCCGATGGCCATCTGGATCGAGAAAATAGAGCGAGGCGCCCTCGCTGCGGTTATCCTTCCAGATCTCCGCATGTTTGCAGATCTGTGCGCAAAGCGCCTCGAAATCCTCCGGAGCGACGTCGAAAGCGAAGTGGGTGTAATCGCGTCCCCGGGCAGTGAGCGGGTCGACTGAAAGGCAGAGCCAGAGCGAGCCGGCCTCCAAGTATGCGCCCTCATCCCACGCAGCGCGGAGTTCAAAGCCAAGCAGGTCGCGATAGAACGCAATCGAGCGGTTCAGCTCGGCGACGGCCAAGGTCAGGTGATTTAACCCGAGAACCTTCATCACACCTGAATAGCTGACGAGCGCCGCCGCTCCGTCAGTGGCTCGACTAACAACGCCACCTCAGGAAGCGTCGTCACCATACCCCACGTAAGTCAAGTACAGCCCCTCCGCCGGGGCCACCGGCCCGCAGGCCTTGCGGTCTTTGGCCTCCAAGGCGGCCTTGAGGTCGCTGGCGCTCCAGCGGCCGGCGCCCACTTCCGCCAACGAGCCGGTCATCGAGCGCACCTGGCGGTGCAGGAAGGAGCGGGAGGCGAACTCCAGCAGCACCTGCTCGCCGTCCCGGCGGACCGCAGCCACGTCCAGCGTCTTCATCGGCGACTTCGCCTGGCAGCCCAGGTCGCGGAAGGTGGTGAAGTCGTGGTGGCCGACGAGCACGGCCGCGGCGGCGGCCATGGCCTCGGCGTCCAGCGGCTTCTTGACGTGCCAGACGCGGCCCTGGTCCAGCGCCGGCGGACTCTTGCGGTTGAGGATGCGGTAGAGGTAGCGCCGCTCGCGCGCGGAAAAACGGGCGTGCCACCCCTCGGGCGCGATCGCGGCGGCGACCACGCAGATCGGCTCCGGGACCAGATGGGCGTTCAGCGCATCGCGCACCACGTCCGGGCGCCAGGTCTTCTCCAGGTCGAGGTGGATCACCTGGCCCGTCGCATGCACGCCGGCGTCGGTCCGGCCGGCGGCTTGCAGGCGAAGCGTCTGGCCGCAGAAGGCCTTCACGGCCCGCTCGATCGAGCCCTGGACCGAGGCGAGGTCGTCCTGCGCCTGGAAGCCGTGGTAGGGCCGGCCGTCATATTCGATCAGGAGCCGGTAGCGCGGCATCAGGCGAAGCGCGTCCCGCGACCGATCGGATGGCCGCGCAGGAAAGCCTCGGCATCCTGAGCCGCGCGTCCCTCGCGCTGGACCTTCAGCAGGCGCACCGCACCCTCGCCGCAGGCCACCAGCAGCCGCTCGTCCAGCACCTCGCCCGGCGCCCCGTCGGCGTCCTCGAAGCTCGACAGCAGCGCCTTGACGCGCACCTCGCCCCGCTCTCCGGGCGCCAGGAACCAGGCGCCTGGAAAGGGCGAAAGGCCGCGAATCCTGCGGTCCACCTCGACGGCCGGCCGGGTCCAGTCGATGCGCGCCTCGCGGCTCTTGATCTTCTTGGCGTAGGTGACGCCGTCCGAGGCCTGCGGGACCTCGTGCGCCCGCCCGGATTCGATCTCCGGCAAGGTGCGGACGATCAGGTCCGCGGCTGCGGCCGACAGCCGGTCGTGCACCGTTCCGGTGGTGTCCAGGGGGCCGATCCGCACCGTGGCGGTCGCCAGCACCGGGCCCTCGTCGAGGCCCTCGGTCATGCGCATGACCTGCACGCCGGTGACCTCGTCGCCGGCCATCACCGCGCGGTGGATAGGGGCGGCGCCCCGCCAGCGCGGCAGCAGCGAGGCGTGCAGATTGAAGCTGCCCAGCCTGGGCGCCTCCAGCACCTCCAAGGGCAGGATCTGGCCGAAGGCGGCCACGACGGCGGCGTCGAGGTTCAGCGCCTGGAAAGCCGCGATCTCAGCCGGGTCTCGCATCGAGGCGGGGGTGCGGACGCTGAGGCCGCGGCTTTCCGCCAGCGCGTGCGTCGGCGAGGGCTTCAGCGCCTGACCGCGCCCACGCGGCGCCGGCGGCTGGGAGTAAACGCAGGCGACCTCATGCCCGGCGTCCGCCAGGGCGGCCAGGATGGGGGCGGAAAAGTCGGGCGTGCCGAGGAAGGCCAGGCGCATGAAACGGGTTTACCCAGCGAGGAACCCGGACGAAAGCTTCGCCGTTGGTTCGACGATCCAGAAGGAGCCGCCTCATGCGCACCCTCGCCTACGCCGCCGCCCTGGGCTTGGCGCTCAGCGCCGCCGCCTGCACCAAGGCCGATCAGCAGAAGACGGCCAACGACACCCAGGCCGCGGCTGCCGACGTCAAAGACACCGGCGAGCAGCTCGGCAACCAGCTAAAGGAAGGCGCCGGCGCCGTGGGCAACGACGTCAAGGACACGGTCAAGGACGCCGGAGCCCAGCTCAAGGCGGTCACCCACGACCCGGACGTGAAGAAAGCCGGCGCCGAGGTGAAGGCGGCGCTGAAGGACCTGGGCGTCTCGGTGAAGGAAGCCGCCAAGGAGAGCAAGGATGGCGCTCAGCAGGCGGGCAACGCCGCCACGCGCTGAGTGCTTTCCGGGAGCCGCCCGCGCCGTCGGGCGTTAGGCGCGGGGCCATGGGCGACCCGCATTCCTACGACTGTGTCGTGATCGGCGCCGGGCCCGCCGGCCTGACCGCCGCCATCTATCTCGCGCGATTCCGGCGCGACTTCCTGGTGGTCGACGCCGGGCGGAGTCGCGCAGCCCGCATTCCGCTCAGCCGCAACCACCCAGGCTTTCCCCGCGGAATCCGCGGCAGCACCCTCCTGCGCCGCATGCGTCGCCAAGTCGAAGCCTATGGAGCCCGGGTGACCGTGGGACAGGCCAATGCGCTGGCGCCGCAGGCCCGCGGATTTCGGCTGGAAGTGGACGCCGAGCCGCTCCTGACGCGCAAGGTCATCCTCGCCAGCGGCGTCGTGGACAACGAGCCGCCGATAGCCGCCGTGGACGAGAGCGTGGCGCGAGGGCTGGTGCGCGTCTGCCCGATCTGCGACGGCTACGAGGTTATCGACCAGGCCGTGGCGGTCATCGGGCGAGACGACCATGCCGCAGCCGAGGCGATCTTCATCACCACCTTCACGCCGCGAGTCACATTGGTGCACGTGGGCGAACCGGCGGACCTGCGCGGCGCCTCGCGCTCGGACCTGAGTGCGGCCGGCGTGGAGCTGATCGAAACCTCGATCGAAAGCATGGTGCTGGAAGCCGGCCGGCTGAACGCCCTCTGCCTCGCCGGTGGAGCGCCGCGCCGTTTCGACGTCGTCTATTCGGCCCTGGGCGTGACCCCCCGGACGGAACTGGCGGTCCAGGCCGGCGCCCGGCTGGACGCAAACGGTCGCCTGCTGGTCGGCGAGCGCCAGGAGACCTCCGTCGCAGGCCTCTACGCAGCAGGCGACGTGGTGCGCGGGCTCAACCAGATCTCAACCGCGGAAGGCGAGGCCGCCATCGCCGCGACCGATGTCCACAACGCCCTGCGTGAGGGCCGCTAGACACTTTGAATTTAGGGCATTTTCTACGCCGAACCGGTGTCCACTTCGGCGGAAACTGCTCTAGCGGCTCAGCGCCGCCGGGGTAGCATCACCACCTGATCGGCGATCTCGTTGGGATTGTCGGCCGGGTCGGCCGGAAACCGCTCCGCCAGCAGCTCGCCGCAGCGCCCGATGGCGGCCGAGATCCCGGCGGCGGGATGGCCGCGCCGCAGCCCGTCCACCAACATGGCCATGGCTTGGTCCCAGACCTTCGGGTCGACCTTGGAGGCGATGCCGTCGTCGGCGATCAGCTCGGCCATGCGCTCGGCGAAGGAGACGTAGATCAGCACGCCCGTCCGCTCGCGCGTGGCGTGCAGGTTCTTGGCGGCGAACTGCTCGAGAGCCCGCTCCCGCACCTTCTCGCGCTTGACGTGGCGCGGCGTCAGCGCCCGGCGCACCGGCGCGATCGCCACCACCGCCAGGGTGACGACGAACAGGACGGCCTGAAGCATCAGGGCGCCCGCCAGGGCCTCGCGCGCGCCGCGTTCGGCGGCGCCGACGGCGTGGGCCGCAGTCCAGCTCTCGAACAGGTCCGGAACGGTGACGTGGACGCCGCCCAGCAGCAGCAGGGCCGGGGCCAGCAGGGCCATGCCCGCGGCCCACGCCAGGGGAGTCTCGGCGTAGGATGCGCTGTCGTAGGCCGCGGCCACATAGATCTCGCCCGTGGTTCCCGCTTCGGCCGCCTGGACCGCGCTTTCGATGGTCGCCAGGTCGGCGCGCGTCAGCTTCATCACCAGCTCCCCGAGGATCCGCCGCCGCCGAACGAGCCGCCGCCGCCCGAGAAGCCGCCGCCACCGCCACCGCCCCAGTCGTCGCCGCCGCCCCAACCGCCGCGCCGCCCGCCGCCGGACAGCAGCAGCGGCAGCAGCCACAACGCCCCGCCGCGGCCGCGCAGGGCCCCGGAGAGCACGAAGACGACGATCAGGATGACGAACAGCGCGCCGATCGGCGGGCCGCCGCTCGGCTGCGCCGATTGGACCTGCACCGCCTGGGCGACGTTGGCCTTGGCCTGGTCGTCGGGCAGGGAGAGTTGTTGGACGATGGCCTCCGTCCCGTCGACGACCCCCTTTTCCACGTTTCCGGCGCGGAAACTGGGCAAGACCTTCTGCTGCAGGATGACGCTGGAGAGCGCGTCGGTCAGCACGGGCTCCAGCCCGTAGCCCACCTCGATGCGCACCTTGCGGTCGTTCGGCGCGACGATGAAGACGACGCCGTCGTTCTGTTCCTTGCGCCCCACGCCCCAGGCCCGACCGAGCTGATAGCCGTAGTCGGCGATGTCATAGCCCTGCAGGTCGGAGATGGTGGCCACCACCACCTGCCGGCCGGTCTTTTGCTCCAGGCCCGCCAACTCGCCGTCCAGCTTGCGGACGGCGTCCGGCGACAGGACGTGCGCCTGGTCGACCACCCGGCCGGTGAGCGGCGGGAACTGCGGCGCGGCGAGCGCCGCCGAGGCGAACAGCCAGGCGACGCTGAGCGCGGCGAAGGTCGAAAGCCCCCGCCGAAAAGCCGTCGCCGCGCGACTTAGGGGAGGCAACGGACTCAGCGAGCCGGGACAGGGGCGGGCGGCGGGGCGGAACCCGGCGTGACCGGCTGGCCGACCGGCGGGGCGCCGAAGTCCACAGTGGGCGCGCCCTGGGCCGCGACGGTCGCCTGGAAGAGCTGCATCGGCTTGGACCCGGAGTAGAAGGTCTTTGCCCACAGCACGGTCGGGAAGGTGCGCAGGCTGGTGTTGTAGTCGCGCACCGCCTCGTTGTAGTCGCGCCGGGCGATGGCGATGCGGTTTTCCGTGCCTTCGAGCTGGCTCTGCAGCGCCAGGAAGTTCTGGTTGGACTTCAGGTCCGGGTAGTTCTCCTGGATCATCATCAGCCGGCCGAGCACCCCGGACAGCTTGTCCTGCGCCTGCTGGTACTGCTGGAAGCGCGCCGGGTCGGTGAGCGTCGAAGCGTCCACCTTGACCTGGGTGGCCGAGGCGCGCGCCTGGGTCACCTCAACCAGCACGCTGCGCTCCTGGGCGGCGTAGCCCTTCACCGTCTCCACGAGGTTGGGGATCAGGTCGGCGCGTCGTTGGTAGTTGTTCTGCACGTCGGCCCAGGCGGCCTTGGCGCGCTCCTCCTTGGTGGGGATGGTGTTGACGCCGCAGGCGGCGAGCAACAGCGGGGCGATCGCCAAGAGGGCGAAGCGGGCGAGGCGGGCGGGGATCATCTTCACGGGAAGCGGCTCCAGTTCGACAAGCGAGGCCTTTGCCTGCGCGCCTTATGTGCGCGCGGCCTTGATCAAGCGCAACGGCCGGCTCATCACGAAAGCCATCGAAGCCTGCGGTGTGAGAGATCCGGGATGGCGCGCGTGCGCCCGTACTACGCCGAGGGCGGCCTGTCCGCCGCCTTCTATGACGTCGTGACCGCGGCGGACATGCGCCTGGCGGGCGACATCGAGAGCTACGCCGCGCTCGCGCCGGCGGGCGGCGCGGTGCTGGAGCTCGGCGCGGGCTCGGGCCGCATCGCCTTCGCCTTGGCCGAGCGCGGCCTCAGCGTAACCGGCGTGGACCTGGCCCCGCCGATGCTGGCCCGGGCGCAGGCGCGGCAGGCCGCCGCGCCGGCCGAGATCGCCGCCAGGCTGGAGTTCCGCCTGGGCGACATGACCGCGCTGGACCTCAAGCGCCGCTTCGACCTGGTGATCTGTCCCTACTTCACCCTGGCGCACGTGCCGGCCGGCGCCGCCTGGCGCAACACCTTCGCGGTCATGGCCCGCCACCTGGAGGCGGGCGGCCGCTGCGCCGTCCACCTGCCGCTGGCGGAGCTGATGCGCGGCGCGCCGCCCCCGCCCGAGCATCTGGTGCTGGACGAGCCCCTGGCCGGCGGCGGGCGATTGCAGCTGCACGTGCTGGAGCGCCGCTTCCGCGAGGACATCGGCCGCCTGGACCAGGTCATCGACTATGTGGAGCGCGACGCCGCGGGCCGGCTCGTGCGGCGCAGCGCCGAGCGGTTGACCTATTACGTCGCCGACCCCAGGCCGTTCGCGGAGGCGGCCGGATTGAGCTTGGATCGCCCCGTCGAGCCCCTGGGCGGGGTCGGCGAGATCTGGGTGTTCCGCAAGCCCTGAGGCGTCGTCAGGGCGGGCCGACCAGGGCGCGCCAGGCCGCTTCGAGCTGGGCTTCGAAAGTCTCGCGCGAGAACCGCTGGGCGGTCGCAAGGCCCGCCGCGCGGCGGGCCTCGAAGCGCTCGCCGGCCTGCAGGCGGTCGATCAGGGAGATCAGCGCCTCGGCCACCTCGATGTGGCGGTCGTCGTCGAACCAGTCGCCGTTCTCCGGCGTGGCGTAGGCGCGCCCCCCGCCGGCGTGGAAGCCGGCCACCAGGGCGCCCGTCCACAGGGCTTCCAGGGGCGGCAGGCCCAGGCCTTCACGCTCGCCCAAGGCCAGGAAGATCTCCGAGCCCTTCATCCGCCGCGCGACCTCGGCGCGGGGCACGCCCGACATGCCCACCCACGGCACGCTCGCGAGGTCGGGACGCAGCGAGCGCAGGACGCCGCGGATAAGCCGCAGCTCGCGGTAGCGCTTGGTGGTCACCGCCGCGATGCGCAGGTGGCGCGTGATCGCAGGGTCGGGTGCGAACACCGGGTCGAGGTGCGGCTGCACCACGTGCAACGCGCCGCCCCATCCCATGCGGCGGAGCATGGCCGCAGCGTGGTCGCTTGGGCAGATCATGGCCTCGCAGTTCCAGATGCGGAACGACGGCATGTCCAGGAAGCACTCGAAGGTGAGATAGGGGCCCTGGTTGTGGATGACCTTGCGCACCCGCGTGTTCTGCACCGCCAGCGCGCCGGCCCCGAACATCTCGCCCACCACCACCACGTCGTCGGGCGCCAGCTCCGGCGGGGCGAGCCGCCAGGGCGCCTCGAGGCCGGGCGGAAAGCGAGGCTGGAAATCGTCGATGGGCGGATTGGTGCGGACGAACCAGAATTGGGCGTCGTAGCCCATGCGCCGCAAGGTCAGCACCTGGTCGAGGTTCGCCAACTGGCCGCCGGCCAGGAACATGCCCTCCGTGAGGAAGAATATCCGCAACCCCGCCTCGTTTCGCAGCGCAACAGACGCTCACCAACCGTGTCTGGCGCAACCCGAATAGCCCATGGCATCAAACTGCGAGAAGCGATTCTCCTCAAAGCGCGCCCGCGAGGCTCCTCCGATGCCGATCCCCTTCATCGACCTCCAGGCGCAGCGCCGGCGCCTGGGCCAGCCGCTGGAGGAGGCGATTCTCAAGGTGGTCCGCTCGGGGGCCTATGTCATGGGTCCCGAGATCGCGGAGCTGGAGGCCAAGCTGGCCGCCTTCGGCCAGGCGCCGCACGCGCTGTCCTGCGGCTCCGGCACCGAGGCCCTGGTGCTGCCGCTGATGGCCTGGGGCGTAGGCCCCGGGGACGCGGTCTTCTGTCCCTCGTTCACCTTCGCGGCCACCGCCGAAGCCCCGGCCCTGGTCGGCGCCTCGCCGGTTTTCGTCGACATCGATCCGGCGACCTACAACCTCGCTCCCGACAGCCTGGAGGCGGCGATCGCGGCGGTGAAGGCGAACGGCGAGCTGAACCCTCGCGTGGTGATCGCCGTGGACCTGTTCGGCCAGCCGGCGGACTATCCGCGCATCGCGGAAATTGCCCGGCGGCACGGCCTCAACTTGATCGCGGACTCGGCCCAAGGCTTCGGCTGCACGCTGGGAGGACGACATCCGATCCGCTGGGCCGACGTCAGCGCCACGTCCTTCTTCCCCGCCAAGCCGCTGGGCGCCTACGGCGACGCCGGCGCCGTGCTCTCGAAGGACGCGGGCCTGCACGAGCGGATGGTCAGCCTCAGGGTCCACGGCCAGGCGACGCCCTCCGACCTCGAAGGCCAGAGCTTCGCCCACGACGGCAAGTACCTGAACCTGCGCATCGGCATGAACGGCCGCATGGACACGCTGCAGGCGGCGGTCCTGTTGCAGAAGCTGACCATCTTCGAGGACGAGATCGAGGCCAGGAACCGGATCGCGCGGCGCTACGCCGAGGGTCTGGACGGCGTGGTCGTGACGCCCCGCGTGATCGAAGGCGGGGTCTCGGTCTGGGCCCAGTACACGATCGAGACCGACGGGCGCGACGGCCTGGCCGAGGCGCTGAGGGCGCAGGGCGTGCCGACCGCGGTCTACTATCCGATCCCGATCCATCGCCAGCGCCCTTACGCCGCCTATCCGACGGCGCCCGACGGCCTGCCGGTGACCGAGGCGAAGGCCGGGCGCGTGATCAGCCTGCCGATGCACCCCTACCTGTCCGATGCCGACCAGGACCTGATCGTGGGCGCCGTGCGCGCCCATTTCGGCTGAGCTAGAGCATTTTCCTAGAGCGAAATCCGTTTCGATAGAATCGGATTTCGCTCAAGACACTTTGAATTTAGCGCATTTTCTACGCCGAACCGGTGTCCAGTTCGGCGGAAAATGCTCTAGGCCGCAGGCTCGGCGACGCGCGTAAGGGCGGCCTTGCCCGAGGCCACCGCGCCGGCGAGGAAGCCCAAGCCGGTGCCGTAGGCGCTCAGCGTGTAGAGGGCGATGGGCTTGGCGCCGAACTGGCCCTTGTAGGCCTCATCGCCCATGCCGAAGTCGAGCACCTCGTCGCCCCGCAGGATGCAATCGCGCGCCACCTCCTCGAACGCCAGGCTGCCCAGCGACTGGCGGCGATAGGCGGCGTAATCGAAGCCGCTGATCAGCACGAGGAAGCGGCGCTTCCAGCTCAGCCCCCACACTCCGCCGAGGCGTTCGCCGTCGAGGGAGAGGCTGTAGCCGCGGGCGAATCCGCTCTTGGCGCCCGCCCGCGCCACGGCGCGGTAGAAGTCCAGATAGCCCGCCTGCCCGAGAAGGTCGTCGGGAAAGCGGCGCCCTCGCAGGTCCTGCAGATGGCCGAGCAGTTCCTCCTGGGCCTCGGCCTCGTCGACGTGATCGAGCCGCACGGCGCCCATCCGGTCGAGCTGCCGCCGCTTCTTGCGCAATTCCTTGACCAGGGTGCTCGAGAGCTCCTGCGCCTGCCACTGCTCGAACGGAGCGTACAGGGCCGCGGTGTGAGCGCTCGCGCCGAAGGCCGTTCGGCGCGCGCCCCGAAGGAGCCGCTCGGCGGGCGTCGTCCATTCCGGCGCCTTCTTGATGCGCAGCAGATCGAAGGGCTGGAGCAGGCGGCGAAGCGCCTGCTGCGCGCCGTCGTCCGCGGCCAGGGCCTCGAACCAGGCCGGTTCGCAGACGGCGCAGGCGTAGTCCGAGACCTCGAGGTCGGCGAACTCGATCAACCGCAGGCCATGGCGACGACGACGCACGAGGGGCAACACCATGACGAGCGCGCCGGTCGCCGCCTCGCGCGCAACCAGGATCAGCGGCTCGGCGCCCAGCGCCGGGGCCAGGACGCGGTAGAGCGGGCCGAGCCAGGAGAGGCTCTGGAACGCCGATGCGGCGGACCTGTCCAGCAGCAACTGGTATTCGCTCGACCCAAAGTCGAATGCGTTTTCAATGGCCACAGTGAACACTGCCGGAAGGTCCTCGCGGGGCGAATTATATCCGAATTGCAATATTAGATAATCGTCCAGGCGTAGCCGCTGCAAATACAACGCAGCTCGGCGTGACATGCGAATAGATCTTAGATTTCCTCACCCGAAGGCGAGCGCCCAAGGTTGGGTACGACCCGGGTCATCTAAGGATGTATTTTCTTCCCCGTCAGAGATGATCTGACCGCTTACAACCGATCTGGACGGAACGACCCGGTTACAAGCGCGGCCTCATGCATGGACAGGCTTGGCGTGATTGCATCAGGGATGGCGCCGACGCGCGCTCTTGGAGGCGCAGGCCAGTCATGAAAGTCGGCAAGCTCCTGACCACCCCGGCGGCGCGAGTCCTGGGGCTGATGAGCCTGCGGTCGATGACCATCGCCGCCAAGTTCGCGCTGACCCTGTTCATCACGCGGTACCTGGGCCTGGCCGAGCTGGGAATCTACGGGATCATCATCAGCGCCACCGCCGTCGCCCCGGTGGTTTTCGGGTTCGGCGTCTCGAACAACCTGGCGCGCGAGGCCGCCAAGCGCGGCCCGGCCGACATCGCCCCTGCGATCCTGCAGTATTTCGTCGTCCTCGCTCCGATCTACGGCGCCCTTTGCGCGCTGGGCCTGGCGATGTGGCCGGACCGGACGACGCTCGTCCTTCTGCTCCTGGCCCTGCTGCTGCTCGAGCACGTGCTGTCTGACATGTATTCGATCATGTGCGTCATCGGCGAAGGCGTCAGCGCGAACATCATCTATTTCGTGCGCTTCGCCGGCTGGTCCCTGCCCTACATCGCCCTGGCGCTGTTCGAGCCCAAGCTCCAGAACCTCACCACGATCATAGCCCTCTGGGTCGCCGGATCGGCGGTCGCGGCCCTGATGACGGTCCTGTTCACCCGCCACTGGCGGTGGGGCGACGCGGTCGAGCGCCTGCCGCGAGTGCGGATCTCGGCGCCCCACAGGCACGGCTCGATGGCCCTCTACGTCGCCGACGTGGCCAATGTCCTGTTCATGTATCTGGACAGGTACATCGTCGGCCTCTTGCTGAGCCCGACCCTGCTGGGCGTCTATGTGCTCTACTGGACCATCACCAACGCGCTCAGCAATCTCATCACGATCGCCGTCGTCCAGGTCGAGCGCGGCGCGCTGGTCAAGGTCGCGCATCGCGCCACGCAATCCTTCAACCGGACGCTTGGAAAGGTCTGCATCACGACCGGCGGCCTGGCCCTGGCGCTAGGCATGGCCTCGACGCTGATGATGTACCTGGTCGTTCCCCACCTCGGCCGTCCGGCCGCGGAGCCTTACCTGCCGCTGATGCTTGTGCTGGTGCTGGGGCTGATCCTTCGAACCATCTACGAGGTGATCGGCATCTCGTTCTACGCCTATGGCCGCGACGACATCGTCCTCTACTCCGGCGTCGCGATCCTGATCCTGGCGCTGGGATTGAACGTGGCGCTCACCCCGGTGATCGGCGTCTGGGGCGCGGGCTGGACCGTGGTGGCGAGCTACGTCGCCGGAACGATCGGGCGTGGACTGGTCATCATGCGGGGGTTCCGTTGCGCGCCGGGTCACGGACGCGGGCCGACGCCGCAAACTGCTCCCTGATCTCTGCTTGCTTGCGCCTCAGGTCCCTGGCGCTGCTTGGCGGGCCCAGGTCCGCAGCGTCGCCATCCGCGCCACGCGCCGAGGCAGGGCCATGATGACGACGGTCCTCAGGACGCCTGCGTAGGCGGCGGGGCTGAGCGGCGCCAGGTGCGTGAGCTGGGCGGCCAGGCGGCGACGCAACTGCAAGGCGCGCCGGGTCTCGGTGATGCCCCGCGGATCCTCGACATAATCGACCAGGGTCTCGGACAGGCAGTCCACGCGGCCCCTGACGGCGAGCCGCAGCAGGAGCTCGTAGTCCTCGGCGCCGTCGAAGGCGCACTTGTACCCGCCATGCCGCGCCAGCGCGCTGGTCCGGATGAAGAAGGTGGAATGGCGGAATGGCGCATTCTTCCGCAGATAGGCCGCGACCGCCGGCGCGCCGCCGTCGACGCCATGGTGGAACAGGGTGCGTCCGCCGGCGTCCAGGATCCGGGCATAAGAGCCCACCAGGTCGACGTCGGGGTGGGCGTCCAGGAAGGCGAGCTGCCGTTCGACCCGCCGCGGGTAGGAAAGGTCGCCGACGTCCAGGCGGCAGATGAACTCGTATCCGGCGTCGCAGGCGAACTGGACCCCGGCGGTCAGCGCCACGGTGATGCCGCCGTTCTTCGCCAGCCGAATCAGGCTCACCCGCTCCCGGGCGAACGACGGAACCTCGACCGGCGGGACGGAGCCGTCGTCCACCAGCGCTATGTCGGTCGCAGAGGTTTGCGTCAGCAACGACTTCAAGGTGGCCGCCAGCGCCGCCGGCCGCGGGTTGTAGGCCGGAACGAGCGCCAGCACGCGCGAACCTCGGCCCGCGCCGGAGTCCTCGACGGGGAGCGTTATTTCGGAGCCGGCCTCGAATGCGCGCATGGTTGGCGAGTTTCAACGCGGAAGCCGGCGTCGTCGGCCCTCAAGGTGGTGACGCCGCCGGGCCATCGCCGGCGCCAAAGTGCCAACTCCGCCACTCGGCAACTTCAAGGCGTGGAACGCAAGGTGCTTGCAGAATCCGTCATGACTCCGGCCGAGCCTGCCGCCACCTCGGCGGCCAGGATCCCCAAGCTCATCCACTACTGCTGGTTCGGTCCGTCGCCGATCAGCGAGCTGGGCCAGCGATGCATCGAGACCTGGCGGGAGCACATGCCGGATTTCTCGATCCAGAAGTGGGACGAGGAGCGTCTCGACCGCAGCAACCGGTACATCGACCTGGCGTATCGCGCCGGGCGCTTCGCCTTCGTCGCCGACTACGTGCGCTTCCAGACGCTATATGACCATGGCGGCGTGTACCTCGACACCGACATGGAGGTGCTCCGAAGTTTCGAGCCTTTGCTGACCGAAGCGCTTTTCCTGGGTCTCCAGGCGCCTCAGAGCGTGGGCGTCGGCGTGATCGGCGCGACCAAGGGGCATCCCTTCCTGCGCCGGGTGCTTGACGCCCTGGACGACGAGGCGCGGCGCGGACGGCTAAGCTTCGCGCCCGTGCCCGACCTGGTGACGCAGCTCCTCGAACTGGGACGCCGGGACGAGAGCGTCGCCATTTTCCCGGAAACTTATTTCTACCCGTACAACCCCTACAGTCCGGTTCCGCTGCGGCGGAAGCCGCTGCAGGTGAACCTTTCCCCAGCCACCTTCTGCATCCATCACTGGGAGGGCACCTGGCTCGGCGAGGCGTCGCTGAAGATGCTGTTGTCGATCCGGGTGCGCGGCCTGTTGCGAAAGGCCAACCCGCAACGCTGGCTCGCGGCGTCGCTGATGCTGAGCGGCGGGATGGGACCGTGAGTGAGCTCCCAGGCGCCGAGCGTCAACGCGGGGCGCCGCGCGCCAGGGCCGTAGACGGCGCGCGGTCGCCGCCCTCCCAGGTCGTGGTGCTCGTCCCGCCCGAAAGGATGCGCACCTGGGTTTTGCGCCTGGCGGAGGTCCTCGAGCGGCAGGCGTCCGTCCCGGTCAGGTTGATCCGGGCGCCCTGGCCCGCCGAATCGA
>Ga0068858_100003509_pt1 | contig 15545 bp, 11 predicted proteins | sample KBSSwiS12_FD_66589 | JGI IMG/M metagenome (GOLD analysis project Ga0068858, IMG submission 66589) | Switchgrass rhizosphere microbial communities from Kellogg Biological Station, Michigan, USA - KBS Switchgrass S1-2 | ecosystem: Host-associated > Plants > Roots > Rhizosphere > Soil ... | reverse complement strand
GTGGTGACGGTCTTGCCGACGATCACCGCGTCGGACGCGCGCAGCCGGCGGACGATGTCGGCATCGGCGGCCGCCGGGCCGACGTCCTGACGGACCGCGGCGCCGGCGCGGGTAGGCAGCCCACGCACGTCGGCGACATCCTTGATCCCAACCGTCCATCCAGCGAGCGGGCCGCGGGTGGCTCGGGCATCGAGCACCTCCGCCGAGGCACACGCGCCGGCCGGGTCGATCGAGACCATCGCGTGCAGGGTCGGCTCGACCGCGGCGAGGCGGTCGAGGCTCGAGCGGACGGCGGCGCGCGCGGACGGCGTCATGGGCGCAACACGAAGATCGCGTCAACTTCGACGGCAGCGTTCCTGGGCAGGGCGGCCACGCCGACCGCCGTCCGGGCGTGCCGCCCGGCGTCGCCGAACACCTCGACGAACAGGTCGGAGGCCCCGTTGATCACGGCGGGAATCTGGTCGAAGCCGTCCTGCGCGTTCACGAACCCCCGTACCTGTAGGCAGCGCTGGACGCGGCCAAGGTCTCCTGCACACGCCCGCGCCAGCGCGGCCAGGAGGTTCAGCCCGCAGACCCGGGCCGCGGCCTGACCCTCCTCGACCGAGACATCGCGAGGAACCCGGCCGGATGCCGTGGGCACGCCCGCGACCTCGTTCGTCTGCCCGGCGAGGTAGACGGTCAGGCCGTGCACCACGAAGAGCTCGAAGCTGCCGATGGGGGTCGGCGGACTGGGCAGCACGATCCCGAGTTCGGCGAGACGGTTGGAGACTGCTGCGGTCATGCGGCGCGCTCCTGAAGCAGCGATCGGGCGAGGAAGTCGCGTCCGGAGGTGAGGAAGTCCGCCTGATCCCCGGCGCCGTTCAGCGTGGCCAGATCCGGGCATGCCCCGGCCTCGGCCCGTTCGCGATAGGACTCGGCCAGTGCCGTCAGCGCGGCGACCTCGCCCGGGTCGAGGTCCGGGTGGCCGGCGATCCAGGCCGGATCGGCCACGTCCACCGGCTTCCGCGAGCGCAGGCCGCCAGGCTCCAGCCCCTCGATCGTCACCATCGACAGCGGCGCGCCCGCGAGTGCAGTCCACACGGACGGCCAGTCGATCAACCCTTCGCCTAAGGGGACGACGAAGCGCAGGTAGCCGGCCGAGGTGGGCCACAGCGCGATGTCGCGCAGGTGCGACATGCGGGTGTATGGGGCGCAGCGCTGTGCCGCGGCGGACGGGAGCTCACCGCGGACGGCGACGTTCGCGACGTCGAACGTGATCCCGATCGTGTCCGGGCCCACGGCCTCGACGAGGCGGACGACCTCCACCGAGGTGATCTCCTCGTGGGTTTCGACGTTGAGGTGAGCGCCCGCGTCGAGCAGGGCCGGGCGCAGGAGCAGCAGCAGCCGTTCGATCGCCCGTAGCTGGTCACTCCACGGGGCGTCCGTCCGGAACCGGTCGTACTGGAAGCGCCCCGGGTACTGGCGCTTCCAGCCCGCCGTGGCAGTCCAGAGCTCGGTGATCCCGATCGAGGCCGCGGCCTCGATCATCAGCTGGAGGCCCCGGACGTAGTCACCACCGCCGAGCGCGCGGATCTCGGGGAGCTCGGCGGTCATGTACGGGTTCACCTTGGCGACGCCCGCCTCCAGGCGCAGCCCGAGCTCGTCCGCGTGGGCGTGGACGTCCCTGAGCGCGGCCGGGTCGAGGCTCGGGTCGAGGTCGAGGATCGAGCGGAACAGCACGCCGCCGAAGCCGAGCTCGGTTACCTGCCGCAGCACCGCATGCGGCGACGACTCGCCGGGAGCGAGCCGAGCGGGTGGCAGCTTGCTGCTGTCGACGCCGATCACCGCGGGCACGGTCACGCCCTAGAGGATCGGCCTCGGCGCCACGGCAGGACCAGGCGTTCGAGGAGGCCGACCAGGCCGAAGGCGCACACGGCAAGGACGGACGCGCTGATCGCCGCTCCCCAGAGCTGCGGGATCTGGAACTGCGAGCCGAAGATCGTGACCAGGTAGCCGAGGCCGCGATCCGAGCCGATCCACTCCGCGGTGAGGGCCCCGAGGAAGCATCCGCCCGCGCCGATCCTCAGCGCGACGAAGAGGAAGGGCAGCGAAGCCGGCAGCCTGACCTTGATCAGGACATGCCACCAGTTCGCGTTGTAGGACCGCATGAGCTCGGCGATCTCCGGGTCGACGGCCCGCAGCCCGCGCTGCATGTTCACCAGCGTGGGGAAGAAGACGAGGAATCCCGCGACGAGGATCTTCGGCTCCATCCCCGGGCCGAGCCAGATCGACAGCAGCGGCGCCAACGCCACCACCGGGATCGCCTGGGCGGCGAGCGTCAGCGGATACACGCTGCGCTCGATGAAACGGGAGTGGACGAAGGCAACCGCGATGACGATCGCGCTCGCGCTGCCGGCGGCGAAGGCCGCCATTGCCTCCTCGGTCGTCCGCAGCGTGTGCCGCCAGTAGAGGCCGGGCTGATCGAGCACCGCCCGCACGATCGAGGAGGGCGCGGGCAGCACGAAGGTTTTGATCAGGCCGGTGGTCGTGGCCGCCTGCCACGCGCCGATCACGGCGGCGATGACGACGATCGGTCCGATGATGTCGAACGCACGACCCCAGGTGCGCCGAGCCGTGACGGCGACGGCGAGGTCGTGCAGGCCGTCGCCGGCCTGCGGGCCGGCGCCACCCGAGGGGGTGACGACGACCCGCGTCGGGGCCTCGCTCGTCGTCACCGGGATTTCGCCGTGGATACTCCGGCCTGAAGGCCGGAGTATCCACGGCGCCCGACGCTGGAACGCATGCGCGAATCCTTTCGGTAGAAAGTGACCATGTTCCCGCGTTCGTCCGACGTGAACGCACGCAACTCGCCCTGGGACACAGGGTGACTGCGCGGGGAGGCGTCGGATCGCCGAAGCCCGTGAACCGTGAACCTCAACTCGACGCCTCCCTTCTGGTGGGCGTTTAGCAGTTGAAATCCCCCGCCTTCAGGCGAGGGAGGATGTCAAGAGATGGACTTCGACACCAGCGTCGTGTCGAGCATCGGGGCAGTGTCGACGAGCGAACTCGTGGTGCCGGCGGCCAGGACCCGCTTCGCCGAGTTGGCCCACAGTTCAGGCTCCAGCGCGAGGAGGCCGTTGACCTTGTCGTAGCCGGTGAGCAGGAAAGGCACCATCGCCTTCGCCTGGTAGAGTTCCTGATCCTTGTTCAGGCCATCCACCAGGTGGCTGTCGAGAACCCAGTTGGCGGCCTTCACCGGGTCGTCGATGAATCCCGCCCACTCCTGCTGCGTCGCCTGGATCCAGGGCTTGAGCACGTCGTCCTTGTGCTTGTCGTAGTAAGCCTGCGTCGTGAAGTAAATGTTGTCCTGATTAGCCAGACCGTAGTCGGAGTCGAGGAATATCCGGTTGTCGACGCCGGCGGCCTTGATGATCTGAGGCTCGTTCAGCGCCAGGCCGGCGTAGACACAGGCGACCTTGCCGGAGATGATCGTCGCCGAGTCGTCGTTCGCGACGTTGACGACGGTCACCGAACTCGGGGCGATGTTGTTCGTCTTCAGCAGTACCGAGAAGTTCTGCGCCGCGATCGCCTTGACCGCGATCTTCTTGCCGGCGATATCGGACAGCTTGGTCACGCCGGAGTCGGTCCGGCAGATCAGGCCCAGCGCCGAGTGCCCGAACTCCGCGCCGAGCACCTTCAGTTTCAGGCCCTTACCTTCGGCGATGACGAGCGAGTCCTCCTGGGAGACTCCGATGTCAGCCTTGCCGGCTCCGACTACCTGGATCGGGTCTACACCGATGCCGCCCGGCTTGTACGAGACCTTGAGGCCGGCCTTGGCATAACTGCCGTCCGCGATGCCCTTCGGGATCGCATAGTTCTGGCTGTTCGGGATGAAGCCGAGCTGCACCGTCACCGGGGTGAGCGAGGCGTTAGCTGCCGACGTCGAGGCGGCGGAGCCACTCGACGACGAGGACGAGCACGCGGCCAGTGCGGCGGCCGCGGCGACGCAGCAGCCCACGGCCCGGAGACGACGGGTACGACGCATGACGAGGTTCTCCCTGGAATAGCGGGACGAATAGGTAAGTCAGGTTGCCGGTCAGTCGCGCGACGCCGCACAGTCGGTCGGAATCGGGCCCGGGACGGTCGGTTGAAGCGCGCTCCGAAGCGCCGCCTCGTGGGCAAGGAAGCGTGGATCTTCTCGGATCTGGGCCGTGCGGTGATGGCCGAAGTCGATGTCGACCGTGTGGGTGATGCGGCCCGGTCGTGGGCTCATGACGAAGACCCGGTCCGAGAGCAGCACCGCTTCGGTGATGGAGTGCGTGACCAGGAGGAGAGTGGTGCCCTCCTCCTCCAGGATCCGGAGCAGTTCGAAGTTGAGACGCAGGCGAGTGATCTCGTCGAGCGCGCCGAACGGCTCGTCCATCAGGAGGTACCTGGGGCGCCGGACGATGGCCCGGGCGATCGCGGCGCGCTGCCGCATCCCGCCGGAGAGCTCATGGGGATAGCAGTTCTCGAAGCCACGCAGCCCCACGAGTTCGATCGCGCGGTGTACCCGGTTGAGCCGCTCCCGGCGAGGCAGGGAAGTCATCTCCAGACCCAGCGCGACATTGCCGACGAGCTTGCGCCAGTCAAGCAGCACCGAGGACTGCCCGACGAGCGCGAAGGTCTGGTTGCGCCTCGCCTCCCGCGGGCTGCGTCCGCCGATCGAGGCCCGTCCGGTTGCCCCGCCGACGAGATCGGCGATGACGCGCAGCAAGGTGGACTTTCCGCATCCGGATGGTCCGATCAGGGAGGCTCTCTGGCCTTCGTCGAAATGAAACGAGCAGCGGTCGAGCGCGACCGTCTCGGACCTGCTCGACCGGTAGACCATCGATATCTCGGAGACCGTGATTCCGCCGCCGATCGGCGCCTCGAGCAATGGGGCTGTCATGGCTCTCCGTTCCTCGGCGGGCTGATCGTTCTACCGAGCGGGTCAGCGTGCTCACGCCTTATGCCGCGCACCCCATGCTGGGGGCACGTGCCACCGCATCGCGGCGAGTGGCTTCGCTGCCACTGGCAGGAGCTTGACAATCAGAGGTACGGAAAGCCTCATCCGCCGCGGACACATCTGCACGGAGGTGTTGTCCCCAAGCGACAGGCTGTGCGCCGGGTGAGGCAACGTCCGGTGGCGGCGCGACGTGCTGCTCGTCGAGCCAGCCGCGACGGTGCCCGCCATGACAGCCGGGACCGGTGGCGCCCACCTCCCGGAGCTGGCGCGCACCGCCGCGGCGCTGACGCCCTGAGCTACCCGCGACCTGCGGCCCCGGCGAGCCCGGGGCGATGAGGCCAAGGTCGCGGTCGCAGCCCCGGTCAGCGTCGGGACACCCCCGGCGCGGACCAGGCTGCTCCGCGTCCTCACCGAGACGGGACCACCTCAGCCGGGTGTGACTGATGACGTTCGATTTTCGAACGTCCAAAAGTAGGATGGGCAACTAAACTGGTCGAGACTCGTGACCGCGCCGTTGGCGGCGCCCCGCCGGAAGGACGGTAGACGCGATGGCCGACCTGCATGTGCCCCGACACTCGATCCGCTTCGTCACCGCCGCCAGCCTGTTCGACGGTCATGACGCCGCGATCAACATCATGAGGCGGCTCCTGCAGCGGCAGGGAGCGGAGGTCATCCACCTCGGGCACAACCGCTCCGTCGACGAGGTCGTCACCGCCGCGATCCAGGAGGACGCGGGCGGCATCGCGATCAGCTCCTACCAGGGCGGACACGTCGAGTACTTCACGTACCTGGTGGATCTGCTGCGCGAGCGCGGGGCGGACCACGTGCGGGTGTACGGCGGGGGCGGCGGCGTGATCGTCCCCCGGGAGATCGAGCTGCTGCACGCACGTGGCGTGACGCGCATCTTCTCCCCCGCGGACGGCCAGCAGATGGGCCTTCCCGGAATGATCAACTCGATGATCCGGGCGTGCGACGTCGACCTCGCCGCCACGCCGCCCACCTCCTTCGACGGTCTGTACACGGGCGAAACGTTCACCCTCGCGCGCACACTCACCCTCGCCGAAGCCGGCCGGCTGCCCGCGGACCTGGACCTCACTCCCCGACACCCGGTGCCCGTCCTCGGCATCACCGGCACGGGCGGCTCGGGCAAGTCGAGTCTCACCGACGAACTGGTCCGCCGCTTCCGGCTGGACCAGGAGGACAAGCTGCGTATCGCCGTGCTCGCCGTCGACCCAACCCGCCGCAAGGGCGGCGGCGCGCTGCTCGGCGACCGGATCCGGATGAACTCACTCACCGGGGACCGGGTCTACTTCCGCTCGATGGCCACCCGCGGCAACTCCGGCGAACTGCCCGACCGCCTGGGTGACGCGATTGCCGTGCTCAAGGCAGCCGGCTTCGACCTGATCATCGTCGAGACCCCTGGCATTGGCCAGGGTGACGCGGGCATCGTATCGTTCGTCGACCAGTCGCTCTACGTGATGACGCCCGAGTACGGCGCGTCGTCGCAGCTCGAGAAGATCGACATGCTCGATTTCGCGGACGTTGTGGCGATCAACAAGTTCGAGCGCCGTGGCGCGGACGACGCCCGCCGCGACGTCGGCCGTCAGCTCGTCCGCAACCGGGAGGCGTTCGGACAGAGCTGGGAGGACATGCCGGTTTTCGGCACCAGCGCCGCCACGTTCAACGACGACGGGGTGACCGCGCTCTACCACCACCTCACCGGCCTGCTCGCCGAGCACGGGCTCACCCTCGGCGAAGGCAGGCTCGCCCGCACGGATCGAAAGACCTCCAGCGAGCACGCCGGGGTGATCCCCTCGGAGCGGGTCGGCTACCTGGCCGAGATCGCCGGGACCGTGCGTGCCTATCACGAGGCGACCGCCACGGCGGCCGACGCGGCGCGTACCCGCCAGCATCTGCGCACCGCGCGTGAGCTGGTTGGTGAGGCAGCGCAGCCGGCGCTGACGGAGGCCGAGCGGGCGCTGCCGGCCGACATCGCGGCGCTGCTCGACGAGTGGCCGAAGACCGTCGAGGAGTACTCCGGCGACGAGCTGGTCGTGCGCGTCCGAGACAAGGATCTACGCACCCGCCTCACCCGCGAGACGCTTTCCGGTAACAAGGTCCGCCGCGTCGCGCTGCCCCGGTTCACCGAGGACGCCGAGCTGGTGCGCTTCCTGCGCCGGGAGAACGTGCCCGGACGGTTCCCGTTCACCGCGGGCGTGTTCCCCTTCAAGCGCGAGGGCGAGGACCCGGCGCGCATGTTCGCCGGCGAGGGCGACCCGTTCCGGACCAACCGTCGGTTCAAGTACCTGTCGGCGGACTCCGAGGCCAAGCGGCTGTCCACCGCGTTCGACTCGGTGACGCTCTACGGGCGCGACCCGGACACGCCCCCGGACATCTACGGCAAGATCGGAACTTCCGGCGTCTCGATCGCGACGCTGGACGACATGAAGGTGCTCTACGACGGGTTCGACCTGACCGCGCCGAACACCTCCGTCTCGATGACGATCAACGGTCCGGCTCCGACTATTCTCGCGTTCTTTCTCAACACCGCCATCGATCAGACGATTGACCGGTTCCGGGCCGAGGAGGGTCGCGAGCCGGACGAAGCCGAGCGCGAGCAGCTCACCGCCTTCGCGCTGCAGAACGTGCGCGGCACGGTGCAGGCCGACATCCTCAAGGAGGACCAGGGCCAGAACACCTGCATCTTCTCCACCGAGTTCTCGTTGCGCATGATGGCGGACATCCAGGAGTGGTTCATCGCGCAACGGGTCCGGAACTTCTACTCCGTGTCGATCTCGGGCTACCACATCGCCGAGGCCGGAGCGAACCCGATCAGCCAGCTGGCGTTCACGCTGGCCAACGGGTTCACCTTCGTCGAGAACTACCTCGGGCGCGGGATGCACATCGACGACTTCGCGCCGAACCTGTCGTTCTTCTTCTCCAACGGCATGGACGCCGAGTACTCGGTGATCGGCCGGGTGGCCCGGCGGATCTGGGCCGTCGCGATGAAGGAACGCTACGCCGCGAACGAGCGCAGCCAGAAGCTCAAGTACCACGTCCAGACCTCCGGCCGGTCGCTGCACGCGCAGGAGATGGACTTCAACGACATCCGGACCACCCTGCAGGCGCTCTGCGCCCTGTACGACAACGCGAACTCGCTGCACACCAACGCCTACGACGAGGCGATCACGACCCCCACCGAGTCGTCGGTGCGCCGCGCGATGGCCATCCAGCTGATCATCAACCGGGAGTGGGGCCTCTCGATGAACGAGAACCCCCTCCAGGGCTCGTTCATCATCGAGGAGCTCACCGACCTGGTCGAGGAGGCGGTGCTGGCCGAGTTCGACCGGATCTCAGAGCGCGGCGGTGTGCTCGGCGCGATGGAAACCGGCTACCAGCGCGGTCGGATCCAGGACGAGTCGATGCTCTACGAACAGCGCAAGCACGAGGGCACGCTGCCGATCATCGGGGTGAACACCTTCCTGCGCGACACCACCCAGGACGAACCCCGCAAGATCGAGCTGGCCCGTGCCACCGAGGACGAGAAGCAGAGTCAGCTGCGCCGGCTCGCGGACTTCCACGAGCGGCACAAGGACGAAGCCGAGACCGCGCTGCGCCGGCTCCAGGACGTCGCCACCGGGCACGGCAACGTGTTCGACGAGCTCATGCGTGCCGCCAGGGTCTGCTCGCTCGGCCAGCTCACCGAGGCGTTCTTCGAGGTAGGTGGGCAGTACCGGCGCAACATGTGACCCAGGAGAACTCGGCCTGGGTCACGTCGCGGACCTGGTGAAAGTTTCGGACGAAATCACCCAATGGTGCGCAGCGCGGGCTCGCCCGATCCACCCCATGGCCGTCCAAAGGCCCGGGCCGGCCGGTAGATGCTGTAATCAACTCCGTGGGTCAGGCGCGCCAGGAGCAGCTCGGCGAGACGGAGGCGGGGGTCGCGGCCGGGCGCCGCCAGCGGCACCGGTCGCCAGGCCGGCCTCGCGACCCGGCCGCGGAAGGGCGGATCCTCGACGCGGCGATCGAGGAGTACCTCGAGACCGGCGCCGCCGGCTTCACCATCGACGGCGTCGCCCGGCGGGCCGGCGTCGGCAAGTCGACGGTCTACCTGCGCTGGTCCGACAAGAACGCGCTCATCGTCGACAGCATGCTCGCCCGCTCGGCGGCCATCGAACACGTCGACACCGGCTCGCTGCGCGACGACCTGGTCGCGCTGGCCGGGAACCTGCTGCGCTTCCTGCTCGACCCGGTGGGCTTCGCGACCTTCCGGATCACCGTGGACGCGGTCGCCAGCCAGACTCGGCAGCAGGTGGCCACCGAGCTCGCCGCGCGGCATCGGTCGGCGGCTGCCCGCGTCTTCGACCGTGCCCGCGAACGCGGCGAGCTCCTCGACCCCGCCGCCGTCCAGCTGGTGGCCGAGTGCCTGTACGGCGCGGTCACCGTGAAGGTGATCTCGCACGGCCTCGCGGACGGGGTGCCGGGTGACGACGCGCTCGCCGCGTCCTGCGTGGCCACCGTGGACCTGCTGCTACCCCTGCTGCGCCGCTCGCCTGCGGGCTAGTCACTGTTCTCCCAGCTGGGCGTCGTCGCCCACTGCCTGTCCTGGCAGCTGGCCCGCCTCATCAGCCGCGGCCGGCGCTGGCGGCGCCCGCGTCCCGCGTTCGAGGACGGGGGCCATCTCGTGGATCGCGTCGCTCACGGCGCCGCGGGGTGACCAGGCCAGATGCGATAAGCACGACCGAGCCGGACCTGCTGGTCGAACGCCGGAACGGCATTGTCGTCCTTACCCTGACCGCCCGCACGCCCGCAACGCGCTCGCTGAAGGGCTGATGGGCGGTGCGTTCATCGCCGCGGCTTTCCCTCGACCAAGCGTCAGCATGGTGTGACCGAGACCGGCACGGCGGTCATCCGCGGCATGGCGTTGATGGTTTCGGTGTCGTGGTCGAGGGACAGAAGGCGCCCCGGATTGGCGCCGAAGGCGTGTGGGTCGTCGTCGTGGCCGGGTAGGTCGCCGTAGCAGTGGGTCATCGAGAGCACGCCGGGTCGCAGGGTCGGGTCGAGGGCGAGCACCGCCCGCAGGCGCCCGTGGTCGGAGACGATCTCCACGGTGTCGCCGGCGTGGGCAGGTAGCTTGGCCGCGTCGTCCGGATGCATGTGGCAGGGGTTGTACGGCGTCTGCGGTAGGCCGGGCAGGCGGCGTCCCAGCGTGTTGATGGTCTCCTTCTCTCTGCGGACGACGAGTCGGAAGGGGCGGGCCGCGCTGGCCTGGAGGCGCTCGCCGGACAGCGCCGCCGCGAGTTCGGCCGCGACATCGGGCGGGCACAGTTCGAACCGCCCGGCCTGGCCGTCGCCGGGTTGGACCAGTACCGGTGGGAGGTCGAACCGCGCTCCGTGCGGATATGCCCGTACCTCGTCGAGCCCGACGCGGCCTTGCTTGGCGAACGAGGCGAGGAGCTGTTCGGACGTCGGCGCCGGGTCGCCGGGCGCGAAGGTGCGTCGGCCGATGCGCAGGGTGAGTCCCATCGCGCCGGCCAGGCCAAGGAAGAACTCCCAGTCTTCGACGACCCCGGGCGGGCGCGGAAGCAGCGGCTCGGTGTACTGCGCGAACGGTTCGCTGAACCACCGCTCGTAGGGACGGGTATGGTCGGCGCGTTCCAGCGACAGCGCGGGTGCGATGACGTAGTGGGCGAGCCGGGCGGTCTCCGACGGGTACGGGTCGACGGTGACGAGGAGATCCAGGGCGGACAGGGCGCGCACCGCCTTCACCTGGTCAGGTAGGCAGGCCGCCGGGTTGCCGCCAGAGACGACCAGTGCCCGGACCCGATCGGGGCCCGGTTCAAGGATCTCGTCCGGCAGGATGGCGGAGGGAAGCTGGCCCAACATCGTGCCATAGCCGCCGATCCGGCTGTGGAAGCCGCGTTCGAAGCTGCGGCCCGGGGGCTGGACCTGGGCACGGGGGGCACCCGTCCCGCCGAGCACGGCGCCGCCGGCGGCCCGGTCGCCCGCGGCCGGGAACCGGCCGCACACGACGTTGAGCGCCTGCAGCAGGTGTTCGACCAGGTTGGACCAGGGGCCCATGTTCGCGCCGGTGCCCGAGGTAGCCATGCCGCGGCGGGCCGAGCCGAATGTCCGGGCGGCCGCGACGATCTCCTCCGTGCGCAGCCCGGTCACACCTGCCACCACCGCGGGGGTCGCGTCGCGGACGGCGCCGCGCAGCGCGTCGAGGCCGTTCGCGTGTTGGTCGCAGAATTCCTGGTCGTGCAGGCCTTCGGCCAAGATGACGTGTAGCAGCCCGGCGAACAGCACCGCGTCCGTGCCGGGGATCAGCGCCAGGTGGTGGTCGGCGTGCCGCGCGGTCTCGCTGCGCCGCGGGTCGGCGACGATAAGCTTCAGTCCTTGGTGGCGGGCTTCGCGCAGGCGGCGCGGACCCCCGTGTACCGGGAACCCGCTGACCTCTCCGCCCTGCATCGACACCAGCGGGTTGGTGCCGGCGAGCAACCAGACGTCGCTGTCCTCGAAGCGCTGCCGGCCGCCCATCCAGGTGCCCAGCCGTTCGGCCGCCACCCATTTCGCCGACTGGTCGACGGTGGTGGTGGAAAAGATCTTGTGGGTGCCCAGCGCTCGCGCCCAGGCTGTGACGAACGTGTAGGTCAGCGTCGCCGTATAGGTCTGCGTTCCGATGAACACGGCGACGCTGTCCGGCCCGTGCCGCTCGATGATCTGACGTAGACGGGTGCCCGTATCGCTGATCGCGTCAGCCGCCGCCATGGGAACGAGACGTTCGCCCACGCGCTGCTGGGAGGACAGGAAGCGGTCCGGCGAGTGGTGGAAGTCGCCGAGTCGGCGGCCCTTCGGGCAGGTGTAGCCGCTCGTGAGCGGATTGTCGCGGTCGCCGACGACCTTGGTCGCCCGCCCGTCCTCCACGGTGACGAGTACTCCGCAGACTCCGGGGCAGATCCGACAGAAGGTGGGCCGGGTGGTCGACCGGGACGATGCGCTCATGACAGCAGGGCTCTCCTTGCCGGCATCCCTCGATGGAGCCGTTCGGCGTGAGGGGTGACGTAGCTTACCTGGTGATACCACAATCGGGTTCCTGTGTGGATGGGGTGATCTGTTGTAATAGTTAACTCAGTGCTCTAATCTCGGTCTGACTCGACGGAGGTCCGCGCAGACAGGAGAACCGCCGTGGGGGACAGCGCAACTGTCGGGAAACAGGATGCTGAGACCACGCCGAGCATGTACGGGCCGACGGCGGACGGGACCGTGCCCGCGGCGGACGATGACCCGGGCCGGATCGGACTCGATCCCACCCGCGTGCTGCCACGCAGGATCGCCTGGTGGGCGCGCCGGGAACCGGACCGCCCCTTCCTCGTCGAGGTCACCGGCCGGACGGCGACGTACGGCGAGACGCTGGACGGCGTCCGCCGGTGGTGCGCGGAGCTGGCGGCCCGGGGGGTCCGGCGCGGCGACCGGGTCGTCTCCCTCCTCCCGTCCTGCGTGGACGCTCATCTGGTGTGGCTGGCGGCGAGCTGCCTCGGTGCCTACGAGGTGCCGGTCAACCCCGAGCTGCGCGGCGAGTTCCTCCGGCATGTGCTGACCGACGCCGGCGCGGTGCTCTGCGTCGCCCGGCCGGCGACCGCCCACCTGCCCGCCCTCGCCGGGGTCGAGCTGGCGACCCTGGTCGTCGGCCCGGCCGGTCTGCCCCCGGGCGACCTCGCCGATCTCGCCGATCTCGCCGACCCTGCCGAGCCCTACCCTGCCGACGCCGACGCGTCCTCCTCGCCGACGGACGCGGCGGCGCGGTTACCGGCGCCCGCGGACCCGTCGTGCGTGATCTACACCTCGGGATCGACCAGCATGCCCAAGGGCGTGATCGTGACCTGGGGGCAGATGAGCGCGGTCATCGGCCGGATCCCGCGTTCCTGGCTGTCGGAGACCGACGCGGTCTACTCCTACCTGCCGATGTTCCACGTCACCGGCCGCACCCCGCTGGTGGTGATGAGCGACGTCGGCGGACGGGTCGTGCTGCGCGAACGCTTCTCCGTCTCCGCCTTCTGGGACGACGTGCGCGCCTTCCGGGTGACCAGCACCACCGCGCACGTGTCGCTGCTGCTCGCAGCCCCCGAGCGCCCCGACGACCGCGACAACCCGATGAGGGTCGTCTTCGGTGGCCACAGCGCCGACCAGAACCGCCGGTTCGCGGAGCGCTTCGACCTCGACGTCCTCGACGCCTACGGCAGTACCGAGGCCGGGTTCCCGATTCTGCTGCGCCGGCCGCGGGACGCGTCCCGTCGGTGGTGTGGCTGGGTGCGCCGCGGCTACACCGCCCGGATCGTCGACGAGCAGCGCGTCGAGGTGCCGGACGGGACGGTCGGCGAGCTGGAGATCCGCCCCCCGGCGCCGGAGCTGATCGCCGCCGGCTACCTGGGCCTGCCGGCGAAGACCGCCGAGGTGTTCGTCGACGGCTGGTACCGCACCGGGGACGCGCTCGTGCGCCACCCCGACGGGTGCTTCGAGTTCATCGACCGGATTCGGGACACGATCCGTCGGCTCGGGGAGAACATCTCCGCGTCGGCGATGGAGGAGGTCGTGGTCACCGATCCCGACATCACCGACTGCGCGGTGATCGGCGTGCCCGACGAGATCCTCGGCCAGGCGGTGCTGCTCGCCGTCGAGCCCCGGCCGGGCATCGTCCTGGACGCGGAGGCGGTCGCGCGCCGCCTCGTCGACATCCTGCCGCGGCACATGCACCCGGCCTTCGTCGATGTGTGGGACGCGCTGCCACGCACCCCGAACAACAAGGTGCGCAAGCCCGACGTGCTCGCCGGCCACGAGTCGGGGGAGGGCCCGAGCGCGCGCTGGACGGCCGCGGCACGGCACGCCGGCCCGCGTCCCGTTGATCCAGCGCAACACGATCGCGGAGCAGGTCCTGAAGCTGCCGCGTGACCCGGCGATGCCGGCGCGCCCGGCCTCCTGACACGAAGAGGTGTGCTGACAGATGGCAGGAACGGACACCCGGACCCTCGACGACACGGTGGTCGGCACCTTCAAGCTGGGTGACCGCTCCGTGCGCAGGCTCGGGTTCGGCGCGATGCGGATCTCCGGCGCGCGCAACGCCGAGGGCGTGCGGGACAGGGAGACCGCCGTCCGGCTGACCCGCCGGGTCGTCGAACGCGGCGTGAACCTGATCGACACCGCGAACATCTACGGGTACGGGCAGTCAGAGGAGATCATCGCCGAGGCGCTGCACCCGTACCCCGACGATCTCCTCGTCGCCACCAGGGCCGGCTTCCGCCCCGGTGAGATCGCGCCAGTCTCGTCGGTGATCCTGCCGATCCCCGGCACGTCCAGCATCACCCATCTCGACGAGAACGTGGACGCGGCCTGGGTCGACCTGACCGACGACGAGGTCCGCGCCCTCGACGCGGCTGTCGGCGGCCGGTGACCACGATGGCCGCTGAGAGCTCGGTGCCCCAGGCGCCACTGCTGGCCGAGCGCCGGGGGGCCGTACTGGTGCTGACCATGAACCGGCCGGATGCCCGTAACGCGCTGAACGTCGCCACCCGGCAGGCGATCATTGCCGCCGCCGAGCAGGCCGAGGCGGACGAGTCGGTGGCGGCGGTCGTGCTCACCGGCACCGACCCGGCGTTCTCGGCCGGCGTCGACCTCAAGGAGGCGCTGAGCCCCAACGCCCCCCGCGGCGTGCGCGGTCTCAACCCGGCGGCCACCCTGCGGGCGATGACCAAGCCGGTGATCGCCGCGGTGAACGGCGTGTGTGTCACCGGCGCGCTGGAGGTCATGCTGAGCTGCTCGTTCGCGGTGGCCTCCGAACACGCCCGGTTCGGTGACACCCACGCGAAGGTCGGCCTCACTCCCTGGTGGGGCGGCAGCGTCCTGCTGCCCCGCGCCGTCGGGGTCGCCTGGGCGCGCCGGCTCTCCGGCACCGGGGAGGTCGTGGGCGCGGAGACCGGGCTGCGGATCGGCCTGGTCACCGAGGTCGTACCGCACGAGCGTCTGCTCAGCCGGGCGGTGGAGCTGGCGACGGCGATCAGCAAGGTCGACAGCGCCGCGCTGGCCGCCACCTACCGGATGTACGAACGCGGCGACGGCATCCCGGCCGCGGACGCGTTCGCGCTGGAACGCGAGATCGGCCGGGAGCGCCGTCTCGACCCGAAGGACATGACCCGGCGGTTCAGTGCGGCGGCTGGGGGTTCCACCTGAGCCCCCGTCCCGCCGCGGCGGGACACATCCCGGTCGCCGGTCAGACGTGCGGCAGGACCTCCGCGGCGACGAGCGCCAGCTGCTTCGCGCCGGATAGTGATTCCCGTGCGGATCTTCATCTGCCGTCGGCCACCAGCCCCGCCGGGACGGCGCGCTCCAGGTCCGCCACCAGCCGCTCGGCCGGTCGCAACGGGTTGAAGACCGTCAGGCACCGGTCGCTCGTCAGCGTCGCCACCTGATGCTCCGCCACGCGAGGAAGAAGGTAACGTGGTTCACCAGGTAAACGAGCAAAGTCGAGAGCTGCGAGGAGCGGCCCGCGGTGGCCTCCCTGGCCCGCCCCGGATGCGGCCCCCAG